>Ga0210386_10003885_pt1 | contig 12439 bp, 11 predicted proteins | sample IncBWH32OmetaG_FD_160091 | JGI IMG/M metagenome (GOLD analysis project Ga0210386, IMG submission 160091) | Forest soil microbial communities from Barre Woods Harvard Forest LTER site, Petersham, Massachusetts, United States - Inc-BW-H-32-O ... | reverse complement strand
CCAAACTGCTGCGCGTACTCCAGGAACAGGAGTTTGAGCGCCTTGGAAGCACTCGGACCCACCAAGTAGACGTTCGGCTGGTCGCCGCAACGAACCGTGACCTGATGGAGATGGTGAAGCGTGGAGAATTTCGTAGTGACCTCTATTACCGTCTCAATGTGTTTCCGGTCCTGTTGCCACCATTGCGGGAGCGCCGCGAAGACATTCCTGCCTTGGTGGGGCATTTCGTCGAGTTATTCGGCTACCGGATCGGCAGGCAAATCGAACACATTCCTCCAAAGATGATGTCTGCGCTTAGCTCGTACCACTGGCCCGGAAATATCCGCGAACTGCAAAACCTTATTGAACGTGCTGTGATCCTTTCAAACAATGGCGTGCTTCACGATCCTTTGCCGACAACGAGGGATGTGAGTGTCTTCAATCTCCCAACGACTTTGAAGGACTCAGAACGCGCGCTGATTCTGCAGACCCTGCAAGCCGTCGGTTGGGTGATTGGCGGTGTGAAGGGCGCAGCGGCCAGACTTGGCTTGAAACGCACGACGCTGATCTATCGGATGTCGAGGATGGGGATTTCCAGGCCTCCCCTCCAGGGCCGACATGACGTGATTGGGTCTGCAGCGTGGGAGATGGGCTCGACGCTGCATGCTTGGGGCGGACGAACGGACGAGGTCAGGAATGGCGGAACCAACTAGCTGCGTAAAGTGTCCAAAGTCAACCGTAGCGCACCTCTTGAAATTGGGGGAACAGTGAGAACACACCTTGGGAAACCAGAGATTTCAGACCGCGGCAATCTTCTCATCTTTGATAAGGGCGTTGGTCTGGATCTGCGAAACAAACCGCAGCGGACTGCACCACGCCAACTGATAGAGGCAGAGAGGATGTCAGCAATTGGCATCATGGCATGCTCAATATCCCACGATATGCGTCACTTGCTCACGGCGATCTATGCGAATGCCGAGTTCCTTGAGCGCCACAATATATGCGCGAGCGTGCGGGCTGATCTACTGCTCGAAATTCAAGAGGCAGTGCTCGCGATGACGGCGCGTATTGATTCATTACTGCAATTCGGTAGTAATGGACGGAACAATCCGCTGATCCATGAGCGCGTTTCCTCGGTTGTTGAGAAAGCCGTTGCGGCAGTGAAGTTTCATCCAGATGGGCGGAACGTGTCCATCACAGTCGGCGAGTTCCCGCCGGCGAAGGCCGTTATCGATGCGAGAAATCTTGAAAGTGCCATATATAACTTGCTGCTCAATGCCTGCCAAGCTGCGACACACTCAACTCACGTGCCTGAGGTGAAGGTCCACCTTACGGAGGTTGATGAACGGATCTACGTCACAATCTCGGACAATGGTTCCGGCATACCTTCCGCTGTCCGGAGCACGTTGTTCGATCCGTTCGTGACCGCAGGAAAACCTAACGGAACAGGGCTGGGACTCACCCTGGCTCGCCGGATAGCTGAAGAGCACGGTGGCAGCGTCTGCCTCGAGGAATCGAATCGAGAGGGGACTGTATTCACGCTGAGCCTAACGAAGAACAGATCTTTACCTTTAGAAGACCGAAAGAGTGGTAGAGCCGGCTTCGAGATCTGCGGCAATGGATCTGCGAACTGCTCATAAAATGATCAACAACCGAGATGGATGCTAATGAAAGTGTCGGGGGACAGAAGTATCCAGCAGTCAGGAGGTTCTATGCACTTCTTTACTGTAACGATCGATGTTTCTTGGCTGGCAACTGAGAAGGGAACTAGGGTCCGTAACAAACATGTCTACTGCCTTCGCGAGTCGGTCTCATTGCCTTCGGACTTCCTAACAACCCGCCAACGAGCGAAAAATCTCGAGGCTGAGCGGAAATGCGCCACAGCGTTGGCAAGTACCATGATGCTCAAATCGGAATACCAGCCCGAGATTTGGCGACAGATCCTCCCGCAAAGAGATCCGGGCAAGCTTGGATCTACCTTCATTCGAGGACTGGTCAAAGAGCAACGGACACCGAGCCGCCGCGCCTAAAGTTAACACAGAGCACAAGAGGTGCCTCCGCAGAATTTGCGCCGGCGTACCCCCGGAAGCGGAGATTGATGATGATTCGTATTGCGTTCTAAATGGTCCATTGGGGCGTTCAGACGCAACACTCTAGAAAGTACCAAGAAGTCCGATAACGGGGGCGTTCAGACGCAACACTCTAGAAAGTACCAAGAAGTCCGATAACAGATATTCTGTATACTGAAACCGCTGAATAAAGTTCTCTGTGCAAATATATGACCCAACTAAGACTTAATGATCCAGAGCTTCGGGTGATACTTCCCTACATTTTGTAGCGGCCGAGGTCTTCATCGTTGAGGCCTTCGAGCCAACCCCGCAGTTCCTCGGCGGTGGGGCCTTCGGGCGGACCCGCCATATTCAACTTGGCTGACTGCATGACCTGTTCGGACACGAAAATTGGACAATCGGCCCGCAGCGCCAACGCGATCGCATCCGATGGGCGCGCGTCTACGGTCATGAGCTCGTCGTCTTGGCGAATCCACAGAACGGCGAAGAACGTATCATCTCTAAGTTCCGTTATCACTATCTTTTCTAGCTGAGCATTCATGTTGCGCATGAGATTCCTGGTTAGGTCATGCGTCATCGGCCGCGGGGCTGACACCTTTTCGATTTCTATGGCGATCGCATTGGCCTCGAATATTCCGACCCAGATGGGCATTACGGTGTCGGAACCAATGTCTTTGAGCACGACGATCGGCATATTGGTAGATGGATCCATCATCAAACCGCGGATTCGCACTTCGATGTCCATGGGCACCCCTTCGCTTCTTGCTTAGACGGCCTCACCGACGAGACTGTTGGGAAATGTGTTTGTGATTTTCACCCTCATATAGGAACCCGGAGCTGGGGCGATAGGCACAGATGTCGTGAAGTTCACCGGTTTGTTCTGTGTGCTTCTGCCGGCAACCTGGCCACGGGCCGGATTAAAACCCTCAACCATCACTTCCATCTCCTCCCCTAAATGCCTGGCATAATTGACCCTCTGAATTTCCCTCTGCCGATCTAGTACGAGTTGGAGCCGCTTTACCTTCTCCGCCTCCGGCACAGAGTCGATCATGGTCAACGCCGGGGTGTTGGGCCGGCCGGAGTATTTGAAACCGAAGACGCAATCGTACTGCACTTCCTGGAGAAGGTCCATGGTCTTGATGAAATCGTCCGGCGTCTCCCCTGGAAATCCGACGATGATGTCCGTCGAAAGCGAAATCTTCCGCCGGGCCGCCTTAATCCAACTGATGCGTTCGAGATACCACTCGTATGTATATTCGCGGGACATCATTTTGAGGACGCGCGATGAGCCGGACTGGACCGGAAGATGCACGTGGTCGCACAGCGTCGGATAGGCATCGATCGCTTGCACAATGTCCGGGGTGAAGTCGCGCGGATGGCTGGTGGTGAAGCGGACGCGGCGGATGCCGTCCACCTGGCCGACGGCAGCGAGCAATTCGGCGAAGCTCAACTTCCCTTCCGGATCGCGATAGCTGTTGACATTCTGGCCAAGCAGCTGGATCTCGGTGTAGCCCTGATCGGCGATGCGGCGCGCTTCTGCAAGCACCGACGCGGATCCGCGGCTGCGCTCTTTTCCGCGCGTGTAGGGGACGACACAATATGCGCAGAATTTGTCGCAGCCTTCGATGATGGTGATGTATCCGCGGTAGGGATTCTGGCGCGAGGTGAGTTCGGTTTCGAAGGTCTCGTCGGTCTGGCGGTCGTCCAGGCCGGTGATGCGATTCTCGCCGGCTTCGAGGCGGCTGAGCATTTCGGGCAGCTTGCGGTAAGAGGCCGAACCCGAGACGAGCGACACGTATGGCGCACGGTCAAAGATCTTCTCGCCTTCCTGTTGCGCGACACACCCCAGGACGCCAAAGCGTTTGCCGGCCTTGTGGAGCTTCTTGTAGTCGTTGAGGCGGTTGAAAACCTTCTGCTCGGCTTTGTCGCGGATGGAGCAGGTGTTGTAGAGGATCAGGCCGGCATCTTCTTCGACATCGACCTGGCGATAGCCCTCGTGCAGCAATGTGCCAATCACCTTTTCAGAGTCATGGGCATTCATCTGGCAGCCGAAAGTCTCAAGGTAGAAGGTTTTTTCGGACGCCATAGCAAGTTTGAGTATAGAGCATTTTGTCTCGGCAAATCCCGGTTGCTGGAGGTGGGCGCTGCAGGGGCTGGATTCGAGCGTCGGGGTGGCTGAAACCCCGTCCAATTCTGGACACCGCGGCCCGGAATCGCACAGTGACACGGCTGGGCCTTCGTTCACCGGAACGTCAAATCAACAACTTGCGTACTAAAGTTATTGGGCTTCGACGTGCTTCGCTGAAATTAAAGCCTAGGCTGCGCCGCGGTGCAGTGTCCCCGGAGGTTCCTCGCAATGGCGATTGAGGTTCAGGGTGTGGCGCCCATGGTGCAGGTGTTCGACATGCCGCGATCGATTCGCTTCTATCGCGATGTGCTTGGATTCACAGTGACCGGGAAGTCTGAAGCGAAAACGGCTGATCCCGACGATGTGAACTGGGCGATGCTGCAGCTTTCGAACGCGACGATCATGCTGAACACGGCCTACGACCCGGATGATGTGCCAGAGGCGCCAGATGCGGGACGCTGGTCAGGGCACGAGGATACCTGTCTCTACTTCGGATGTCCCGATGTGGATGGCGCTTATCAACACCTGGTTACGCAGGGATTTGTGGCCGATCCGCCGAAAGTGGCGTGGTACGGCATGAAGCAGCTCTATCTGAAAGACCCCGACGGTTTCGGCATTTGTTTTCAGTGGTCCGCCTAAACAAACTCATGTTGAAGGGGCGCGCATGAAGACCGTGTTTCAGGATATTCGTTTCGGCATTCGGCAGCTGATCAAGATGCCGGGGTTCACGCTCACGGCGATAATTTCGCTGGCACTGGGCATTGGCGCCACCACGGCGGTGTTCAGCGTTGTCTATGCCATCCTCCTGGATCCATATCCCTACAAGGACGCAAAGCGGATGATCCATATGCGGCTGATCATGCCTGACGGTCAGTTGCGGGGATTTCTGGGAATCACGCGACCGGAGTGGCAGGAAGTCCGCAAGTCGCCAGTGGTGGAAGACTCCTTTCTGCAGGGCTCGCGAAACATGACGGTGAGTGGCAGCGATCTGCCGGAAGATGTTCTGGGCGTGGACCTGACTGCGAATACCTTCGACTTTCTGGGTGTTCCGATGGCGCTTGGGCGGCCGCTTCAGCACTCGGATGCGCCGGACGGACAGGACCCGCAGCCGGTTGCGGTGCTGGCATACAAGTTCTGGCTGCGGCATTTCAATGCGGACCGAGGCATTCTGGGGAAAACGATCCAGTTGGATCACAAGAGCTACACGATCGTCGGAATAGCCGGACAGAGATTTGTGTGGGGAGACGGCGACGTATACCTTCCCCTGAAAATAACCGGGGACCAGACTACCGATTATTACGTGGGGATACGGCTGAAGCCGGGAGTGAGCCATGCCCAGGCGGATGCGGCATTGCAACCGCTGATTGAAGAGTTCGCTCACGAGACACCGCGATTCTTTCCGCCGGGAAAGCCGCGGCTTCATGTGGTTGGGCTGAACGAGCAATTCGTGCAGGAACTCGGCGGGACGCTCTATCTGCTCTTCGGCGCAGTTGCTCTGCTGCTGATGATCGGCTGCGGCAATGTTTCAATTCTTCTGCTGGCACGAGCCACGGCGCGGCAACATGAATTTGCAGTGCGCGCTGCAATTGGTGCAAGCCGCACCAGGATCATCCGACAACTGCTGACCGAGGCATTATTGCTCTCATTGACGGGGGCAGGTCTCGGGCTGTTGCTCGCTTACAGAACGGTCACGGTGATCGCTGCCAACCTGCCGGAGTTTTCGTTTCCACATGAGGCGGCCATTCAGATCAATGTGCCGGTCCTCATCTTTTCCGTTCTGATTGCAGGGGGTACCGGCGTTTTGTTCGGGTTGTGGCCCGCGTGGCGACTGTCGCGACCCGAAGTGAGCCAGGTGATGCAGTCGAACACACGTAAGACGACGAGCGATGTGAAGGGGCGCAGAGCCCACGCTATCCTGATTGGCGGACAGATCGCTCTAACCCTGCTGATGATGGCGGGGGCTGGAGCGGCGATTGAGGGTTTTCTGCGCGTGGCGCATACCAAGCTGGGCTATGATCCGCACAACGTGATGTCGGTCGGAATCCCGGTTCATCAAGGCGCATACAAGACGTGGCCGGAGCGCGAAGCCTACTTCGAACAGATTTACGCAAAGGTGGCGCAGGTTCCGGGTGTGAAGATGGCGGCGATCTCGAGCAATGCGACGCCACCCTCTAACGGCGCCACTCTCAAATTTGAGATCGTGGGCAAACCTTCGGCCCAGGAGCAGACGTTTCGATTCAATCTCGTTGGCAAGGAGTACTTCCCGATTCTGCAGATTCCTCTGATTCAGGGGAGATTGTGGAATCAAGATGAAAGCCACCGGGGAGCCGGAGTGCTCGTCGTCAATCAGGCTTTTGTGCGACGCTACTTCCCTGCCGGCGATGCGATTGGACACACCATCCAAATGCCCGATCTGAAATCTCCGCCGCCATTTCTTCTGGCCGCGCCCGGCGCAGGAAACGGCATGCTGATCATCGGAGTTGTCGCAGACAAACTCGACGATGGCCTTTCACGGGCGATCATGCCCGAGGCCTTTGCGCCGTACACCGTTGCGTTGTTCGGCGGTACGCAGATTCTTGTCCGCTCTGATTCGTCGCCCTTGACGCTGCTGCACTCGATTCGCGCGGCTATCACCACGATCGACCCCGACCAGCAGACGAACAATGATGTCCGCGATCTCGAGCACTTGATCACGATGCAACCCGAGTGGGCGCGGGGCCAGCTTGTGGCGTGGCTTTTCGGCGCATTTGCTGCGTTGGCTTTGGCGCTGGCGGCGGTGGGGCTGTACAGCGTAGTGGCTTACACGGTAGTGCAGCGTACCAATGAGTTCGGCATCCGCATTGCCTTGGGCGCGCATCGGAGCCATGTGCTCGGCATCGTATTCAGGTCGACGGTGGCAAGCGTCGGCACCGGACTGGTTGCCGGAGTGGCGCTGACGCTCGCGCTGAACAAGGTGATGGCTGCGTGGGCGGCAGAGAGTTCGCGCGATCCTCTGCTGTTGCTTGGTGCGACCTGCACGCTCTCGCTGGTTGCAACACTCGCCTGCATAATTCCGGCCTGGCGCGCGGCAAGGCTCGACCCGATGCATGCAATTCGATATGAGTGAGTCCAGATCAGCCGTTTCAATGAAGGAGCTTCCATGAAAACCGTCTTTCAGGATATGCGTTTCGCGATACGGCAGCTGATCAAGATGCCCGGGTTCGCGCTCACGGCGATCGTCTCGCTGGCGCTGGGCATTGGAGCTACGACGGCGGTGTTCAGCGTGGTCTATGCGATCCTCATGGACCCCTATCCCTACAAGGATCCAGACCGCATGATCCATATGCGCATGCCTCAGTCATCGGGCGACCTCTATGGTTTCGGAATGACGGGATCGCAGTGGCAGGAGCTACGCAAGTCACCGGTCGTGGAAGATACTTTCCTCGAAGATGACTGGAGCCTGACGGTCACGGGCGCGGACTTGCCGGAGGACGTGCAGGGAACGTATCTCAGTTCGAACAGCTTCAACTTTTTCGGCGTGCCGGTTGCGCTTGGACGGGGCCTGCAACCTTCAGACGCGATCGACGGACAGGATCCACAACCTGTTGTCGTACTGGGCTACAAGTTCTGGCAGCGACACTTCAATGGCGACCCTTCGGTGCTGGGCAAGACGCTGCAGTTGGTGCGCAAAAACTACACGATCGTCGGCGTTGCCGGCTCGCGATTTACGTGGGGCGATGGCGATGTTTACCTGCCGCTCAAGATCAACGGCGACCCAGTGAAGTCTTTCTACGCGGGTGTTCGTCTGAAGCCCGGTATTACTCATGCGCAGGCCAACGCAGCACTTGAGCCGCTCATCTTGCAATTTGCGAAGGAAACACCGAAGCATTTTCCGCCGGACCGGTCACATCTTCATGTCGTTGGCCTGAACGAGGACTTCGTGAAGCAGTTGGGCGGCACTCTTTATCTTCTATTCGGGGCGGTCGCGCTGTTGCTGATGATTGGCTGCGGGAATGTTTCCATTCTGTTGCTGGCGCGTGCCACGGCTCGTCAGCACGAATTCAGCGTGCGCTCTGCAATCGGCGCGAGCCGGTCGAGGATCGTACGCCAGTTGCTTACCGAGTCGTTGCTGCTGTCGCTTACGGGCGCGGGCCTCGGGCTTCTAATCGCCTACAAGACGATTGCGGTGATTGTTGCCAATCTGCCGGAGTTCTCCTTCCCGCATGAAGCTGCGATCCGGATCAACTTGCCTGTGCTCATTTTCTGCATTGTTGTTGCGGTCAGCACGGGTATCATATTTGGGCTCTGGCCGGCGCTGCAGCTTTCCAAACCTGATGTAAGTCACATCATGCAGTCCAATACACGCAAGACTACTGGCGACGCAAAGGGGCGGAGAATGCACGCGATGCTGATCGGCGGCCAGATCGCGCTGACGCTGCTGATGATGGCCGGAGCAGGCGCTGCCATCGAGGGCTTTCTGCGCGTAGCGCACGTGTATCTGGGTTACGATCCGCACAATGTGATGTCGGTCGGGATTCCGATTCACGACGGAACATACAAGACCTGGCCGGAGCGAGCAGCTTACTTCGAGCAGATCTACGCGAAGGTGGCGGAAGTGCCCGGTGTGAAGCTGGCCGCGGTTTCAAGCAATGCCACGCCGCCGGATAATGGATTCAACGGCAAGTTCGAGATCGTCGGCAAGCCTTCTTCCGCCGATCAAACGTTTCGTCTGAATCTGGTCAGCAAGGAGTATTTTCCGGCGCTGAAGATTCCGATGATGCAGGGGAGAATCTGGGACGAAGCCGAGACGCGTCGCGGTGCAGCTTTGGCTGTGGTCAATCAGACGTTTGTGAAACGCTACTTCCCTGCCGGCGATGCTATTGGGCATACCTTCAAGGTTCATGATCTGAAGCCGGATCCGCCGTATTTTCTGATTGCACCTGGCGTCGAAAGTGGCTTCCTTATCGTGGGCGTAATGGCGGACAAACTGGACCAGGGGCTCTCCAAGCCGATTCTTCCAGAGGTGTTTGTTCCTTACACCGCGGCGATGGGCATGTTTACGCAAATACTCGTCCGATCTGACGTGCCGCCGCTAACCCTGTTGCACTCCGTGCGTGGGGCGGTCAATTCGATCGATCCTGACCAGCAGACCAACGCCGATGTACGCGACCTTGAACACTGGATTTCACGGACACCCGAATGGGCACGCGGTCAACTGGTTGCCTGGCTCTTTGGCGCATTCGCAGCACTGGCGCTTGCGCTGGCCTCGGTCGGGCTATACAGCGTGGTCGCTTACACGGTGGTGCAGCGGACCAATGAATTCGGCATACGGATCGCGCTGGGCGCGAAGAAGGGCCATGTCCTCGGCATCGTCTTCCGTTCGACGGTCGCAAGCGTGGGCGCGGGGATTTTGGCGGGCGTGGTGTTGACACTCGCGCTCAACAAGGTGATGGCGAGTTGGGCAGCGGAGAGTTCCCGCGATCCCCTGCTGCTGCTCGGAGCGACGTTTGTTCTAGCGCTGGTTGCGACGTTTGCCTGCATGATTCCAGCTTGGCGCGCCGCGGGAGTCAATCCGATGACGGCTATTCGGTATGAGTGAGGAGAGATCCAGTCGCCCCGGAGTCAATCTAAGAATGAGGATCATTTGGCGAATCATCGCGCTTGGGTCAGGTTTTGCAGTTTGTTGCGTTGCGCTCATGGCACAAGCCGGACAAAAACAGCCTGCAAATCCTGGAGGCGACGACTCGAACGTACGGCCGCCGGTTACGGAGGCGGATCTGAGAATTGCGAAGCGAGCGCAGAAGATTCTGGACACGCCGTCAAAGTGGAACCGCGCCGATACGCGCGATTGCCCCGCGGAAGCCCATACTTTTAGTCTCTATTGCGCGCTGGAGCGGGCCACTGACGAAGTGAGCGGCAACTTTAAGCATCGCGGCGGTGCCATGCAAGAGGCTCGGTTCGTCATCGACGATGTCGCACCCAACGCGAAAACCTACCAGCACCGCCTTATGGGCTACAACAACGATCCCGCAACTTCCTTCGCTGACATCCAAAGATTCTTCACCCTTTTGCAGGATCGCATCAAAACGCGACTGGCCGATGAACAGAAGGGCCGCGATCGATAAGATGTCCCGCGACCAATCGATGCTCAACGCAGACCCGTGTGCAGATATGCAAGCAGGGCGGCCATCTGCGCATCGTCGAAGCGGCCGTTGAACGCCGGCATCATTCCCTTACCGAATAGAACCACGTGCCCCACGTTCGCGTCTGTTGCCGGTGCGCCGCTTGGCAGCGTTGCGCTCTTGAAAACGGCATGGAGATTGGGAGGGACCTTTTTCAGAGCGAGATCGTTGTCTTCGTGGCAATGTGCGCAACGCACTTCGTACAGATGCTTCCCTTCCGTCTCCTGCGGCGTTAGCGGCGCGGTTGCGTGACAGCCTGTTAAGGCCATGGCGGTGCAAAGAGAAATAGAGATAATCAAAAAAGAACGCCGAAGGATCATCCGACTTCATTTTATAGGCGAGGCCGGTTCGATATGCTGGAGCCATGACGCTTCCCTCTCTGGCCGAGATTCGCGAGGCCCAGGATATTCTTTACCGTTATATGCCGGCGACTCCGCAATACAGTTGGCCGCTGATCAACCAGCGGCTGGGGGCGGAGGTATGGATCAAGCACGAGAACCACACGCCGGTGGGTGCGTTCAAGATTCGCGGCGCCTTGATCTATACCGATTGGCTCAGGAAAATGCAACCGGCGCTCAAGGGCATCATCGCTGCTACCCGCGGCAATCACGGTCAGGGTGTTGCCATGGCGGCACGATTGCACGGGATTCAATGCGTGATCGTGGTGCCGCATGGTAACAGTGTCGAAAAGAATCGCGCGATGATTGCGCAAGGCGCCAAACTTGTGGAGCATGGGCAGGATTTTCAGGAGGCGCTCGAGTATGCACGGGTGCTTGGGGCTGAGCGCGGCCTGGTCATGGTCGATTCGTTTCACGAACGCCTGGTAATGGGTACGGCGACCTATGCACTGGAGTTTCTTCAAGCCGTGCCGGCGCTCCACCGGGTATACGTGCCGATCGGCTTGGGCTCGTCGATCTCCGGTATCTCCGCGGCGCGAAATGCGCTGGGATTGGCAACGGAGATCGTGGGAGTTGTCGCATCTGAATCGCCTTCCTACTCGCTGAGCTTCTCGCAGCATAGGGTTGTCGAGGCTCCCGCACGCACGGCGATTGCCGACGGACTGGCCTGCCGCACACCGAATGCAAACGCCATGGAGATCATCTGGGAGAACGTGAAACGGATCGTGGAGGTTTCCGATGTGGAAATTGAAGCTGCGATGCGTGCAATCTATCGGGACACTCACAATGTCGCCGAGGGCGCGGCCGCGGCAGCGCTGGCGGGAGCAATCCAGGAACAGGATGCAAATCGCGGCAAGCGCATCGGCGTGGTCCTGACCGGAGGCAATGTGGATGCAGATGTCTTCGCGCGGGTGCTTTCAGGGGAGACGGTCCAAGGATGAAGCCGCACTTCGATAACCTGACTCCTCTGGCCCATGCCGCGCAGAACCGCTGTTTTGGCTGCGGTGAAGCCAATCCGCAGGGGCTGCAGCTTGAATTTCTTCTCGCAGAGGATGGCACCGTGGTCTGCCCAGCGGTTATTCCCGATGCCTTCGAGGGACACCCGGGATTTTTGCACGGCGGGATTATCGCGACGCTGCTCGACGAAACCATGAGCAAGGCGGTTCGAGCGCGCGGTCTTACGGCGATGACGCGCCACATGGAAGTCGACTACAAGCGACCGGTCCCATCGAAGGTGCAGATTCGCATGGAGGGACGGATCGTGAGAGACGAGGGGCGCAAACATTGGGTCGAGGCTTCGATATTTGACGGAGATGGGCACGCGCTTGCGCAGGGCAAGGGGCTGTTCATCGAGGTGCGGCCCACGAGGTCGGTCTGAATAGGCATTTTACTGAAGCGTAGAAAGCCACTCGATGACTGTGCTCTCGAGAAAGATTCGGCGGTCGGACCAACTGTGATCGGTTGCGGCGTGGATTGACTTGATGTTGTGGCCGCCCTCTGCCTGGACGGCCTGGACCAGCGCATCGGTCTGCGGAGCCAGTCCATCATTGGCTGTCAGAACAAGCATGGGAACATCCTTCAAGCCGGGTATGGCATTGGCGAATCCGAAAGCCCGCGCATTTTGTGCATCTTCGTTTGCCATGGACTCAGCAGTGACGCCGACAAGGCCTTCCATATTGTCGGCCATCTCGGCGACCAATTTAT
>Ga0210386_10003883_pt1 | contig 12445 bp, 8 predicted proteins | sample IncBWH32OmetaG_FD_160091 | JGI IMG/M metagenome (GOLD analysis project Ga0210386, IMG submission 160091) | Forest soil microbial communities from Barre Woods Harvard Forest LTER site, Petersham, Massachusetts, United States - Inc-BW-H-32-O ... | reverse complement strand
TGACTTGGGTGCTTCCAAACCCTAGTCTGGAAGTAGCTCTTTGAGTATGGCCAATCCCACCAATGGGGGCGTCACGGCTTCGACGGAGATGCTTGCGGCCAAGAGGCATGCCGGGGTGCACACACCCGTAATCGTGGGCAAAATGATAATTGCCAATCAACAAATGGCATACGCAGCCTAATTAATTAGGCAGCCGCTTTCCACCGCTTCGCCCTTGGGCGGTGAGCGAGCGTCACACAGAGGGCTGCTCTTCTCCGCTACGTCTGGGCGGAGAGGTTAAGATCTCAGGCTAGCGGCTAGCGTTTCTTGTCCGTTCTGAGCGTGGGCCGCGAACGTCCTCGGGTAATGCCGGGGGCATGAACGCGAATAAGCATGTAGTCTCTTGACCAGTAACATTTTCGGACGCGGGTTCGACTCCCGCCGCCTCCACCAATGTCTCGTTCATTATCAATAACGTACCGGAACATTCTTAACTTTGTACAATCGACTCTGCCGAGATATGGCCTCAGCTACTTTCCCACGACCAACACCTCGAACTGTCCCGCTTCCGCCGTGGACAGGAAAAGCCGATGGGTTTTAGGATCTAGCGCCATAGTCTTCGCCTTAGGCAATGTTTTCACATTTTGGGCAACGGAGTATTTGTCCGGACCATCTTGTCGAACCACAGTGATCGAGCCTTCGCCATTGGAATTGAAGATAAGGCGGGAAGCGGGGTCGAAAGCAGTGGCATCCACGTGATCGCCGATGGGAAGAGTTGCGATCACTTGCCCAGTGTCCGCATTCACAACTGCCATGAATTTGTTTCGGCAACCGACGAATAAGCGTCGATTTGGGCGGTCCATCGCCATGCTCGACGGCGAAGCGCAAGGAGCAGTTGGCCAGCGTTGCTCGACTTTCAGAGAACGAGCATTAATCTTCAGGACCACGCTCGCATCCTCAAGATTATTGTAGATGTAGCCGGAACCATCAGCCACCGCATATTCAGGACCGCCGCCGAGATCGACCGTTCCAACGACTTTGCCGTTCGCCGCCTCAATCGCCGTGGCGCTGCTGCTGTCGCCATTGAAAGCAAAGACTCTCGAAGTTGCCGGGTCGTAAATGATCGCGTCGGGCTTCTTGCCAACTGGCACTTCCGCAATTGCCTTCAGAGTTTTCAAATCGAAGATCGTGACGGTCGAAGACTGTCCGTTGCTCACGAACCCCCGCCCCAGTTCCGGAGCGATGGCGATCCCATGCACGCCGGGAGTGTTCTCGACCTTGCCGACTATTTCGCCCGAATCGACATCGAGTACTTCCACCTGGGTTCCGTGGGATACGTACAACCGGCGTCCGCCCTCATCAACGACGAGATAATCCCAGCTACCTTTGCCAGGAATCGGAATCTTCCTGGTGATCTGATAATCCACGGCGGTGGCCGACGCAACGAGACACACGAATAGAAAAATGCTTGCTCTCTTCAAAATGCTCCTCCTGAGGTGAATGCTAGTGGCACGAGCCGCTACCCGAATCGTGGAAGCTTTTTCCCGCTTCCGGCACAAACTCCCAGTCATAACCCGACGCGTGCAGCGTGAGCTTCAGCACGCCGAACGTATCTGCCTGGTGCGCTTCACTATTGGCCTTTATTGTCGCGAATTTCCGGTGTGAGTTTTTCCCGCCCGTACCGACCACGAATTCGCGAATACCACGTTTCGGGTCGGCGTTGCCCTCCGGATCCTGCGGAGCAAAACGCTCGTAATCGTGATCGTGACCGTTGATAACCACATCCGCGTTTGCAGCGTAGAGCGTCTGCCAAAGAGGCTTCATTTCGGGGTCATTACCGTGGCTGGCGCCGGAACTGAAGAGCGGCTTGTGAAAATAGGCAATGGTGCATGCTGTGGGATGCTGCGCGAGATCCTGCCGCAACCACTCTCCCTGCGGAGATCCCGTGCCACATCCTCCCACCTCGGCGCACTCGCTGTTCAGGGCGACGATGTGCCATGCACCCAAATCGTAGCTATAGTATCCCTTCTTAGAATCACCGGCCGCGGTCCCAAAATACCGTGCGTATCCCGATGCGCCGTCGCTGTGATACTCGTGATTTCCTGGCACTGGCCGTGTGCGATCTTTAAAGCGGCCCCAGGTGGGGTTATAACATTTTGCGAACTGCTCGTCGGAACCGTCGGGGTACGCCAAGTCTCCTACCGCAAAAACCGTTCCCGGAATCTTCTCGATCAGCTTGGCGGTCGCCTCCGCGCCGGCAAGATCATCGCAGCTAGAGATATCACCCGCGCCCACGAACACGGGGTCAGAAGTCTTCACTTCGCTCGTTTTTTCTCCGGATTTCTTACTTGTCGGCTCCTTCTGTGCGCCGGAAGCACTCGCCATCGAGCTCAACGCCAGAACAAGAACCACAAGAGCTTCGCCCCACCTATTCATTTAGCCGACCTCCCACAGGTATTTCATGCAGATTCTAAGCAGCACATCTTAAAGTTCCCCAAGTTCCCCGGATGCACGCATGAGAATACATAAGACTCACGGCGAATCCAGTCGCAAGGATCGAATCAAAAACGGTCTTCCAGTTCATCTCAAGAAGAATCGGACGAAGACCAGATGCTATTCCTCAGTTCTCTCTTCGCGGCTCCCAGCGCAAGCCGAAAGAATAGGTCGGTCTGTAGTATTCGCGCTGCGTAATGTACCAAGGGCTACCGTTGTAGAAGCCGAAGACCTGGTCTGTGAGGTTCAGGCCCTGCCAGAGCACGGTCAGACTGCGCTGCACACGGAAGCTGGCCTGCGCATCGACCTGTAGGTGGGCGTAGAGGTAATTATCTCCCACGGGTCCCTTTGGACCGAGGTTGGCCGGATCTTCACAACCAGGGCCCGTGCCTGCTGCCCCTGCCGCAGCCACTGCCGCGGTGCATTGCTCCCACTGATACTGATAAATGCTCGTGCTGTTGTAAGTGGCGCCTAAACGCGCGGAGAAACGTCCCCGGTCGTAGCTGGGACCGAGATTCCACATCGTCGGCGTTTGGCGCTGCAGCGCCGGGTTGTCGGTTCGAAGTGGCAGTACGCCGGCGCTTGAGCCCGTCTTGCTATAGTTCGCCATAATGCCGAAGCCGCTCCACACTCCCGGCAGGAAGCCGAGGTGCTGGACGTACGCAAACTCAACGCCATAGAGCTTCGCGTTGACTCCGTTCTCGATGTAGTCAAATATGTCACCCTGATACTCTGGATATTGCGTTCCCTGGTAGCCGGGATCGGCGAGGTAATAAATGGGCCGGCTCAATTGCTTATAGAAGAAGCCAGCTTGCAACTCACCATATGGCTTCAGGTAATGCTCGTAGAGCACGTCGTAGTCGTTGGCGTGTTCCGGTTTCAGGTTGGGGTTACCGACTGAAACCGTGTACGGGTTCGTGGTTTGATCTACGGTGACGTAGGGCACCATGTCGTAAGGGTTCGGACGCGAAATGGCGCGAGCGTAAACGGCGCGAATGTCAGATTCATCGGTGATCCGGTAGCGAAGCTGCACGCTGGGCAAGGGATCCCAGTACCAGTTGCTCGCAGGCGTGGGTGTTGTAACGGCAGAGAGAGTGGGGTTGAGATTGGGATTAGTGGGTTGACTCTGAGTCTGGGTTACCACGTAACCGAGTATGTTTAGCTGCGTGGCCTCTACGCGCAGGCCGGTCTGCAGGCGGAAGCGGCCAAACTCGATTGTGTTCATCGCGTAAGCCGCCGAGACCCGCTCGGTCAAGTCGAAGTTCGCCGAGTCCGAAGTAAATTGGGTCTGCTCTTGATCCAACGGCATAACACCTTGAGCAACGAGATTGCTTATATCGCCGGCGATCTCGGCGAAAGTAGTCACGGGGCCGTACGGCGGGTAGGCTCCAAAGTAGTAGTGCGGATTCGTGAATCCACTTAGATATTGCGTCATCAGCGGCGTGCACATGGATTGATTGGTTCCGGTGCATGCTGCGGGCGGTGCCAGGGGATTAGGAGCGGTCATAAAAAGGGTCTGGTCATACACTGGCGAATAAGCGTCCTGCCCCTTATGCGCGTTGCGCACCTTGAATCCAAACTCGAAGGTTGAGAAATGTGAACCGAGGTGGTAATTCCTGGCGTAAGAAATAGCCCCCTGCAAGTTGACCTGGGAGGTGTTTCCAATGGTTGTATTGATGTCTTCCAGGCTCCATTGGTTCGGATCGAAGGTCGGGGAGCCGAAGCAAGATGGATCCCATTGCGGCAGGTGGACATCAGGGCTGGGGTTGTTGACACATGTGGTGAGATTGCTCAAAGCGCTGCCCGCCACCGGCTGGAAATCGGCGCCGGGATTGCCCGCAGCGCCTCCCTCGCGCGACCGCGCTGCTGAAAGCTCCCAGCTTAGCCACGAACTGTTGAAGACATGTTTACCACCGATGGCGACGGATGCGGCCCCATAGTCTGGTGCGCGCTGGGAAGTGCTAAATTTTGGAGCGCCGCCGTCGTTGAGCGTGTAAGCCCACTTGTTACCGTAGTCCTTGAAATCGGAAAGGAAATAATGCAGGAAGAGGCCCGAGGCTGGGTCCTTCAGTTTGTAATCCAGCGAGCCGCCAAAGCCGTAGCGGTTGCGCTCGTACCGGTATTCCCTGATGTCCATACTGCCGTAGCTCGGAACAGCCGTGTCATTCGGGCTCGGTTCGATATCGTCAATTCCGCGGCCGTTATAGTCGTAGCTGCCGGAAAACAGCGCGCCAAAGCGCTTGTCGTGTCCAAAGCGCTTTCCCACCGTGGCCATGACAAGCCCGATGTAACGAGTGTTTTCGATGGGAGTGAACCCACCGATCGACTCCAATTTCAGGGTAGGGACATCTCCAGCCTTCTTGGTGACTAGATTCACCGTTCCGCCAATGGCGTCGGCGTCTTGATTGGCGGCGAGGGTCTTGTTCACTTCAACCGACTCCACGATGTCGGAGGGAATTGTGTCCAGCTTGAACTGGCGCACGTTATCCTCTGGCGCAGGAAGCTCAACTCCATCCACCGTCGTGTTGTTCAGGCGCGGTTCAGTGCCGCGGATCTGCACATATTTGCCTTCGCCCTCGTCGCGTTCCAGGCTTACGCCCGGCATCCGGCCTACAACATCAGCTATGTTTTCGTTTGGCAAGCTCTGAATGACTCCTTCCGACATCACATCCAGAATATTGTCGGAAGTGCGCTGGATATTGATATCCTCGGCCACGCCGAGCTCGTCAGCCACAACGTTTATCTGCTCTCCTTTGGCCTCAACCTTGAGCACGGCATCCACGCGAGTGGCTTGGCCGGCAACAACCTTTACGTCCGCGGTGTAGGGCAGGAAGCCCACGTAGAAAACTGTGATTTTGTACTCGCCCGGCGCCAGGCTGATCACCGTGAATTCTCCAATTTGATTCGTAGCAACGGCCACACCGCCGGGCTCGACTCGCACTCTTGCCCCTGGCAGCAAGGCGCCGGTGCTGTCGGTAGCGCGGCCCGTAATGGTGCCCCTCCCCGACTGAGCCATTGAGGAGTTTGTGAAGGCTGCGCAACAAATCAGGAACGCTGCGATTCTCAGGACAGAGGAAAGAGTGAACTGAGATTGCTTTAGCTTCATGCTTTTGGCTCCTTTACAACCACGTCTCGGTTCGAAATCGGCGGAGCGGCATTTCCGGAGGTGGCCTCACGAATTCGCGCTTTCCGCAACAGGCAATCCAGTCGATTGAAATGAAGAGCGATGGTAGTTCGCTGGTATGAAGCCATTATTAAAGGATGGTTAAAGTTTTTTCAGATTCAATGCACTCAGCGCATTCGCGGTTTACCCTTATGTTGTTTGGCAGAGCACGGAGCCGGGTATGAAGCTGCTGGTTGTGGAAGATGAACGGAGAATGCTGGAATTGCTTCTCAGGGGACTGAGCGAGGAAGGCCACACTGTTTCCTGCGCAGTCGACGGCAGTCAGGGACTGCAGATGGTGCGACACCGCGATTTCGATGTGGTCATTCTCGACGTCATGATGCCCAAGATGGACGGATTCGAGCTGGCGAGGAACATGAGAGTCGAGAACAATTGCACGCCTGTATTAATGTTGACGGCAAGAGATTCCGTTCCGGATGTCGTGCACGGCTTGGACCTCGGCGCCGACGACTACATGACCAAGCCATTCTCCTTTGACGAACTGCTCCTGCGCCTCCGCGCAGTGCATCGCGCTGCCGCTTCGCGGAAAACTCAGCTTCGGGTGGGCGATTTGCTGTTAAATGTCTGCACCCGCGAAGTCAGTCGCGACCAGATGCGCATAAGCCTGACGCGCACCGAATACCAGCTGTTGGAACGGCTTATGCTCCACGCCGGGCAAATCGTTCCACGGGAGATGCTCATGGCAGCCTTTGGGCGAGAAATCGGAAGCAACTCTTTGGACGCTTTTGTGCGGCTACTACGAAACAAAATCGACTGTGATGATCGGCGGCGGTTGATTCACACCGTGCGCGGCGTCGGCTACGTCATCAGTTCGGATTGGCAATCGTGAGAAAACTCTCTATCGGCTCCCGGCTCACTCTCTGGTATCTGGCAATCTTTGCCGCCGCGCAGCTTTTGTTTGGCGTGACGATGTGGTTCGTACTGCGACAGGAACTTTATAGCGTCGCCGATGATGCATTGAAAGCTCAGATCGAAGACCTGACGAATTTCCTAAAATCGCAGAAGAAAAAAAATATGACCGTAACCAAGCTGCGGGAAGAGGCCTCCGAAGCTTACGATCTGGAGCACTCCGGCGATTTTTTGCAAGTTTACGACCAAGATGGAAACTGGATTTTCCGTGCTCCTTCACTAGAGAACAACCAATTCACACCCGCAGCAGCCGCAGCAATCAAAGGCCGGTCGTTTCAAAACGTGCAGCTAGCAAACAAGCCTTTTCGTTTCATTACGCAAAGAATCGAGGTGAATGGCCGGTTCTACACGGTGCAAACCGGAGTTCCCGCTGATCAGATCATTGCTACGCTGTCTTGGTTTCGCCGGTATCTGGTGATGTTGGCCCCGCTGTTGCTGATCGCCGCCGCCTCCGGAGGTTACTGGCTCAGCCGCAAGGCTTTGTCTCCCGTCGATGCACTCACTCGAACTGCGCGCAGCATCAGCGGAAATAATTTAGGCGAACGGCTCGAGACGCTTGCCACCGGCGATGAGCTCCAACGGTTGTCAGACACATTGAACGAAATGTTGGCTCGGATTGAAAGCGCGTTTCTCCGCGTAGCCCAGTTCACCGCGGATGCCTCGCACGAGTTGCGAACGCCGATTTCTCTCATCCGCACGGAAGCAGAAATCGCCCTCCGGAGGTCGAGGGGAGATACCGAATATCGCGAAGCGCTACGCCACATTCTCCTGGAAGCGGAACGAACTTCGTCCCTGGTGGAAGAACTGTTATCACTCGCCCGCGCTGATTCCGGTCGCGAGAGCTTGAACCTGACTTTGGTTGACCTGCGTGCGGCAATCACAGAAATTGCGAATGAATGGCGTCACCTGGTAGAGGCACGGAGTCTGGAGTTTTCGCAGAAGTTTGTGAATTCTGAGCTCCTGGTATCAGCCGACCGCAACGCCCTCCAACGATTGCTGGCCATTCTGCTCGACAATGCCGTTAAGTACACACCTCCGCCGGGAGCCATCGAACTTGAACTGGAAGAACGAGGCGATAAGGCAGTGATTATCGTGCGTGATTCAGGAATCGGAATCGCGGAGCCAGATCAAGCAAAGATCTTTGAGCGTTTCTATCGTGTAGACAAAGCAAGAAGCCGTGAACTAGGGGGAGCTGGCATTGGCCTTGCAATTGCCGAATGGATTGTGCACCAGCATCGCGGATCGATTGCCGTTCAAAGCTCAGTCGGTAAAGGATCTACCTTCCTGATCGAGTTTCCATTACAACCGGCGTCGGCAGTATTGGATCTATCGCAGGCACGGGCATTTAGTGACTACGCTGACAATTCTGCAGAGAGGCCTCGCGGCTGATCTGTGATTCGATTTCATACGAGTTTTGATCAGCGGATTGGTCTCCAGTCGATTCCATCTCTCTAACCCGTGACCGAATGCTGTTCTGATGAACTTAGCGGATGACTTCGCTCTATTCTCTTGCCCTGATTTTTCAAACGCTTGCGTAAAATCCAGGCTGTTCGTGCCGGATCTGCAGCGTCTGAACTGTTTCGGCACAGGTTCCGGGAACTTTTTCAGTATTAGTAAGGTCACGTGGGAACACGCGGGACGAGCGACTTGTATAGTGAGCTTATGAAAATTTCCTACCTCGCTGCGTTTCTCATTTGTCTTGCCACCGCGATTGTGGCGCAGACGCCGCCGGAGGCGGCCCGCGAGTACACTGCGGCACATCGGACGGAACTCGTACAGCAGTTTAGTGAATTGCTGTCGATACCGAACGTTGCCGCCGATCCGGCAAACCTGAAGCGCAATGCGGACGTGCTCCTAGAAAAGCTTCGGGAACGCGGCATCGATTCCCGCCTGCTCTTTCTTCCTGGCGCGCCTGCCGTGGTCTTCGGGCAGATCGACGTGCCGGGTGCGCAACACACGATTGTCTTCTACGCGCACTACGACGGACAGCCGGTCACTCCGTTGGAGTGGGATGGCGGTTCGCCTTTCACTCCGATCGTGCGAGAAGTAAACGGCGAGCAGCGTATCTACGCCCGATCGGCTGGCGACGATAAGGCCGCGGTCTTCGCCCAGCTTACGGCGTTCGATGCGTTGAAGGCGGCCGCGATCCCGTTGCGGGCGAATCTTCGCTTCGTCTGGGAGGGTGAGGAGGAAGCGGGATCACCGCATCTGGAGCAGATTCTCAATGCCAATCGTGATCTGGTCCACGGCGATGTGTGGCTAGTGTGCGACGGGCCGGTCGATCAGAGCGGGCAACAGACAGTGGTTTTTGGAGCCAGAGGCGATGCGCATTTGGAAATCACGGTTTATGGGCCGCACCATGGGTTGCACAGCGGCCATTATGGAAACTGGGCGCCGAATCCGGCGATGATGCTGGCGCAATTGCTCGCCGGGATGAAAGGCGAAGACGGTCGCGTTCTGGTACCACATTTCTATGAGGGAATTGAGCCGCTCTCTGCGGCTGAAAAAGAAGCGCTGGCCGGTGCTCCGGTGAACGACCGGATGCTAATGAACGCTTTTTGGCTGGGACACGTCGATGGCGCCGGCGCGCATCTGCTGGAACTGATCAACCAGCCTTCGCTGAACATCAACGGTTTCTCCTCGGGCCAAACCGGAGCCCGAGCCACTAACGTCATTCCGCCGACGGCGACCGCTGATTTAGACCTGCGCCTGGTGGTCGGGGTCGATTGGCGCGCGCAGCAGCAACGCGTCGTAGACTTCATTCAGTCCCGCGGCTACTTCGTCGTGGACCGCGAACCCACGCAGCAGGTCCTCCTCGAGCATCCTCGAGTGGCGATGGTAGTGCGCGACGAGGCAGGCTACAACGCCGTGCGCACGCCGATGGATCTGCCGATTGCGCATGAAGTAATTGAAGCAGTGAAGAGCGCGCGCAAAGATGTACTGCTGCTGCCAACCATGGGAGGGAGCGTGCCACTCGGAGCGATGGAACGGGCCGCGCAGACTCGCACCATCACCGTACCCATCGCCAATTACGATGACAATCAGCACGCCGCCAACGAGAACCTGCGCTTGCAGAACCTGTGGGACGGGGTGGAAACGATGGCTGCGCTGCTGGATATGAAATGAGAGGGAAAAGCGCGTATGACTAACAGAATTTCGGATTTCAGTAACTTTTGAGATCCTAATGAATCCAACTTCTGGATAGGGTTGGAAATGTTGCGCATAATCGAGAGCCTAGACTGGATTGTCCGATGCTGATCTATCTCCTGGCTTTTGTTGGCGGAATCCTCACGATTTTGAGCCCGTGTATCCTTCCCGTGCTGCCGTTTGTATTCGCGCGTGCGGACCAACCTTTCCGCCGCTCCGGGTTGCCTTTACTCGTGGGAATGGCGCTGACTTTTTCCGTTGTGGCAATTGCAGCTGCATTCGGCGGCCATTGGGTAGTGCGCCTGAATCAAGGGGGGCGCTACGTGGCTATGCTTGTCTTCCTCGTGTTGGGCGTGAGTCTTCTCTTTCCCTCCATTGCGGAGGCATTGACTCGTCCGTTGGTACAAGCGGGCAGCAAACTCCGCGGCGGTCCGTCCGAGGAGAGTGGCATCGGGAAATCGTTTGTGTTAGGAATCTCGACAGGCCTTCTCTGGGCTCCCTGTGCGGGCCCGATTCTTGGCTTGATTTTGACCGGGGCGGCAATTCAGGGCCCAGGTGCTCGCTCGTCGTTATTGCTATTCTCCTTCGCACTAGGCGCCGCGACCTCTTTGGGGATTGCGCTTTTCGCCGGCAACAAAGTCTTCTCCGCGTTGAAACGTTCGCTTTCGTTCGAGGTCTGGATCCGTCGTGGACTAGGCGTGGCGGTGATCATGGGAGTGGTTGCGATCGCTTTGGGCTGGGACACGAATTTACTAACCAAGTTTTCCTTTGTGAACACTTCAAAGGCGGAAGAGAATTTGATCGACCGGTTGCGTCCAGTAAAGCCCGCCGCGGTCTTGGCGGCAAGCGCGGCAGACACGCTGCCCGCGCTTGACGACGAAGGCCCCATGCCCGACTTAAGCGGCGCCGTTGCCTGGCTCAACTCACCTCCGCTGAGTAGCAAAGTTCTGAAGGGGAAGGTGGTGCTCGTCGATTTTTGGACTTACTCCTGCATCAATTGTCTGCGGGCATTGCCCTACGTAGAAGGTTGGGCGGCGAAATATAAGGATTCCGGCTTGGTCGTCATCGGCGTGCATACACCCGAGTTCGCGTTCGAAAAGGAACGCAGCAATGTCGAGATGGCAGTGCGCGATTTGAAGATAACTTACCCCGTCGCCATTGATAGCGACTACAAGATTTGGCAGGCTTTCCATAACGAATACTGGCCAGCACACTACTTCATCGACGGCAAGGGACGGATTCGCTATCACCACTTCGGCGAGGGCGAGTACGGCGAGTCGGAGCGCGTAATCCAGGAGCTTCTAAAAGAGAACGGCGCTCAACTGACCTCCTCAGTCATAATTAGCGTAGCGGGAGCCGGAGCTGAGGCCGCTCCCGACAATGCGGATGTCCGTTCCCCGGAAACCTACGTCGGCTACCATCGGGCAGAACACTTCGCTTCCACCGAGGCGATTGCTAAAGATTCCGGGCGTGCTTATACGCCGCAACCCAGGCTTTCGCTGAATCAATGGGCTCTCGGTGGGAGTTGGAAGATCGGTGCGGAAAGTGCACTGCTTCAGACGGCGCCTGGAAAACTTATTTTTCGTTTTCATGCTCGCGATCTTCACCTCGTCCTGGGTACTAACAAGGACGGCAAGCCGGTTCGCTTCAAGGTGAAGCTGGACGGCACCGCTCCAGGTGACGATCACGGCGTCGATACCGACGGCGACGGTTCAGGAACAGTCCAAGGGCACCGGCTTTATCAGCTCATCCGACAAAAAGGGCCCGTGGAGGATAGAACATTCGAAATTGAATTCCTTGACCCGGGGGTGCAGGCATTTGCGTTCACGTTTGGTTGATTGACAGCTCAATCATCCTTCTTTTTGATCTGTTCGGCCGCGATTTGAAATCCCGTGTTCGCCGCCGGAACGCCCGCGTACACGGCGGTTTGCAGAAGCACTTCTTTCAAGTCGCATAATTCGAGATCACCGGCCAAACCGGCTCGCAAGTGGAGGGTGAACTCTTCCCACCTTCCTAGCGATGCGGTCATCGCCAGCACCAGCAACCGCCGCGTACGGCGGTCCAGTTCAGGACGAGACCAGATTGTTCCCCAAGCGTAACGGGTTATCAATTCTTGAAACTCGCGGGTGAATTCGGTCGTCGCAGCGATTGCCTTATCGACATGTGCGTCTCCTAGCACGGCGCGACGCACTTCGAGTCCGGCTTGCAGGGAATCTGTATCAGCATCTGGTCTCGGCAGCAAAAACTCAAGCAGCGCCGTGGTAAAGGAGTGCGGCCGCTCAATATTAGAAAGATGCGCGGCCGTCAGGTGAATCGCTTTTGCTCCCGGAATTTCCTGCGCCAGTCTCTCACCGTGCCCACTCCATGGAGTCGCAACGTCGCGGTCGCCGGAGATCACGAGAGTTGGAGCCTTAATCTGCCTGATGAGCTCCACGTGATTCATGTCGCGCAGAGCCGCACAACAGCCGAGATACCCAACTGGATCCGTGCCTAAAAAGACCGACCGGATCGACCCGACATGCGGATTGTGTTTTGCCAGCGCGTCGGCCGAGAAGAATCGTTGCATCGCCAAGTCGACCACCGCCGGCATGCCGCCTTTAAGCACCGCCCCGATTCGTGTTTCCCAATTGGCACGCGGGACAAACTGCGGCGAGGTGTTGGCCAGCACCAGATGGGTGACTCGCTGGGGAGCGTGCACTGCAACCCATTGTCCGATGGCCCCACCAAGCGACA
>Ga0210386_10003881_pt1 | contig 12449 bp, 9 predicted proteins | sample IncBWH32OmetaG_FD_160091 | JGI IMG/M metagenome (GOLD analysis project Ga0210386, IMG submission 160091) | Forest soil microbial communities from Barre Woods Harvard Forest LTER site, Petersham, Massachusetts, United States - Inc-BW-H-32-O ... | reverse complement strand
TGATACCGAACGGACCAGGGTCCTCGCGGCCGGTCATGACCCCGGCCCCCGGACATACCGCAGCTGCTCGGAATGCGCCTCGCGCAGCCACTGCGGGCTGCTCGCGGTCAGCCGCGCGTCGCCGAACGGGAGCCCGAGCGCCAGGGCATCCAGGTACGCGGCGTCGGCCGCGACCCGCCGGCCGAACTCCTCGGCGTCTCCCACATGCCCGTGTCCCGGCACCACGCGGCGGACCCCGGCCACGAAGGCCAGCCGCTCCAGCCCGGTGCGGTAGTCACCCAGCGGGTCAGCTGCGGTCAGGTCGAGCAGCGGTGTCTCCACGTCCGAGCACATGTCCCCGGCCACCAGCACGCCGGTCTCGGGCAGGAACACCGCGCCGTGCCCCGGCGCGTGCCCGTTGTGGACGATCACCCGCGCCGCAGGTCCGTCCCACGGGATGGTGGCCGCAGCGTTGATTTCCGGCAGCGGCGTGAGCCGCCCGAGCAGCAAGAAGTCGTGCCCGGGCGCGGACCGCTGCGTCTCGCGGGCCAGCTCGGCCCGCTCGGCCCGGGTGAACGCCGCCGCGGCCGGCGTGGCGTACCGAGGCGCGCGGCCCAGGTCCAGGGACCACAGCACGTGGTCCCAGTGCGGATGCGTCGACCAGGCCGCCGACGGCCGCAGGCCCAGCTCGCGCAGGTCCGCCGCCAGCCGGGCCAGCTCGGCCACGGTCACCGCCGGATCGATGAGCAGGCAGCCGCCGTCTGAACCCACCACGACGGTGGACGTGGTCTGGTCAAACGTACTCGTCGCGACGAGCACTCCCGGCGCGATCTCGGTCAGCCGCCGCACGTCACCAGCTTACGTTCGCAGCCGCACCGGCAGGGATTCCAGGCCGTGGATGAGGGAGCTGGGGCGCCAGCGCAGCTCGGCCGGCGGCACGGCCAGCGTCATCGAGCCGAACCGCTCGAGCAGCGCGCCGAACGCGATCTCGGCCTCCAGCCGGGCCAGCGGCGCGCCCACGCAGTAGTGGATGCCGTGACCGAACGCCAGGTGTCCGGTGCTGTCCCGGCCGACGTCCAGCGCCTCGGGGTCGGCGTAGCGGGACGGGTCCCGGTTCGCCCCGCTCAGCGAGACGAGCACCACCTCGCCCGGCCCGATGTGCACGCCGCCGAGGTCCACCGGCTCGCCGGTGAACCGGAACGTCGCGTCGTTCACCGGGCTCACGTACCGCAGCAGCTCCTCGACCGCGCCGCCCAGCAACGCGGGATCGGCCCGCAGCCGGGCCAGCTCACCGGGGTTGAGCAGCAGCGCGAGCACGCCGCTCCCGATCAGGTTGACCGTGGTCTCGTGCCCGGCCACCAGGAGCAGCCAGGCCATCGACAGGAGCTCGTTCTCGCTCAGCCGGTCTCCCTGATCCCGCGCCGAGATCAACGCGGACAGCAGGTCGTCGGCGGGTTCGCGCCGCCGGGCCGCCAGCAGGTCCCGGAAGTAGCTGATCATCGCGGTGAGGTGGGCCTGGGCCACCTCGGACGAGACCGTCTCCGAGACGATCGTCGCCGACCAGGCCCGGAACTGGTCCCGGTCGGCCACCGGCACGCCGAGCAGTTCACAGATCACGGTCACCGGCAGCGGGAACGCGAACGCGGTCAGCAGGTCGACCTCCTGCCGAGCCGACATGTCGTCGAGCAGCGCCTCGGTGATCGCGGTGATCCGCGGCCGGAGTTGCTCGACCCGGCGCGCGGTGAACACCTTGTTGACCAGCTTGCGCAGCCGCTCGTGATCCGGCGGGTCGCTGTTGAGCATGTGCATGTCGAGCGAGGCGAACCAGGAATCCGGGTCCGGACGCCAGCCCTTCGGCATCTTGAGCAGTCGCGGGTCGGTCAGCGCGGCGCGCGCCTCGGTGTATCCGGTGATCAGCCACGCGGGCGTGCCGCCCGGCATGATCACCCGCGCGACCGGGTGCTCCGCGCGCAGCCGCGCGTGGACGGAGTACGGGTCGGAGAAGTACTCGGCCCCGAGGTGCTCGACGACGGTGCTCGCCTGTGTCATAACTGCCCCTAGTCAGATTCGGCGAAATCCCCCAGGAGCCCATCTTAAGTAATAACTTGTACATTGTAAAGGAGTGGCTTGCGGGGCGGAGGGAGACGGGGGCACGGCCGCCACCTCAGCCGGGGCGGTGGCCAGCCGCAGCCGGCACAGCCGGGACGGCCACCAGTTCCACCGCCCGATCAGCACCGCGGCCGACGGCACCAGGAGCGTCCGGACCAGGAACGTGTCCATCAGGATGCCGAGCGCGAGGCCGACGCCGACGACCACGATCGTCCTGACGTTCTGCTGCCCGGCGCTGCCCGAACCCACGATGGCCAGCACGCCGAACGTCCCGGCCAGCACCAGCCCGGCCGAGGTGACCGTGGTGCCGGTGACGTTGAGCGCCTGGCTGACCGCCTCGGGCAGCGGCAGCCGGTGCGCCTCCTCCCTGATCCTGGTCATGACCAGGATGTTGTAGTCCTCGCCGAGCGCCAGCAGGAACATGAACAGCAAGAACGGCAGGATGAAGGTCAGCCCCGGCTGGCCCGCGGCCCTGACGAACACCAGCACGGTCAGCCCGAGCGCCGAGAAGTACGACAGCACCACCGACGCGATCAGGTACAACGGCGCGACCAGGCTGCGCATCACCACCGCGAGCAGCACCGCGATGACCGCGATGGCGATCGGGATGACGGTGCGCAGGTCGCTGTCGGACAGCTGGGCCACGTCGTAGGTGAACGCGGCCTGCCCGGTGACACCGGACGCCGACGCCCCCGCCAACGCGGCCGCGCGGGCGGTTGCGGCGCGGATGGCGGGCACTGCCTCCTCGGCCGCCGTGCTGGCCGGGCTCCCGGCCGCCAGCGCGGTCGCGAACGAGATCGTGTACCCGTCCTTGCTCACGTACGGGCCGCTGGCCCGGTAGGCCTGGTAGTCGGCCAGCAGCGCCCGCGGGACGTGCGCGCCTGCCGCGGCGGTCAGCGCACGCGGCGGCCCGTAGGCTGCGTACAGCGCTGCGTACCGCGGCGCGGTCAGCGCGGTCCCATTGGCGTCAAGAGGCCCGGAGACCGCGCTGAACAGCGGATCAGCGGCTAGCTGTCGCTCGGCCGCTGCCACTGCCGCCGCCCCGGTCCACACCGGCTGGCGCAGCCGCAGCACGATGAGGGTCGGGTTGGCCGCCGACTGCGGGAAGTGCTCGGTCAGCAGCGCGTTGCCCAGCGCGGAGTCACTGCCGGCCGGCGCGGTCACCGCCCCGCCGAAGCCGGACGCCAGGTAGCCGGCCGAGGCCACCGCGAGCGCGCCGAAGACCACGAGCCCGGCGATCAGGGTCGCCATCGGCCGACGGACGATCCGGGCGCACGCCGGTCCCCACCACCCGGCCCGCCCGCCGCCCGGCCGGACCGAGGACGGCCAGAACGCGACCGGGCCGAAGATGGCCAGCAGCGCGGGCAGTAGGGTGAGCCCGGCGATCAGCATCAGCCCGATCGCGATGGCCAGCGGGGCGGCCAGCCCCGAGTAGAGGCTGAACGACGCCGTGGCCAGCGACAGCAGCGCGGCGATGAGGATGCCCGCGGAGAACGCAATCGTCTCACCGACCCGCGCCACCGACAGCACGATCGCCTCGCGGCAGGCCAACCCGGCCCGCATCTCCTCCCGCACCCGGAACATCAGGAACAGCGCGTAGTCGGTGCCCGCCCATAGCACCAGCACGATCAGCAGCAGCGAGGCGATCTGTGACACACCCAGCCCGTGGACCGCGGCCTCGGCGGTGAGCCGCTCGGCCACCAGCACCACGACCAGGGCCGGCAGCACGGCGATCAACGGCGCCAGCGCCGACCGGAACACGGCTATGAGCAGGGCGACCACGAAGATGATGACGAACCACTGGACCTGCCCGCCGGTCTTGCTCGAGGTCGCGTTGGTATCCACCCGGGTCGCCGCCGGCCCCGCCGTGTGCGCCACCAGCCCGGCCGGCAGCGCCGCGGCCCGGATGACGTCGCGCAGGCTGGCCACCAAGCCGGCCTGCTGGGAGGTGGCCAGGCCGCCGGACTGGGCCAGCGTGGCCAGCACGGTGAGCTGCTCGGCCTGGCCGTCGGCGGACTGCCCGGCGTCCCGCACCGCCGTCACCCTGGCCACCCGCGCCAGCGCGGCGGACAACCGCGCGATGGCCGCCTGGTCGGCGCCGGTCAGCGCCCCGCCCGACCGAGCGGCCACCACGGTCACGGCGGTCAGCGAGGCGCCCTGCAGCGGCGAGGCCAGCTGAGCCGCCTGCTCGCTGGGCGCGCTGGCCGGCAGGAACGAGGTGTTATCACTCTGCGTCACGTTCGATAGCGACGGCAGCAGCGTCATGGCCGCGACCGTGCCCGCCACCCAGGCCAGCACGATCGCCCAGCGGAAGCGGACCGCCAGCCGCCCGGCCACTTCAAAGGGTGAACCCACGAATGCCATCGTGGCCGGCCGGAGCGGGAATATGTTAGACCGCCGGGCGCGTAAAGTTGCTTCGTGGCAGATCCGCACGGCTACCGGCCGGCGCCGGGCGCGATTCCCGAGTCTCCTGGGGTCTACCGGTTTCGTGACCAGCGCGGCCGGGTGATCTACGTCGGGAAGGCGAAGTCCCTCCGCCAGCGCCTGAACTCCTACTTCGCCGACTTCGCCAGCCTGCACCCGCGCACCCAGGCCATGCTGACCACCGCGGCCGGGGTGGACTGGACCGTGGTCAGCACCGAGGTCGAGGCGTTCCAGCTCGAGTACTCCTGGATCAAGGAGTTCGATCCCCGGTTCAACATCAGGTACCGGGACGACAAGAGCTACCCCTACCTCGCGGTCACCATGGGCGAGGAGTACCCGCGGGTCATGGTCATGCGCGGCGCCAAGCGGAAGGGCACCAAGTACTTCGGCCCGTACAGCCACGCCTGGGCCATCCGCGACACGGTGGACACGCTGCTCCGGGTGTTCCCGGTCCGGACCTGCTCGGCCGGGGTGTTCAAGCGGTCGGGCCAGATCGGCCGGCCCTGCCTGCTGGGGTACATCGGCAAGTGCTCCGCGCCGTGCGTCAAGCGGATCAGCGCGGAGGAGCATCGCGCCCTGGCCGAGGACTTCTGCGACTTCATGGCCGGCCAGACCACCCGGTTCGCCTCCCGCCTCGAGGCCGAGATGAAGGCGGCCGCCAGGCTCGAGGAGTACGAGCGGGCGGCCCGGCTCCGCGACGACCTGCGGGCCCTGGAGCGCGCGATCGAGAAGCAGGCGGTGGTGTTCGGCGACGGCACCGACGCCGACGTGATCGCCCTGGCCGAGGATCAGCTCGAGGCCGCGGTCCAGGTGTTCTACGTCCGCGGCGGGCGGGTCCGCGGTCAGCGCGGCTGGGTGCTGGACAAGATCGAAGACGTGACCACGGCCACGCTGGTGGAGAACTTCCTCGGCCAGGTCTACGGCGACGCCCTGACCGACGCCGAGGCGATCAACGCCGGCCTGCCCCGCGAGATCCTGGTGCCCGAACTGCCGCCGGACCCGGCCACCATGACTCAGTGGCTGGCCGGACGCCGGGGCGGCCCGGTCAGCCTGCGGGTCCCGCAGCGCGGCGACAAGAAGGCCCTGCTCGACACCGTGGCCCGCAACGCGGTCGAGACCCTGGTCCTGCACAAGACCCGCCGGGCCAGCGACCTGACCACCCGGAGCAAGGCGCTGAACGAGATCCAGGAAGCTCTCGGCCTGGACGACGCGCCGCTGCGGATCGAGTGCTACGACGTGTCGAACCTGCAGGGCACGCACGTGGTCGCGTCGATGGTCGTGTTCGAGGACGGCCTGGCTCGCAAGAGCGAGTACCGCCGGTTCGCGATTAAGGGCCACGACGGCACCGACGACATCGCCGCGATCCATGAGGTGATCCTCCGCCGGTTCCGCCGGTACCTGGCCGAACGGGAGAAGACCGGCGAACTGGACACCCTGGGCGACCCCGAGGCCGCCGAACCGCCCGAAGTGAGCGGACAGAAGAAGTTCGCCTACCCGCCCAACCTGGTCGTGGTCGACGGCGGGCCCCTGCAGGCCGCGGCGGCGGCGCGGGCCCTGGCCGAACTCGGCATCGACGACGTGGCGGTCTGCGGCCTGGCCAAGCGCCTGGAAGAGGTGTGGCTACCGGGGGAGGAGTACCCGGTCATCCTGCCGCGCAGCAGCGAGGGGCTGTACCTGCTGCAGCGGGTCCGGGACGAGGCGCACCGGTTCGCCATCGCCTACCACCGGCACAAGCGCAGCAAGGCGGCCACCGCCAGCGCGCTCGACGACGTGCCCGGGCTCGGCCCGGCCCGGCGCGCCACGCTGCTCAAGCACTTCGGCTCGGTGCGCAAGCTTCGCGCCGCCAGCATGGAGGAGATCGCGGCCGTGCCGGGCATCGGCCCCAAGCTCGCGGCCACCATCGCCGCGGCCCTGGGCTCCAACCAGATTAAGGACGGGCATGCGGACGCCTGACGACAAGACCGACATCGTGATCATCACCGGGCTGTCCGGGGCGGGCCGGTCCACCGCGGCCAAGGCACTGGAGGACCTCGGCTGGTACGTGGTCGACAACCTGCCCCCGACCCTGCTGCCGACCATGGTCGACCTGGCCACCAGGACCAACGGGGCAGTGTCGCGGATGGCCGCGGTCATCGACTTCCGCAGCCTCGCGTTCAGCACCGACCTCAAGTCGGCGGTCAGCGAGCTGGCCGCGCGCGGCGCGGCCGCCCGCATCGTGTTCCTAGAGGCGGCCGACGACACGCTGGTCCGCCGGTTCGACAGCGAGCGGCGGCCGCATCCGCTGCAGGGCACCGGCCGGGTGACCGACGGCATCGTGGCCGAACGGGAACTGTTGCGCGAGGTGCGCGGCGACGCCGACCTGGTGCTCGACACCTCCCGGCTCAACGTCCACCAGCTGCGCGCCAGGATCAGGGACTTCTTCGGCGGCGGGACAGCGGCCGGCCTGCGCCTGTCGCTCATTTCGTTCGGACACAAGTACGGCTTGCCGGTCGACGCCGACATGGTGGCGGACTGCCGTTTCCTGCCCAACCCGCACTGGATCCCCGAGCTCGCCCAGATGACCGGGCAGGATGCGCCGGTACGGGACTACGTGCTCGCCCAGCCCGGCGCCGAGGAGTTGATCCGGCACTACACCGAGCTGCTGCGTGTGGTGCTGCCCGGTTATGAACGCGAGGGGAAACGGTTCGTGACGTTCGCGGTGGGCTGTACCGGCGGCAAGCACCGCAGCGTAGCGATCGCCGACGAGCTGGCGGCGCGCCTGGCCGCGGCCGACGATCCGGCGGCCTCCTCCGGCGTCGATATCCAGGTCGTGCACCGGGATCTGGGGCGAGAGTGACCTTGACCGGGGTACGAATTGTGGCCCTAGGCGGCGGGCACGGGCTGGCCGCGTCGCTCGGCGCACTGCGCCGGGTTACCGACGACCTGACCGCGATCGTGACGGTAGCCGACGACGGCGGGTCAAGCGGCAGGCTCCGCCGCGATTACGGCGTCCTGCCCCCCGGGGACCTGCGGATGGCGCTGGCCGCGCTGTGCCGGGACGACGACTGGGGCAACACCTGGAGCAAGGTGGTCCAGCACCGGTTCGGCGGGGAGTGCGACCTGGCCGGTCACGCCGTGGGCAACCTGCTGATCGTGGCCCTGTGGGACCTGCTCGGCGACACGGTCGCCGGGCTGGACTGGGTCGGCCGGCTGCTCGGTACTGGCGGCCGGGTGTTGCCGATGGCCGCGGTCCCGCTGGACATCGTGGCCGAAGTAGTTGGAGCTGACCCGACCCGGCCGGGCGAGGTCACCATCGTCCGAGGCCAGGCGGAGTGCGCCACCACCCCGGGCCAGGTCCGGTCGATCACGCTGCTGCCGCCCGACCCGCCCGCCGTGCCGGAGGCGGTCCAGGCCGTGCTCGACGCCGACTGGGTGGTGTTCGGCCCCGGTTCGTGGTTCACCAGCGTGCTGCCGCACCTGCTCGTCCCGCAGCTCGCGGCCGCGCTGCAGGTCACCGCCGCGCGGCGGCTGGTGGTGCTTAACCTCGCGGCGCAGCCGGGCGAGACGGCCGGCTTTTCCCCGCACAAGCACCTGGAAGTCCTTGCCGGACACGCTCCGGCCCTTACTGTGGATGTGGTCCTCGCGGACACCAAGGCCGCGGGAACCGGTAACCTGGCCGACCTGGAGAAGGCAGCGAGCATGCTCGGAGCCCGGCTGGTGATGGCCGATGTGGCTGCGGCCGACGGCACGCCAGTCCACGAGCCCAAGCTCCTCGCGGGGGCGTACGCGCAAATCTTCCGGGAATCCAGCCCGATGGCCCGGCCAAGTTGGGGGGAGTGACGCCGATGGCGATGACCGGCGTGGTGAAGGACGAACTCAGCCGGGTCACGGTGATCAAGCCGTGCTGCCGCAAGGCGGAGGTCTCCACGCTGCTCAGATTCGCCGGCGGCCTGCACCTGTCCGAGGGCCGGGTGGTGATCGAGGCGGAACTGGACACCGGCGCCGCGGCCCGGCGGCTGCGGGCCAGTATCACCGAGGTGTTCGGGCATCCGGCCGAGTTCCTGGTCCTCGCGCCGAGCGGCCTGCGCAAGGGCAACCGCTACCTGGTCCGGGTGGACAAAGGGCAGGCAGGCGAGATACTGGCCCGCCAGGCCGGGCTGATCGACAGCCACGGCCGCCCCGTGCGCGGCTTGCCCCGGCAAGTGGTGTCCGGCGCCACCTGCGACTGCGAGGCGGCCTGGCGCGGCGCGTTCCTGGCCCACGGGTCGCTGACCGAGCCGGGCCGCTCGATGGCGCTCGAGATCACCTGCCCCGGCTCCGAGGCGGCGCTGGCCCTGGTCGGCGCGGCCCGGCGGCTGAAGGTGCACGCCAAGGCGCGTGACGTGCGCGGCGTGGACCGCGTGGTGATCAGGGACGGCGAGGCGATCGCCGCCATGCTGACCCGGCTCGGGGCCCACCAGGCCGTGCTGGCCTGGGAGGAGCGCCGGATGCGCCGTGAGGTCCGGGCCACCGCGAACCGGCTGGCCAACTTCGACGACGCCAACCTGCGCCGCAGCGCCCGGGCCGCGGTGGCGGCCGGCGCGCGCGTGGAACGCGCCCTGGAGATCCTGGGCCCGGACGCCCCGCAGCACCTGACCATGGCGGGAAATCTGCGGATGGCCCACCGCCAGGCCAGCCTGGAGGAACTGGGCCAGCTGGCCGACCCGCCGCTGACCAAGGACGCCATCGCCGGCCGCATCCGCCGCCTGCTGGCCATGGCTGACCGCCGGGCCGGCGAGCAGGGCATCCCGAGCACCGAGGCCTGCCTGACCGCCGACATGCTTCCCTGAGGGCCGCCTGACACCAGTAACGACCCACGATCACCGGCTCCGCTGGTGATAGGCGATCGCGGCGGCGGCGAGGGCCAGGAAGGACAGGGTGGTCAGGCCGGCCCGCAAGCCGAACTCGCCGGCCAGGAAGCCGATCGCGGGCGGGCCCAGCAGGAAGCCGCTGTAGCCCAGCATCGAGGTCAGGGCGACCCCGGCCGACCCGGCCAGCAGGCCGGCCCGCGCGATCGCGGCCGGGAACAGGTTGGCCAGCCCGAAACCGGTGGCCGCGAACCCGGCCAGCGCCAGCCACACGTCCGTGGCGAGCGAGGCGACCAGCATGCCGGCACAGGCAATCAGGCCGCCCAGCACCAGGACCCGGGTGCGGCCCAGGTGCTCCAGGAGGGGCGTGCCGGACAGCCTGCCCGTCGCCTCGGCGAGCGCGAAGGCCGCGTAACCCGCCGCGGCCAAGCCCGGGCCGACCCCCAGGTCCTGCCTCAGGTGCAGCGCGCCCCAGTCCCCGATGGCGCCCTCGTCGTAGGCGGCGCACAGCGCGATCAGGCCGAACAGCCCGACCATCCGGCCGTTCATCACCGCCTGGCGCCAGGCCTGAACCAGCTTGCTCTCTGGCTTCAGCTTGCTCTCTGGCTTCAGCTTGCTCTCTGGCTCCGCCTGGGTCTTTGGCTCCGCCTGGGTCTTTGGCTCCGCCTGGGTCTTTGGCTCCGCCTGGGTCTTTGGCTCCGCCTGGGTCGGGCCCGCGGGCAGCCAGCGGGCGGAAGTCAGCAGGATACGACCGGCCAGGCCGCTGACCAGGAGTCCGACGAAGGAGACCAGCAGCAGGTCCCGGACCGGGGACAGGTGGGGCGCGAGCAGCCCGCCCAGTGCCGCCCCGGCGAGGCCGCCGAAGCTCCACGCGGCGTGGAAGCTTGGCATGACCGGCCGACGCAGCGCGGCCACCAGGTCCACGGCGATGCTGTTCATGGCCACGTTGAGGCAGCCGTAAGCGGCCCCGAAGACCAGCAGGGCGAGGCCGAGCGTGGTCGCTGAGCGGGCCAGCGCGGGCAGCACCAGGGTCACCGACAGCAGGACGCAGGAGATCACCGCGATCCGCTGGCTGCCGAATCGGCGGCATAGCGTCCCGGCGATCAGCATGGTGGACACCGCTCCGGCTGACAGGCCCAGCAGCGCGAGCCCCAGGGCCGCAGGCGAGGCCCCGGTCTGCTCCTTGATCGCGGGCACTCGCACGGCCCAGCTGGCGAAGATGAACCCGTGCGCCGCGAACACCGCGCACAGGGCGGCCCGGGCCCGGGTGAGCCCGGTCCGGTCACCGGCAAGCCCGGTCCGGTCACCGGCAAGCCCGGCTCGGTCACCGGCAAGCCCGGCTCGGTCACCGGCAAGCCCGGCTCGATCGTCGGCAAGCCCGGTCTGGTCACCGGCAGGCCCGGTCCGGTCACCCGGTTCGTGTCGCGTCGCGGACGTGAGGTGTTGGACTTTGTTTACCCGCGACACAAAATAAGATTATGCATGTGACCGAGATGACGGCAAGGCCGCCGGGCCCCTCACGGGGCCGCACGCAGCTCGGCCCGGCGCTGGCGCTGATCCACCAGGGCCGCGCCCCGACCCGCGCGGCGCTGGGTGCGGGGCTGGGCGTCACGCGCGCCACCGCAGGCGCGGTGGCCGCCGAACTCCAGGCGCTGCGGCTCATCCAGGTCGACACCGCGCCGGGCGGCGGAACGCTCGGGCGTCCCTCGCACCGGCTGTCGATCGACCCGGACGGCCCGGTGGCGCTCGCGGCTCAGGTTCATCCCGACGGGTTCCAGGTCGCGCTAATCGGCCTGGGCGGCCGGGTCGTCGCGGCCGCCGACCGGAACCTGGCTGTCGACGACGACCCAGAGCGGGCCCTGGCCCAGGTCGCAGAGGCCAGCGGGCGGCTGCTGCGGCTGGCCGGACCCCAATACCGGCCCTGCGTCGGGGCTGGACTGGCCGTCCCCTCGGCCGTGTCCGCGCCGGAGGGCATCGCGGTCAGCCCGCTCTACCTGGGCTGGCCGGGCGGCACCCCGGTGCGGGCCCTGTTCGCGGACCGAGTCCGGCGGGCCGGGATCACTGGCCCTGGCGGGAAGGCCTGCGCCTGCTCGGCGGCCAACGACATCAACTTGGTCGCGCTGGCCGAGCACCGGCATGGAGCCGGCCGCGACGCCAGGCACCTGCTGGTCGTGGCGACCGGCCACCGCGGCGTGGGCGGCGCGCTCGTCCTAGACGGCAACCTGTATACCGGCAGCACCGGCCTGGGCATGGAGGTCGGGCACGTGAGCGTCGACCCGCAGGGCCGCCCCTGCCGATGCGGCAGCCGCGGCTGCCTCGACGTGGAGACCGACGCGCTGAGCTTCATGGACGCCGCGGGCCGGGTGCCGCGGCCGGGGGCGCCCGTCATCGAGCAGGCCACCGCGCTGCTACGCGGGCAGTACGCCTCGGACCCGGCGGTGCGCGCGGCCGCCGCCGTCGTCATCGAGCGGCTCGGCCTGGGGCTGGCCGACTTGATCAACGTGCTCAACCCCGACCGGATCCTGCTCGGCGGGCTGCACGGAGACCTACTGGCCGCCGACCCCGGGCGGTTGCGGGCCACGGTGGCGGAACGGAGCCCGTGGGGCCGGGGCAGCAGCGTTCCGGTGCTGGGTTGCACTTTGCAGAACGGCAGCCTGATCGGCGCGGCGGAACTGGCCTGGCAGCCGGTCCTGGACGACCCAGCGCTCCTCGACGCCTAGCTCGTGCGCTGATCCGCCAGGCGCGCGGCCAGGTAGGCGCGCTCGGCCGCGTTCCCGGTCAGCGTCAGCGCCCCCTCGTAGGCCCGGGCCGCCTCGCCGGGTCGGCCCAGGCGCCGGAGCAGGTCGGCGCGAATCGCGTGGTACAGGTAATACCGGTCCAGGTCGAGCCCGTCGACCAGGTCGAGCGCCGCGGCCGGGCCCTGCACCTCGGCCACCGCGACGGCCCGGTTCAGGGCCACTACCGGGCCGGGCGCGATCGCCAGGAGCTGATCGTACAGCTGCAGGACCTGACCCCAGTCGGTGACCTCGGCGGTCGGCGCGTCGCTGTGCACGGCGTTGATCGCCGCCTGGATCTGGTACGGGCCGGGCCGGCCGCGCCGCAGGCAGCGCC
>Ga0210386_10003880_pt1 | contig 12450 bp, 11 predicted proteins | sample IncBWH32OmetaG_FD_160091 | JGI IMG/M metagenome (GOLD analysis project Ga0210386, IMG submission 160091) | Forest soil microbial communities from Barre Woods Harvard Forest LTER site, Petersham, Massachusetts, United States - Inc-BW-H-32-O ... | reverse complement strand
ACTAAAAGCTATCTAATAAGGCTGTGTCGAATTTAGCCAAAAAATCGGCCCAGTCCTATGTGGGGCTAGATCGAAGACAACGATTTTGAACCGATTTTTCGAGCGCCAGTGAGTGAAATCAGTCCAAACCCAGTTAGACCGCACCTCAAAGATGTAGGCCTTGTTAAATTTTGAGGACTTAGATAAGTTGGGGAAATGAAAATAAGTCCTTTGGCAGGCCATCTGCCCGATCCTTCTCTTTTAGTCAATGTGCCAAAACTTGTGGCGGCTTATTTTGTGGAAGAGCCCGATCCATCTGTTGCTGAACAGAGGGTTTCTTTTGGAACCTCTGGACACCGAGGATCTTCATTTAAAAAATCATTCAATGAACATCATATTTTGGCGATCACACAAGCGATTTGCGATTATAGAAAAAAAACAGGGATTGAAGGGCCTCTTTTTTTAGGAGTAGATACACATGCTCTTTCCGAGCCTGCTTGGATGAGCGCGCTAGAGGTTCTTGGCGCAAATCAAGTAGAGGTCATTTTAGCAGAAAATGATGAATATACCCCGACTCCTGTCATTTCCCATGCAATTTTAACTTATAACCGAAATAGACAAAAAGATTTTGCCGATGGGATTGTTGTCACGCCTTCCCATAACCCTCCTTCAGAAGGAGGATTTAAGTATAATTCTTGCAATGGAGGTCCTGCCGATATCAAAATCACTTCATGGATCGAGACCAGAGCCAACGAACTTTTGGAAACAAAACTAAAAAGCATCAAACGGATTTCTTTTGAAAAAGCGTGCAGTAAAGCGCGGCGTCATAATTATTTGGAAAGCTATGTTTCTGATTTAGAACATGTAATCGATATGCAAGCGATTCGAGAACTTAAGCTTGGCGTAGATCCTTTAGGAGGAGCGGGAGTTCACTATTGGAAAAGAATTGCAGAGCGTTATCAGTTGAATTTAGAGGTAGTGAGTACCCAGGTAGATCCCACATTTCGTTTTATGACGGTTGATTGGGATGGGCAAATCCGAATGGACCCTTCTTCAACTTATGCAATGCAAAGGTTAATTGGTTTAAGAGATCGGTTTGAAATCGCTTTTGGCTGCGATACAGATCACGATCGGCATGGAATTGTTACAAAAAGCGTAGGGCTCATGCCGCCTAATCATTATTTGGCGGCCGCTGCTTTTTATTTATTTCAGCATAGGCCTCAATGGAGTAAGCAAGCGGCTATTGGAAAAACCCTCGTGAGCAGTTCGATGATCGATCGCGTCGCGATGAAACTGGGAAGAAAATTATATGAGACGCCGGTAGGCTTTAAATGGTTTGTTCAAGGGCTTTTTGATGGTTCTTTGGGCTTTGGAGGAGAAGAGAGCGCTGGGGCTTCTTTTTTAAGGCGAGATGGCACTGTTTGGACGACCGATAAAGATGGGATTGTGTCGGCTTTGCTCGCCGCAGAAATCACAGCCAAAAGGAAAAAAGATCCTGGGGAAGTATATCAAGAGCTTGTTTCTGAATTTGGAGAGCCTTTTTATGATCGGCTTGAAGCGAGCGCCACGACTGAAGAAAAAGATCGGCTAAAAAAAATGTCTCCAGAGCAAATTTCTTCAAAAGAGCTCGCAGGAGAAAAAATTGAGGCTATTTTGACAAAAGCTCCCGGCAATGGAGCCTCTATCGGTGGGTTGAAAGTGACGACGAAAAATGGTTGGTTTGCAGCTCGTCCTTCGGGCACAGAAGATATTTATAAAATTTATGCGGAAAGTTTTAAAAACAAAAATCATTTGCAGCAAATTTTGCAAGAAGCGCAAAAACTTGTTTCTAAGAACCTGTTTAAGATCTAATGCACTCGGAGGAAAACAATGACAGCAAAAGCCAATCATTATGGTCATTATGATCTGGAAGGATATGACTCATTAGAAACTCTTGCACTGGATTTAATCTGGTCGTGGAATTCTAGCGCAGATCATATTTGGCGGCAGGTGGATGCAGATCTTTTTGAGGCGACACGCAATCCTTGGCTTATTTTACAAACGGTATCGAGAGAAAAACTGAAAACTATCCTTGCCGATGCAACCTTTCGGAAAATGGTCGACACACTATTGCAAAAGCCTGTGCAATCACATAATTGGTTTGAACAAACATATCCCAAAGCGCCCCTTCAAACCATTGCTTATTTTAGCATGGAATTTATGTTGAGTGAAGCGTTGCCGATTTATTCTGGAGGACTTGGCAATGTAGCTGGCGATCAGTTAAAGGCCGCGAGCGATTTGGGGGTGCCTGTAGTAGGTGTCGGCCTTCTTTATCAACAAGGATACTTTCGTCAGATTATTGATGACAATGGTGCGCAGCAAGCGGCGTATCCTTATAACAGTCCAGGCCAATTGCCTATCATCCCTTTAAGAAAATCCAATGGCGAATGGCTTCGCATCGAAATCCATATGCCCGGATGGTCTCTTTGGATCCGCGCTTGGCAGGTAAAAGTGGGGCGCGTTACGCTGTATCTTTTAGATACGAATGATGCGGCCAATAATCCAGTATTCCGTGGTATTACAAGTGAGCTTTATGGCGGCGACATAGAAATGCGGCTAAAACAGGAATTGGTTTTGGGCATAGGGGGTTGGCGTCTTTTAGAAGAAATTGGCATGCAACCGGAAGTATGCCATCTGAATGAAGGACATGCGGCTTTTGCCATCTTGGAAAGAGCTAAAGCCTGCATGAGAGAAATGAATTTATCGTTTTATGAGGCTCTCGCAGTCACTCGCGCAGGGAATTTATTTACCACGCACACGGCAGTCCCTGCAGGATTTGATCGTTTTTCACCGCAGCTCATTGCAAAATATTTAACTGGTTATGCGGAAAATGCTCTACATATTTCCATGCAGGAATTATTGGATTTAGGACGGCAGGATGCAAATGATGATGCCTTTAATATGGCCTATCTTGCAGTCCGCGGCAGCGGAGCTGTCAATGGAGTAAGCCGTCTTCATGGGTATGTCAGCCGCCGTATTTTTTCTTCTCTTTTTCCAAGATGGCCGGTTCATGAAGTACCCATAGGCCATGTGACCAATGGCGTACATATGCCAAGTTGGGAATCAGATATGGCTGAAGCTCTCTGGGATGCCTATACCAGTCAATCCCGTTGGTTAGGCGAAGCGGCAGATTTAGAAGAAAATTTAAAAAAAGTGCCGGATGAAAAAATTTGGGCTATGCGCAATATGGCTCGTTTGAACATGATCGAATACGGAAGAAAACGGTTGCCGCCGATTTTAGCAGCGAGAGGCAAATCTCCCGAAGAGATAGAGCAAGCTAAAAGTTACTTTAATCCCCATGCGTTGACCCTTGGTTTTGCAAGACGTTTTGCTACTTATAAACGTCCTAATATGCTTCTTCATGATCAAGCTCGTCTGATTCGTCTTCTTACAAATCCTGACCGGCCGGTTCAGTTGCTGATTGCAGGAAAAGCGCACCCTGCAGATAAGCCCGGCCAGGCTATGATCCAAGAATGGTTTCAGTTTATTCATCAGCCAGAAGTTCGTCCCCATGTCATTTTTTTAAGCGATTACGATATGCTGATGGCAGAGACGTTAGTGCAAGGGGTAGATGTATGGATCAACACCCCTCGCCGTCCTTGGGAAGCTTGTGGAACCAGTGGCATGAAAGTGCTCGTCAACGGGGGGCTCAACCTATCAGAGCTCGATGGCTGGTGGGCAGAGGCCTATACTCCAGAAGTTGGTTGGGCGCTCGGCGATGGACAAGAACATAGGGAAGATGAGGCCTCTTGGGATGCTCATGAAGCTCTCCAATTATATGATATTTTGGAAAAAGAAGTGATTCCTACATTTTATGAACGAAATCATGAGGGGATTCCTACTTCCTGGATCGCTCGCGTGAGAGAAAGCATGGCTCGTCTAACGCCCGCTTTTTGCGCAAATCGCTCTGTGCGCGATTACACAACCAATCATTACATTCCAGCTGCGGAAAATTTTCAAAAACGGGCGGCTAATCAAGCCGACATCGGAAAAAAAATAAACATCTGGAATAAGTCTTTGCAAGAAAAATGGCCTTCAATCCAATTCAAAGAAATAAAAATCACTCCTTCTGGAAGCCAATACACGTTTGAAATACAAATCGATCTCAAAACAATCGATCCAAGCAGCGTAAAATTAGAAATCTACGCAGAAGGCAATATTGCCTTTAAGCAAGAGATGAAGCAAATTAGCGGCTCCTCTGGAGTTTACCTTTATCAAGCAGAGGCGCCAAACTCAAGGCCTTCCAATGACTATTGCGCTCGAGTCATTGCTTGTTTTCCGGAGGTTAGTGTTCCTTTGGAAGCTCCTTTTATTTCTTGGCAGAGATAATGTTGTTTATCATTCTTCGTAAGGAGCTCTGCTCCTTAACCTCAGCCAAAGGGCAAGCCCTTTGTAAACCCAATTTTTTAGGAAAGAGTTTGAATAAATACACGGAAATTTTGCAAATTTTCTTATAAATGGTTGGGTTATCCGTCGGATGCTTCATGAGATGATCAACAGCGGACAAATAAAAGTTCATCTTACCTGCAAATTCAGGCTTAAAATCAACCGCTTTGAGTTCATATGTTGCATAGTCAGCTATGTGTTCATTGACATTCCTAGGCGAATTTCTGTAAATTCCGATTTCTACACAACATAATTTTACTCAATGCATCTTTCCTTTAACAGGGACAAGAGTTGGATTATGCTCAGACAGAAATTTTAAATAATACGTCCAATATGTTGATAATAAGCTTTTTGCAAAAACAGGCAAAAGTTGAACTTGCGCAAATAGTAGCCAATCGGCTACAATAAAGTTAAAAGAGGATCGATGACCCGCTTCTATGAGATTGAAATATACAAGACGAGCAAGGGAAAAGAACCTTATATTGAATGGGAAAAAAGCTTAGATAGAACCGCTTTAGCTCGAATAGACGGCTAGGCTTACTAGAATTAGAGAAACTGGAAATCTAGGGATTTTCGAACCTGTTGGGGACGGTGTTTTTGAATTAAAATTTGATTTCGGCCCAGGGTATAGGGTTTATTTCGGATTTAAGAAAAATACTTTTTTAATTTTCCTTCTCGGTGGCCATAAAAAAGGACAACAAAAGGACATTAATAAAGCAAAAGAATATTGGCTTGATCATCTTTCGGTAAATGGAGGTAAAAAATGAGAAAATATAAAGGCTATAAGGAACATTTAATAGAAAAGCTTAGGGACGCAGAGTATGCATCTGCCTATTTGAATGCATGTTTGGAGGAGAGTTTTGAAACAAAAAACATGGGGATTTTTCAATTAGCTGTACGTGATGTGGTTGAAGCTCATGGAGGTATGACTGAAATCTCATCAAAAATGGAAGTTAGTCGAGAAAGTTTTTATCGAAGTCTTTCACAAAAAGGAAAAGCTAGATTTTCAACGCTTATTAATGCCATTAAAGCTTGCGGACTGGAACTTGAATTTCACCCCGCGCATTAAAAGTACGGTGACATTATGTTGCGCAGAAACCGGAATTTTGCAGAAAATTGGTAATGGATTTTCCATGTCTGTTATAGGTTTTTATTTTGATAGAGTCTACTAGTAGAGCATTGCGAGACCATCTTTCTCCTGTCTTTCAACGATTTCTCGTCCTATTATATCCCAGTATAGTTGAATGAGTTCTCGATTTACTGCTAAAACAGCTTTAAATTGAGTGGATCGTATTTTTTTCTGTCTTCCATCTAACAACAGGCATAATTTTTGTGCTGATTTTCTGAGTTGATGAAAATCAAAGCAATGCGTCACTGAAAATATTTATAAGTTTTTAAAAATCAATGATTAATGAAAAACGAAAAGTCGTTTTAAAAATTAAAGTTTCTATTCGAAAGGTCTTGTTTTTCAAATTCCATCAACAAACAGCAAAAAGGCTGTTTGTTGATGGAATTTTATTTGAATAGGGGTCTCTGATCTAGAGAAAGAGAGAGGAAATAAAATGAGTCTTTTCAAATTCATAGGTCGAGAAGCTGAACTACGGGGATTGTTTTCCAACGCCTACACTGTTGGGCATGAGAACACATCGGATCGGATTGCCGCTGAACTATGCTAGAAGATTTGGCGATCCTGAGATCGGACGGTACACGCCTTACCGTCAAGTAAAAACCATTTTTTTAAACAGGTTCCATCGCCGATTGGAAATGAGGCAATCTATGACTATTCCGGGCAGGACTTTAGAAACTGTAGTAGAGGTACATCCACCACCTCTTTTTAGGAAAGAGTTTGAATAAACGCTCGGAAATTATGTAAATTTTCTTCCAGATGTTTGAATTCAGATAATAGTTTGTCTTGAATGATTTTAAGTTCTTTTTCATCCAACTCGCAGTCATATGCATGACGAATAAAATGCCGAAAGGCTCTGATTTTATCTAAAAAAAGCATGCTTGTTTTAGAGATGACTGCAGGTCGTATGGAAGGAATTTCCGTATTCATTCGAATAAGAAGCTCTTTGTGAAACTCTCTCATACTGTCAATGTGATTTTCAAATGCTTTTGCGATTTGTTTTAACAAATCTTCAATGGCTGTATAAAACTGCTGTGTCTTTAAAGCAAAAAGAAAACGTTTGTCATAAAAATGCACATCCACGGTCTTGATTTCTTCGTACAGTTTTTTGATGATCAAAACTTGTTTGTCAAAATATCCAATTAAAATCGCGTATTTTTCCATATATTTACACTATTTTGAATCCTTTTTGTAGAATAAACTCTTGGAAATGGCATTGTTCAAAAAGGATGATTTCTACTTTATGTTTGATTTTTTCTTCCATTTTCGTCCAAAAATCAAATCGGTCTCCATGAAAATTTTTCAATACGATATCCACATCAGAACGTATTGTAAAGGCAAATGGTTGAATAACAGATCCGATAAGGTAAGCTTCAGTCAAAGAACCTTGCAATTCTGCTTGCAAAATTGCAGTGACTTTTTCTAATAAAAGTTGTCGGAATGTTTCCTGTTCAGTTTTTTGCAGTTCCTCTCTTTCGGTTAGGAATTTTTTTGCAGCTTCTGGATCAAAAGGATCTTGCATTGGCTTACCTTACTTTAAAGACTTGGTATAAAGGCACAATGAGTATAACTTTTTTGTTGGTCAGCTGCAATGTATTTTCTTCAAATCCATGGGTTACAAGGGAGCGTGCTTCCTTGCCGGGATTTAAAGGACAGAGCCTTTTTTTTAAAAATACGCTATTCTTCGCGGGGCTGGAATTTTGCTTCCAACGCGGTGAGGAATTGGGCGAACTCTTTAGTGGATCGTAAGTTTTCCAGCCACTCATCTTCTAGCATCTCGTCGATGGAGGGGAGTGCTTTGAGATTGAGAGATTGGTGGATTAAATCCATGGCGTCTGAGTACCTGCCAAGAATGGAGTAGAGGCCTGCGAGATGATAATGGGCGGTGGCATCTCCGAGAGAGCCTGCTCGAAGGATTTTTTCTTCTGCTTCAAAATAAAGCTGGGTGATGGTTTCTTCGTCGAGAGTTTGATGGGCGAGATGGACTAGACATAACCCCCATTCAAGCCATCCTTTTTCATTTTCTTCGTCTTGGCGGATGGTCAGACGGAACGATTGGATCGCGCGGCTGTAGTAGTCTCGATCCAATGTCATATGGCCGAGGTGGACTTGGCAGACGCCGATTCGAAAATGAATGTTTGGATAGTCAGGATCGATCAAGAGGACTTGGGAGTAGATTTCATTGGCGCGGAGAAAATACGCTTCGTCGGCTGAAAAATCACCCATCCATTCAAGAGCGCAACCATATTGGTAAAGCCATTCAGGATGATGGAGAAGAACTTCGCGTTGGTTGTGAAGAAGAACCTCGAAGAGCGCGATGGCTTGCTCTAAAGAGGGGAGGCTGTCTTCCACTTCGCTGTAATGTAACAAAGCGCAAGCAGCGTCGTAAATGAGAGCAGGACAAGAAGGTTTTAGATCGATAGCACGTAAGAAAAAGCGGCTTGCCCTTTCAATCATATCGATATCATTGGTGATGTCAGCAATTATTTTATGGGCGGTTCCAAGAGCATGCCAGAGTTCTGCATCTGTACGATCAAGAGAAAGGCCATATTGAAGTTTTTCAATGGCGATTTCTAAATAATCGGGATCTTCATAATACTTGCCAAAGGCAATGAGACAGATTCCATAAGAGCGCCATAAATCTGGATCATCGACGCAGGCGTCCATCCATTTTAGAATTTTATTTTCCGCTTCGATTAAAAGATCGAGTCTGCCGGAAAGAGCTCCTAAAAAAGAAAGAGACTCAACCCATTGGCTAATGATGGTTGGATTGGTGAGATCGAGCGCGTGGGCTCTAGAACACTTTTCAATACTACTACTTAATTGCTTGATATCTTTGTTGAGACGGCCCGATTCTCCTAATAGCTGACCCCAGCTCAACCAGGCATCTGCGTTATACGGTTCTAATTTCGTGGTCTTTGAAAAACATTCCGCGCCGCGGATGGCAAAGCGCTCATCCATCGTATTAATGTAGAGTTGAGAAAAAGCGTATCCCATGGACATCCAGCCATCCACATAACGCGCTTCGGCTGCAACAGATCGGCTCAAATAGTCAATCGACTGGAGATAAAAACGGGAATCGTTGATTAATAAACCCATTTGGACATAAGCGCTGCCCATATCATGCCAAAATTCAGGGGAGGGGCGGGACCCTTGAGTTAAAGATTTATTGAATGATTGAATGGCGAGGCGCACATCGATGGCTTCACCCGAATGTTCGGCAATTTCTGACCAGACGAGGCCATAATCCCAATAGAGCTCGGCTAGGTTTTCTCGAGACTGGCCTGGCGCTAATTCGATCGCCTTTTGATATTTTTCGCGCGCTTCTAAAAAATAGTGATGCTCTTCATGAAAACGGCCCAACTTCAGCAAAACGATGCCCCAAGAGACCCAGGCCTCAAAAAAAGAGGGATTCAAAGAGGTGGCAATTTTGAAATTTTTACTAGCTAGTAAAAGAGATTTTTCTTTTCCGTCCAAAGACCCGTACTCAAAAAAGGCAAGCCCCTGGCGATGCCAAATGATGGGATTTTCAGGATCGAGGCTGGCTGCCATTTCAAATAAAGAAAGAGCTGAAAGATTTCCTTGAAGAAGCGCCGCTTCTCCGAGATGCAAGTAATGGAGCGCTTGGCTTTGTTTTTCTCCGACAGGCAAGGAAAAACTGCTGGTTTCGCCAAGCAGCGCCGTGTATTTTCGGGGAAAAAACCTGCTGAAGATGCGACGAAGAGGAAAAACTTGCTGCATCATATTGGTCCAATTAATTAGTGCCGAAGAGGGGATTATAGAGAACCTCTTTTTTTTTGCCCAGCTTTGCTCGAATCCATTTGATTTCAAGAACGTTAGATAGAAAAAAAAGAACTTTTTTATTACGTTATAAAACTTTTACTTTCTAAAAAATTGAATAAAGCGGCCCGATCTATTTTAAGCCCTTTTGTCGGCATTGTTTTAAGGAATAAGAAATTTTTAGGAATTTTGTATTTTGGAAGATGTTTGGAAAGTTTTTTTTTTATTGTTTCAGGATTTACGGCGCCTATGATGAAAGCAACAGGCCTAGCGCCGAATTCTAAATCTTTATATGGCAAGACGGCAGCTTCTTCGATACCTGGGATTGTAAGTAAAAATTTTTCAATTTCTTCTGGTTGGATATTTTCTCCTCCGGAGATAAACTGCCAATCTTTTCGGCCGCTAATTTTAATGCCGTGGATTGGATCGAATGTTCCTATATCTTTTGTTGCAAACCAGTCATCTGGTTTTTGGATTTTTCCATCTTGCCAATATCCTTGAAACAAGCAGGAGCCCCGCACCAAAATTTCTCCATCCTTATTTAGTTTGAGGTCTCTATTCGGAAGAGCAAATCCTAAATAGCCATTTATTGGTTTTTCTTTTGCCAATACCATTGAACCCATTTCAGTGAGTCCATAAGTAACGATTACCGGCAAATGATTTGGATAAGAGTGGATCGGAGCGCCTCCGAGCAAAAGACAGCGAAGGTTTTTATAGACGGGGCTTGCTCGGTAAAGCTGCGTAGGAACGCAGGAAAGATGAGTGATTTGAACATCTTTTTCATCGGCTGCAATTGTGGCTTGAGCGAGTATGCATCGCATTAAAATGCCGATCCCACTCACATGAAAAAGGGGTAAATTCAAAAGCCACCGATCATTTGGCTTTAAATCGAGAATGGAAAGAGCTCCTTTTGCGTTGGCTAGTAAATTGGCAAGACTTAACACGGCTAGTTTGGGTTCGGCGGTTGATCCTGAAGTCCTCAAAAATAGTGCGGGGAGATCGGGTTGGATCATGGCTCTAGAGAAGTTGTTTGGACTCTTTTCCAAGTTGCTTGGGCAAAGATTTGTTAGATAGAGATCTGGTTTGAACGTTTTTAAAAATCGGTCAATGGCTACTTGAGGAAGACGGAGATTTACAGGGCAAACAGAGGCTTGTAAACGCCAAGCGGCAAAGAAAAAGGCTGCTAAATGAGGCGTGTTTGGATGGAAAATGGCGATGCGAGAGCCACGCTTTATGCCTTGGCGGGATAAATAGTCTGCCCAACGATCGGCCCATGTATCCAGTTCTTGGTAAGTCCAGCTATGTTCCGAATCGATCCAAGCAAGCCGTTCGGAAGAAGCCGATTTAAGCGGACAGATGATTTTTTGGTGGGGGTTGGATGGAATTTTAAGTTGTCCTTGTTATATGTCCTTTCCAAGGATCGGCTTAACCCGTTTGTGGTTCAAGAATCAGTATAAGCCGATCGAAGTGTAGTTTCTGCCAAAGAACACTCTTTTTGTCAAACTCCTAATTAAAATAAGGGATTGTTTGTGGAGATCCATTAATAAACACGGTCAAAAACCCTGCTGACGTGCTTGGATTGATGCCGCTGGAACCTACGCTCGCGCTTCCGGAAGTTTGCACTGTGAATGCAAGTTCGTTATTTACGGTAAATGTTCCGGGTGATTGAGCGATGGCCAGATTCAATGTTTGTGGACCTGGGTAGGCATCGAGGCGAGTGACTACACCTGAAAATGGTGCAGTGCCAACAGGCGATAAAGGTACTAAATAGATATATTTGCCGTCAAATATGCCACCATTAAAACCCGCGCTTAGAGAATTAACCGCTGTTTGTGTATTAAAAATACTGTAACTTGAAGATAAAGAGAAATTAAGTGTGGTATCATAACGAACAATTTGACCTGGAAAGCTATTCGAAGCGGGTACGAAATAAATGTAACGCTCGTCAAATATAGCTCCCCAAAATCCTACGGCATTGGAACCAACTGATAGAGTGTTAAAAATAGAATAACTTGTAGTAATGCTAAAAGAACGAGTTGTATCATATCTCACTATAACAGTGCTAACAGAAGGTGCCAAATAAACATATCTTCCATCAAACACAGCTCCTACAAAATTACCACTTAGAGTTTGGATGGAAATTTGTTGTAAGTTAAAGCTCTGGTATGAAGAAGTGGTAGTGAATGGAAGAGTCGTATTATATCTAACGAATATTACGTTCATATTAGGTGTTAAATAAACAAAATTTCCATCAAAAGTTCCCCCGCTGTAATCGATCGCATTTTCTCCGGTAAGTGATGATATATTAAAAATGCTATAACTTGAAGTAGAAGAAAATGGAAGGGATGTATTATACATAATAAAAAATGGTATAGCAGTTGAAGATATACTTGCTGGAATAAAATAAACATAGCTGCCATCAAATACAGCTCCGATATAACGATAACTGTGCGAATTAAGGCTAAGAAAGGAAAAGATCTGGTAGCTTGCAGATTGATTAAATGGCATTTTTGTATTATATTGTAAAGCGATTCCTTTTTGATCAACATTATTAGCAGGGACAAAATAAACATATTGCCCGTCAAATACCGCGCCAAAGTATGCGTTGGCGGTTGAATTAATAGTGGATGCATTAAAACTGCTATAACTAGAAGGGGATGTAAATGAGAGTGTAGTATCATATCTTGTAATTTGCCCATTATATGTGGCTCCACTAAATCTAAAAGGCGAAAAATAAATATAACGCCCATCAAAAGTAGATCCTTCAAATCCAATACTCATAGAATTGAAAGACGCCATATCGAATATCTGAGTCGTATTGGCACTCATCGTTTTATTTGTCCCGACAGCTCCTCCGCCAAATCCCCCCTGATTATAGCCTTCAGATAAAAGGGCTCTTTGGTTGTTGTCGGTCGTATGCGTTGTATTGACGCGAAGCGTAGCTGCATTACCGGCGATATCGAGTGGATAAGCTGGATTCGGGGTGCCGATGCCTATACTGCCAGGAATCACGAGGTTTCCTTGAGAGGGCGAGCCTGCATATGTCCCTACGGCAAAGCCATTCGGAGCTCGAGAAGCAGCAATTGCATTGACTCGAGGTCCTGGATAAGCATCGATCCTGGTGATTTGACCTGATAGAG
>Ga0210386_10003879_pt1 | contig 12451 bp, 8 predicted proteins | sample IncBWH32OmetaG_FD_160091 | JGI IMG/M metagenome (GOLD analysis project Ga0210386, IMG submission 160091) | Forest soil microbial communities from Barre Woods Harvard Forest LTER site, Petersham, Massachusetts, United States - Inc-BW-H-32-O ... | reverse complement strand
TTTCGCCAAATATGCCCGCCAGTACGTACCCGAGCTGTTCAGCCGCAAGTCCATCCTCAAGCTGGCCAACCCGGCGCCGCTGATCGTCGATTCCGAGGTGCGGCTGGCCGATCTGGGCGCGACCCTGCTGGTGGAAAATCCCGATGCCCTGATCGAATGTTTTGTGGTGACGCGCCGCGGCCGCTATCTGGGCGTCGGCACCGGCGAGGCGTTGCTGACCGGCAAGGTGAAGCTGCTTCAGGCGCGTGAAGGCGAACTGTCGCGGGCGCTGAAGGCGGAGACCCGCGCCAATGCCGCCAAGAGCGATTTCCTGGCGCTGATGAGCCACGAACTGCGCACCCCCCTCATCGCCATCATCGGTTTCTCCGAGGTGCTGGGCACCGAGATGCTGGGGCCGCTGGGCCATCCCCGCTACCGCGAATATGCCAATGACGTGCATGGCGCGGGCAAGCACCTGCTGGCGCTGATCAACGACATTCTGGATCTGTCCAAGGCCGCGGCCGGCAAGTTCGAACTTGCCTGCGAGGAGATTGCGCCGACCGACGTCGTCACCGAATGCCTCAGTCTGACGCGCGGCAAGGCGCATGAAGGCGGCTTGCGGCTGACCTCGGACATGGCGCCGGGGCTGCCCAACCTGATGGTGGACCGGCTGCGCTTCAAGCAGGCGCTGCTCAACCTCTGTTCCAACGCCATCAAATTCACCCCGCCGGGCGGCAGTGTGCATGTGGGGGCGCACCAGGCCGAAGACGACAGCTTCGTCCTCACCGTGCGCGACAGCGGCATCGGCATGTCGCCGGAACAGATCCCGGTGGCGCTTGAGCCGTTCCGCCAGGTGGCTTCACCTTTCGCCCGCAATGCCGAAGGCACCGGGCTGGGCCTGGCCCTGGTCAAGTCGCTGATCGAATGTCATGACGGGCGGCTGGAAATCGAAAGCACCCTCAAGAAGGGCACCACCGTACGCCTGATCCTGCCGCCGACGCGGACTGTCCGGCGGCGGACAGCCTTGAGCGCCTAGGCGCTTGCCTTTTGCCCGCTGGCGGCGTCGCGCGTGCTCACGTGCGTGAAGCACGCTCCGCGCGACGCCTACGCTGTCGCTAGGCGACCCTGGCCAGCAGCCAAAATGCTGCGCGCCGTTCTCTAGACTGTCAGGTCGGGTTCTCCAGGCTGAACGATGCCGCATCGTCGTCATACGAAAACAGCTCGCTGAAGCGCGCCCAGGAAACCACCGTCTTCAACGTCTCCTCCGCCGCATCCTCCGCCATATGGTCTTCCAGCTCGTCCAGGAAGCGCGTCTTGGGGGCGGAATGGCTGGCGCGTTCATCCAGCACTTTGCGGATATGCGCCGCCAAGGGCACGTTGCTCATGATGGCGCGGGAAAAAATCTCCTTGCGCTCGTTCAATTCGGCATCGGCGAAGCGCTTGCCCATATGGGTGAGCTTGATGTCACCGCCTTCCACATCCGCCAGCCGCAAGAGCTGCATCGCCTCGGCCACCGGAAACAGCTCGTCCACTTCCAGTTCCTGCTCATAGGCGACGTCAGGCAGGTCGGCCTTGCCTTCATAGGGCGGCGCGGCCAGCGCCTCGATCAGGCCCGATATCTGGTTGGGCGAGACGTGATGCAGCGGCATCTCGATCGCGACCCCTTGGGCCTGCTGCTGGCGCATGCGCTCCACCCGCCGCGCCGTCATTTCGACATAGATGCGGTCGACATAATCCTCGAACTGGGTCGAAGTGCGCTCGCGCGGTTGCGGCAGGTCGATCCTGATCTCGGAGGCAACCCGGCCCGGATTGGAGGAAAACAGCAACACCCGGTCGCACATCAAGACCGCTTCCTCGATATTGTGGGTGACCAGGATGATGCCCTTGATCGGCAGCTTGCCGTTGGCCCACAACTCCAGCAGGTCGGTGCGCAGGTTTTCCGCCGTCAGCACGTCCAGTGCGCTGAACGGCTCGTCCATCAGAAGGATGTTGGGGTGCACCACCACGGCCCGGGCAAAGCCCACGCGCTGGCGCATGCCGCCGGACAATTCGCGCGGATAGGCGCTTTCATAGCCGTCCAACCCGATCAGGTCGATCGCGGCCAGCGCCCGTTCGCGCATCTCCCGCGGTGGCAGGTTCAAGGCTTCCAGGCCCAATTGCACATTTTCCAGCACGGTCAGCCAGGGAAACAGGGCAAAGCTCTGGAACACCATGGCCACGCCCTGGCAGGGGCCATGGATGGGCGCGCCCAAATAGGAGAGACGGCCGCCCTGCGGCTGCGACAGGCCGGCGATCAGGCGCAGCAGGGTGGATTTGCCGGAACCGGAACGGCCCAGCAGCCCCACGATCTCGCCCTCCTTCAGGTTCAGATTGACGTCATCCAGGACCAGCAATTCCTCGCCGCCGCCGCGCGGGAAGGTGCGGCGCACATGTTCGACGTTCAGGAGTTCTGCCATCTCACCCTCACGTTAGCCGGTATTTGCGTTCGGCGTACCAGTAAAGCGGACGCCACAATATGCGGTTCACCACCACCACGAAGAAGCTCATGATGATCGTGCCCAGCAGCACGTGCTTGAAATCGCCTGAATTGACCGCGTCGGCGATGTAGGCGCCCAGGCCGTGGGCGCGCAGAGTATGGTCCCCCCAGCTTGCCACCTCCGCCGCGATCGAGGCATTCCAGGCGCCACCCGAGGCCGTGATGGCGCCGGTGACATAAAAGGGGAAGACCGAGGGAAAGGCGACCTTCTTCCACCACAGCCAGCCATGGACCCCAAAATTCTCGGCCGCGTCCCGCAACTCCTGCGGCATGGTGCTGGCGCCGGCGATGACATTGAACAGGATGTACCACTGGGTGCCCAGCACGATCAGCGGCGACAGCCAGATATCGGGATTGGCGTTCCAGAACACGATCAGCGAGACCACCAGCGGGAACAGCAGGTTGTTGGGGAAGGCCGCGAGGAACTGCGCCACCGGTTGCACGAGGGCGGCGAGCCTGGGCCTGAGACCCACATAGATTCCGACCGGCGTCCAGACGGCGCTCGCGAGGGCGATCAGCACCATCACCCGGGCCAGGGTGATGAAGCCATAGCCAAAGGCGGTGGCGGCGTCGGCCCAGCTGAAATGAGCGTCCGCGAAGAAGACGGCGATGCGCCAGGCGGCGACGAGGCCCAGCAGCGTCAGCAATGCGTACCAGATGAAATCGGCGACCCGGCTGTCCACTTCGCGTACCGCCGCCCTGATGCCAAAGCTGGGCGGGTGCCAGTAATAGGACCAGCGCATCATCTGCTCAAAAGGTGTCGTCATCAGGTCCAGCAGCCTGGAGCGGCGATAGACGGTGAGCGCCCAGGATTGCGGCGCTTCCTCCGACGGTTCGCTGGAGACGCGGAAGCGGTCGGCCCAGGCCACCAGGGGACGGAACAGGAGCTGGTCATAAATCAGGATCACCACCAGCATGGCGGCAATGGCCTCGAAGATGGCGGGCAGGTTCTTCTGGGCGATGGCGACCGCGATCCAGGAGCCCACGCCGGGCAACGCGATATTGGTCTTGCCCACGCTGATCGCCTCGGAGATCGTGACAAAGAACCAGCCCCCCGACATGCTCATCATCATGTTCCAGATCAGCGACGGCATGGCGAAGGGCGCCTCGATACGCCAGAAGCGCGCCCAGCTGTTGAGGCCGAACATGCGGCCGGCCTCTTCCAGCTCCGGCGGCACGGTGCGAAGCGACTGGTAGAAGCTGAAGGCCATGTTCCAGGCCTGGCCGGTGAAGATGGTGAAAATGCAGGCCAATTCCGCGCCCAGGACGCGGCCGGGCGACAGCGACAGGAACCAGACGATGGTGATCGTGAGAAAGGACAGGATCGGAACCGACTGCAGGATGTCGAGCAGGGGCACCAGCAGGGAGCCGGCCCTGGAGTTCTTTGCCGCCCAGGTGGCATAGGTGAAGGTGAAGGCCAGCGATACCCCCATGGCGATCAGCATGCGAAGCCCGGTGCGCAGCGCGTAGCCAGGGAGATCGGCGGGGTCCAGCCTCAGGTAATTGCCGGAAATGGAACTCAGCGGATGGACCAGGAAGCGGCTGACATCGACAAAGGCGACCAGGAAGCCCACCACCAGAATGGCCGCCAAAAGGTCCCAGCGGCTGGGGAGCAGGCGGCGGGCCTCGATCGAGACGGGCGGCAGGATTTTCATGGCCGGGTTGCCTCGGAGGCTCGCGTCGCAGTGAGGATTGTTCGCCTGCCCGGATAGGCGGGTTCGGCGGAACTGGCAACCATTTTGAAGCGGAGGTCGGGTGGGCTGATCATGCCGGCAAATGACCGGGATTCGACGGCGGTCACGTGACGGTCCTGTTACGGTCAGGACCAAGATATTGTTTACATTGTCAATATGTGGAAGTGGATAGCATCAAGTTTTCTGTCACCGGCCCATAGTGGCTATTGCGCGGCTTCGCAAAATCAGCGTAAAACCCGGCCAACGCGGGGAAAAACGGTGGATTATCCGCTGGTTAGCCGCCGCGTCGCGCATCGTAATATTTCACGGGCGGAACGGCGACAGGTCAATGACTCAAGGCGTGACGGGCAGAGAGGCTGGGGGCGGAGTTTCCGTTCCCGCTTGCGCGCGCGCCAACACTCAGCCCCGTCCTTCCCTCGGTTCTTCGCACGCGCTTCTTCTTCTTAGCTGCCCCTAGGCATCGAAAGATGCGCGGGCGGTTCGCGCATCCGGTGTTTAGGGGATCAACGCAAAAGGAGAATCGAAGCCGCAAACTGCGGCGAACAGAAGGACCATTGTCATGACCAGCAACATTGCCGACAGCACGCCGATTCAAATCTTCGATACCACCCTGCGCGATGGTGAACAGTCGCCGGGTGCGGCGATGACGCATGAGGAAAAGCTCCAGATCGCCGAACTGCTCGACGAAATGGGCGTTGATGTCATCGAGGCCGGGTTCCCGATTTCCTCACAGGGCGACTTCCGCGCGGTGCAGGAGATTTCCAAGCTCGTCAAGCGCGCCAGCGTGTGCGGCCTCAGCCGCGCCGGGTTCAAGGACATCGACCGGGCCGGGGAGGCGCTGAGGGGGGCCCATCGCCCGCGTATCCACACCTTCATTTCCACCAGCCCCGTGCATATGAAGCACAAGCTCAATATGGGCGAAAATGCGGTGCTGGAAGCGGTGGGCGCCTCGGTGACGCGGGCCCGCAATTTCACCTCCGAGGTGGAATGGTCGGCGGAAGACGCCACCCGCACGGTGCCGGATTTCCTGTGCAGATGTGTGGAAGTCGCGATTCATTCCGGTGCAACCGTCATCAATGTGCCCGATACTGTGGGCTATTCTACGCCACAGGAATTCTTCGACATCATCACCATGCTCAGGAACCGCGTTCCCAATGCCGACAGAGTGATCTTCTCCACCCATTGCCACAATGACCTGGGGCTGGCGGTGGCCAATTCGCTCGCCGGGGCGCTGGCGGGCGCCCGCCAGGTGGAATGCACCATCAACGGCATCGGCGAACGAGCCGGCAATGCCGCGCTGGAGGAGATCGTGATGGCGCTGAAGGTGAGGAAGGACATCATGCCCTTTACCACCAGCATCAACACCACCCTGCTCAACCGCGCCTCCAAGCTGGTGTCGAACGTCACCGGCTTTCCGGTGCAATACAACAAGGCCATCGTGGGCAAGAACGCCTTCAGCCATGAATCGGGCATTCACCAGGACGGGATGCTCAAGAATGTGGAGACCTATGAGATCATGCGGCCCGAGGATGTCGGGGTGAACGCGACGTCCCTGATGCTGGGCAAGCTGTCGGGCCGGCATGCCTTCCGCGACAAACTGGAAAGCATGGGCTATGTCCTGGAGGCGGACGGGTTCGAGGACGCCTTCCGCCGCTTCAAGGATCTGGCCGACAAGAAGAAGCATGTGTTCGACGAGGACATTGCCGCGCTTGTCGATGACGAGATCATCCGCGGCCATGACACCATCTCGATCAAGGCGCTGCGGGTGGAATCGGGTACCGGGATCATCCCGGTGGCCTCGCTGACCCTGGACGCCGGGGGGGTGGTCAAAAGCGTCACCACTTCGGGCGACGGGCCGGTGGACGCCATTTTCATGGCCATCCGGGAGGCCTATCCCCATGCCGCCACCCTGCAGCTTTTTCAGATAAATGCAGTGACCGAGGGAACCGACGCCCAGGCCCAGGTCAGCGTCAGGCTGGAGGAGGACGGGCGTACCGTCACCGGCAAGGCCTCCGATACCGACACCATGGTGGCGGCGGCCTATGCCTATGTGAACGCTTTGAACAAGCTTTTAGTCAAACGCCAGAAACAGGCGCCGGAGCCGCTGTCCGTGGCAAAATGAAAGGCCGGCCCCGGGACATGCGCCCCTGGGGCCAGTTCTTAAGAAATTGGCGCTTAAACTTTGGTTCGGATACCAGGTAGGGACACAGATTGAGCATGTTCAGCAGTCTTCTTGGCGCGCTCTCCAGCGACATGGCCATCGATCTTGGGACGGCGAATACGCTGGTCTATGTCAAGGGGCGCGGCATCGTGCTGAACGAGCCCAGCGTGGTGGCCACCATCACCACCCGTGGCGGCAAGAAGTCGGTCCGCGCTGTCGGCAATGACGCCAAGATGATGCTGGGGCGCACCCCCGGCAATATCGAAGCCATCCGCCCGATGCGCGATGGGGTGATCGCCGATTTCGAAGTGGCGGAGGAGATGATCAAGCACTTCATCCGCAAGGTGCACAATCGCCGGTCCTTCGCCAATCCGATGATCATCGTCTGCGTGCCCTCGGGCTCGACCGCGGTGGAGCGCCGCGCGATCCAGGAGTCCGCACTTTCCGCCGGCGCGCGCCGGGTCTTCCTGATCGAGGAACCCATGGCCGCCGCCATCGGTGCGGGCTTGCCGGTCAGCGAGCCCACCGGTTCCATGGTGGTGGATATCGGCGGCGGCACCACCGAGGTGGCGGTGCTTTCGCTGGGCGGCATCGTCTATTCCCGCAGCGTGCGGGTGGGCGGCGACAAGATGGACGAGGCGATCATCGCCTATATCCGCCGCCACCAGAACCTATTGATCGGCGAAGCCTCCAGTGAACGGATCAAGAAGGAGATCGGCTCGGCGGCGCTGCCGATGGACGGCAATGGCGTGACCATGGAGATCAAGGGCCGCGACCTGCTGAACGGCGTGCCGAAGGAAATCACCATCACCCAGCGCCACATCGCCGAAGCCCTTGCCGAACCGGTGGGCGCGATCGTGGAAGCGGTGAAGGTGGCGCTGGAAGCCACGCCGCCGGAATTGGCGGCCGACATCGTGGACAAGGGCATCGTGTTGACGGGCGGCGGATCGCTGCTTGCCAATCTCGACTCCGTCTTGCGGGACGAAACCGGCCTGCCGGTTTCCATCGCCGACGATCCCTTGTCCTGCGTTGCGCTGGGCACGGGCCGGGTCCTGGAAAACACCAAGGGCATGCGACACGTCCTGTCCACCGCCTTTTGACATGCGCGGTTAGGAGCCGCGTCCGAATATGGCAAATGCCTGGAAGATCGCCCGCAAAGGCAATGCTCAGCTTCCGCTGGTCATCGTCATCGCGCTCGCGGTCGTTCTGGTGTTGCTGGGCAAGGCGCAGGGCGGGCTGTTCGACAGGGCCCGCGGCCATGCCACCGACCTTTTGGCGCCGGTGCTGGAAAAGGTCCGTGCGCCCGTGGCGGGTTTCGACCGCTGGATGGGGTCGATCACCGAAATCTTTTCGGTCTATCAGGAAAATCTCAGGCTCAAGGACGAGAACGCCCGCCTGCGCCAGTGGCGCAACGTGGCTGTCGTGCTGCAGGGCCGGGTGGGACGCTATCAGCAGCTCTTGCATGCGGTGCCTGACCCCAGGATGAACGCGGTCCTGGCCAAGGTCATCGGCCGTGCCAACCGGCCCTTCCTTCAGACCATGATCCTGGACGCCGGCCGCGACAATCATGCCCTGCCGGGCGAGGCGGTGATGGACCCGCGCGGCATGATCGGGCGGATTTATCTGACAGGAAACCGCACCAGCTGGGTGATCCTTCTTACCGACCTGAACAGCCGCATCCCCGTCACCATCTCGCCGGGCAATGTCCAGGCCATCATGGCCGGTGACAACAGCCCGATGCCGGCCCTGGACATGGTTTCGCACACCGTGACCCTGCACGCGGGCGACCAGGTGACCAGCTCCGGCGACGGCGGATTTTTGCCGGCGGGCCTTCCTGTCGGAACCCTGGTCAGCGACGGCTCCGGCCGCTTCCGTGTCGCGCTGTTGTCCGACCCCGGCGCCAGCCAGGATGTCGAGATCCTCAACTTCTCCAAGCCGCCCGAGACCCCGCCCGCCAATGCCGAACTTCCGGTGGAAGCCGCGGGCCTCAAGCCGGAGGCGCCCCCGCCCGCGCCGGCCGCGGCAGCCAAGCCCCAAACCCAGCCCCAAACCCAGCCTCAGATCCAACCCCAGCAGCCGGGCCAGGCCAAGACTGCTCCGCTCAGGCCGGGAGCCGCGCCGCAGCCTGAAACCGCCGCCACACAAGCCCAGGGCGAAACCGAAGGCGCGGACCGCTAGCCATGGTCAGCCTGGAGCGCGCCGGCAGCCCCAACCGTTTCCGCTCTCTTATCGGGCTCACGCCTCTGTCCTGCGGCTTGTTCTGCACCTTGCTGACCAATATTCCGGTTTCTTTCCTGGGCGGATTGGTGCCCCCGCCGCTTCTGGCCCTGGTGCCCGTCTATTTCTGGTGCCTGATGCGGCCGGACTTGATGACACCGGTCGTGGTGCTGATCATCGGCTTTGCCGAGGATGTGCTGTCCGGTGGCCCCCCGGGGGTCTGGACCTTGTCCTTTGTGCTCACCTACGCCCTGGTCGCGCGCTATCGGGACAGCTTCGCGGGCCTCGCCGGCCTGGCCGCGATTGTAGGTTTTGCCGCAGCCGCAACTTTCGCTTGCACGGCGGCCTATGTCGTCGTGGCGGCGCTCGCCTTCATCACCCCCGGCGCCCATTCCCCGCCCGTCGGTTCCAGCATCAGCGAATTGGCCATGACCGTACTGTTCTACGCCCCGGCCGTCTTGGTGGTGAGTTGGCTGCATCGTAGACTGGTCGGTGCATCGCGAGGCGATGTCTGATGCCGCTGTTCGACAAGAAGGACAAAAGCCGCTACGCCACCTTCACCCGGCGCTCACTGGGCCTGGGCGGCGGCATGGCGGCTGTGTTCGCGGTGCTGGCTGGGCGGCTTTATCAACTTCAGATCCGCGACGGCGACCAATACCGGCTCGAGGCCGAGGACAATCGCGTTTCCGAAAGGCTGATCGCCCCGCCGCGCGGGCGCATCATGGACCGTTTCGGCATGGAACTGGCCAACAGCCGGCGCAATTACCGCGTGCTCTTGATCAGCGAGCAGGCGACGGAAGGCGTATCCGAGGCGCTGGATACCATCGGCAAGGTGATCCTGATCGGCGATGCGCAGAAGAAGCGCATCCTGCACGACATCGCCATGAACAAGAAGTTCGTGCCGGTGCCGGTGGCGGAGAATCTGAGCTGGGAGGAATTTTCCCGCGTCAACCTGCATTTGCCCTATCTCTCCGGCATCCAATGCGATGTGGGCGAGACCCGCGACTTTCCTTACGGCCCCGAAATGGTGCATGTGCTGGGCTATGTCGCTTCCGTCTCGCCGCAGGACGAGGCGCATGACGATGATCCGCTGATGAGCCTGCCGGGCATGCGCATCGGCAAGCGCGGCATCGAGAAACTGTTCGACAAGCAAATCCGCGGCCGCGCCGGGGCATCCCGTGTCGAGGTCAACGCCTATGGCCGCATCATCCGCGAACTGGGCAAGGATCCCGGCGTTCCCGGCCAGGATGTCTGGCTCAGCCTCGATGGCGAGCTGCAGCGTTTCGCCGCTCAGCGCCTGAGCGGGGAAAGCGCTGCCTGCGTGGTGATGGACGCGGCCAACGGCGATGTCCTTGCGCTTACCTCCACGCCTGGTTTCGATCCCAACTGGTTCAATGTCGGCCTGTCGGGTCAGCAATGGCATGACCTGGCCACCGACGATCACAAGCCGCTGCTCAACAAGGCCATCGCGGGCACCTATCCGCCCGGCTCTACCTTCAAGACCGCCATGGCGCTGGCGGCGGTGGACAACGGGATGGACGATCTCGTCGTCGGTTGCACCGGTTCGATGCGGCTGGGCGACCACACTTTCTACTGCGATGCGTGGAGGATCGGCGGCCATGGCCATGTCAACCTGACTCGCGGCATCCAGGTCTCGTGCGACATCTACTTCTACGAAGTGGCGCGGCGGTTGGGCATCGACAAGATGGCCGAGGCCGCCCATGCCCTGGGATTGGGTTCGCCGACCGGCATCGAGTTGCCTGGCGAACTCGGCGGCCTTATCCCAACCCGCGCCTGGAAGATGGCGCGCTTCGGCGTTCCATGGCAGCAGGGCGAGACGCTCGTCAACGGCATCGGCCAGGGCTATGTCCTCGCCACGCCGATCCAGCTCTGCCAGCAGGCCGCGCGACTCGCGACCGGCAAGGCGGTTTCGCCGCGGCTGACCCATCAGGTCGGTGCCGCACTCCAATCCCATCCGTCGCCAGCGTCGCTGCCCTTCTCGGATAAGGCGTTCGACATGGTGCGCCAGGGTATGGGCATGGCCGTCAACGCGCCGGGCGGCACCGCCTATGGCTCGCGCATCCTGCAACCGGGCTTCGAAATGGCCGGCAAGACCGGCACGGCGCAGGTGCGTCGCATCACCAGGGAAGAACGGCAAGCCGGTCTCAAGCCGCAGAGCCAGCTGCCCTGGGACCAGCGCGAGCATGCCTTGTTCGTTGCCTTCGCGCCGCTCGACAATCCGCGCTACGCCATTTCGATCGTCCTCGAGCATGGCGGCAACGCGCACACCGAGCCACAGGTGAAGTACGCGCGCGACATCCTGACCTTCGCCCAGACGCGCGACACGCTGGGCAAGCCCACTGCCTATCCACCGGTGAACTCGGCCGATGCAGCGCCCATGAAGCAACAGGCGAGAATGACGCAAACGCCCGTTCAGAAGCTCGCCCAGAATTTGCCGAAGGCGGGTGACTGATGGCGCTCAGGGCTTATGCCGCGGCCAAGCGCACGCTTTCCATGGCCGACAAGCTCCTGGAAGTGAATTGGGGACTGGTCCTGCTGATCTTCATGATCGGCCTGGCCGGCATTGCCATGCTCTATTCGGTGGCGGGCGGTCAATTTCACCCTTGGGCATTGAAGCAGATGGGGCATTTCACCCTGGGTCTGCTAGTGCTGCTGGCCGCCGCGATGATCGACGTCCGGGTGTGGATGTCGCTGGCCTATCCGGCCTATGGCCTGGCGCTGCTCCTGCTGATCGCGGTGGATGTGGCGGGCCATGTCGGCCTTGGCGCCCAGCGCTGGATCATGCTGGGGCCGCTGGAGCTTCAGCCTTCCGAGTTGATGAAGGTCTCGCTGGTGCTGGCGCTGTCGCGCTTCCTGCACGGCAAGAGTATCGAGGAAGTTTCCAAGCCGCTCCCGCTGGCCATAGGGCTGGCCATGATCGCGATCCCGGCGGTCTTTGTGGTGTTGCAGCCAAATCTGGGCACCACCCTGATCATCGTGATGGACGGCTGCTCGCTTCTGTTCCTGGCAGGCCTGTCCTGGTGGTGGATCGCGCCCACGCTTGGCGCGGTGGCCGCGGCGGTGCCGTTGGCCTGGCGGTTCGTACTCCACGACTATCAGAAGGCCCGGGTCGAGACCTTTCTGGATCCAGAATCCGACGCGCTGGGCAAGGGCTGGAACATCACCCAGGCCAAGATTGCCATCGGCTCGGGCGGGGTCGCGGGCAAGGGTTTCCTGCAGGGCACCCAGAGCCGGCTCAGCTTCCTGCCCGAGAGCCAGACCGACTTCATCTGGACCAGCTTCTGCGAGGAGTTCGGTTTTGTCGGCGCGCTGGCGCTCCTGGTGCTGTTCGCGGTGGTGATCTTCTATGGCGTGCAGACCGCGATGAGTGCGCGCAGCCAGTTCGGGCGCCTGTTGGCGATGGGGGTGATCCTGAACTTCTTCTTCTACATCATGGTCAACGGACTGATGGTGATGGGCCTGATCCCGGTGGTGGGCATTCCCATGCCGCTTTTGTCCTATGGCGGCTCGGCCATGCTGACGGTGATGTTCGGCTTCGGCCTGTTGATGAGCGTGCATATTCACCGGCAGGTGGAAATTCCCCGCCATTCTGGCGGGATTATTTGATGACCCCCATCCGTCGCAACTCGGGTTTGCTACGCAAACACCTCGTTGCGACACCTTCCCCCTCCACCGGCTTCGCCGCGAGGGGGAAGGGAGCTGTCGGATGCTGGAGGGTGAGGAGCGCTTCGCCGAAGGCGAACGAAATGGTCCAGTGGACCATTTCGAGCGACGAACGCCGCGATGTGCGGCGCTCGAGTCCTTTGGAAACCACCCACAGAGGTTCCACTTAGCTTTGTAGAC
>Ga0210386_10003878_pt1 | contig 12453 bp, 9 predicted proteins | sample IncBWH32OmetaG_FD_160091 | JGI IMG/M metagenome (GOLD analysis project Ga0210386, IMG submission 160091) | Forest soil microbial communities from Barre Woods Harvard Forest LTER site, Petersham, Massachusetts, United States - Inc-BW-H-32-O ... | reverse complement strand
ATCGGCCCGGTCCCGGCCTCCAGGTGATACGCGTAGAAGCTCCGGCATACCGTTTCGCAGTGCGCCACCGTCGATGGCGCGAACCTCGTCGAGGCCGGGCGCTTCCCCGGCACTGACCTGCGCTCCGCCCTCATCCGCGCGGGCTTGTCGGCGAGTTGGAGCCACCGGCAGAGGTCCCGGGCCTCGGGCGCGGTCAGGGCGATATTGAAGATCAGCGGGGAGGATGCCGCCTTGCGGCGTGCCGGAACACCGCCAGCACCGCCGTCCTCGTCCGCAACTGCGCTGCCGTCGCCGGACAGGACATCGTGGCCGGCCAGGTCTAATACCCGGCCGCCGGCTTCGGTGACCATGACCGGTATCGGCGCGATGTCCTCGTAACCCATCGGGAAACCGGCAACGATCATGGCATCGGTCGGGCTGTTGGCCATTCCCGAGGCGGTCTTCGCGCCCGAGAAGAGCATGACCTCGCGGTACAGTCGGCCCGTGGGCCAGCCAAATCACGAGAGCCCGCCGGGGAGATCCAAGCCGGCGAGATCGGGACGATGCCTCGCAGCGGTGGTGGCGGCGCTGCCCGCCGCCGCGACAGCCGCGGTGGCCCCGAGGGCGAGTGCGAGGATAGGCCGGCCTGATGTGAGGCCGGCCAGCGCCGCTCCCCCCGCGGCTCCCCCGTTCATGATCGAGTTGATCCAGGCCTGGGTCTCTGTGCCCGCTCCGGGCGGCGCCGCGCTAGCCGCAGCCCCGAACAAGGAGGCCAGCGTCGGGCCGAGGCACAGGCCGGCCAGCGGCGCGGCGACGGCCAGCAGCGGGGCGTACAACCCGGCCACGGTGAGCACGGCGAGCCCGCAGGCGTATCCGGCCATCAGCCAGGGCAGCCGCCGGTACGGGTGAGCGCCAGGCGCCGCACCCCGGGCGCCGAATAGCAGACTGCCCAGAATGCTGCCGATGGAGACCTCCGCCAGCAGCGGCCCCGACGCCCACAGGGCATGGTGGTGCCGGACGTACGCCGTGAGCGCGACTTCGGTCGCGGTGAGCGCCACGTTGGCCAGCGCCGCGGTGACCAGCAGTTCGCGGAGCGCGGCGGACCTGAGCGGTCCGAGCCGGCCAGGCGAAGCATGATGGCTAGGTGGGTGGTGGCTGGGCTGCTTGCCGATGGCGATGATGGCCGCGCCGGTCAGCGTGAGCAGGACAGCCAGCGCCGCGGCCGGGGCGGCGCCGACCGCCAGGACGCTGGCCAGCACCGGACCGGTGATGTAAGCCAGATCGAAGACGGCGGCATCCAGCGCGAAGGCAGCGTGCGCGAGCCGGACGCCCGCGTAAGTCGACCACAGGCTGCGCATTCCCGGGCTGAGCGGCGGGTTGACCAGGCCAGCCAGCGACGCGGTACTGATGAGCAGCCCCGCCGGGCCGCGCGCAAGTGAGCTGGCCAGCAGAGCCAGCAGCGCCAGCGCGTACCCCGTCCCGCAGATGACCGCGACCGGCAGCAGGCCGTGCCGGTCGGCCAGCCTGCCGCGCAGCGGCGCCGTCACGGCCTGTCCCAGCGTGTAGCCGGCCACCACCAGGCCCGCTACCGTCATCGACGCGTGCTGGGCGGCCACAAGCAGCAGCGTGATGCTCGTCATGCCCTGGGGCAACCGGGCGCAGACATCCGCTACCGCGAGCCTGCGCAGCACCGGCTGTGCGAACAGCGCCCGGTACGACGCATGGACCGGCGTCGCAGGGCTGGCGCTCACGCCGGTCCCGGGACGCGGCTGGGTGCCGATCCCGGGATACGGCCGAATATCGCTCGGCGCACACCCAGGGAGACAGGCACGTTCACCGAATTTAGCACCGTACCCGGGGGTCGCCTGCCGGCCTGGCGCCCGGGCGTCGCGGCTGGCCAGGATGGATAAGGGACCCGGGGTTCCCACTTGCCGGATTCACCGCTAAACTGCATACAGTTCAGTCCTAAACTGCATACAGTTTGACGTCTGAGGGACGGGAGAGAGCGCGGTCGTGAAGCAGCAGACGCGAGAGGACATCGCCGGGGCATTGCTGAGCGCGTACTCGAGCCGCATCCCGGTCGCACCGCTGACCGGGCAATACGACGACCTGACGGTGGAGGATGCGTACGAGATCCAGCTGCTGCAGGTCGCGGAGTGGACCGCCGCGGGCGCGCAGATCAAGGGCCACAAGGTCGGGCTGACCTCGGCCGCGATGCAGCGGCAGCTCGGCGTCGACCGCCCGGACTACGGGCACCTGCTCGATGGCATGTTCTGGCCCGAACACGAGCCGATTCCGGTGTCCCGCTTCCTGCAGCCCCGGGTCGAGCCAGAGACGGCCTTCGTGCTGGCCAGACCGCTGCGGGGACCTGGCGTGACGATCGCGGAGACGATCGCCGCGGTCGGGTTCGTGCTGCCCGCCCTTGAGCTGATCGACTCGCGCATCAGGGACTGGAAGATCGGGCTGGCCGACACCATCGCCGACAACGCCTCCTCGGGCGGGGTGATACTCGGCAGCACTCCGGTCGCCCTGGCCGGGCTCGACCTGCGGCTGGCGGGCTGCAACCTGCACAAGAACGGCGAACTGGCCGGCACCGGCGCGGGCGGCGCGGTGCTCGGGTCGCCGCTGACGGCACTGGCGTGGCTCGCCAACACGCTGGGCGCCCGGGGCGTGGAACTGCAGGCTGGGCAGGTCATCCTGCCCGGCTCGGTGACCGCGGCGATACCGGTCAGCGCCGCGGACACCGTGACCGCGACGTTCGCGGGGCTCGGCCGCGTGACCGCGCGATTTTCTGCTGAGGAGAGCTGATGGGCAAGGCAACGGCCGCGATCGTGGGCCCCGGCAACATCGGTACCGACCTGCTGGCCAAGCTGCAGCGCAGCGAGCAGGTCGAGGTGCGCTACATGGTCGGCGTGGACCCGGCGTCCGACGGGCTCGACCGGGCCCGCCGGCAAGGCGTGCAGGCCTCGGCTGGCGGCGTGGACTGGCTGCTGACCCGTGATGAGCTGCCTGACCTGGTCTTCGAGGCGACCTCGGCCAAGGCGCACCTGGCCAGCGCACCGCGCTACGCCGAGGCCGGGATCCAGGCCGTGGACCTGACCCCGGCGGCCTGCGGACCGATGGTGTGCCCGGCGGTGAACCTGCGCGAGCACCTGAACACGCCGAACGTCAACATGATCACCTGCGGCGGGCAGGCCACGATCCCGCTGGTGCACGCCGTCTCCTCGGTGACGCCGGTGCCTTACGCGGAGATCGTCGCCTCGATCGCCTCGCGATCGGCCGGGCCGGGCACGCGCGCCAACATCGACGAGTTCACCGTCACGACGGCCCGGGCAATCGAGCGCGTCGGCGGCGCGCAGCGCGGCAAGGCGGTCATCATCCTGAACCCGGTCGAGCCGCCGATGATCATGCGCGACACCGTCTTCTGCGCCATCGGCGCGGACGCCGATACCGAGGCGATCACCGCCTCGGTGCACGCCATGGTGGACGAGGTGGCGCGGTATGTACCCGGCTACAGGCTGCGCGCCGACCCGCAGTTCGACCCGCCCGCGGATGACTGGTCCGGCTGGGCGCGCGTCGCGCTGTTCCTCGAGGTCCGGGGCAACGGCGACTACCTACCGCCCTGGGCGGGCAACCTGGACATCATGACCGCCGCCGCCGCGCGGGTCGGCGACCTGCTCGCGGCCGGGGCCAAGACGGAGGTAACCGCATGAATGCCGCGCCGCGAGACCTGCGCATTACCGACTCGACGCTGCGGGACGGGTCGCACGCGATGCGGCACCGGTTTACCGAGGAGCAGGTCCGGGCGGTGGTCTACGCACTGGACAACGCCGGGGTCGAGGTTATCGAGGTGTCGCACGGCGACGGCCTCGGCGGTTCCTCGTTCAACTACGGCTTCTCCGCCGTGGACGAGATCTCGCTGATCAAGGCGGCGGCCGACGAAGCCGCGGCGGCGAAGATCGCGGTGCTGCTGCTGCCCGGCGTGGGCACGGTGGAGGACCTGCGCCGGGCGCGGGAGGCAGGCGCGTCGGTTGCCAGGATCGCCACGCACTGCACGGAGGCGGATGTCTCGGTCCAGCATTTCGGCGCGGCCCGCGAGCTTGGCATGGAGACGGTCGGCTTCCTGATGCTGTCGCACCGGCTGGACCCGGCCGGGCTAGCCCGGCAGGCCCGGCTCATGGTCGACGCCGGGGCCGAATGCGTCTACGTCGTCGACTCGGCCGGGGCGCTGGTGCTCTCCGGCGCGCAGGAGCGGGTGCAGGCACTGATCGACGAGATCGGATCGCAGGCGCAGGTCGGCTTCCACGGCCACCAGAACCTGTCGCTGGGCGTGGCGAACTCGGTGCTCGCCTACCAGGCGGGCGCGACGCAGATCGACGGGGCGCTGTGCGCGCTGGGCGCGGGCGCCGGCAATGCGCCGACCGAGGTGCTGACCGCGACGTTCTCGCGGATGGGCATCTCGACCGGCGTCGACGTGGACCGGGTGCTGGCGGCCGCCGAGGAAGTCGTCAGGCCGATCATCCCGCGGCTGCCGTGGATGGACCGCTCCTCGGTAGTGCAGGGATACGCCGGGGTGTACTCCTCTTTCCTGCTGCACGCGCAGCGCGCCGCCGAGCGCTACGGGGTGCCCGCGCACGCGATCTTGCAGCGGGTCGGCGAGGCCGGCTACGTCGGCGGCCAGGAAGACATGATCATCGACGTCGCCCTGCAGTTGCTGGAGGAGCAGGCAGGTGCGGGGCGGTTGCTGGCCGATCCGGCGGGGGCCTCGCGATGACCGGCTGGACGGTGGAGCGGGCGGCGGCCGTACTGCTCGAGGCGGAGGACGGCCGGACCGACCTGTCGCCCATCACCGACGAGTGGCCGGCCCTGGACCTGGCCACCGCCTACCAGGTGCAGGACGAGACGCTGCGCCGCCGGCTGGCCCGAGGCGAGCGGCTGGTCGGCGTCAAGCTGGGCCTGACCAGCCGGGCCAAGCAGCAGCGGATGAACATCAGCTCGCCGCTGACGGCCTGGCTGACCGACGCGATGGTGCTCCCGGCCGGCGCGGCCGTGCCCAGGGACCGGCTGATCCACCCGCGGGCCGAACCGGAGATCGTGTTCGTGATGGGCGCACGGCTCGCGGGTCCCGGGATCACGGCGGCTACCGCTATGCCAGCGGTCGAATCGGTCTGCTGCGGCCTGGAGATCATCGACAGCCGGTACCGCGACTTCCGGTTCACGCTGCCGGACGTGGTGGCGGATAACGCATCGTCCGGCTATTTCGTGACTGGCCCGGTGGCCGTCTCGCGATCCTCGCTGGACCTCGGCTTGGAGGCGTGCCTGCTTGAGCTGAACGGGCAGGTGGTGGATTCGGCTACCGGCGCGGCCGTCCAGGGGCATCCGGCCGAGGCGCTCGCGCTAGCGGCCAACGACCTTGGCCGGCGCGGGCTGGCCATCGAGCCGGGCTGGATCGTGCTCACCGGCGGCATGACCGATGCCATCGCGGTCCCGGCAGGCGTCTGCCTGGCGGCCCATTTCACCCACCTCGGCTCGATCTTCCTGCCTTAACCCTTGCCCCGCGCTATTCGCGCCTCGGTCTTCCTTGCAGGCCTCCATCTCCGGCATGGTCTCCCTCGCCCAGGCTCGTTCTTCCCACCCTGGGCCGCCTCCCGGCCCGGTTGCCTGGTTGCGGTCTAGTTGCAGCCTGGTTGCGGCCGGTGACCGACTGCTGTTACTTCAACTATTTAGCGTTATGGTTGAGAAAATTTTTATCTAATGTCGGTTTTTGCAAATTAGCGGCATCTGTAAGTAACGGGGAGATTTCTGAGGACTACGGGGTCCTTGGTATCTACGGGGAGGAAATAGTGCGGAGATATCTCATCGTGCTGGGCGCGGCCGTCGGCCTGCTCAGCCTGGGCGCCACTGCGGCGCAGGCGACCGGAACGGGCGGGGTGTCACCGCCGCCCGGAGTGGCATCAGCCACGCCAGCCAGCAATACGCCGCATCTGAAGACGACCAACGACAATCCGACACAGCAGATCCGGCAGCTCGTCCAGTGCGGCAACACCATGTACGCGGTCGGCAACTTCAACCTGATCGTCAAGGGCAGCACCAGCTATACCCGCACGAACGTCGTCAGCTTCCAGGCGACATCCCCGTACACGGTGACCTCCTGGGCGCCGTCGATCACGGGCAGCGTCGTCAACTCCATCGCCTTCAACGGCAGCAACTGCGCCAACGCCTACCTCGGCGGCGTGTTCAGCTCCATCAACGGCACGGCCGTGAAGAACATCGCTGAGGTCAGTACCACCACCGGCAACGTGGTCACCGCGTTCGCGCACAGCGCCAGCGGATCGGTGCAGACGCTGCTCGGCGCCGCCGGGCACATCATCGCCGGCGGTTACTACACCTCGATCAGCGGTAGCAGCGCGGATCCGTACATGACGTCGCTGAACCCGACGACAGGCAAAGACGACGGGTTCGTGCACCTGAACATCTCCGGCAACTATCAGTTCTCCGGCGTGTCCAGCAACGCCACCCGGGTCTACAACCAGGCACTGAGCCACAGCGGCACGCTCGACCTGGTGATGGGCGACTTCACCTCGGTCGGCGGGCTGCCGCGCCAGCAGATCTTCATGCTGAACCTGGCCACCAGCCCCGCCTCGGTCACCGCCTGGACCTCGCCGGAGTGGGATGGCAGCAACGCCAGCTATCCGTACCAGTGCGCGGGCGTCGAGCCGTTCTACATCCAGGCCGCCGCCTGGTCGCCCAGCGACTCGACGGTCTACATCGGCACCACCGGTTACCACCCGAATGGTGCGCCCGTCGGGGCTACGACGCGCACAGGCCTGTGCGATGCCGCGGCCGCGTTCCCGGCCACCCAGGCGTCGGTACTGCATGAGTGGGTCAACTACACCGGCTGCGACTCGCTGTACTCCGCCGCGGCCGATGCCAACGCCGCGTACTTCGCGGGGCACGAACGGTTCTCGATGAACCCGGACGACTGCGATGCCCAGGGCGCGACGGCTTACACTGCCTCCGGCATCGAAGGCCTCTCCCCCGCCACCGGGGCCCTGTACGTCAACTCGGCAGGCACGGCGGGCTACTACAGCCGGGACCGCGGTCTGGGCGCCGATGACATGCTGGCCACGAGCGCGGGCCTGTGGATCGCCAGCGACAACTTCGACGGCAGCCAGACGTGCGGCGGCGTGTCGAACCTGTCCGGCATCTGCTTCCTGCCTTACAACTAGCGCGGCCTGCAGTACGGGAACCTCCCCGCGGAAGCCCGCGGGGAGGTTCTCCGCGTCTACGCCTACCTGCGCTACGGCCCGCTTACCCAGCACAGCGGGCGATGCGGGCGGCCATTCCGTCGAGCACGGTGTTCAGGCCGAAGGCGAATTCACCGGTGGCGAAGTCGGAGCCGTCCTCCAGGGATCCCGAGGTCAGCGCGGCGGTGAGCCGCGGGTAGCGGCCAGGATCGGCCAGGGCCAGCAGGCGCCGGCCGTAGCGCACCCCGGCGTCCCCATCGGCGCCCGCCGGGGCGTCGAGGCGGGCGTCGAATCCGAGCGACAGCTGGATCTGCCCGCGCACGTAGACGTTGACGAGCACCAGGGATGAGAGCTTCTGCCGCTCGGTCAGCGGCGTGGCGGCCAGCGCGTCCAGGCCCTCTTCCGTCCACTGCACCTGGTAGGGCAGGATCGCCGGTTCCGCGACAGGGACAGCCATGATCCACGGATGCGCCTGCAGCCGGTCGCGGTAGGCGCAGGCCCAGGCCGCAAGCCGGTCCCGCCAGCCGCCGGATGGTTTCGCGCTGGCCTGCGCGGGGCCGAACGCCTCGTCGACCATCAGCAGCAGCAGCTCGTGCTTGGACTGGACGTACCGGTACAGCGCCATCGAGGCCACGCCCATCTCGGCGGCCACGGTGCGCATGGAGACGGCCGGCAGGCCGCGGGCATCGGCCAGCCGCACGCCCGCCGCGGCGAGCGCGTGCATGTCCAGGCTGCGCCTGGGACCTGGCCTGATCTCATGGTCACCGCGCCAGGCCAGCTGGGCGTACGCCGGGATATCCGTCTTGTCGGCCTGCTCCATCGGTCCCTGGCTCCGCTCGCTCGGAATAACTGTTGACAGCATACACAGTCAGCGGTACTTTCTGCGTACGATGTAATCAGTTTCCAATGTACGCAGATGGCCGTGAGGCTTTCGGCCGGCATCGGGCGTACGCGATGACCGCGAGGAGAACTCCGATGAGGAACAGGAACGTGCTTATTTCCGGTGGCGGCGTGGCCGGACTCACGCTGGCGTACTGGCTGCGCCGCTACGGCTTCCGCCCGACTGTGCTGGAGCGGGCCCACGCGATGCGCGCCGGCGGACAGGCCGTCGACATCCGCGGTGCGGCGATCGAGGTCGCCGAGCGGATGGGGATCGCGGACGAGCTCAGGCAGGCGCGCACGGGCACCCGCGGGATGTCCTACGTCAGCTCGGCCGGCAAGCGGCTGGCCAGCATGAATGCCGCCTTCGGGGTGATCGACGAGCAGGACGTCGAAATCATCAGAGGAGACCTGACCCGCATCCTGCGCGAGGCCGCCGGGAACGACGTCGAGTACATCTTCGGCGATTCCATCACCGGCATCTGCGAGAATGCCGACGCGGTGGAGGTCACCTTCGAACGGGCTCCATCGCGCGCGTTCGACCTGGTGATAGGCGCCGACGGCCTGCATTCGAACGTGCGCGCGGTCACCTTCGGCGACGAATCGCAATTCGTCCGTCACCTGGGCCTGTACCTGGCGATCTTCACCATCCCCAACGACCTCGGCCTGGACCACTGGCAGCTCATCCACGCCGCTCCCGGCAAGTCCGTGACTGTCACCAGCGCACGGCAGAACACCGAGGCCAGGGCGATCTTCTTTTTCGCCTCCCCGCCGCTGACCTACGACTACCGCGACACCACGCAGCAGCAGGAGATCCTGGCGGGCGCCTTCGGTGCCGAGCGGTGGGAGGTGCCGCGCCTGCTGGCGGCGATGCCGAAGGCGCCTGACTTCTACTTTGACTCCGTCAGCCAGATCCAGATGGAGCGCTGGTCGGCCGGCCGGGTGAGCCTGGCCGGGGACGCCGCTTACTGCCCGTCGCCGCTGTCGGGCCAGGGCAGCAGCCTCGCGCTGGCCGGCGCCTACGTGCTGGCCGGGGAACTGCACGCCGCGGCGGGCGATCACCGGGCCGCTTTCGCCCGCTACCAGCAGCAGATGACGGGATTCGTCGAGCAGAACCAGCAGATCGCGCTGGCGAACGTCAAGAGGTTCACGCCCGGGACGCGGACCCAGATCTGGCTGCAGAACCAGGCCATCAAGGCGCTGCCGTACATGCCAGGGAAGAACTACATCCTCAGCCTTGCGACCAAGGGCGTCCGCGAGGCCGCCAACGCCATCACGATCGAGGACTACCAAGGCTGACGCCGGCGAAGCCACCGCCTGCCCGTACTCGCACCGCCCGGCCGGAGGGCGGCGGAAGGTCACGGATTGGTGAATCGTACGGGTTTCGACCCAAAGCACTTGAACCCGACCAGACCGGCAGCCGTGTAGATGGGTGGGAGTGGGGAGCTTCACGTGCTATACGCCGATGAGTCCGTTCTGGAATCACGCGGTCGCCCGGACGTGGATGGGTGGTCCCGGGCGGAAGATGACGCAGCCGTCTGCAGGCGGGCAGGCGGGCGCCTGAAAAAGCGTTCCGAGGTCTTTTCCCGCGACCCGGCAGGCACCGGTGCCGGGTCAGCGACCGCCATCGGGCCGATGCCCGGCACCGGAAAGCACAAGCCCCATGGCCGGCGTCCGCCGGCGTCCCGGCCAGCAGCGCGCACGTCAGGCTGATCCGCGGGTTCCGGCCGCCGTAGCAAGCTCCGGCTGTCCGGAGGCTAGCTGCGCCGGTACCGGCGAGCGCTGATCACCTCGCGACCGTGGGAGGGGCATTGTGTCAGTTATTTCCGTTCCGCAAGCCTTCAACGAGGACGAGCTCTACGTAGACCTGCGGTCGATCTTCGGCCGTTCGCTGTTCCTGAAGTGCGAAGGCTTCAATTTCGCCGGCTCAGTCAAGCTCAAGGCCGCCACCGAGATGGTGGAGGCCGCCGAGCGAGACGGGGACCTGAAGCCGGGAACGGTCCTGGTCGAGTCCTCGTCGGGAAACCTGGGCGTGGCGCTGAGCGTTATCGCGGCCAGCAAGGGCTACCCGTTCTTGTGCGTAACCGACGCCCGCTGCAACGCCTCGGCCCGGCTGCTCATGGAGGCGCTGGGCAGCCAGGTGCACGTGATCGCCGAGCCGGATGCCGCCGGCGGCTTCCTCGGCGCGCGGATTGATTACGTGCGCGCGCTGTGCGCTGCCGACGACCGTTACCTGTGGCTCGACCAGTACACCAATCCCGGCAACTGGAGAGCGCACTACCGCACCACAGCGCCCGCCATCAGCGCGCAGTTTCCGCAGCTGGACGTGCTATTCGTAGGTGCTGGCACCACCGGCACCTTGATGGGATGCGCCAGGTACTTCCGGGAGTGGCACCGGCCGGTGCGGATCATCGCGGTGGATAGCGTCGGCTCGGTGGCCTTCGGCGGCACCGCGGGACGCCGGATGATTCCCGGTCTGGGCGCGAGCATCCCGCCGCCGCTGCTCGACGAGTCATACGTCGACGAGGTGGTACGGGTCGAGGAGGCGGACACCATCCGTGCCTGCCACCGGCTGGCTAGTCGCGGGTTCCTGTTCGGCGGTTCCACCGGCACGGTCGCCAGCGGGGCCCTGAGCTGGCTCGCCCAGTATGACGCCAGCGATCTCACCGCGGTGGCCATCGCCCCGGACCTGGGCGAGCGCTATCTCGACACCATCTACCAGTCCAGCTGGCGGCAGGCGATGTACGGCCAGGACGTCATCGGCGCGGGCAGCCCGCCGCCCGATCTCGGCGCCTCGCTGCGCGCCCGTCACCACGTCGCCCTGTGATCGGGGAAACCTCGTGATCGGGGAAACCGGCATGACCGCGCAATCGGCTGAGCTGATCCTGGCTGAGGTGCTGGCGGACATCATGCAGGTCGAGCAGGTGGCGGCCGGCAGCCACTTCTTCGACGACCTAGGCGCCGACTCACTGGTCATGGCCCACTTCTGCGCCCGGATCAGGAAGCGCGCGGACGTGCCGTCGGTGTCGATGAGAGATATCTACCAGTACCCGACCCTGCGAAGCCTGGCGGATTCGCTCGCGGAGGTGACCGCCGCCCCGGCTCCTGCGGCCGCTGAGATGGGGGCCGCCGCGACGGAGGGGGCCGGGATAGCCGCGGCGGCCGAGGTAGCGACCGCCCGCACCTGGGAGTACGTCCTGTGCGGTGCCCTGCAGCTCCTGTTCTTCCTCGGATACGCCTGGGCCGCCGCGCTGGTCGGGGCCCGGGCCTATGACTGGATCTCGACCGCCTCAGGCCTCGGCGAGATCTACCTGCGCTCGGTCCTGTTCGGCGGCGCGGGCTTCGCGGTCGTGTGCCTGCTGCCGATCGGCGCCAAATGGGCGCTGATCGGCCGGTGGAAACCGCAGCAGATCCGCATCTGGAGCCTGGGTTACCTGCGGTTCTGGATCGTCAGGACACTGGTCAGGTCCAATCCGCTGGCCTTGCTGACCGTTGGCTCGCCGCTCTACCCGCTCTACCTGCGAGCGCTCGGGGCCAAGATCGGGCCGGGCACCGCGATCTTTTCCAGGAACGTGCCGGTGTGCACCGACCTGCTCACGATCGGCGCCGGCACGGTCATCCGCAAGGACTCGTTCTTCGGCTGTTACCGCGCGCACGCGGGCTGGATCCAGACCGGACCGGTCACCATCGGGCGCAAGGCGTTCGTCGGCGAGAAGAGCGTGCTCGACATCGGCACCTCGATGGGTGACCTGGCGCAACTCGGTCACGCTTCCGCGCTGTACCGCGGTCAGGTGATACCCGACGATCAGCGCTGGCACGGGTCCCCGGCGCAGCGCACGGAGCTGACGTACCTGCGGGTCGGCCCGGCGGCAAGCAGCGCCCTGCGGCGGGTCAGGTTCTGCGCGCTCACCTTGGCCTTCGTGTTCTTCGGTTACCTGCCGCTGGCCGAGGGCGGCGTGTTCGGCCTGCTCACCGCCGTGCCGGCGCTCGGCAAGGTGCTGGACCCGGGATCGTACGCGCTCACCTCGCGGGGGCTGTACCTCCACGCGATCGTGCTGTCCGGCGTATTCTTCTTCGGCCTGGTGGCCGCCGGGCTGCTGGTGGTCACCACCGTCCCCCGGCTGCTCAACCTGTTCATCCAGCCGGACGTGGTCTATCCGCTGTACGGATTCCGCGACCGGATGCACCGGGCCATCGCGCGGATGACGGGCGTGAAGTTCTTCACCCACCTTTTCGGTGACAGCTCCTACATCGTCTGGTACCTGCGCCGCCTCGGGTACGACCTGTCCCGCGTCGAGCAGACCGGGTCGAACTTCGGCACCGAGGTGGGACACGAGACCCCGTACCT
>Ga0210386_10003877_pt1 | contig 12453 bp, 9 predicted proteins | sample IncBWH32OmetaG_FD_160091 | JGI IMG/M metagenome (GOLD analysis project Ga0210386, IMG submission 160091) | Forest soil microbial communities from Barre Woods Harvard Forest LTER site, Petersham, Massachusetts, United States - Inc-BW-H-32-O ... | reverse complement strand
CTCAAATTAATAATTTTGCCGTAACCGCGTTCGATCATCAGCTTGCCCATGAACTGGCAGCAGAAAAATGTTCCCTTCGCCTGAACATCGAGGACGCGGTCCCAATCTTCTTCCGTTGTATCGAGCGCAGACTTCGTGAATCCAAAGCCCGCGCAATTGACCAGAACGAGAGAAAGATCCCGGCCCTTTACGAGCCGGGATACTTCCTGTTCCATCGATCGAATGTCCTGCATTTTGGCAACGTCCGCGCGAATGATGTGGGCACGGCCTCCGGCGGCTTCCACCGAACGCTTTGCGTCCACAAGTTTTTCCTCCGTGCGGCTTACCAAAACCACTTCCGCCCCTGAGCGCGCATAGGCCAGGGCGAAGGTCCGCCCTATGCCATCGCTCGCGCCCGTGATGACGGCCAAGCGGCCATCGAGGCGGAAGGAGGGCAACTGATCTTCGCTTAATGCACCGCTGCTGTTGCCGATGGCGTCGTGTGCCAAGCGGTTATCTCGTGCGTCCCGTGGTTGTGTCCAAAGGATGCAGTTCGTTTACGAGGCGCTCGTCGAAGGGATAGGTGGTGTAGATTTCGACGCCGTCTTTGGTGACGACGTGATCGTTTTCGAGACGAATGCCGCCGATACCGGGCTTTCCCGCATAGGGCTCAAGGTTGAAGACCATTCCTTCCTTGAGCACGACCGGGGCATCTTTCGAAGCCGGGCTGAAGTAAGGCGCTTCCCACGGATTGACGCCCGCGCCGTGGCCCAGGCTGTCCAGCACGTAGGGATCGGCCGCCGCAAAAACGTCTGCATTGGTCGCTCCGGGACGTACTTTACTTCCGGCGTTGAAGAGCGCGTTGTAGCACTTCTGATGGAGATCACGCATTTCGGGTGTTGGCTTTACAGTGCCGCAAACCCATGTGCGCGTCAGATCGCCCCAATAACCGTTGTAGCCCGCGCCGACGTCCATGATGACGAGGTCACCATTGCGGATGATGCGGTCGGAGGTGAATCGGCGATAGGGAGCGGTATAGGGGCCGGAGCAGATAATGTTGGTGCACTGCGTCCACTCACTGCCCATCGCGGTCATCTTTCCCCATATGATGCTCAGGATTTCGCATTCCTTGATCCCGGGCCGCAGGGCTTGAATGCCCTCGTCCAGAGCCGCCTCGGTGATGGCGTTGGCCATCTTGAGGCAGAGAATTTCATCCTGAGTTTTAATTTCCTTGGCACGCATCAGGACGCTCTGGTACCCGTCGTGGAACGTCGTCTTGGGGAACACATCTTTGATTGCCGCTTCCATATTGATGTCCCAGATGTCGATACCCACCCGTTTCCCGGCGAGCGAACCGATGAGGCCTTCCACCTGCTCGGCCCAGCGCTTCATGCCGATCTTTTCGCGGAAATTGGCGCGGGGGCGGATTTGGTCCGGAGAAAGCCACGGCATGCGCAGCTTGCAGTGCTCGAAGTCCATGGTCCAGAGAATAGGATCGTGATTTCGCGAGAGCACCGTAACCGCATTGCCCATGATGAAAGCGGGGCCGAGATGATGTCGATAGCCCGTCAGGTAGCGGGCGTCTTCCGTTCGAAAAACAAAAAGAGCATCCAGATCGGAATTGTTTAGCGCGTCCTTGGCGCGTTGCAAACGTTCCCGCAGCATGCGCTGCGGATCAAACCGTACTTCCCAATCTACAGGCATCATTCCTATATCAGACACAGAGTATTCCTCCTCGAAAATAATGGCACGCTTCCGTTATCATTGGTATGAACCGAATCGTGTCAAGTTGTTGGTTCAGAGCATTACAAGTTCAGTCGGTTTATTATTGCAAAGGAAATTAAAACCCGCAGGTTCGACGACCATACCGCCAATTATAAATTAGCCGACAAAAACAGGGTGCTCCAATTAAATTATGGGGGAAAAGTTGAAAATCGTCATTACCGATTATCGTTTTTCGGATGTGGAGCAGGAAAGGCGCGCTGTGGAGGCTGCCGGCGGGACGCTGGTTACCGGGCAAGCGACAACAGAGGAGCAGGTAACCGAGTTGTGCAAGAATGCGGATGGCATACTGACGGCGCGAGCGCCGATTGGGGAGCGCGCCATTTCCGCCATGAAGAACTGCAAGATTATCGTTCGTTACGGGATCGGCGTTGATACGGTTGACGTCGCGGCGGCTACGGCTCACGGCATCATGGTAGCGAATGTTCCGGACTATTGCCTCGATGAGGTTTCGGATCACGCCCTCGCGCTTCTGATGATGCTGAGCCGGCAGATGCTTCCGGCAATTGCGTTGGCGAAGGAAGATGTCTGGGCGGTGGGGAAGATGCCGCCGCTCCAGCGATTGCGGGGCCAGACATGCGGCTTGATCGGCTGCGGAAGAATCGGTTCGCTCCTTGCGAGCAAAGTGCAGGCGCTGGGAATGAGCGTGATCATTCACGATCCTTATCTGAGCGAGCCTCGTGCGCGGGAAATGGGAGCGGAACTCGTCACGCTGGATGCGCTGCTGGCGCGGGCGGATTTTATTTCGTTGCACGCGCCGCTGAACGATGCCACGCATCACCTGCTCGGCGAAGCGGCCTTCGCCAAGATGAAGAAGACGGCATCGATCGTCAACACCGCACGCGGCGGGCTGGTCGATGAAGCGGCGCTGATCGTTGCGCTCGATGCGGGGAAAATATTCGGCGCGGGATTCGATGTGGTGGAATCGGAGACGCAAGTCACGCCGCTGCGGACCGCGCTCGTGCACCATCCCAAAATCATTGTGACGGCGCATACGGCTTGGCTCAGCCAGCAGGCACGCGCGCTGTTGCAGCTCCGCGCCATTGAGCAGGCGCTGGCATGCCTCAGGGGAGAAAATCCCTACGGGTTGATTAACCGCGAACTGGCGAAATAAGAAACACATTGCCTCTGTTCTGGATCAAACAACAGGCCTTAAATTCCGAGCGGCGTCGTGCTGTAGCCCGCCTCTTCAAAGGCGGGGATTTAGAGTTCACACATCGACCGCGCCGCCGGGGAATCTAAACTCCCGCCTCTGAAGAGGCGGGCTGCAGCAGGTCGAATTACAGCGGACCGAACTGCAATTAAGGATGCAGCTTGTCCCTTGAAAGGAAGTTGCGGAATTTACAGCGCCATCTTGTCCGGGCGGAGGGTTAAGGCGAGAATTGCGGCGACTGCGGAGAGCAGCGAAATTTGCAGCTCGCCTGCGAGGGCCCATCCACCATGACTGGCGATTGCGCCCATCGCGTAACCTGCGGCAGCTGCGGCGGCGTAGAAGCTGGTGACGAACATGCCCGATGCTCGGCTGGAAAGACTGCTGCGCACAGCTTTCACGTGGTACCCGGCCAGATTTACGTAAATCGTGCCGCTGGCAATGGCTCCGTAGGCGCACGCCATAATGGCTTGCGGCACGATGGCACCCGATCCGTGAAAGAAAAGATAACCGAGGGCGGTGAGGCAAAAAAACGCAGTGCTTAGGACGATACGCGGAGAAAAACGATCACCCAGCCAGCCGCCGAAAATGGAGAGCAAGGCTCCCGCACCGTAAAAACTTGCCGCAAGACCCGTCGCTTTTGGTGTGTAGTGAAGTCCTTCACGCAGAAATGTGGGGTACATCCCGGTAAAACCAAAAAGGACAAGACCGCTGATCACGCTGAGGATCGTCAGGGTCACTGTGTTTCTGTTCAGCAATGTGGGTGCGCCAAGGTGATCCGTGCGCGCATCGGCTGCGCGATGCGTTTCGCTGAACCACGGCCGCACGGTCAATGCAATGACTGTGATCATTACAAAGCCGACGATGCCGAACGTGATCATCGGGGCGTGCCAGTTGCCGTAATTGGTAAGCAGGAGGCTGCCAAGTATCGGCCCGCTGAATGCGCCCATCCCGAAAAAAACATTCATCGATCCGATGGCCGCGGCGCGATAGCCCACAAAATAATTCGCGGCGATGGCGATCATTACCGTGAGTTGCATGGCTTCGCCAATTCCCGTGGCGGCGAGGTAAACGAGCATGTCCGGAAAGCCGCGCGCCAGAACCGTGAGCGCGGTCCCAATGGAGAAAATTCCAATTCCCAGGAGCAGCACAGTTTTGCGCGAAAAACGGGCCAGCAGAAATCCGGTGGGGAGTCCCGCAACCGCAAGACCCAGCGTAAAAATTGTGGCGAGTAGTCCGGTGTCCGACAGCGAAAAGCCGTACTGCACGCGCACGTCATGAGCAAGCAGCGGAAAAAGCTGGCGGTCCGCCGCATTCACACTGTAGGCGAGGAGCAGCGCCCCATACATGGCGATGGCTGCTGCGCGCGTGCCTGGCTCGCCCGTCGCGGGGATAGGCGCCTGGTTTGTGGGCAATGATTCGCTAACTTGCGTTTCCTTCTCTTTTCCCGTGCCTGAATCGGTTTGCACAGATAATTGTATAGCATTGTCACTCGCGGAGATATTGATGCGGTCGAGATTTATGTTGGTTTGGGCGATTGGAAATTCTGCACGTAAATTTCAATCCAAAAAGAAATGCCAATTGGCTGCGACAATGACGGCAGAAATTTTAAGGGCGCGGGCGGCACGGATGTCCCACTTGGTGAAAGTCCTGCTCGTACCTGAACCGACTTCGAGTACGCTGGAGGGGTTGTACGGACCGGTGTCCGTCTTTAAACGTGGATTGGCATTAGCTTGCTTAGTGAGTTTCCGGGACGAGGTTGGCAGTGGGATTTAAAAATTGGCTCCCCGGGCAAGATTCGAACTTGCAACCCTTCGGTTAACAGCCGAATGCTCTACCATTGAGCTACCGGGGAACTGCGCCAGCACATTCTAATTTACATCAAGTTGCATAGTGGCGTCACGGCCTACTCTCATTGTTCCTGCGAATTGTATTTTGCGAACGATTTGACCCAACCGTAACCGAAGTGCGGTCACACTACGATTTTTCGATGGACGTTGAAGGCAACATTTTCGATGTGAAAATATTTATTACCGAATATGGTAAAGTAGCTGCGAACGAAGTCCGTAATTGCGCTCAGTAAATTTCGGAACAATTGTCGGAGGGCCATGCGATTTCGGGAAAAGCAAGCAGATATGCACCCACTAATTTCCAGCTACTTTCGTCGTCATAATTTAACTTCAGTCCTGGATGAGTCCAAAGTCGGGGTCGTCATTTGCGACCGACATTTGCGCTATAAAGCGCTGAATCAAAGCGTAGCGGAGATGCACAATGAACCCGTCAAGGCGCATCTAGGTTATCCGATGGACAAAATTCTGGGAACTTTTGCGGACAAGATCGTGCCGCTCTGGGAAAACGTTTTGGCGAGCGGACAATCTTCCACTAATCTTGAGGTTGTCGGAAAGTTGCCCAAACGACATGATGTTGGCCGTTGGGTTGAAAACCTCTTTCCATTAACCGATGGGCGCGGCCGAGTGGAGCATGTCGGGTGCTTTGTAATTGAAATTGTGCCAACTCCATTATCCCGTACTCCTCGTTCAAATTCGTTTGAAAAAATAAAATCAGGAAAAGAAAACCAGAATTCGCGATCTGAATCTCGTCAGAGCGCGAACCTGTCTCAGAGAGAGCAGGAAGTTCTCCGATTGCTTGCCGAGGGAAAATCCACCAAAGATATCGCCTCCACACTCGCAATCAGCGTCAGGACCGTGGAAACCTACAGAGGCAGGCTGATGTTGAAGCTACAAGCAAATTCAATGGTTGAATTGGTTCACTATGCGATTCAGAAAAGCATAGTGAAACTTTAGCCTGTTGGTTTTTGTAGCGCCGCCCCTCGCGCGCCACACCCTGCGGCGAACCGCCGATCGGATAGAGCCAATTGTATGTGCCATTTCAACGGTCACGTAGGTATAATACTTACGTAATACACTGTATTTACATTTACTAACAAAAACATACCATAGTAGTATGGATGCAACCAAGGAGCGCGTCTGGATTCGCCGGTTACCCTGGCGGCGAAAAGGGAGGGATGAAACCAAGGCAGCTCAGATCAAGTTTCAACCGCAAGTGGAAATCGTGCGTGAAGACGGCTGGGCGGACCTCTCACTCTTATTGGTGAATCGATCAAGCTTTACGGTGTGGATCGAGCATGCCAACATTGCACTGGCTGATCTCAACGCCAAGCACCAAACTACAACCCCGATCGGGCACCACATACGGCATGTCCTGCAATATGTGGGACCAAAGGAAACTTTATGCGTAAGTCTGGCGAACGCAGTTTATGACGCTGCGGGCAGACCTCAGGGCGCCTACACGTGTCTTCTCCTTGCGAACGTCCGGTATTGGGTGTTCGAAGAATGGTGTGACGCTCGCGCGGCAACCTGCCGTGTTGAAATGGCGGCGATTAACGTAACCGACCTGCATCCGGCACGATGGTATGACAAGAAAATGAACCTTGCCCACTTCTAGAGTTTCGCCTTCGACGCATCAATCGTTTTCATCAAAGCGTTAAAGCATCTCCCCCTGTTCCTATTTTTGACCCACTTCGGTTTATTGTTCTGCTTGCGTGCGATCGCCGTCCGGGAATTCAACAAATTCCTTGGTCGCGCAGGGCTTTATGTTTCATCTACAGGTTCCCGGAAAGATTCTGTATTCTAGACTGGAGTCCTCAGCCATCTGAAGTGGCGGCATTAATGGGACGCGTGAAAGGATGACCACATGAAGGATTGCACGAAATTCCAGGCACGCAGAATGTTTTTCAGCGCAATCGCCGTGGCGGGAATTATTCTTTTCTCGGGATTGCTCGGATGCGGGTCATCCAAACCGGCCGAGCAGCCGGCGGAGGGACCGAAACGCTACCACCTTTCCGGGCGTATCGTCTCGGTTGACACCGCGAAGCAGCAAGTGACGATCGACGCCGCCGATATTCCGGGATTCATGATGGCGATGACCATGGGATATGCGGTGAAGAATCCGGATCAATTGACGCCGCTGTCGCCGGAAGATCAGATTACGGCTGACGTCGTTGTGAATGGAAGTGATGTTTATCTGGAAAACATCGTCGTGGTTAAAAAAGCGGACAAGGCCAAGGCGCCCGGCGCGAATGATTCACATTCTGCTCCGTCGCAACCTGCTAAGTAATAAATAGACCGCAAAAAAGCGCCGCGGAAAGGTCATGGCATTATCCGCGGCGCGTCTTTACTTTACCGATCTGCGTCAAATCAAATCACGCTACTTTCTATTATCTTTATCTTTTTGATCGGCCGGCTTCTTGGACTCCAGCCCACGCTCCTGAGGTTTCGCTTGCTCTTTTGGCGGAGGAGGCGCGGCAGCGGCTGGCGGAGCTGCATTTTGCGGATGCTCAAATTGATGCGGATGATATGTATCCTCGGTGGTTTTGGCCGGAGGCGCGAATCTCACGGAAGGACGCTGTTCAGCCGGCGGATTGTTGTTCTGATTGGTTTGCTGCCGCTGCTGTTGTTGCTGTGCCGGCACTTGTTGCTGCCCAGGCTGCTGATTTTGACGCTGCGGAAATTGAGGCTGCGTTTGTTGCTGCGTCACGGGTGGCGTTGTCTGTTGCCGTTGTTGCATCTGCGGTTGCTGTGGAGGCTGATTCGTCATCTGCTGCTGGCGTTGTTGCTGCTGTTGTCCCTGTTGCTGTGGGAATTGCCCTGGGCGTTGTTGCTGGCCCAGCTGTTGGTGTTGCTGTTGCTGCTGTGGTTGCTGAACTGGCGGTGCGCCGGCCTGGCGGAAAGTTCTGTTGGGTATCGGAGCAGTGTTGTTGAACGATGGCCTGACCGGGGCCGGCGTCTCCTTGACGACCACTTGGCGGCTCATGACCGCTGCTGGCGGCCTGACCGAGGCAGGAGCCGAGGCGCCCACAACGCTTCTCTGTACAGGAGCCACGGCGAAATTGCGTTGCACTTCAGCGGTCTGCATTTGCTGCTGGTTGACGCGGACATTTGAGTTGCCTACAGCGCGCGAGTTCACGAACGTGTCGTGAGAAACGACCGTCACGGCAGCGGCGTTGTGTTGATGCATGTAGGTGACATTGTTAACTGTTGTATTATTATATATGTTAGTTACATTAACAACGTTGACCGTCGTATTCGTGACATTCACGCGTTGCACGTAGCGCTCGCTCGTGCGGTACGGCGGAACGTACACTTCGCGCGGACCAAGCGGGAACCATCCGACTCCCACACCGCCACCGCCGAACGCTACAGACGTTCCAAAACGCGGCCCGCCAACAAAAACAACTAGGGCTGGCGCGTAGACGGGCCGTACAACCATGGGCCCCGGAACCCAGCACCAGCGGTCGCCGACTTCAGCCCAGCGCCCGTAATGAAAGGGAGCGAAGCCCCAAGGTTCGTCCTCAACCCAAGTCCATCCCCAAGGCGCGACCCACGCCCAGTGGCCATAGCGATACGGAGCCCAACCCGCATCGACTTGCGTGGGAAACCATACATATCCATAATCGGGAACGCTGCGCCATTCGCCATTGTCATCGAGGTCGTCATAGCCGGGAACATCACGTGAGACATAGCGCGCGGACTGCGAGTGCTCTTCGCGCGCATCCCGCGAGTTGCACCACTGGTCAAAGTCATCAAACCCGCGTGCTTCGCCTCCGTCATAGTTCAATGTGTCAGTTCCGCTGAAGGTTGCGCGGTCATTCGAATCCATGTGGAATTCACTGCCGCCGCCTGTGGCATCGCCTTCTCCGGAGCGCACGGTAATGACCGTTGCGTTTCCGTTGGGCTCAACGTCTACGCGGTAATCGCCAGGCCGGTCGAGGGTAAAGGCCAGGTTCGGCGTATCGATTTCGAAATCGTCGCCGCCATCCAAACGCCGCACGTTGACGTTGAGTGAACCCTGAGCCAGCTGAATTTGCACGGTGCGGTCGTCCAGATTCAGAAACGTGATTCCCGTCTCGCTGCCAATACGCAGGGACGAACTGCCGATGTGCAATTCGCCGCGCGAATCGCGATCGGCCCAAAGATTGTCTCCCGTAGTCAAAGGGCGGTTCGGACTGGCCTGCACCCAATCTGTTTCGCCGCCGGGCTGAAAGGAAATGCTCCCCTGAATATAGTTGAGCCGCGCCACTCTTCCCGGCGGATCGTCATCCGCCCGCGCAGATGATGCGAATACAAAAGCGAGGAGCGTAAATAAAATCAAGACAGGGGAGAAGATAGATTTTTTTCGCATGGCGATTGTTCCTCCGACGTTGCGTTCCAATGTTTACTTTCTATTCTAGCTTGGATTGATTCTACTTCTACATCAGAAATAGATTAGAAAGCCTGGTCGCATCAACCAACACATCTTGCGAAATCTGTTCGCCCAGCCCCACTTGCTAAGGAGGGCAGGAGGCTCCTTCCGAAGCCTCCTGACGGTGAGTGAGGTGAGGGGTGAAACGGGGTGAAAATCGATCAGTGATGATTGTCGTGCCCGGATGAAGAATGCTCATTGTTAGAAGTCCCGCCTCTGGAATTGCCTCCGCGCGATCCACCGCCCGAAGGAGCACCGTGATAGCCGCCACTCGGTGGGGCGCTCCGATAACCGCCGCCGCTGGGCGGTGCGCTCGGCGTCGGACGAGCGGGATACGAACCTCCGCTTCGAGGAGCGCTATATCCTCCATACCCAGGATTTCTCGGCGTGCTGGGCGCCGGCTGGCCGCCATAATAACCACCGCTGCGCGGCCTCACCACCGGTTGTTGCATGTTCAAGGTCGGCCGGTTGTACCCATTGTTGCTGGAGCCGTAATTCGGTCCGCCACGGGAATTATTTTGATATTGAGGTGCCGCGGAACCGGACGGAGATTGCGAATAGCCGGGCCGCCCTTGCGGCGTGCTTTGCCGTTCAAATGATCTGCCGCTATTCGATTGCGTGTTTTGTCCTGGTGGCGGAGTAAACGTGTGCCATCCGGGCCGCGACGATTGGATCGATTGATTTTGCCGGGACGTTTGCTGGCCGTAGCCAGGAGCGGAAGGAACGTTGCCGCCACGTCCGGCTTGCATCGGGCTATTTGTCCGCGCAGGGCTGCTGAAAAAATGCTGGTTGCTGACCGACCGGCTCGGGATTGACCGTGGATTGACTTGCCGGTCTACCGAATTAAAGCTGTTGTGGGAGGGCGATACAGGGTTCGCTCCTGTCATGATGCTGGCCTGGCGGAGACCGCCGGGGTCGATCCGGGATTGTTCACGAGGGACGCGCGAGTTCCCGAAATCGTTGCTGTGCATGGAACTGATGCCGCCGCGCACGCGCTCGTCGACCCCTGCGCGATCGATGTTAGAGATGCTGCGCGGGCCTTCCCTCAGCGGATTCATCCCGCCATAAGTGTTGTGAATATTGTTGAAGTTGACCACATTAACGCGGTTAATTCCGCGGCCATACCAGGGGAAGAAGCGATCGCCCGGGCCGCAAGGCAACCAGCCCACGCTTCCAAAGCCTCCGAAGCCAATGCCAAATCCAACAGTTCCCCAGCCGCCGCCAAAACCGAAGAACGAAACGTAGGCCGGAGCCCACACCGGGTAATAGCCGCCGTAAACCGGACCGGGCCACCAGCCCCAATTTCCGCCATACACAAACCAGAGTCCATAGTAATACGGCGCCCAGCCCCACTGCTCGTATGAAACCCAGGTCCATCCATAGTAGGGTTCATACACCCAGCGTCCATCGCGATACGGCGCCCAATCCGAGGGTTCGGAAGGAAACCAGACGTTGCCGTAGTCCGGAACATTTGACCAGTGGCCATTAGCATCCAAATCCTGCGTGCCGGTGTAATAGGGGTTCGTGTGCTGCCAACTTTCGGCGCTTTCGATGGTGCGATCTCGGTCGGAGTTCCAGCGGTCCCAATCGTCCCGGCCTGGCGCGCCAGAAAGTTGATATTGCGCGTTGTCGGCGTTGCCTTGAATGGTGATGCGCTGGTCGCGTCCTACGCGCGTGCTTCCCTGCGGCGTGGAAACTTCCGCGGACCCTTTGCGCACGTCGACAATCGTTTCGCCATCCGAGTTCACGAGGACGCGATAGCTGCCTTCGCCCTTGTCCGGGTGAATGGCGACATTGGGCGTTTGAATCTCAATAGCTGCTTCATTATTTTTCAGGACTTCGTAATTGGCCAAGCCTTGGCCGACTTGCAGTTGAACTTCCGTGCGGGAAAGATTTACGACATTCGCTGTGGTTTCGCCGGAGAGGCGGAGAATGTTGGCGTGATCCAGTTGAATTTCCACGCGCGCATTTTGCCCGGTGGAAATGTGGTCGCCACTCACTACTGGCGTGTTGACCGTCGCGGCGGACCAATCACTCGCGCCATTATGTTGGGTGGAAACGTCGCCATTCAAATAGCTGACGCGCGCCGCGCCGGAATCATTCTGCTGATCCTGCTGCGATTCTGCTTGTGAGGGCCGACCTTGAGGCTGCCCCGAATAATTGGGTTGATACTGCGGCGGAATCTCCATGGGCTGCTGCGATGCGGATGGCCCTTGCTGCGCGCTCGTCACCGCGCATATCCCAAGGAAAAGGATGCCGGACAACAGTAACTTTTCGATTTTCCCTGGATAGTTTTTCATGATCGATCTCCGGGTAGAGGCCCCACTTGAATGTCCCCTCTCATGAGATGGGTGCAGGGTGAGGGCCAAACCTCACAGACTTAACAAGTATTGTTAAGGGCTGCGGTGTCAGTTAGATGCAGGGACTGTTGATTTAATATTTTGGACGGAATCTTGCACGTCTCGGTGCATATCGCGCAGAGGGTGGTGGTTTTCAACCACAGGGTCTTGAGTAGAAGGTATTCTGTGACGGCATTACGGAATCGACCCGCCAAGAATTCCCTGCATCTAAGTTGGATTGCTACATGACTTGTTTTTTGTAAGGACGGGAATGGAATGAGTTCGCAAACTGCAATTGAATGGACGGACGCAACGTGGAATCCCATTCGGGGTTGTACGAAGATCAGCGACGGGTGCAAGCATTGTTACGCGGAAACATTCGCGGAACGCTTTCGGGGAGTGAAGGGACATCCCTACGAGCAGGGGTTCGATTTGCGTCTGGTGCCGGGGAAACTTGCTGAGCCTTTGCGCTGGCGAAATCCGAAAATGATTTTCGTGAATTCCATGAGCGATCTGTTTCATGAAGACGTGCCGGAGGAATATATCGCGGCCGTTGTTCGAGTAATGGTTGTGGCGAATTGGCATACCTATCAGGTACTCACGAAACGGTCGGATCGTTTGCGCGAGCTGCTTAACACGTCGTTGCAATTTGCCGCTCGAGAAAAACACATCTGGTGGGGCGTAAGCGTCGAAAACAAAAAATATGGGCTTCCGCGAATTGAGGATTTGCGGAGCGCCCAGGTGGCGATGCGATTCCTCTCCGTCGAGCCACTGCTCGAAGATCTGGGTACCGTAAAACTTGCGGGGATTGATTGGGCCATTGTTGGCGGAGAGAGCGGGCACGGGGCGAGGCCGATGAAAAAGGAATGGGTCGCTTCCCTGTGCGATCAATGCAAGAGCGAAGGCGTGCCATTCTTTTTCAAGCAGTGGGGTGGCGTGCGA
>Ga0210386_10003876_pt1 | contig 12453 bp, 7 predicted proteins | sample IncBWH32OmetaG_FD_160091 | JGI IMG/M metagenome (GOLD analysis project Ga0210386, IMG submission 160091) | Forest soil microbial communities from Barre Woods Harvard Forest LTER site, Petersham, Massachusetts, United States - Inc-BW-H-32-O ... | reverse complement strand
GCGCCTGCTGGCCGTGGCCGACGGGATGGGCGCCGGCGGCGAGGCGGCCAGCGCGGCGGTGATCGAGGCGCTCAAGCCGCTGGAAGCCGCGCTGCCCGCGGGCAACCTGCTGAACGCCATGGAGGACGCGGTCCGGCAAGTCGGTGCGGCGCTGGCCGACGCCGACCCCGGGACCGGCACCACGCTTACTGCCATGCTCTGGTCGGGATCCCAGCTGGCGCTGGTACACGTCGGCGACACGCGGGCCTACCTGCTGCGCGCGGGCGAGCTGTTCCAGATCACCCACGACCACTCGGTGGTCCAGGCCCTGCTCGACGCGGGCAAGATCACCGCCGAGGAGGCCGAGTCCCATCCGCAGCGGTCGCTGCTGCTGCGGGCCATCGCCGGCGACGGCGCGGCCGACCCCGACGTCTCGCTGCACGACGCGCAGGCTGGCGACCGCTACCTGCTGTGCTCCGACGGCCTGACCACCGTGGTCACCCCCGGCGTCATCCGGGATACGCTCAGCGCGCCCGGCGACCCGGAGCAGGCCGTGGCGCGGCTCATCGACCTGGCCAACGAGGCCGGCGGGCCGGACAACATCGCCTGCGTGGTCGCCGACGTGGTCGAACCGCGGCCAGGATCCGTCTAGCCGGGAGCCAGGCTCAGCGTCAGGGCCTGCTGGCTTTGCTCGGTGGCGATGGTTCCGATGCCGGACACCCCCGAGCTGGCCGAGACCAACGCGGAGATCTGGCGCGCTCCGCCGCCGCTGAGCCCGCTGACCTGAGCGGAGGCCCAGGCCGACCCGGTGGCGGAGGTCCAGATCTGGGCGTTCTGCTGGCCGCGCGGGCCCGACTGGCTGGCCGCGGTGACGCCACCTGAACCGACGGTCAGCGCGGTAACGGTCACGCCTGGGGCGGCCGAGCCGAACGGCCTCTCCTGCCAGCTCGCGCCGCCGTCGGTGGACAACTCGGCGAACGGCACGGACCGGCCCGCCTCCGTCGCTTGACCCAGGGCGACCACGTGGTCGCCGTCGATCGCCACCTGCGTCAGCGCCGCAGCAGAGGCGCCGGGCGGCAGGCCCAGCTTATTCGTGGTCCAGTCCTGGCCGTCGGTCGTGGTCCACACCGCAGGATGGCCGCCCTCCGAACCCACGGCCATGAACTCCTGCGTGTCCGCACTGATCGCCAGCACCTGGCCCGCGCCGTTGGTGTCGTTCATGCTGGTCTCTCGGGTCCAGGAGGTCAGGTTCCGTGACCACCACAGGTCCGTCACGGTGCTGCCACCGGAGGCGGCCACGTTCGCGGCGATGACGTACCCGGATTGATTCGCGGCGGTCACGAGTCCCGACGCCCCGGGCAGGTCCGAGGTGATCTGCCCCTCCCGCTGCCAGGTCGTACCGTTCGCCGAGGTGAGCACGACCGGACCCGGTCCGCCGACGGCGAGCCAGCCGGCCGGCCCGTGCGTCACGCCGGTCAGCGCGGACAGGCCCGGGTAACCGGACGCGACCGACAGCGAGGAGACCAGCGTCCACGACATGCTGCCCGGCGCCTGGCGCCAGACCGCCGGGTAGCCGTCGGCACTGCCGACGGCGATCTGGTCGCCGCCGGCCGTGGCCAGGGCGTTGACCGTGAGCTCGGGGACGATACCGCCGGGGATGGCGGTCAGCGAGACCGGCCGGACGGCCCCGGCCTTGCTTGCGGTGAGGAACACCGGCTGCTTGCCGAGCGTGCCGCCTGACGCGGCGCCAACGGCGATAACCGCGCCTCCCGCGCCCACTGTGGCGCTCGCCACCGATTCGGCGCTGGCATCGCCGAGCGAACCGGTGGGCAGCCAGGTCCCGCCGGTGCCGGTGCTGGTGTAGGCCACGATCCGCCCCGCGGTCGTCTTCCCGGTGACGACGAAGCCGTTGGTGCTCCCCTTCACCACGTTCGGGCTCCAGCCGCCCGCCGCGTCGACGGTGCCCGCGTACTGCCAGTCGTGGCCGTTCGGAGAAAAATAGGCCACCCCGTCGGGGCTGCCATTTGCACCCTGCCCAGGCCGAACGGCGATCAGGCCGGATCCGTCGGAGCCCAGGCCGCCGACCGAGGCGCCCGCCCCGTGGTCGGCTGGGATCGTCACCGCGGTCCACGTCGACCCGCCATCAGTGCTCAGCCAGGCGGCGGAGACGTTGCCGCCGCCGACGACCCCGCCGGAGATGACCGTGTCGGGGCCGTGCGCGGCGGCGTAGACGATGCCCTGCGCGGTGCCGCCGAGCGCGGTCAGGCCCAGCTGCGTGGCCGTCTTCCGCTGCCAGGTCAGGCCGTCACGTGAGGTCCAGATGACGGCCTGGTGGCCGCCGCCGGCGGTCGCCGCCTCGCCTGCGGCCAAGAAGCCCTGAGCGGTGTTGTTGAGCACCAGGAGCTGGTCGCCGGGCAACTGCGGGATGCCGTGGGTGGCGGCGAGGGTCCAGTTCAGGCCGTTCGGGCTGGTCCAGATGGCCTGCGGCCCGACCGCCAGCCATCCGCCGGGCCCGCCGGCCAGCCGCGAGGCCACGTGGCCCAGCGGGGCCGACCCGCCGCCCGGCGCGTGCGCGGCGGCCAGCCGCCAGGTGGCGCCGCCGTCGGTGGAAGCGAAGAACTGCTGGCGGACGACGCCGTCGCTGGTCTGCGAGCCCATCGTGACGATGGTGTTCCCCGAGGCGACGACGCGGTCCACGGTCTGCGAGACGTCGCGCTGCTCGTGATCGGGGTAGGTGCCGAACGCGACGGCAGCGACGGCCATGTTCTGCTGCTGGTTCGCGGTGAGGGGGCCGAACCTCGGGAAGTGGCCGATCGCCAGCGCGAGGACCAAGGCGACGGCGACTACCGCCAGGACCGGTCCGCCGACCGTCGCCGTCCGGCGGCTGACTACGCCCCTCCTGGGCCGCCGAGGCCCGGGTCCGCCGGGAGTGACGGGGTCGAGCAGCAGGGATCCGGCCGTGCGCGGCTGCTGGACGGGGGTGGCCTCGGTCACCGGCCAGGTGTGGGCCAGCACGGCCTGGGTGTTGGACTCGTCGTCGCGGCCGGTCCGCGAGTTGCTGGTCAACCGGGCCAGCAGCTCGTCCGCCCGGGGCCGGCGCTGCGGATCTTTGGCCAGGGCGGCTTCGATCATGGGCCGGAGCAGGTCCGGCACCGCGGAGGTGTCGGGTTCGATGTGCAGGATCCGGTACAAGATGGCGTCGGAGGATCCGGTGCCGAACGGCATCTCGCCGCTGGCCGCGTAGGTGAGCGTCACCGCCCAGGCGAAGATGTCGGCGGCCTGGCCGGCCCGCCCGATCACCTGCTCCGGCGCCATGAAGCCCGCCGAGCCGACCATCATGCCGGTCCTGGTCACCGACGTCGCGTCCAGGGCCTGGGCGATGCCGAAATCAATGACCTTCGGGCCGTCCTGGCCCAGGATCACATTGGAGGGCTTGAGGTCCCGGTGCACGACCCCCGCCGTGTGGATGGCGGTCAGCGCCTCGGCCAGCCCGGTCGCGAGTCCGTACATCATGTCGGGGCCGGGCGGCCCGTAGCGGGCGACGTATTCCGAAAGCGACGGCCCCGATATGTATTCGGTGACCATGAACGGCCGGGCCGAATCGGTGTCGGCCTCGATTACCCGCACCGTGCACACGCCCTTGACCCGGGTCAGGTTGGTTACTTCGCGGCCGAACCGGTCCCGGAACTCTGGGTCGTCGGTCAGTTCGGGGCGCAGCACCTTGACCGCGACCAGGCTGCCGTCACGGGAATCGGGGCCCGTGCCCAGGTACACCACGCCCATGCCGCCCGCGCCCAGCCGGGCGGTCAGCCGGTAGCGTCCGACCTGCGCAGGGTCCGTGTCCCGGAGCGGCGCGCGAGCCAAGGATTCTCCTCCCCAGAATCAATAATCGCGATCGGGAACGCCGTGTACAACACTCTTCGTAAGGCATTGGTCCGGAAATGTTAGTGTATGTCGCTCCTGTCCGGCGGTGTCCGGACAAGCCTTACCGACTCCTTACGGGTGGTCTACCGACCAGACGATGCCCGGATGCACCTGCGTGTCGGTGAAGTGGATCCGGGCGACCAGCCGGGAACCGGGGCTCATGGCCTCGGCCACGAGGGCAGGGTCGACGTCGGCGAGGTTCAGCTTGGAGCCGCGGATGAGCCGGAACGTACCGTCGGCCGAGACGTCGCCCCAGGCGATGCCCAGATGGCGGTCGCTGCGGTCGCCGCGCACGAAGGGGCCGCCGAAATCGAGGCCGTCATCACCGCGCCTGACCGTGATCTGGACCTCCCACCGCGCGGCGGGAGCGTCGCCGGGCACGGGCTCGGTCGCCTGCCACGGGTGTCCGGGCGTGACCAGGCTCGGACGGTCCTTGCTGGTACTGCGCAGCGCCAGGTGAACGTTCCCGAAGCGCGGTGCATCCGGTCCGGCGCAGAAGGAGCGGCCGGGCAGGTCATAGCCCTCGATCACGACCGTCAGCGGTGTGGGCTCGGGCTTGGGCCGGGGGGCGGGCTTACGCCGCGGCGGGGGCGGCGCGGTGTTCTGCTCGTAGGCGAGCCGCAGCCAGCCAAGGGCCTCATGGTCGAGGTCGGCGGGTTCGGTCAGCGGGACGCGCACCGTCGAGGGACCAAGGTTCCTGGCCGACTGCAGACGGGCACCGGGCTTCGGGGCGCCGGGTCCCTCCAGCCGCAGCCCGAGATCCACCCGGTTCTTGGTGGTCGCCTGCACGATGGCGAACGTCCGCCGAGGCGTGACCAGCGAAACGAGGGTTTTACGGGCTTCCACGGTGACCGCTCCGAGCGACGGGATCGCGGCCAGCACGGCGTCCAGGATGGGCCGCAGGTGCGGGCGGTCGGCATACTGGCCGTCGATGAGCTGGACGGCCTCGGGCGAAAGGATTCCGGGTAGCACGGATGGCTGGGACATGACGCATCTCCTCCGAGCCGGGGCCCGCTGATCAGGCCGATATGGCCGGCCCGGCCTCGACCTCCGGCTTCCAATCTCCCGCCTGATTTCCCGCCTGGCCGGCCGGAGGCGTGTTCCGGCTGAACAGCGGCCCGGGGCGGAACAGGATCGCGGCGACGATCGAACCGCCGGCCAGGATGCCGGCCGTCCACCAGAACGCGGTGTCGTAGCCGTGCGCGAGCGCCAGCCCGGCCAGCGCCTGGCGGCCGATGAGCCGGGCCGACGCGACGTGCGCGGCGATGTAGGACGTGACGGCGCTGGCGAAGATGGTGTTGAGCAGCGAGGTGCCGATGGAGGCGCCAAGCTGCTGACCCACAGTGACGCTCGCCGACGCCACCCCCGCGTCCTGCGGGGCCACGCCGTAGGTGCCGGTATTGATAGACGGCGCGATCACCATGCCGAGGCCGACACCGGTCATGATGAGCGGGCCGAGCACGCCCCCGACGTAGCCGGTGTGCGCTCCCAGCTGGGCAAACCAGACCGCTGCGCCCGCCGCGACCAGCATCCCCGTCGCGACCACGGGCTTGGGGCCGACCCGGGGCATGAGCACGATGGTGGAGATGTTGGCCGAGGTCGCGATGCCGCCGGCGATGGGCAGGAAGGCGAAGCCGGTGACGACCGGCGAGTAGCCGAGCGTCTGCTGCAGGTAGTAGGTCAGGAACAAGAAGGTCCCGAACATGCCGGACGCGGCGATGAACATCGACAGGTAGGCGCCGCCGCGGTTGCGGTCCAGTACCACGCGGGGCGGCAGCAGCGGGTTCGGCGCCCGGCCCTGCCAGAACGCGAACACGATCAGGAGCGCCACGCCGGCGATCAGGAAGCCGTAGGTGGACGGCGTGGTCCAGTCGTGCGTGGCCGCATTCGAGAATCCATAGACCAGGCAGAACAAGCCACTGGACACCATCACGACGCCCGGGATGTCCAGCTTCGGCTTGACCCGGGACGGGTGTCGCTGCAGGAGCAGCGCTCCCCCGACGAAGGCCACGCCGGCGAAGACCAGGTTGATATACAGCGTCCAGCGCCAGGACAAGTACTCGGTCAGGGCGCCGCCGAGCAGCAGGCCCACCGCGCTGCCGCCCGCGGCGATCGCGCCGTAGATGCCAAATGCCTTGCCGCGGTCCTTCGGCTCGGTGAACGTCGTGGTCAGCAGCGAAAGCGCCGACGGCACCAGGAGCGCCGCGAACACGCCCTGGCAAGCCCGTGCGGTCACGAGCATGGTGAAGTTGACCGAGGCGCCGCCGATGGCCGAGACACCTGCGAAGCCGGCCAGGCCGATCAGGAACGTTACCTTGCGGCCGAGCAGGTCGGCCAGCCGGCCGCCCAGCAGTAGCAGGCTGCCGAACGCCAGTGAATAGGCGGTGACCACCCATTGCCGGTCCACCGTGCTGAAGTGCAGGGCGCGCTGCGCGGACGGCAGTGCGATGTTCATCACCGTTAGGTCGAGGATGACCATGAGCTGCGCGATGGCAATCACGCCGAGGATGAGCCAGCGCCGGTCCGGGGCGCGGCTGACGGTGTTGACATCAGTCATGAGCTTTACCAATCTGGAGGTGTCATCTCCGCTTAAACCACCGTAACATGAAGCGGAGAACCTGTCTCCACTTTTTTTTGGAGGTTGATTTGGCGCAGCGTTCGGGAGACCACACCGGACGGGACCCCGAACCGTACGCCGCGCCGGTGCGACCGCTACGGCGTGACGCCGCGCGGAACCGGCAGCGCGTGCTCAAGGCGGCCTCGGAGGTCTTCACCGAGCGCGGCCTGGACGTCAGCCTGGACGAGGTGGCACGGCACGCCGGCGTCGGAGTGGGGACCGTCTACCGGCGGTTCCGTACCAAGGAGGAACTGGTCGAGGCGCTGTTCGTGGACCGCATCGAGGCGGTGGCGGCACTGGCCGAGGACGCCGCCGAGGCGCCTGATCCGTGGACCGGCCTGGCGCACTTCATGGAGCAGGCGGCCGAGATGCTGGCCGGCGACAGCGGCCTGCGGCAGCTGCTGATGTTCGCCACCTACGGCGGGGATAAGGTCTGGTACGCCCGGCAGCGCAACGCTCCGCTGGTGACCAAGCTGGTCGAGCGGGTGCAAGCCGCAGGCCAGCTCAGGTCCGACCTCCAGCCGACCGACATCCCGTTCATACTGTTCGTGCTGGCCGAGGCCGCACAGTTCGCACGCGGGGTCAGGCCGGAGATCTGGCGCCGGTATCTCACCCTCGTCCTCGACGGCCTGCGCCCGGGGCGGGAGGGTGTCACCCCGTTCCCCGTCGCCGCGCTGCGGCCTGACGAGATGGAGATGACCATGCGGCAGAGCGTCCCGCGGCATCACTGACGTTTCTCAGCGGCTGGGAACCGGGGTCCGTCGGCACCATAAATTGCATTTGCATGTGCGTGTACAAAGCGTTAATGAATACAATCGTGCAATCGTTAGCAGTACCTGTACGTCATCGCCAGGACCTGCCGACGGCGGCCGGTTGCCGCAGGTAGAAGGCCATTATGGAGCGTTCGGCGCGTCGGCTGAGGGCGGGCCGAACGACGTGCAGTCGACGCAAAAGCCAACACGCCACACCAGATCCTGCGATGCGTGACATTCCGGCGAAAAACCTTTAACATGGTCCTCTGCGCTTAAGGCGCCGGAGCCGACGGAATTACCTACCCCGCTCAACCCGCTTCGTCGGCCGCTTTCCCGCTTACCGGATCATCTCCAGGAGACACTGCGTATGAACCTCGGCGACAGCGTGCAGGACGCCAGCCGATCGGATCCCGACGACGTCGCCGCGCCGGGTGCGGTCGGCGGCGACGGCGACAGCCATGAAGCGCGATCGCTAGGAACGCAGAAGCCTCTCCAGGACATCCAGGACCTCATCGACAAGCTCGCCGCCGTGACCCAGCTACTGCGCCACCCGGGGCGCAAGTCCGACGGGGCGCGGGTGCCCTAGGTCGCGAGGTCCCCTAGCAGACGTGTGCTGTCGGCCGGGCTGAGGGCGGCCGCGCGCAAAAGCGCGAAGGCGCGGATGTACCGGGCCACGTCGGCCTCGCTTTCCAGGTACACGCCGCCGGACAGCGCCTCCAGGTAGACAACGCCCAGGCTCGGCGCATCAGGAAACCTCAGGATGGCCAGGGATCCGCTACCCGCGCCGACGTGCGCGCCCGCCGAGAACGGCAGCACCTGGAGCGTGATCGAGGGTGCCTCGCCATTCAGCCGGGCCAGATGGCCGATCTGGCCGGCCAGGACGCCGGCGCCGCCGACCGCCTGGTGCAGGGCGCCCTCGCCGAGCACTACGCTGATCCGCCGGTTCCCGCTCAGCATCGCCTGCCTGCGCACGGCCTTCGCCGCCACGGCGTCCTCCCGCTGCTGGTCGGTCACGTAGCCGGGCTCGGCGGCCGCGATGGCGCGGGCATACTCATCGGTTTGCAGCAGGTCGGGAATGAGCTGTGCCTCGTAGGTCATGATCTCGGAGGCGGCCGACTCCATGATCACGTAATCCAGGTAGGCGTCGGACAAGATGTCAGCGTAGGGGTGCCACCAGCTGTGCTGGCCACCGCGGCTGGCGATGGACACCAGCGCGAGCTGCTCGCTCGGCGGCACGCCGTACTCGGTCAGCAGCTCACGCAGTTCCTTGGGCCGGATGCCGCGCTGGCCGGTCTCGATCCGGCTGATCTTGGAACGGTCGCATTCGAGGACGCGGGCCGCGTCCTCGAGCGCGTAGCCCACGTTCTCCCGGTACCGGCGCAGCGCACCGCCCACCACACGGCGCCGCACGGGGGGATCTCCGGTCACGATTCCTGCCTTCCTGCGGTTCTTCCGGCCACATCTACCTGGTTTGTCGCACTTGATAGAGAACGTAGCATTTTAAGTAGTCCAGTGGTGGTGACGACACGCCAGGCGGGCCCGGCGGCCAGCCACGGGCGGGGAGGCGGCGCCCGCGGCCCGCGGCCCGCGCGGGTACGGTGTGGACGACTCTGGCGGCCTGCACAGGCAGGGTCCCGCCAGCCGAGGATCGAGGAGCGCGGCGATGACCGATCAGGCGGTCCGGGTGGAGCGGTCGGGAGCGGTCACCACCGTCTTTCTGCACCGGCCGGCGCGGCGTAACGCTGTCGACGGCCCCACGGCCGCCCAGCTCGCCGCCGCCTTCCGCGCCTTCGACGCCGATCCGGGCGCCGCGGTGGCCGTCCTGCACGGGGAGGGCGGGGTCTTCTGCTCCGGCGCCGATCTGACGGCGCTGGGCACCGGGCGCGGCAACCGGGTGGCTCCGGGCGGCGACGGCCCGATGGGGATCAGCCGACTGCGGCTGTCCAAGCCGGTCATCGCGGCGGTGGCGGGGTACGCCGTAGCCGGTGGCCTGGAGCTGGCCTTGTGGTGCGACCTGCGGATCGCCGACGAGACCGCCGTGTTCGGCGTCTTTTGCCGGCGCTGGGGAGTGCCGCTGATCGACGGCGGCACCGTACGGCTGCCGCGGCTCATCGGGACCAGCCGGGCAATGGACATGATCTTGACCGGCCGCGCCGTCGACGCGGCCGAGGCGGCGGCCATCGGGCTCGCCAACCGTGTGGCCCCGGCCGGCCAGGCCCTGGTCGCGGCCCAGGAACTCGCGGCCCAGCTCGCCTCGTTCCCTCAGGTCTGCCTGCGCAGCGACCGGGCCTCGGTGCTCGATCAGGAAGGCCTGGACGAGACCGCCGCGCTGGCCGCGGAGTTCGCGCACGGGCAGGCCGCGTTGCGGGCGGAGGCGGCTTCGGGCGCGGCCCGGTTCGCGGCCGGCGCGGGCCGGCACGGATCCTTCGGGTCCTGCCCGCCCTAAGGGCGCAGACGGCTGAGGGCGGCCAGGATACGGGTCTCTGAGACGGGGGCAAGGGTGCCCAGGGTCTGGGCGAACAGGCTGACCCGGAGTTCCTCCAACATCCAGCGGACCTCGGTCACGTCCGGATCGTTGCGGCGGGCGGGGGGCAGGTCGGCGACGGCCTGCCGGTACGCCTGCTCGACGCGCTGCGCGACCGCCATGTTGGCCGCGTCGCGGGCCGGGTTCTCCGGCAGCTTGTCCAGCCGCCGCTCGATCCCGCGCAGGTAACGGGTCAGCTGCGGCAGCTGGCGGTAGCCGGTGGCGGTCACGAAACCGGGGTAGATGAGCCGAGCCAGCTGCGCGCGCATGTCGGCCACGGCGGGCTGGACCGCGTCGGCCCGGGTGTCGTCCAGCCGGGCCGATGCGGCGTGGGCCAGCCGGAGCGCCGACTCCACGCGGGCGACCACGTCGGCGGTCACCTCGTGCAGGCCGGCCCGGACCGCGGCGGACAGCCGGCCGAAGCCTTCGCGGTCCCAGGCCGGGCCGCCCGCCTCGGCCATCAGGTAGTCGGCGGCGCAGTTCACGCAGTCGGCGAACATGGCGGCCACACTGCCGTGGGGGTTATGGCTGAGGGCCAGCTTGGCCGGGGTGGACAGGCGGCCCGCGATCGACTTGACCGGCGAGGGCGCGCCGAGCAGGGTCAGCCGCCGGGTCCCGGCCCACATGGCCGAACGCGCGGCGGCCTCGGTCTCGAACAGGCGCACGTCGACCGTGGTCCCCGCGTCGGCCAGGGCCGGGTAGGCCACGACGGTGCCCTCGCGGAACACCGTGGGCAGCGCATCGAAGTCCCAGGAGGTCAGGCCCGAGCGGGTGAGGCCGGCCGCTGCCCGGGACAGGACCGCGCGCAGCCGCGGCCGGAGCTCGCGCTGCAGCTCGGCGACGTCCTTGCCCTCGGCCAGAACGCGCTCCCCGTCCGTCACCCGGACCGTGATCCGCAGGTGCGGCGGCAGCTTGGACAGGTCCCACGCGTCGCGCGGCACGGTCACGCCGCGCAGCGAGCGCAGCTCGCGGGCCACGGCGTCGCGCAGGTCCCCGGACGGCGGCCCGAGGCGGACCACGACCTCGCGGGCCACATCGGGCGCGGGTACCAGGTCACGGCGCAGCGACTTGGGCAGCGACCGGATCATCTCGGTGACGAGCTCGGTCCGCAGCCCCGGTACCTGCCAGGAGAACTCGGCCGGGTTCACCTGGTTGAGCCTGCTCAGCGGGATGTCTACGGTCACGCCGTCGGTGTCGCTGCCGGGCTCGAAGGCGTAGGACAAGGGCAGCGTCTTGAGCGCCGCGGACTGCGAGGTCCAGATGTCGGGGTAGGACTCCGTGCTGACCTGCCCGGCTTCCTGGCTGAGTAGGTCGTCCGGCTGGAACGTGAGCAGACCCGGGTCGGCCCGGCGGGCCTGCTTCCACCAGGTATCGAAGTGCTGGGCCGAGACCACGTCGGCCGGGATCCGCGCGTCGTAGAAGGCGAACAGCTCGTCCTCGCCGACGACCAGGCCGCGGCGGCGGACGCGGTGCTCGAGCTCCTCGGCTTCGGCGAGCAACCGCCGGTTCTCGGCGAAGAACCGGTGTGAGGTCTGCCAGTCCCCCTCGACCAGGGCGTGCCTGATGAACAGTTCCCGGGCCGCGGCCGGGTCGATGCGCCCGTAGCCGACCTTACGGTCGGTCACGATAGGCACTCCGTACAGGGTGACCTTCTCCAGCGCGACGGCGCTGCCGCGTTTGCGCTCCCAGTGCGGCTCGCTGTAGCTGCGCTTGACCAGGTGCTGGGCCAGTGGCTCGACCCACTCGGGCTCGATGCTGGCCACGGTCCGGGCCCAGAGCCGGGACGTCTCCACCAGCTCGGCGGCCACGATCCAGTCCGGCGCCTTCCGGACCAGGCTCGAGCCGGGGAAGATGGCGAACCTGGCGTTGCGCGCGCCCAGGTACTCCGCCCGCGGCCGCCGCCCGGAGGTCGCGCCGGGCGGCGGCGACGCGGCCTGGCGGGCGGGCTCGGCCCTCATGCCGATCTGGGATAGCAGGCCAGCGAGCAGGGAGAGGTGAACCACGGTCCGTTCGGCTGAAGAAGAATCGACCGTCACCCCAAGATCGCCGGCCAGCCTTTGCAACTGGCCCTGGAGGTCCTGCCACTCGCGGATCCGCAGGTAGTTCAGGTACTCGGCCCGGCACAAGCGGCGGAACGCCGACGAGGACAGCTCACGCTGGCGTTCGGCCAGGTAGTTCCACAGGTTCAGGTAGGCGGTGAAGTCCGAGTCGGGGTCGGCGAACCGGCGGTGCTTGTCGTCGGCGGACTGCTGGGCGTCGACGGGCCGTTCGCGCGGGTCCTGGATGGACAGCGCGGCGGCGATGATCAGTACCTCGCGGACACAACCGTTGCGGTCGGCTTCCAGGATCATCCGGCCGATGCGGGGGTCCACTGGCAGCCGGGCCAGCTTGCGCCCGAGGCCGGTGATCCGGCCGTCTTTGAACGCGTTCAACTCGGCGAGCAGGGTCAGCCCGTCGGCGATGTTACGAGCGTCGGGCGGGTCGATGAACGGGAACTTCGGCACGTCACCCAGGCCGATCGCGGCCATCTGCAAGATCACCGAGGCCAGGTTGGTACGCAGGATCTCGGGGTCGGTGTACTCCGGCCGGGACTCGAAGTCGGCTTCGGAGTACAGCCGGATACAGATCCCGTCCGCGGTCCGGCCGCTGCGGCCCTT
>Ga0210386_10003874_pt1 | contig 12456 bp, 11 predicted proteins | sample IncBWH32OmetaG_FD_160091 | JGI IMG/M metagenome (GOLD analysis project Ga0210386, IMG submission 160091) | Forest soil microbial communities from Barre Woods Harvard Forest LTER site, Petersham, Massachusetts, United States - Inc-BW-H-32-O ... | reverse complement strand
GACGACGACGACCCAAGCCGGATCGACGCTGGGAGCCACCCAGAACAGCAATGGGCTGTCTCTGGCAGTTCCTGTATGGATTACGACCTATGTGGGACAGACCACCCAGACGCAGCCTGCGGGCAATATAGCCGGGATCGGGACAACCACTACTACTCAAGGGGGGTCCACATTAGGCGCCACCTTGAGCACCAATGGGCTTTCCCTGGCTATTCCAGCCTGGTTGACAGTGGCTGCGGGAGGAGGGGGCTTCACGGGTGGGGTGAGTACCGGGGGTAATACCGTAGGTAACACGGGTGCCTATACCGGCCAGCTGATCTTTGCCGGGGGCAACAACATCACGTTATCTGTGAGTTCTGGAGCTGGGGGTGCCCAGACCATTACCATTTCTGGAGCGAATGCTGGGGGGGCCCAGACCGGCATCTCCGGGATCATTGTATCCAATGCGACCTATACATCCGGGACTGTCAGCTTCTCCAATGCCAATGGATTCTCCTTCGGCTCAAGCGCTGGGCAGGCCATTACAGGCTCGTATACCGTACCCTCTGTTGCAGGTCTGATATCTGCGATAGCCGTCTCAGGGGGAGCAGGGAACAGTGTAGCGGCTACTGAAATGAGTTTCTTGAACTCCAATGGATTCACCTTTGGAGTCTCCACTGCCGCAGGTGCCGCGAGCATTACGGGATCCTATACCGTGCCGGTAACGGCTGGATTGATCTCCTATATCAATGTCTCTGCCGGAGCGGCCAATGCGAACCTGACTAATTTTACTCTATCGAACTCCAACGGTATCAGCTTTGGCTTAAACGCCAGTACGATCACCGCAAGTTATACGGTTCCATCAACCGCAGGCCTGATATCTGGGTTGAATATATCCGGAGGCGCCGGGAACAGTAAGTCGGCCGTCTCTGGCATGACGTTCTCCAACGCCAATGGAATAACGTTCGGGGTGAGTACTGGCGCCAATGTAGTGACGGTGACAGCTTCCTATACTGTCCCGGCAGCGGGTCTGACGACGGGCGGTTACTACGCCACCGGCAATACGACCAATAACAGTTCCACCACTTTGGCATTGAGTGCACAAAGTTTCAATGCACTGGGCGCCATGACGATGGGATTCAGCAATGGATCCATTCAGGTTTCAGCCCCTGCAACCTCCTCGATATCCGGCACAGGATTGGTATCGATATCGGTAAACGCCTCTACGATCAGTATTGGTGCGGCGCTTGCGCAATTGTCGTTCTACCAACCTCTGGGCCCAGTACAGAACACGACGGTTACGCAAAACGGTGCGGGGAGCGTCCAGGTTTATCCGGCGATTGCTGCCTTTCCTTTCACTGCAACTCGTGCGGATATCATGGCCTCAGTGTCGGCTGCGGCATTGGCTTTATCGACCGAAGCTCAAACTCTGTCGCTATATTTAGGGCTGTATTCGCTAAATGGCTCTACGCTCTCACTCGCATCATCCGGATCACAGTCGTATGCATGGACAAACAGCAGTGGAGGATCTACCGCATCCATCACTGGCATGAGGCGTTTCTCCGCGCCCATCAATGTCAATTACACCGGAGGGTTTGACCTTTTCGTAGGCATCATGACCAATACGACATTTGCCAATACAAATGGCATTTCACTGAGCAATATGGTCGTACCGCTGGGTCCCGGGCCGCAGTTGCAAGGATTGATCGGTCAAACTCAGGTCAACAGCATGCAGTTTGTTCCAGGACAAGGGTTCTTCTCAGTGACTTCCGCTGCAATGCCGGTCTCCATGGGCTTATCGGCAATATTGGGAGCAGGCTCTGGAGGCAATGCCGTTGATTATTACGCGCCCCTTCAATTTGTGAATATCACTGCATAGGAGTAATGAATGCCATTCCCCGCATCAAACGGCACGATCCCGCTGACGCTTGAACAAGCGTGGTCAGGGGCGCGCCTTACTGCACAACAGATCCAGCAGCAAGCGAACGCGCTCAATGCGCAGATTCCTAATGGGGTTTCCTTGCAGAGCATTCTCAACTCACTGCAATTCTTTGCAACGCTGAATGCACAGTTGACGCAATACGCGGCCGTTCCGGGACTTGCGGCCTACGCCCAGGCTCAGATTAGCAATCCGAGTTTCGATGTTGCCGGTGCCTTCAATGCCATGCAAACCGCGCTGGTCGCCGCGGCGACATGGATCGCGCAGAACTTCCCCTTCTCGACCTATACGAGCGTCAACGCGCAAGGATTTGTTGTCTATGCGCCCTTCACCGGGGGCAGCTCGCGCCGCTTGCCACGCTTCTGACGGCGCTTTCCGCCACGATTGATTAGGACGGAACGACGCGATGTCGTTTACCGTCAATAATTCTGCTGCTAATACCACCACTGGCGGCACATCGGTATCTGTAAGCATTTCTATTCCGACAGGGCATAGTGTCGGAGTTATCGCTCGCAGCACCAATGCTGGAACTCTCTCGGTAACTGGAAATAATGCCTACACTATAGGCAATACAGTCATCGGTTCTTTTAGCGACCAATTGAAGTCCTTTTACTCCTTGGGTATAGGGTCTTCAGAAACGGCGATCGTTCTTAATAGCACTGCCTCTGAATTTCTGTCCTTTGTGGTGTGGGATATTACGGCCACGGGAACGATTGCCTACGCGGACAGTGAAGGCCAGTGCTATGTGTTCAATAATCCCTCCACCACAGACGGGGTCACTACTGGATCGATGACCCTCACATCCGCTGATGGGCTATTGATATCAGCAGGGTGGGATCCAGGCGGCGGTACGCTTACAATTGGAACTGGGTTTACTGCTGATGCCACGGCGTTGGCGATGGTGAGTGAACACAAGGCAGTCACCGCCTCTGCTGCGGCAACGTGGACGGACAACACCGCAAACTCTCGCCCAGTTGTTATGGGCCTAGCGTTTCAGGTATCGGGCGGAGGTGGTGGCAATACTGCCTCCATTGCGTGGATAACATGATCATGGGGAATTATATCGGCATGGATTTTCTGGCAGCAACAGCCACTCTTAATGCAACCGGATTGGTCGCAACCGCTCCCAATGAAGTGAAGATCAAATCCGGTGGGATGTCCCAAATGGGAGTGGTGATTGCTCAATCCATTGCTTCAGGAGCCACGGTGTCAACCGGGCAGACTGTCACTTTCACAGTGAATAAACCCTTTGGACAGTTCCCAGCAAGCGAACAGAACGAACCTATTCCTTACTGGTATTTCCTGCAATGAGTGGAAACGTAACGACATCCGCGAACGATCTGATCCAAGGAGCGGCATTGAATATTAATGCTTTCGCTCCCGGTCAGCCAATGTCCTCCACCATCGCTTCCACCTGTATGCAGGTGCTGAATGATCTTCTGGATTCTCTTTCGACCGATCAGGCATTCGTCTACACCCAAACCGAAAACATCGTCCAATGGACCCCTGGACAATATCAGTACACGATAGGAAATCCGGTTGCCGGAACCTTTCTAGGATTCACTTCCACTCTTACCGGGATGACGAATCTCATCGTCGGGGTGACGAATCTTGCAACCATCGGCCCAACCTTCACTTATGGGTACAACAATGCTGACGCGTTTGTGGGCGGTACTCTCACGGATGTCAATTCGGCCATCCCTGCAAACACCACCATTGTCTCTTATTCTGTTGGTGCTATTACTGCTGTCACTTTTTCAGGTGCTCCGACTGGAACATCAGCTACTGTCTCAGGATGGGCAGGAGGTCTCCAATACGGCCTGATGACCTTCTCCGATGGAGAAACCCGAACCTGCTCCATCACGGCATTAGGGGCGGCGAACTGGACCCCGGCATTGACCGGAACGCCCACCGCTGGCAGCAATTCCTTCAACAGCGCCTCGATCATCATGTCGGGCTCTGCAACCTCCAGCGCTACAACGGCCGAGACTATTACCTATACGACTCCGGGGAATTTTGCCTTTCCCCGCCCGTTGAGGTTTAGGACTGGATTTACCCGAATCACGACGGGTAATGCTGCAGGATTGGACTACTGGTTCGAATTTGTGTCATTGGATCGATACAACGAGATCGGCTATAAAGGCGTTCCTGGACCGTGGCCCTACCTTGCGGCGCTCCAACCTACCTTTCCGCTTGCCACACTTTGGGTCTATCCGCAGCCTTCCCTGGCTGGAACAGTCTTTCTCTATACCGATCTGATCCTGACTGAATTTACGAATCTCACCCAGTCGGTGAATCTTCCGCAAGGATACAACCGGGCACTGAAGAAGCTTTTGGCCCTGGAACTGTGCCCGATCTTCGGTAAAACCCCTTCGCCTCAACTGATATTGCAGGCAAAGGAATCCAAGGAGTTCCTGAAGAATCTGAATGCATCTCCTGTGATTACGCTCAGGTATGACAGCGATTTGATCCATAGCCGCCATACTGACGCTTCTTTTATCGTCGATGGGGGTTTTCGTTAGTAGAATCAATATGTTATGATATAGCCTTTATAGGAGGCTGTCATGACAAATTCGCTTGATTCGCTATGGAAGAAGGTGGAGAAACGCGGCCCAGATGAATGCTGGGAATGGCGCGGCTATAGGAATTTCACTACCTATGGGAAGGGCGGCTATGGCCGGATGGACTTGTTGGGCCTGAAAGGGGTTTATGTCCATCGGATTGCATATTTATCTGCCAACCCTGGAGCTTTGACGCTGAGCCGCAAGACCGATCTTCAGGTCCTGCATAAATGCGACAACCCCATTTGTTGCAACCCAGCGCATCTAATGCTTGGGACTAATGCAGACAACGTGGCAGACATGATGAATAAGGGGCGCCAGACGCGGTACAAAAGTACCGAGTCGCCAAGAGCGAAATTTACGGAGGAAGAAGTCTTTTGGATTCGGATGGCAAAGAAATACGGCGCGACAGTGAAAGCTCTTGCGTTACTTCATAGGGTCAGCATGTCGTGCATCAGCCATCTGCTCTATGGGCGTAGCTATCAGGATGTCTAATGTTTGAGGGGGTATCGACCTCAATAGTCGGCCCTTCATACCAAGCTCCCATGACTCTGCAAGATGCAGAGGATGCAATCAACTGGTACTTGGAGGTTGCCGAGGTAGATGGCGCCAAAGAGCCCATAGCGATGCTGGGGGCTCCAGGATTGAATACGGTACTGACTACCACTACAGGGCCGGTTCGTGGCCTGTGGTGGCTCCCCGGCAGCCAGCAGGCATTGGCGGTGGTAGCTCAATATTGCTATCTCATCACGATTCTGGTTCCTGGCACTGCCACGACTGAAGCGGTCCTGGGATCATCCTTGATTGGAACATTGCTGACCAATGCCGGCCCGGTCTCGATGAGAGATAACGGAGTCATCCAGAACAATGAAGGTGGATTTGTTCTGATCGTAGATGGGCTCTACGCCTATTACTATCGGATGTCGGGAGCGGGAACGATCTCCTTTACAGGAGGGGTTCAATCAGGCCAGACGGTCATATCTCTGCCTTCAACGATTCCCTATGGATTGGTGATCGGAACAGCCACGACGCTGACCGATACTTCTGGGTACATTCCGCCAGGGTCATTGTTCAACTTTGTTGATTACAATACTCCTGCACTGGGAATGAGTCTTCCGGCAACGGGTACGAATCCTGCTGAAACGATCACTTTGACTATTCCGGCTTTCGGACAGATCTTGGATCCTGGTTTGGTATCAATGTCGAATCTGGCCTTCATCGAAGGATGGCTGATCGGAAATGAAGTCAACACTCGCACATTCGTTACGACAGGGCCTACACCCTATACGCTTTTGTTTCCTCCTTCTTTCTTCGCGCTTAAAGATTCGAGTACGGACAACCTCGTAACGCTGCAGGAAAACAACCGTGAATTGTGGCTTGTCGGAGAGCGAACCTCAGAGGTTTGGTACAACAGTGGACTCACTAATTTCAGCTTCTCTCGAATACCTGGGGTTGGACCCCAAATCGGATGTGCTGCGAAATACAGCATCAGCCGTCTTGGTCCGTCTTTGGTATGGCTTGCCAAGAACGAACAAGGAGAGAACTTCGTAGTAGCCACCGATCAGTATGGCTGGGATCGCATCTCAAATCATGCAATGGATCATGCAATAGCCTCCTATCCTGTGACTTCAGATGCCATTGGGTATTCGTATGAGGAAGATGGGCACCTGTTCTATGTCCTGATTTTCCCCACGGCCGATGTGACATGGTGTTATGACGCCACGGTTTCCAATCAGTTGAAGAAACCCAGCTGGCACAAACGTCTGTCGTGGAACTCATCGACCGGGCAGTTCCATCGGCATCTGTCCAATTGCTACATGGACTTCGCGGATATGCGGATCGTAGGGGATTATCAGAATGGGAATCTGTATCAGATGTCCCGCTCCTATTATACCGATGCGGGAGCGATCTTAAGAGCTGTCAGAAGATCAAAGCATGTCTGGCAGAAAGGCAATCGACAGCGATTGTTCTTCGCCCAGCTTCAGGTGGAATTCACTCCGGGAGTGGGGTTACAGACAGGCCAAGGGTCCAATCCTCAATGCATGCTTCGATGGAGCGATGACGGTGGATTTACGTGGACCACCGAACAATGGGTCACCATTGGCGCAGCGGGAGAAACGCGAAACCGTGCCATCTGGTATCTGTTGGGCGAATCCCGTGATCGGGTGTGGGAGATCAGCTTCACCGATCCTGTAGCGCGGGACATCATCGGTTCTACTGTGTATGTAGAGGCGGCTGCGTGATTCAGAAACGCGGGATACCTACCTACGAGCAGCCTTTGCAGACAGGGGGCAATATGTCGGCCTCCTGGCGGCGATGGTTTCACGATATCGAGGTCGGAACTCCCCCTGCGAATGAAGTACAAGTTACCGTTACTGCATCCCCATTTTCGTATCAGGCACCTTCTAGGGGAGCAATCATCATCAATGGTGGCAGCGTATCAAAGGTCGCTTTCACAAGAGCTGGAACATATACCACGGGTCAGACCTCTGGAATGTTTTCAGTCTCACTCGGAGATATTCTGGTTGTGACCTACGCCTCAGCTCCCTCGATTACCTTTATTCCATCATGAAAGTTCTAGTGGTGGATGACTTTGTGAGAAATCCGGACGAGGTGAGGCAGTCCGCATTGATATCAGGGTTTGGAACCTGGCATCCCACCAATACGATTCTCGCCTATGAGAACTATGACGGGGTGAACATCAACGGCAAACACTCGACATTGATCAAAGCGCTGACAGATTCCATGGGATGCTCGATCTATCCGGAAAGCATGATCTTTCGAGTAACGGGAGAAAAATCCGATCCATCGAGGATTCATTCTGATCGGATGTTCGGGATGTACTCCTGCATCGTCTATCTCTCCAGGGAATACGAGGCTTCTGGAACCGGCTTTTATCAGAACATCAGGACTGGATCATGTGAAATGCCTGCTGTTGGCAGCGTGGTAGGAACTGCTGAGTTCGATCTATTGAAGAGTGAAATGGATGAAGCGAACGAGAAAGACTGGAAGCAAGTGCATTACGTGGAAGGAAAATACAACCGGGCTTTGATCTTCAAAGCACCCCTTTATCATGCCCGCATACCTAAATTCGGCAAAGGGACGACTCCGGAGGATTCTCGAATGATCTGGGTGTGCCATTTTGACGTGGGGGGCATTGGCTGTGTTTGAGGGATGGGTTGCCGGCGCCGCAATAGGTACAGCAGTCGCAGGTATAGGAGGGGCTGCCATAGAGGGAAGTGCGGCCTCTGGGGCTGCGCAGACGCAAGCCAATGCTGCCACGAACGCGCAGAACATCTCAGAGCAGGAATTCAACACCATAACAGGGCAAGAGCAGCCCTTTATGAATGCGGGCTATGGAGCCCTCTCGACGCTCAATCAGGATCTGGGGACAGCGCCCAATAATGGCACTGGCGCTCCTGGTTCTTATGGTTCACTGACGCAGCCATTCAACGCCTCGGACTTCCAATCGCTTTCCCCGGCCTATCAGTTCCAGTTGCAACAGGGACAGCAGGGAGTACTGAATCAGGATGCTTCCGGCCAAGGCGCATTGTCGGGCGCCACGATGAAGGATCTGATCGGCTACAATCAGAACTATGCGAATACCTCATTCAACAATGCTTTCAACCAGTATCAGACGCAAAACCAGAACGTCTATAACCGCCTGCAAGGCATTGCCGGATTGGGGCAGGCTGCGGCTTCCAACACGGGGGCTCAGGGTACGGCTCTTGCGGGACAGGCTGCGCAGTCTGCTACGAATGTAGGCACCGCACAGGCGGCAGGACAGATCGGAGTGGCCAATGCTGCGGCCGGAGGATTGTCGAGTTTGAGCGCTCTGCCATGGCTGTATGGGAACCCTGGTGGTAATGGAGGCATCGGAACAGGCTTAGGGGGTAGCACGAGCCTGACTAACCCACTTGCCGGCGCGAGCTTCAATTCAACTGGCTACGATCCCGCGGCAGATTAAGGAGCCCAGATGCCGGATATGATTCCAGTTGGAAATACAGGGGTCCAGCCTGATCCCCTGGGCTCCATTTCCAAAATAATTGGATTGCAATCCGCTCAGGTCGGTTTGCAGCAGCAAAGACAGAACCTCCAAACCGGACAGTATCAACAGCAAGCCGCACAGGCCGGAGCCCAGCAGGAACAGCAGAAGAACGCCGAATATCAGGCGGCGCAGAAAGTCGCGGTTCAAGGAGCCCAGTCAGGAAAATATACGAATGCTGATGGTTCCTTGAATCGCCAGCAGCTGGCCGATGATATTACGACCGTGGCGCCTACTTATGGCCAGGGGATTGCCGGACAGCTTTTGTCGCAGGCCAATGAGATCATATCGAATAAGCAGGCGGTTCAGAATCTGACGACTGATAAGCGTGCGATCATCGGCAACACATTGGGATCTTTGGCCGGCGATCCTACGGTGGATCAATCCAAGGTGATCAACGGACTTGAGGCGCTACGCCAGCAGTATCCGGATGACAAACAGATGAGCCGGATGCTGCAAAGCCTAGGGGGGGCGATTCCACCGGGTGCCGGAGGCCCTCAGTTGCAGCAGATCTTGAATTCTGCCGCATCCTCTATGACTGCCAAACCTTCTATACAACCCGGAACGAATGCCGCCAGTCAGAATATCAACCGAGGTACATTCAGCGGCCAGATGACGCTGCCCGGAGGCAGTGCGCCTAATCCGACAGGTCCACAAGTCGCAGCTCAGGCCACTACTCAGACTGGCGCTTCTGCTGGAGATAATGCTCGGTTCAATCAGATCTCCGAGGACAATCAGCGCGGTCAGTCCATGCTTGCTCTATCCCAGCAAGTAGGAAATCTTGCAGATCAGGTTCGCACTGGCAAACTCTCAGGAGAATGGGCCAATCGACTTGCTGTGCTGCAGCAAGACAACCCCGGTATTACTGCGCGACAGATGTTGGGTAAATATGCCGCTCAGCTTAAAACCATGGCTGAGTCAGGAGCTTCAACTGATGCAGAACGCTCGACTGTGGAAGCGGGCATGCCCAATCCTGACAATATGGATCCTGCAGCAGTCAAGGAAGCCGCTCAGTATGTAGGCGGAATGGGAGCCATGCGCAACGCGCGAGACCAGGTAGCCTTTCAGTACATCCAGAAAAATGGCAGTACGGCAGGACTTCGGGCTGTGGATGACCAATTCATGCAACATGCGGATCCTTTTGTTTATACCTATAAGTCTTTGCCGGCCGGCTCGGAAAGGCAGCAGTTCCTACTCAAACGATTCGGGGATGGTTCCAAGATCACAAATCAGGCCGGTCTGCAGCAATTCCTGGATCAGCAAAGCATCGTGAAGCACTATGGCGGATAGCACTGGGGATCCGGATGCCGATGCGGTTTTGGGTATTGGCGCTTCCTCGGCGCCTATCCCCATTACAGCCTCTACGGGCGATCCGGATGCAGATGCCGTTCTGCATATGACTGCTACCGGAACGGTTCCTGCCAAGGGCTATACGGCGAAACTAGCGGCAGCAGGAGAGGCTTTTGATAAAGCTGCTGGAAGCGGCTTGACTGGCATTGGGAATACTATTGCTGCTGCTCTAGATGTTGGAACCCATATGGCCACCAGTGTGGCTGGGGATGTTGCTGGGGCGGCTACATCAATCTTTTCCCAGAATCCACAAAAAGGCGCTGCAGTCCAGAAAGCCATTGCGGATGTGGGAGCACCCACTACGCCAGCCGGGAAGGCTGCTGAACAGTACGTCGGAGCACTGACTTCTCCGGTAGGAGAATTATTGCATGCTCCGGTGGCATTTCTACAGGAAGGCGGACATCCGATTGCTGCCCAAACAGTGCAGGCCGGTGAAGATCTATTGCCGGCAGCTTTGGGTGGTAAAGAAGCTGATACTGCCAGGTTGGCATCTCGCGCAAGTGCTGTGGATCTTTTGAACAAAGAAGGTATTCCGACATCGATCGCGCAATCCACTGGGTCCAAACTCGCTCAGCATATTGAACGGGCGAGTGCCATGACAGGGGATTCAGCGGCAGAGTTTGCCGGACAGCAGGCAAATGGATTTAACCAAGCTGTTCTGCGGCGAATCGGGGTGATGGATCCTGATGTCACCGCTGCTACACCAGATGTTATGGCAGATGCTAAAGCCAAGATCGTAGGTGTGATGAACGATGTGGCCACACGCAATCATCCGGCCTTTGATCCACAGTTGCAATCTGACATACAGTCGATTCGAGCGGATGCAATGAGGCAATTACCGGCCAGCGATGCTAGACCGTTGGAAGCAAATCTCGATGATATCGAAGCCAATGCTAAGGCAAATGGCGGAAATTTGGATGGGACCTTCGTTCAGAAGGTTCGATCCAATATCAGTGCTTTGAGAATGAATCCTGGAACTGCTCCATTGGCGGCTGACTTACAGGATGCATTGGATAATGCAGTTCAGAGAACTGCCACTGCAACCGGCAATCAGGCAGATGTAGCGGCACTCACCAAAGCACGGGCTCAATACCGGGCCATGAAACAGATTGAGCCCGCAATTGATCCATCTACTGGAGACATCAGCCCATTGCGTCTTATGAGTTCCCTGACGGTCAAATCAAACCGACCCCAAGCATTGTATGGAGTGGGAGATCAGAGCCTCATGGATCTTGCGAGGGCCGCAAAACAAGTACTGCCAGACAGGCTTGGAAATTCTGGCACTGCCGAAAGAATGGTTGGGCCATTGGGAGCAATTGAGACTTTGGGAAGCGGGGAACCATTCAAGGCTGGAGTGAAACTGGCTGCCGGGACTTTGGGGCTCAATACGCTTGGGAAAGCGATGAGAGGCCAAGGATTGCCTGGCTTGGCAGCAAAAGGCATCGGAGCAGTAAGTGGTCCTATCGGCGCAGTAGTCAAGCCAGCAGCCAAAGGCTCCATTGCTGGACTCATCGAATCCAACGCAGGACAGCAATGACTACTTGGTTCGACCGCCTTGGCAGTACAGAAACAGCAGAACGAATACGATGATTCCGATGATCATGACTGACTGTCTCATACAGCAGGGACTGGATGTCAATACTGTATGACGACTTATACATTAAGTCCTACTGGGATTGCTAAATTCTTCGATAACTCAGGGGCACCCCTTGCTTATGGTCAACTGACGACTTGGGAAGCCGGGACCACAACTCCCATTGCGACATATTCAAACTATGCCGGAGCCATTAACACCAATCCGATCATCCTGAGTGCCAGGGGAGAATGCTCATTATGGCTGCTACCGAATGTCGCATACAAGCTGTCGCTGACTGATGCGAATGGAAACCTGATCTCAGGTTACCCCGTCGATCAGATCATCAATAGCCAGCTTCTGACGCTTTATGGAGGGGTTGATTTCGGCTCACCCAATGCCTACGAGATCACCTATTCGGCCCCCTACACCAGTTACACGGCCGGCAATCCGGTCATCTATTTCATTGCGAGCAACAGTAATACCGGCCCATCGACCATCAATGTCAATGGACTTGGAATAGTCCCTATCGTCAATCCGAACGGATCTCCACTCACGGCAGGGCAGATCGTCAACAATCAGATGGTGCAGATCGTCTGGCAGAACGGTCAATTTATTCTCACCTCCATAGGAGCAACCACAGGATTGAATATCGGAACATTCGGTGCTGAAGCTTCTATTGCGGCGGCGAATGTCACTGATTTGGGATCAACCGGCAGTCATACGGTCAATGTGACCGGATCCTCCGTCATCACTTCCCTAGGGACTTCAGCATCGATCAACGCCCCGATATTCATGGTGAGATTCTCCGGAACCAATACCCTCACTTACAATGCAACCTCTCTGATCACGCCCTCCGGCACTAGCATCAACGTGAACACCGGGGATGCAATGCTTGCGGAATATCTAGGATCTGGCAATTGGAAGATTCTCATATACCAAGGAACGCTGAACACCTCCCAGTACGTGGCCAGAACCACTCAAGGAACAACCACATCCAGCACTGCAA
>Ga0210386_10003873_pt1 | contig 12457 bp, 6 predicted proteins | sample IncBWH32OmetaG_FD_160091 | JGI IMG/M metagenome (GOLD analysis project Ga0210386, IMG submission 160091) | Forest soil microbial communities from Barre Woods Harvard Forest LTER site, Petersham, Massachusetts, United States - Inc-BW-H-32-O ... | reverse complement strand
AGAGAGAGGTCATGCTAAAGCCCGGCCATCCGCCACCTTCAAAATAATAAAACTTTGAAGGTGATGTCGCATTTTCAATACATGCATCAATAATCAATAAGCCATCAAGATCGTTACGGCGCATTTGGAAACGTTATGAAACCGGTCATCTACCAAATTGTGGTCCGTTATTTTGGGAATACCAATACAACGAACCAGCAGGACGGCACCATCGAAACCAATGGGTGCGGCAAGTTCGCTGACATCACGGAGACTGCCCTTCAGGCGCTTAAAGACCTCGGGGTGACCCACGTCTGGCTGACCGGTTGTTTGCGGCAGGCCACCCTAACGGGCTACCCTGAGATCGGGCTGCCGTCGGACGATCCCGATGTGGTCAAAGGAAGGGCAGGATCGCTCTTTGCCGTGCGGGACTACTTTGACGTGTGCCCGGATTACGCTGAGCATCCGGCAAATCGTTTGGACGAATTCACGACCCTCGTGGGCCGGGTCCACCGCGCAGGACTAAAGGCGCTGCTCGACTTTGTTCCCAACCACGTCGCCCGCGGTTATCGCTCTGTCTTAAAACCAGAACTCGACTTTGGGAAGGGTGATGACACAAGAGAGTTTTTCGCACGCAACAATCACTTCTTTTACCTTGTAAACCTCCCCGGTCAGAAGCTAACGCTTTCGAAACCCGCGTCCTGGAATCCGTCAGGGGTGAAGTTCGATGGCAAGTTTGCGCCTGAGGATGGGAGCGTTGGACGTCCGCCCAAGGCAACTGGAAATAACGTGACGTCGCCGAACCCCGGCACCGACGACTGGTATGATACCATCAAACTGAACTACGGGTATAACTTCGTAGACCGCACCGGCCACTACGATCCGAGACCGCGAACATGGGATGTTATCGACCAGATTCTTGCCTATTGGCAGGCGAAAGGAGTGGATGGGTTCCGGTGCGATTTCGCCGGCTACGTACCGGCAGAAGTCTGGACTTTTCTGATCGGTCGAGCGCGGCAGCGAGACGCAAACGTATTTTTCTTCGCGGAGGCGTATGCGTACCCGTTTGCTGGCAGCGGCGATCCGGTGACGGGCATGCAGCAACTTATCGATGTCGGATTCGATGCCGTCTACCATGACCCTGCGTACGATCTGTTGAAGGCGATTTATCAAGGCAAGGCGAGTCAGGATGACTACTATCATGAGATGGCGTCTCCGCCGATTGCCAGGAAACATGTGGTTGAGTACTTGGAGAACCATGACGAGCGACGCGTGGCCTCCCCGATCGCCCTCAATGAAGGACCTGACAATTCCGGCTTCGGCTCTGCGGAAGCAGGTTATCATTTAGCGCCCTTGCAGTACCTTTCTGGCTCAGGGCCGACGCTGTTGCTCAACGGCCAGGAGGTCGGAGAGCCTGGCGCTCAGGCTGAGGGTTATCAGCTAGCTGATGGTCGCACGACAATCTTCGACTACTGGGCAATGCCGGAATTCGCCAAATGGGTTAACGGTGGCCGCTACGACGGCGGCGGACTATCAAAGGCCCAACTGGCCCTTCGCCAGTTCTACGCCGCGTTGCTTGGGCTATGCCAGGATCCTTCGGTGCTGGGCGACGGCTACTGGGGACTGAAGTACTTCAACCGCCCGGAGCGCTTTGCAGATTGTCCCGCCGATCTCTACAGCTTTGCCCGTTTCCAAAGCGGGTCCAGAAGAGCGTTGGTCGTCGTGGCCAACTTCCGTCCGGGAGCCGCCGTGCAGGGATGGATCCGGATCCCGCAGGAACTGGTGGCGGCAGCAGGGTTTACGGGGGACGTTAGCGTCCAGTTGCGGCTTGACCGGAAGGGGAGACGCGACGCTTGCGTCGCCACTGTCAACGCCGGGCGGCTTACCATTGACGGATTTCCGGTCTCGCTGTCCAACCAGTCTGCCTACGTGTACGCCATCGCCGGGTCTAACGCGAAATAAGCCTGCAGCTTCGACGCAATGTCAGGACTGAAAAGGATTTGGCTATCACACAGCGCAGCGCTTCGTTGCCTGCCATCGTTCAAAAACTCAATACCACGCTCTGGCCGCCCCCTCGCCCGATGCCAAGCCGTGTAGTCCGCGGTCAGTGCCGATCAAAACGACTTGAAAAACACGAGGCGATTGTTGGGATTGGGCGGACCGTTGTGGCGATGCACCACGGCACGGGCGACCGCCCAACCTAAGAAGCGATCCGGCGACGAAGTCGCTAGCATAATGGGCGTTTTGTTCTATCCGAGCGTGACCGACCAATCCTATTCCGTCGTAGCAGAGGATCTGGACCCACCAAAGCGGGTAGTTTTCTGCGATGGCCGTCGCGACAGTAAATGCTTCGGAGGCATGGCCGGAGAGAACGATTGATTGTTGCTGAAGGGCTTTAATTCAAAAGTACGGGTAGCCGTATTCGGTCGCACCCGACCGACGGCATATTTCAGCGAGGTGCCGATCAGGCCCAGACCGATGAGACTCGCCGTCAAGGCGTCCATCGCGGCGTTTTTCGCGGTCGTATTGCCGCCGACTTCGCCCCAGATCTCGAGGCTCCGATAACCCCGAATGACCAAAAGACATTCCAAGCGCGCAACCGGCTCTGCTTTGACGATTCTGGCTCGTCGAGAAAGCCCGCCCAACGGCGGATGCGAGCAGTTCCGACTCGGTACGGAAAACGATCGTGACAAGCTTAAGCGCATTGCGGCGAACCAATGCCTTCAATTCACCCGGAAGAACCGAGAACGATCTCGGACTATGGCCTTCGCAGCAACCCTGTCTCCCTAGACCATCCTTAGCCATATCCGAATGGCAGATCAACCAGTTGAAGCGCAAGACCGGTGCGGAGATCACCGTGCATTCCGGCACCGGCCAAGCCACAAGCTAAATCTGTCGAAAAAAGTATGGGAGAAGTTGATTAAACTGATTCAAACTTTCTCAGGTACGAGAATCGGAGTGCTACGTGCGCGAGACGGACTCCGGTGCTACGGAGGAAGAAACGACATGGAAATCTATAGAGGCCGAGAGATCGAGACCGAGCAGCTAAACGATGGCAAATGGATCGTCTGCGCACAGGATAACAACGGTGTGATGGTCGTCGCCCGACCCGGATGGCATTACATGACAGAAGAAGATGGTATCGAAGATGTTGAAAGGCTAATCGACCAGAGCCTCTAAAGGAAACGCCCCCCTTCCAGCAAAAGTCCTGAATATCAACAGGCTCACTTTCGGAGAAAATAAGCCGCAACTCGGTTCGTATCGCAACGGTTGGCTTGATCTTTCCTATCATCAAAATCCGCACCTCAAAGCGGGACAATCATTCCCGCTCTGGATGCGATAGTTGAGTTAACCATTTATCTAAGCGGACGTGACGGCTATCCGATAGCTGCGAACCGACGAAGCATTTTTCCACCCACTTTCTCCCCACCGCGAGACGAGTCGGCGTGCGACGGGAAGTACACGACGCACGCCGATTTGTTTTGCAAACATTGTCAGGTTGACGACCCGAGCAGATTAGGCGGACAAAAAGAACCGGTAACCCCGTAATTCTTCTCGCAACGCACACCGGCGCGCTCATTTTTTCCGTTTTTTTTGGGCGAGAATCGGGTCCGTTGGCTGGTTTGCTATTCGTCCGAAATTCCGCCGCCGAGGCAGCCTTGGGCAGCGCCGCGATGATTCCTTGGCCAGTCACGCCAGGATAATGAGAGTTTCAGGAAGGCACCCGAGTAGAGCCTGAAACGGAGGCGTTTGATGAATACATACAAGGGGGGAGTGCGCCAAGTGACAAACCAGCTTCACCCTTGCCGTGCAGAAACAGGAGAGTCGAAGTAGCGGTTTGGTCAGAGTCAGGTTCGACTACAAGACCAGGTAACTCGCTGCCATCTGAACTGGGTGAAAGGTGATCGTGCACGCGCGCATTGGCAACCTTTAGTTTCGTCCGAACCAGCAAACCATCTAACGTCGGACCGATTATTCCCGAGACATTGAATTGCAAACTACTCAAGGTGGCCGCGGAGGGCAATTCAGCGTCTTGAAAAGCCTTGAGGCACGATCGATGTCCAGGCAGTGTGAACGAAAGAAAGGCAGAGACGCCACCGGTCGACATGAACGAATGCAAGGGCGACCCGGTAAGAAAAATTTATCGTACAGGTCGCTGCGCTATCGTGGGCGGCCACACTGGTTCGGAGATACCGTGGCAATCCAGAGTTTTCTGAATGCCGGGTTTCGCAGTGCCGCCCAAGTGGAGTTCGTAGTCATAGTCGGAGGAGGGCCTTCATCCCATTACAAAGGCAGCCCGATTTCAGAGTTTCAGGAATTTTGTTCCTAAAGTTGCGTTCGCCCGTTATTGTTGGTGAAGACTATATTCTTTGTGGAACGCGACCATGGTCCACTAGCGGGAGGCGCGGCCAGCTTTCATACCACGCGCTGGACGATCGTCATGAGGGCGCAAAGTCAGGCGCAAGGGGAGCGGTCCGCCTTAGCCGAGTTGTGCCGCGTCTATTGGTCTCCGCTCTACATCTTCGCTCGGCGCCGCCGGCATTCCGCGGATGACGCCCAGGACTTGACCCAAAGTTTTTTTCTAGACCTACTAGAACACAGGGCGCTTACCGGCCTTGACCGGCTCAAAGGTAAATTCCGGTCGTTCTTCCTCGCCTCTTTTCAGAACCACCTCGCGGATGCGGTCGATCATGCCTGCCGCCTCAAAAGAGCAGGAGACAAGGAAATCGTGCATCTGGATGCGGAAGAGGCCGAAGAACGCGATCGACTAGAGCCAGTCGAATCTCTAACAGCAGAAAAAATCTTCGACGCCCGGCGGGCAATGACGGTCCCAGGAGAAGCGCTGAAGCAACTCCGCCAAGAGCGTGCCGCTGTGGGAAAAATATCCTCCTTCGAAGCGCTAAAAGTTTTCCTAGACCCTAATAGCAGCTTAGCCCCTCCTTCCTACGACGAGATGGCGAATCGGCTCCAGGTCACCACCGGCGCCGTCAAAACGCTTATGCATCGGTTGCGAAAGCGATTAGGCCCATGAAAACAGAGGACCAACGCACTTGCTCGAGTTGCGGTAACGAGTTTTCTGGAGCGATGGAATTCTGTCCGGTCTGCATGCTTCGCAAGGCTCTCGCTGGCGGGGTTGAGTCCGGCGAGTCTTCTGCTTCCGAGGATACGGTCAACCCGACACCGGAACAGGCGGTGCAACGATTTGAGCACTATGAGCTGGTGACGGGCGAAGACGGGAAACCGGTCGAGTTAGGTCGTGGTGCGATGGGGGTCACTTACAAAGCCATCGACGTCGACCTGCGATGCACCGTGACATTGAAGTTGATCAGCGAAAAATATCTCGGAGAGGAATCGACGCGGCTTCGTTTCTTACGCGAGGCGCGCACGGCGGCGAGCGTCCGCCACCCGAACGTTGCCTCGGTCTTTTACCTGGGCAGAAGCGGCGAGAACTACTTCTACGCAATGGAGTTTGTAGAAGGTGAAACGCTCGAGAACCTTATCAAACGCTCCAGGCGGCTTGATGTAAAGTCGGCACTCGAAATCGCGACGCAGGTCGCCGCCGGTTTGGCTGCTATACACAAAAAGAACCTCGTTCATCGGGACATCAAGCCAGCCAACATCATGGTTAGCTCGGACGAGAGTTGTGGTGCAAGGGCGAAAATTATCGACCTCGGACTGGCAAAGGAGGTAGGCGAACCGCTTTCTGAAGCCGCGATTTCAATGCCTGGAGGTTTCGCTGGAACACCGGAGTTCGCCAGTCCCGAGCAATTCTCGGGAGTGGGCGTGGATATCCGTTCGGATCTGTATTCGCTTGGCGTGACGCTCTGGGGGATGCTGACCGGCCAGGTGCCATTCAAGGGCTCTGCCGCAGAGGTGATGTATCAGCATCAGCACACCCACTTACCGGTTTCACGGCTCGAGGGTGTTCCACAGCCGCTTGTCGTCCTCCTTGAGGTGCTCTTGGAGAAAGACCCGGCGCGACGCTTTCAAAGCCCGGCCGAACTCTTGAAGGCGATACCGATGGTGAGGAATGCTCTAGACGCGGGGCGTGCTCTCATGAGGACAATCCGCGTATTCGTTTCGTCAACCGGCGACGTGCAAAAGGAGCGGATTCTGTCCGATCGAGTGATCCGCTCGGTTGCTTCCAAGTTTAACGTGCCGGTGGATGATTCCTATTCGAATTTTCAACGCTTGGCAGAAGAAAACTTTGGGCCGGATATTCCCGGGCCGAAAGCTCAGACAGAGAATCACAGACTACTGGTCCTATGTCCTTATTTTCTGGAATATCAAAGGATTCGACCGGACGCGGGTTACCAGGGCCAGATACCGAATATTGCGGAATTTGACTTGGTGATTTCAATCCTCTGGTCGCGCCTCGGCGCCCTGCTGGACCCGAACTTGAGGATGCCGGATGGCAACCCGCCCGGCTCGGGAACGGAGTACGAAATTGCCTGGGCGTTGGACCGTGCAACGAAAAATCGCGGTGTTCCGGCCTTGCACGTTTATCGCAATTCTTCGAAGCCGACGCCGCCGCTGGAACCGAAAGAAGAGCGCGAGTGCTTTGGCCAGCAATGGGACTCGTTACAGGAGTTCTTCGCCTGTTGGGAGAATAACAGCGAGGTAAACCGCACTGGCACGTTCAACAGCTATCGCAACCTGGAGGAGTTTGAAGAGCTTTTCCGGGAACATTTCCGTGACTTTCTGAAGGATCAGGTAGAGCAGGAGACTGGACGGAAAGCCTCGAGCAAGAAAGAGCGTCGGTGGATATCCAGCCCGTACCGCGGGCTAAATGTCTTCAATTTCGAACACGCGCCAATCTTCCACGGTAGAACTAAAGCGATCGGAAGAGTGTTGGAAGCCTCGGAAGCGCAAGTCAGAGCGCAACGGCCGTTCGTGCTAGTGGTGGGTGCGAGCGGTTCTGGGAAAAGCTCGCTGGTGCGCGCGGGCGTGCTTCCGCTCTTAACCCAACCCGGAACGATTGAAGGGATCGGACTCTGGCGGTGGTCGGTAACCAGACCTGGGGCCGGCGGAGCGGGCGGTGATTGCTTCGATGCCTTGGCAGCCGCGCTGCTCGAGCCGCCTGCGCTGCCTGCCCTGGAGGATCCAGAATCACTGAACGCGATCCGTGATCTGGCAACCGAATTGAGGGAACACTCCGACAGCGTCGCGCTCCGGGTGCGCGACGCGCTCGATCACGCTGCGCGCGAATGGAAAATTCAGCATGGCCACTATCTCGAGGAAAGAGCGCGACAACAGCGTGAATCAGGGAGTTTGGACGACGCAAACTTGGCTCGACAGCAAAGGGAAAGTCTCGAACTGCCGAAGGCCCGTCTGGCACTGGTGGTTGACCAGCTGGAAGAATTGTTCACGACCGGGTTTTCACTGGAAGTTCAGCAGAAGTATATTTCTGCGCTTGCGGGGCTGGTTCGCAGCAGCCGAGTCTTTGTCTTGGCGACATTACGGAATGACTTTTACCCTGCGTATCAGGAGTTCCCGGATCTAATCGAGCTTGCCATGCCGGCTGGAAAAATCGATCTGCGGCCGCCCACGCCTTACGAGCTTGGGAACATGATCCGACTGCCGGCCGAAGCGGCCGGCCTGCGCTTTGAGCAGGAACCTGAGACGGGTCAACGCCTGGATCAAGCGCTGCGCGATGCTGCCTCTGCCACACCGGAATCCCTGCCGTTGCTCGAGCATGTTTTGTCGCTGCTCTACGACAAGCAGGGAGTCCGGGGCGATGACTTGCTTCGTTGGTCGGATTATCGCGAACTCGGCGAATTGAAAGGCGCGCTTGCTAGGCACGCCGAGGTAGTCTTCAGCACGTTACAACCGCATGAACAAAAGGCTTTTCCTTTGGTGATGCGGTACCTGGTGACGTTGGGCCAAGGGGAAGAGGAAGTGCCTAACCGGCGGACGGTGCCTTACCGTGATTTTGCCGCCGCTGAGGGGACTGAGGACGACGATCGGAAAACCGGCGCAAGAGGCTTCGTGGATCTATTCATTGAGAAACGGCTATTGGTTGCAGACACCGATCCGCAGGGAGATGTTACCGTGAGCGTCGCGCACGAAGCACTTTTGCGGGAATGGCAACGGGTGAAAGAGTGGCTGACCAAGAATCGTGAGTTTCTCCGAATGCGGGATCGCCTCGATGCAAGCCTTAACCTATGGTTGAGCCGGAAAAAACAAAAGGATGACCTGCTTGGACCTGGACTCCCTTTGGCTGAAGGTGAAAAGCTGCTAAAGGACTTCAAGTCGTCGCTCAGTCGGGAACAGAGTGACTACCTCCATGCGAGCATCGCTGAGCGAAAACGGCACAAACATCTCCAGGAACGGATTCGCTACGCGGTGATGGCGGCAATCAGCGTTCTTGCGATCGTCGCCGGTATTCAATGGTTCCAGGCTGAGCGCCAGCGTCAGAGCGCGGCTCAAGCGCTTAAATCTGAAGCACAGGTCACCGCGAAGCTGCAAGAGCAGTTGAGGCAGGCGAGTTGGGCCAGTTTTAGCCAAGCCGAACGTCAATTCCAGTTGGGAGAGTGGCGAGAGGGCATTGCTCTTCTTGCACGCGCGATCAAGTTCGATCTTGAAAACAAAGTCGCGTCAGAACGATTCTTCCAAGAACTAATCATCCATCGTGAAAAGGCGCTGCCACCGCTCATCGCCTCCTTTGCCCATCAGGATGGTCTCTGGGGCGCGGCATTTAGTCCAGACGGTGCCCGGATTCTGACGGCAAGCTGGGACAAGACTTCCAAGCTTTGGGATGCGACCTCGGGCGAGCTAATAGCCTCCTTTGACCATCAGGGTAGTGTTTGGCACGCGGCGTTTAGTCCGGACGGTGATCGGATCATCACGGCGAGCGCGGACAAGACCGCCAAGCTCTGGGATGCGCACTCGAGCAAGCTCGTCGCCTCTTTTGACCATAAGGATAGTGTCTACGACGCGGCGTTTAGTCCGGACGGAGCGCAGATCCTGACGGCAAGTTGGGACAAAACGGCCAAGCTCTGGAATGCGGCATCGGGCAAGCTAATCGCGTCCTTTGACCATCAAGGTGGTCTCTGGCACGCGGCGTTCAGTCCGGACGGTGCCCGAGTCTTGACGGCAAGCGCGGACAACACCGCGAAACTTTGGGAGGTGGGCTCAGTCAAGCTCATCGCCTCCTTTGCCCATCAGGGTCCTGTGCGGTGGGCGGGGTTCAGTCCGGACGGTGCTCGAATCCTGACAGCAAGCTGGGACGGCACCGCGAAGCTTTGGAATGCGGGTTCGGGCGAGCTGATGGCCTCCTTCACCCATCAGGATAGTGTCCGGTGGGCGGCGTTTAGTCCGGATGGCGCTCAGATACTGACGGCGAGCGCGGACTCGACCGCCAAGCTTTGGGATACGGCCTCTGGCAAGTTGATTGCCTCCTTTGCTCATCAGCGTGAGGTCAGTTACGCGGCGTTTAGTCCCGACGGTGCTCGGGTCCTGACGGCGAGCGCGGATAACACCGCCAAGCTTTGGGATGCGGCCTCGGGCAAGTTGATCGCCTCCTTTGACCATCAGGGTAGTGTCCGGCGGGTGGCATTTAGTCCCGACGGTGCTCGGATCCTGACGGCGAGCTGGGACAAAACCGTCAAGCTTTGGGATGCGGCCTCTGGCGAGCTGATGGCCTCCTTTACCCATCAGGATAGTGTCCGACGGGCAGCGTTTAGTCCCGACGGTGCTCGGATCCTGACGGCGAGCGCGGATAACACCGCCAAGCTTTGGGATAAGTCCTCGGGCAAGTTAATCACCTCCTTCGCTCATCAGGGCAAGGTTAACGCTGCGGCGTTTAGCCCCGACGGTGCTCGGATCTTGACGGCGAGTGCGGACACAAATGCCAAGCTCTGGGATGCGGCCTCCGGCAAGTTGATCGCCTCCTTTGAGCATCAGGGTTCGGTTAACAACGCGGCGTTTAGTCCCGACGGCGCTCGGATCCTGACGGCAAGCGCGGACCACTGTGCCAAGCTTTGGAATACGGCCTCTCAGAAGCTGATCGCCTTGTTTGAGCATCAGGGTGAGGTCAACGACGCGGCGTTTAGTCCGGATGGCGCTCGGATCCTGACGGCGAGCGCGGACTCCACCGCCAAGCTTTGGGATGCGGCCTCGGGCAAATTGATTACCTCCTTTGCTCATCGGGATGGCGTTATCCAGGTGTCCTTTAGTTCGGACGCCGCCCGAATCCTGACCGCAAGTTGGGACAAAACTGCCAAGCTCTGGGACATGGGCTCTGGCAGGCTGATCGCTTCCTTTGCCCATCAGGATAGGGTCCATCATGCGACGTTTAGTCCGGACGGTGCCCGAGTCGTGACGGCAAGCGCGGACAAAACCGCCAAGCTCTGGGATTCGGCCTCGGGGGATCTAATAGTCTCCTTCCCCCATCAGGGTGAGGTCACCTACGCGGCGTTTAGCCCGGATGGCGCTCGAATTCTGACGGCGAGCGCAGACAACACCGCCAAACTCTGGGACGCGGGCTCAGGCAGACTAATCGCCTCCTTTGGGCATCAAGGCACTGTGCGGTCGGCCGCGTTTAGCCCCGACGGCGCGTGGATCCTGACCGCGAGCTGGGATAAAACCGCCAAACTCTGGGATGCGAATACTCCAACAGATTTGGCTCAGCAGGTGAAACAATCGGGTGACAACACGGCGAGAACAAATTCGTCCGTTTCGATGGCCGGCTCCGCCGCGTTGCAGGTCGAATCGCTCTCAGATATCGCGAGCGGGCTCCAATTTTTAAACGACGGCTCCCTCGTCGCGGTAAGCGAAGAGCGCAGATGGCAGCTGACCAAGCGTTTGAAGGAGTCAATACAAGGCCTTGGTTCTAATGCGCGCTTCATGCGATGGTTTATTAGTACCGGAGGTGATCGAACGGTCTTTCCAGCGAGCAACATCAAGGTTGCTGAATGGGTGGACAACGCGATTCTAACGCATCCGAACCTAACCGAAGAATGGCTGCGAAACGCTTTAGTCTTCCTCCCGAATCACCCGCTGCTTCATCTCGCACTGGCCGGGTTTGAAACTGACTCTGGGCGCGCTGATTTTCTTCGCTCATTCGGCCTGGCGAGGCTCCCGAACAACAGCGTTGTCTGCAGGCGAGCCGCTGAGATGCTGCTGTATCAACATCGTCCCGAACTCGCGCTGCCCGCAATCGATAAGGCGCTCCTCGCGGATCCAGCGGACGTACCCGCTCAGAGTCTTCGACACAAGATCAAAGATGCGATGGCCCGATGATACGCTCGTCGAACCGTAAACAATTCGTCACCCTGAAGTGTTGGCAAGACTCTGCAACGTTAGTTCTAGCTAGAGGATCAGATCTTACTAATATCAGAGCACCTGGATCGGGTCCCGGCGATCTCAAAGATCTCTTGCGTTGAGATGCAATCTCGGGTATTCTGCACGACAAGTTCCCTGAGGGCGTTTATTCGTTCGAACCTTCCCTGTTGCTCCGCTCTGGTTTGGCGTAGCCTGTTGAACGATCCCGAAAGGCAGACCTATTTGAGTGTTCTTCCGGACGACGAGTCGATTCGCTTTAGAAGGGGGCCAAAAACGCGCTTAAAGGAGGCGTCACGTATGAGAAGAATCCTATACTTGCTGACCGCGGCTTCTGTTGCCGCAGTACCTGTCTTTGCCGGAAACAGTGCAGTTGGTGCTTCCGGCAAGCAAACGCTGGATGCTGTCCAGAATACTTCGACCAATGGGCAAAGCTTTGTCGCTCAAAACAGTGCTACGAAGGAGGCGAAAGGCAATAAGTCAGCCAAAGTAAACGTAGATGGTAATGGGGTTATATTGAAGGGTTACGACGCGGTCGCTTTCTTCGAGCAAGGAAAACCGGTCAAAGGAAATCCCGCAATCAAAAGTAGCTACCAGGGCGCTACTTACTTATTTGCCTCAGAAGCGGATAAAGCCGCTTTTGACAAAGATTCTGCAAAGTATGCTCCGCAATACGGCGGATTTTGTGCCTACGGAGTAGTTAAAGGGGCACTGGACGACTTCGAAGATCTGTTCGTCTTCACTATTTACAAAAGTAAACTTTTCCTCTGTGGGAACCCAGGCGCGTTGGAAATTTTCATGACTAATATCGACAGCAATATTGACACGGCAGATGCGAACTGGCGGCAGTTAACCGGAACCTAGTCGGTAGAGTTGCTAGCGCAGATGATTGCACCCAGCCTATGTTTCCGGTCTCGGTTGCACAGTTCACTGCCTTGCCGAATCGGTCCGAGTCGAAACGATCATTCCCATTCCATTTCAGGTTGATCTGTTGTAATGGTACTAACTACGTTCCCGTGTAAGATTTCACGACAACTCGCGACATTGCTGTCGCTACTTTAGAAAACCGCCAAAACCACTAGAGTCTCGAATGTCGTGCTTTAACGTCGGCGACATATGCATGGTAAAGTAAAGTCATTGCATACCGGGCGCCGAAGATTGTCTTCGCTGTCAGATAGATGGCGTTAGTCGGCAA
>Ga0210386_10003860_pt1 | contig 12474 bp, 9 predicted proteins | sample IncBWH32OmetaG_FD_160091 | JGI IMG/M metagenome (GOLD analysis project Ga0210386, IMG submission 160091) | Forest soil microbial communities from Barre Woods Harvard Forest LTER site, Petersham, Massachusetts, United States - Inc-BW-H-32-O ... | reverse complement strand
CGGGGCGGTCTCAATGGGTCGACGCAACACTCGCTCAAGGTCGTCTTACACGTGTCCAGGATGCCGATTTTGTTCACAGGATCCAATTAACCAAAGCAAAAGCCCTGTAAAGGTTTTAATTAGGGCCGCCGCACGGATTGATTCGCGTTCGGAAGTATTGTCAGATGAACTGATTATAAGGTGTTGCACCGACCGGTTGAACCGGCAGGACTTATCAAGACTTGATGTCGCAACTAATAAAGGAACGTGTGATACATTCCTCTCCCTCATGAGTTTCGACCTTTATTTTTGTTCGCAAAAAAACGAAAGAGTTGACTTCGATGCTGTGTGGGCGTGGGCGAACCGGCGAGGAAATTTCAGCCGAACGGACAACCAACTGTGGTACGAGAATCCAAATACCGGGGTGTATTTCAGCTTGGACTTCGACCCTCAGGGATCAGTCCCTCTAGACGATTCACCGATCCCGAGTAACTACTTTGATTCTGGCCTCTCCTTCAATCTTAACTTCAACCGTCCGAGTTTCTTTGGGTACGAGGCGATGCCCTACGTCGAGGAACTGGCTAACCGTTTCGATTTGAGTGTTATTGATAATCAGGCAGAAGTGGGGCTTATGCCCCAACCTGACAGCAAGGTTCTGGTTGAGTCTTGGCTTCGCCACAATGGGTCGGCCATACACACGGTTTTTGAAAACCCGCCATTTTCAAATCCCCTCAGGATGCCAATTGCTTCCTCGTTGTACTTGTGGAAATACAGCATTGTAAGGGAGGATTTGGAACGAACCTGTGGTGAAGAAATCTTCGTTCCGCATCTCTTTCCCGTTCATCGGAAAGGAACTTCCTTGGTTGGGCGGGCCGTCACGTGTACTCAAGGAGTGCCAATGATAGTCCCAGAAGCCGATTGGGTCTTCGTGGTGATTCGCAAGAAGCGCATTTTTCGCATCAGAGAGAAACATAGAATTGGGGTCATTAATATTGAAACCTTCCGTGAGTTATTGCGTGACAACATCAAGACTTTTGAATGGACTCCGCTACAAGTTGGTGTAATTCGCCCCGAATCGTGCGACAAGGTTGGCAAGATTCTCCGATCAGTCGAACACATACTTGACAGTTCCGAGTTGGAAGTTATTCGCAGAGATGCCTTCGTGGACATTCAACTCCCTGACGGAAAATGAGAAAATTGTAAATGGCCACATTCCGAGAAGCGGACTTCTCAGGAGTTGGGAAGTTGAGTCTTGGCCGCGTATAATCGCGGCAAATGAAAACTGAGAAATCCCCGAATTCGCCCTTGGCGTTTCTGATTTCGCCTTTGATCGTGCCGCTCGTGGTTCTCTTGGTTTCTGTCTTGCCTTTTCCGGGGCAGAACCTGTCGGGGGTCGCTAACCCAATCGGTTCTTTGACGGGCCTACTGTTTTTCGCGGTCTTTGCACTGCCCTTTGCATACGTTACGGAATTACTGCTGGGTATTCCAGCTTGGTTGGTCTTCAGGCGTCAGGGCATTCGATCGTTGCCAGCATTTGCCGGGGGAGGGGTTTTCATAGGGTTAGTTTTTTATTTGTCGGTCGAGTTTGGGACAAAAATGTTATCTCCTTCCACGCAGCAATTGAGGGAGCAATACAACATCAGCGCCAGCCCCTTCTCGGATCCATACTTCTACATCTCTGTGACTGGGGCCACCGCTTCTGCCGTTTTATTCCGCTTCATCGTGTTTCGGCGTAAATCATCGTAAGACTGCACATTAGTTCGCGGTCGGGCCACATGACGATAGGCGGACTTATCATGACTTGGCGATAAAAGCCCGCCTACAGTCCCAATATTCTGCAGATTGCTGCTCCGCGAATGTAGAATCACCTCTCTGGAGAGTTCAATGCCAGATGCGACTGGATATTATGTTCCAAGCAAGTTGATGCACGCCGTCCGCTGTGGCGATATCGAGATGATGAAGCAGGCTATAGCAACGGGCGCAGATTCGAACGAAATACACGAAGGTATGACGCCGCTCATGTTTGCGGTATATCGGGGCGACGAGGATGCAGTTCGACTGCTACTTGATAACGGAGCGGACCCCAATCTGAGGCCTACTCCAAGCGACCCGTCTCACTCTCCGTTGTGGCATGCCGAGGATGATTTCGGGCTGACCGCAATAGCAGAACTTCTCAAATCCTACGGCGCGGCGAAATAAAGCGCCGTGGCCACATTCCGAGAAGCGGACTTCTCAGGAGTTGGCTCCGCATTTTTGAGGATTTTCCGAACATCAACTTCCAGACAATCAGCGAAAGAGTGCTTCCGCAACTCCTACGAGGGCATTGAATCGAACGTAGGCATTTTCTTCGTGTTCGGATAGAGCCTGAGCTCTCACGCGATCTGCGGAACTCCGTGTTACAAGCAATCTATTTACCGTGCGGAAAGTTTTGGCCCGATTATATTCCCGCGAAATCAGACGAGTCGAGCGGTAGGCGTCATCGAAGCTCCCTTCAGCGGCCTGACGTTCCGCGATTTCCTCCAAGACGATCTCTTGGAATCCTTCATCTCGAATATCGGGCAAGAGAGCGAATGCCTTTGAGAAATCATCATTGCGCACGTAAGCTCGCGCTAATTCGCCGCCCGCAACATCGTGGTAGAAGCCATGGCCAGTGAGCCCCAAATACCTCTCTGCGGATGGAATATCTCCTACCTGAGCGTAGGTTTCCGCAATTCGTCCGGCCACTGAGGACTTTGTCTCTTCTTCGGGTTCGCTGACGAATTGTTGCAGAGCTTCCTTCATCGCATCGCAATCATCCAACTGTCTCCCACCCGCTGCCTGCTTTTTGGCGATCTTCACGAGTGCCTCAACTCGGCTTAGTCGCGTGGGGATTACTTGAGCGTTCCGAATCGCATGCTCGAACGTGGCCTCAGAGCCGAGACCCATGGTTTCTTGAAGTTGGCCTATTTGTGCTCTCTCACTAGATTGCAAGGACGGGTCGAGCGGCATCTCAAGCGTTGCATTGACTTCCAAAAGTGAATCTAAGGCATCGTCGCGGTGTCCTGCCTTGAGTTCCATCTCGGCTATGTCAAGAAAGGTTTCACTTCGCCAAAATGTGTCTAGAATATTTTTTGCGATGTCTCCTGCCTGTTTCCAGTAGTTCAGCGCGGCCAAATGAATCGCGATTTCATGGAGTGAAATTGCAATAGTATTTGGTTCCTTGACATCCTTTACAGCGTTTCGCGCACACTCGATCAAAGCATCACCCTCAATTTGTTTCCCCTGAGCGACTGCCGTTTGAGCGTTTTCCATTATCGTCCTGACTATGTCGGGACCGGCACCCAATCCCCGTACCTGCTTGCATGGAACTGACAAACCTGACAGAGCACGCAAACGAAGCAAGTCCAGTTGCGCATTCTGGGCTTCCACGGGAGATTTTATTTTCTTCGCCTCAATTTCGAGCTCGTGCATTAGTGGGTTGACTTGACTCAGGCCTAATATTGGCGCTCCCAAGAGCAGCGCCAAGACAAGACCGCACTGAGTGAATATTGCGGAGTTATTATGGTTCGACCGAGAAAGATGGCGTTTTTCCATCAGCAGTACTTATTTTGACACCGATGATGAGGTTTTGGTTCCAACCTCACTAATTGATTCACAAGATTGAGTGTGAATAACCCGTCCAGCGCCCCATCGCAAGGACCCACGAAATGCACTCAGGCGAGTTAATATGTGGTTAACCTTTTTGCTTCCCACATTGCGCTCGCTGGATTGCGCCTGATAAACGGCCTTCTCGGAAACTGGCTTTCCTATGATGAAAAGCCATCGGGCTAAGTATTTGCCTTGTACTTCTCCCACAACCAGGTCGAGTTTTTCCAGCCATCGAGGTCGTAGTCCAACATGCACTGGTCGGTTAGGGCGATGCATTGATCGAGGATTCCGCTTTTTTGCGCGCCAGTAAGAATGTCGAGGCGGATTTGCTCGTGGTTGCCGGAATAATTGATTTCGTAGAGTTCGTGGCGGGCGCCGAATTCGGTGCCGATGGCGTCCCATATGAGTTTGAAGAGCTTGATGCGTTCGGCGGCGGTGGCGGAGGCGCCGCGATAATATTTTTCGAGGAGCGGCGCGAGATCGGGATTCTGAAAATCTTTGTAGCTCGACGGCGACATGAGCAGGCTGCCGCCGAGAAATTTTTCAAAAATGTTGCGCACCGCGGGCCAGCACTGCGTGCAGAAAAGGCGCATGCTGTAGGCGTATTCCTGCTTGGGGACGAGCGTTCCGCCGGGGGCGTTTTCCGGATCGTGGCACATCGCCGCCGTCATTCCCCAAATCAGGTTTCTCCAGCCGATGATTTCGCCGAGCGCCGCCTGCACACCGCGAAAGGCGTCCGTGCCGTTGGTCTCGATGCCTTTGGCGAAAAGTCCCACCATGAAATCCAGCTTCACGGCCAGGCGCAATGAGGATTGAAACGTGTACCGGTTGACGAAGCGGGAATGGCGATAAAAACTGTTGGCGCGTTCGGGGTCGCGATAGACGAGGACGTTTTCCCAGTGAATAAACGCGTTTTCAAAAATGAGCACGGCATCGTTTTCATCGAAACGGCTGGAGAGGGGATAGTCGAACGGACTGTGCGCATTTTGCTCGTAAGATGCGCGGCAAATCAGCTTCACGCCCGGAGTATCCATGGGCGCGATGAAGACCACGGCAAAATCCTTCGCTTTTTCCTTGTCCAGCGTCGTGGAATTGGTTTGCGCGACGAACGTCGCATGCGTCATGGCCGAGCCTGTCCCCAGCATCTTTGCTCCACTCACGACCATGCCATCGTCTCTTTCTTTTACGACGTGTACGAAAACGTCGCCAACTTCGTGCACGGGGCGGCCGCGGTCAATCGGCGGATTAATGAGGCAGTGATTCAGGAACAGGCATTGCGAGGAATAGCGGGCATACCATTTGCGCGCGCTTTCGTCGAACGGCGCGTAAAACTCAGGCTCCGACGCGAGGCTGCCCATGAGCGCGGCCTTATAATCCGGCGTGCGGCCCATGTAGCCGTAGCTCATGCGCGACCACGCCACGATCGCATCTCGAGCCTCGCACAGCTCCTGTACGGAATAGCACGGCTTGAAAAATTTATGCGTGCGACTCCCGGACCGGTCAATTGCCGTTAGCGTTTCGCGTGTTTTCGGATCGTGTAGCGCATCGTACAAGCGCGCGATGGAGCGGCAGGAATTGCGGAACGCGAGGTGCTGCGTGACGTCGGCAACGCGCTCCCCGTAAATGTAAACTTCGCGCGCATCTCTGAGGCTCGCCAAGTACTTCGCGCCATCGAGCATCGTGTCCGTGCCGGGACGTGTTTCTTGAGGAGAATTGCCTGCGGGATTTTCGGCCATGGGGCGGTTCCTCCTCGAATGAAGACGTACACGTAATAGATGGAATGTTTCCCAGAGTCAAGCGCACTCGAAGAGCAGCACGGGGGAAAACTCTCTGCGCAGGACTTGAAAATCATAAAAGGCTTCTCACGAAAAATTCCACACAAGGCAACATCTGACACGCGATTTTCCAACTAAACGTGCGCTGCGGTGTATACTTTTTGCGAAATCCTAATTGGGAGAATTAATATTATGCGCAAATTTTGCGGATTCATATTGCATGCGGCACCTATCGCGCTCTTGCTGCTGGCGACTTGCGGGCTTCTGCGAGCGGACAGCTCCAACCATCAGAGCGACACGATTCAAACATCGAAGGGAGAGCTGCGAATCACGCCCATTTATCACGGAAGCGTGATGCTGGAATTTGGAGGAAAAGTGATTCACGTCGATCCCTGGAGCAAGGGGGATTTTACCGGGTTTCCGCCGGCGGACATGATCGTGATCACGCACACGCATCAGGACCACCTGGATCGCACGATGGTCGATAAACTGAAAAAGGACGATACGATTATCGTCGGGCCGCCCGCCGTGATCGACACGCTGAATTGCGCGCCCGCCTGCGGCATTGCGGAAACGATCAGCGATTCCGAACACAGGACCGTGATGGGCATCGATATCCAGGGAGTGCCCATGTACAACATGGTTTTCGGGTCCGGGCCGGGAAAACCGTATCACCACAAGGGAATTGGCAGCGGGTACATTTTAACTTTTGGCGATACTCGCGTTTATTTTTCAGGCGACACGGAATGCACGCAGGAAATGAAGGCTCTGAAAAATATTACGGTCGCGTTTCTGGCGATGAATCCGCCGCGAACGGAAACTCCGGCTGACGCTGCAGCCTGCGTAAAGGCGTTCAAGCCGAAAATCGTATATCCCTATCACTACCGCGGATCGAATCTCGAGGAATTTTCCGCGCCTCTAAAAGATACGCCCGGCGTCGAAGTGCGAATCCGGAAGCTGGAAGGCGAACAGTAGGCTTCAACGCGGAAACTGGAATCATCGAAAACCCAGTGTTTACCTGCATAATTGATGCGCCCTGAAATTGAACAAGCCGTCGAACTCATCCAGCGACATGATCCCAAGTCGCTGGATGAAGCGTTGGCGCTGCTGCAAAACACTGTTTTCTCCTTCAGCATGAAAGTGTGCGGGCAGAGGCAGGACGCGGAAGACACCATGCAGGAGGTCCTGCTTCAATCCGTTCGGAGCCTTTCAAAATTCGAGAGCCCTCGCGCATTAATGGTTTGGCTTTATAAGGTTGCCAAATCCCGGTGCCTGATGAGCCGGCGCAAAAGCAAGTTCGCTCCGAAAGAAGCGCTGTCACTCGAAGAATTAATGCCGGCCCGGCGGGAACTGGAAAGTTTGTCTGGTAATTTCGCGGCCTCCCCAGAAACCACGCTTGATCGCAAAGAAAGCGCGAAGCATTTGCGGGACGCGGTCCAGAAATTGCCGCCGGAGTATCGATTGATCCTCGTGCTGCATGATATGGAAGAACTTTCCGACGCGGACATCGGCGAAATTACGGGCCTGCGCGAAGGAACCATCCGCGTTCGGTTGCACAGGGCACGACTATTTGTGCGCAAAGAACTTTCAAGGCAATCGGCCACGAATAATCGCCAGCAAACCTCAAAACACTCTGTGTCCGTCCAACCGCCTGAGCAACCTCGATTGAGGCGGTGTAAGGAAATGTTCGCGGAATTGTCCAGCTATCTCGATGATAAGCTCGATAAATCTCTATGCGATGAGTTGGAAAAACACATGAGCGGCTGCGAACCCTGCAAGGCATTTCTCGCCAGCCTGGAAAAAACGATCGAGCAATGTCGAACTCTTCCCAAGGACGACCCGGATCCTCGCGCAGCTGCCAAGCTGCGTCAGGAATTGCTCGCGGAGTATCAACGCACTTTAGCCTCGCTAATAAAACGTAGGCCCGTGATCTGAGTCACATCTAAACCCCTCTTTATCAGCTATTTAATAATTTAAAGCGTTTTCCTGTAACAGAAATCGATTTCTTGCATTTATTCGTTGCGATGCAGAGGAACGGCTCCGCCGGACGCCAGCAGGGTACAAAGAATCCGGCACGGAGAGAGGAAAAAACGCCATGGTGAAAAATGTGGGCGGAATGGAACGGGGAATTCGGCTGTTGATTGGAATCGCATTGCTGGCCCTAGCATTCTTTCATGTCATTGCGGGGACTGCGGCGATTGCCGCCTACATTGCGGGCGCCGTCGCGATAATTACTGGTCTCGCTCAGTACTGCCCCGCGTGGTCCATCTTTGGGATCAACACATGCCATGCGGTGCGCAGCTAAGTAGCACCAAAATGGCTCACGATTCGAGCTTGTTTGTGCGATTGAAAGAGTAAGGGTGTGTGATTTTTCGGAGGTGATTTATGATCAGCGCAAAAGTTCAACTTACGCAACCAATGAAAGCGGATCGTCAGTTCGTCGCTACATCCGGCAGTGATCACCATATGTTGCTGGACGACCCGGCGGGAGACACGGGTGCAAAGCCGATCGAACTGGTTGCCGTTGCACTCGCGGGCTGCACGGCATTCGATGTGATCACAATTCTTCGGCAGAAATATCACCAGAAAGTGACGGGATACGAGGTACGGGTCGAAGCTGACCAGGCAGACCGTCCGCCGCAGGTGTTCACGGATGTGCGTATCCGTCACGTGGTGACGGGATACGAGATTGACGACGCAGCAGTGCAAGAAGCGATTCGCTTGTCAGAGGAAAAGCATTGCTCCGTTGGCGCCATGGTGAAACAGACGGCTGCGCTGCATACCACTTACGAAATTGTGGAGGAGAAAACGAACTGGGCGGCGATGGCTCAAGTCGCGGCCTGAGGATGGAATCCTGATATGCGAACATTGGCCGGAAAGACGTATTTTCCGAAAAGCGTCGCGCTGGGTTTGTTTTTTTCTTTCTTTGTACCAGGATTTTTGTTTGGGCAGCAATCGCAGCAACCTTCACCCATCACGCTGAGGGACGCGTTGAAGGTTGCGCTGGAGAAAAATCCGCAGCGAAAAGCGGCGCTGGCTGACACTCGCGCCGCTTCCGCTGACGTGCAGCAGGCGAAATCGATTCTCTACCCGCATGCCATGTTTTCCGAGACAGCTTCGCGCGGAGACGATCCTGTGTATGTGTTTGGCAGCAGACTGCGGCAGCGTCGCTTTGGCGCGTCCGACTTTGCATTAAATGCTTTGAACACGCCGCCTCCGCTCGGCAACTTTTCCACACGATTTGGCGGCATCTGGGATGTCTTCGACTCGCTGGCGAGCTGGCGTTCCGTGAATCGAGCGGAACAAGCAAAAAACGCAACCGATCATCAATTGGAGCGGATGGATCAGGAAATTATTTTTCGCGTCACCGATTTCTACTATGCAGTGCTGCTCGCAAGGAAGGAAGTTGAGGTGGCTGAACAAACCATGAAAACGGCGCAGGCCATTCTGGAACGCAGCAGAAATCGGGTGGAGAGCGGCGTGGTTGTGGAATCCGATTCCCTGAGCGCACAAGTTCGTGTGGCAAGCCGAAAACAGGAATTCATCCGCGCGCAAAATAACCTGGCCTTGGCACGCGCGCAACTGAGCATCAGCATGGGCCTATCCACCCAAAATGATTTTGAACCTTCCGACGTGCTGGCGGAGAAAACACTGCCATCAACGCCGCTTGAAGAACTGGAAAAGCGAGCCATCGATGCTCGACCTGATTTAAAAAGAATCCGATCGGAAGAAGTGGCGCAGCAGCAAAGCGTTTCCATTGCGAAATCATCCTTCGGACCGCGAGTGAACGCGTTTGCAAACTGGGAAGCCGATAACCCCACGCTATTTTCGGGCGGAGGCGGGAACAACTGGCTGGCGGGAATTGAAGTGCAGTTCGATTTGTTTGAAGGCGGAGCAAAAAAAGCCGAACTTTCGCACGAACGAGCCGTGCAGGACAAGGTAGCCGCGCTAAAAGAAATGGCGACGGATTCTGTGCGCCTGGAAGTTCGCAAGGCGTATTACGACGTGGAAGCAGCACGCCAGCAATTGGAAGTGGCCCGCGCCTCCATCGCCGATTCGCAGGAAAGTTTGCGAATCAACCAGGACCGATACGAGGCCGGGATTTCGACGGTCACGGATTTGCTGTCCGCGGAAGATGCAGTGCGACGCGCGCAAAGTGATTATTGGGAAACCGTCTGCCGCTACTACACCGGGTATGCGGCGCTGGAGCTTGCAAGCGGCACGCTTAGTCCTCAGTCCCCTGTGGTGACGCCATGAACGTATGGAATCGAAGGCTCTTACTTTTGTCTTTTCTGTTTGCGGAAGCAGTTGTCGGAATGTTGGGGTGTTCCAGCGGCAATCCAATTACGCCCGTAACGCCTGAAACTGTGAGGGGTGTTGCCGTAATTGCCGCACAAAGCAATTCCGTTCCCGATTCGCTCGAAGCCATAGGAACCGTGCGAGCGGCGCAAACTTCTCAGATCGCCAGTCAGTCCATCGGTAATATTCTGGAAGTTCGGGCGCGAGAAGGCGACCGCGTGCAGAGCGGCCAGATTCTCGCCGTGATCGATGACGCGCAACCTCGTGCCGCCGTGCAGCAGGCAGAGGCTGGGCTGACAGCTGCCCAGAAAGAAGTCGCTTCCGCCGACACCGAACTCGCTCTTGCCCAATCGACATTGAAAAGGTATCAGCAGCTCTTCGATAAAAAATCGGTGAGCCCGCAAGAATTCGACGAAATAAAGACTCGTTCGCAAGCCGCGGAAGCACGGCGCGATATCGCACGTGCAGGTGAAGCGCAGGCTAGCGCGGTGCTCACGCAATCCAAAACCGCTCTTGGCAACACACGAATTCGCGCTCCGTTTTCCGGCGTGGTGACAGAGAAAAGAACGGATGCCGGCGCGCTTGCCTCACCAGGGATGCCCCTGTTTACTCTCGAAGACACTTCGCGCTATCGGCTGGAAACCATGGTCAACGAGAACGACATTCATCTTGTACACGCAGGCGAAGCGATTCCCGTGCTGTTGGATGCGATTGAGGGCAGCGAATTTCATGGAAAAGTTTTACGAATCGCGCCGGCGGCGGATACGGCAAGCCGCAGCTTTCTTGTGAAAATCGAACTTCCCGTCGATTCCAGGCTGCGTTCCGGACTCTTCGGGAGGGCACGTTTCCCTCGCGGAGTGCGGTCAGCGGTTTTTGTTCCGCACGGAACAATCGTCGAGCGCGGACAATTACGCGGTGTGTTCGTCGTCGATGCGAGCCAAATCGCGCAATTGCGTTACGTCACGCTGGGCAACACATCTGAACACAATGTAGAAGTCCTTTCAGGATTGCAAGTTGGAGAAAAACTCGTTGCCGTGCCCGGCGACCGGGAGCTTGGCGGCAAAAAGATTGCGCCGCTGCCATGAGCGATACTCCCCCCAGACAAAATACACCGCCTCATAAATTGCGGATCGCGGGCCGCATCGCTCACATTTTCATCCAGTCGAAACTTACGCCGCTCGTGATCATCGGCGCTTTACTGCTCGGGGGTTTCAGCATTATCCAGACGCCGCGTGAAGAAGAGCCGCAAATCGTCGTGCCAATGCTCGACGTATTTGTGCAAATGCCGGGAGCTTCCGCGCAGGAAGTTACGGAACGCGCGACCGTGCCCATGGAAAAACTGCTGCGCGAATTGCCGGGGGTCGAATACATCTACTCGATCAATCATCCAGGCATGAGAATGATGATCGTGCGATTTTATGTGGGAACGAAAGAGGAAGACGCAGTCGTCCAGACCTACAACAAGCTCTACTCGAATTTCGACCGCATCCCGCAAGGGGTCTCCCAGCCGCTCATTAAAGTGCGTTCGATCGACAATGTTCCGATTCTCGCCCTGACGCTGTGGGGGAAAAATTACGACGGCTACCATTTGCGGCGAATTGCGGCGGAGCTCGACCATTCACTGAAACAAGTAGACGATGTTTCGGAAACCACGATCATCGGCGGGCAGACGCGAAAACTGCGCGTGATTCTGGACACGCAGCGGCTTTCCGCATACGGTGTCACTCCCAGTTCGATTGTCGCGCAAATTGGCGCCGCGAATACGCGCAGCCGGGCAGGCGGTTTCGCGGATAAAAATCTGGAATTCCAGGTCGAAGCAGGAAACTTTATTACCCGGCAGGAGGACCTGGGGAAATTGGTTGTCGGCGTACGCGATGGTCGACCTGTTTATTTGAAAGACGTGGTGGAGAAGATCGAAGACGGACCGGCTGAACCTGAAAACTATGTGCTTTTCGCCGACGCCAAGGGAACGACTGGAAGTGTTGCGAACGAGGAATTCCCAGCAGTCACAATCACTCTCGCCAAGCGCAAGGGGGCGAACGCCACTTTCATTTCAGAAAGCGCGCTGAAGAAAATCAGCGACCTGCGCGGCAACACTCTGCCGGACGATTTGAACATCACCGTAACGCGCAACTATGGCGAAACGGCGAAGGACAAATCCAATGAATTGCTCGAGCATCTGTTTATCGCGACAATTTCCGTGACGCTGCTCATCGCCCTTGCGCTCGGCTGGCGCGAATCCGAGGTAGTGTTGCTGGCCATTCCCGTCACGCTGTCGCTGACTCTCGCCATTTTCTATCTTTACGGGTACACGCTGAACCGCGTGACTCTTTTTGCGCTGATTTTCTCTATCGGGATACTCGTGGATGACGCCATCGTCGTTGTCGAAAATATTGTGCGCCATTTTCGCCTGCCCGAAAACCGCGGCAGGTCTCTCGCGGCCGTAGCCGTGGAAGCTGTGGACGAAGTTGGCAATCCCACCATTCTTGCCACATTCGCGGTGATTGCGGCCATCCTGCCGATGGCCCTTGTGCGCGGCTTGATGGGGCCGTACATGCGTCCCATTCCAGTGGGCGCATCTTCGGCGATGCTTTTTTCTTTGCTCGTTGCGCTTGTCGTTTCCCCGTGGGCCGCGCTTCGGTTGCTGCATCATTACGCAGATCGATCTGATGCCGGACACGAAGCGGAAAGCTGGACCACGAATTTTTACCGGCGCTTGATGAATCCGTTGATTCAAAAAGCCGGGCGCCGATGGCTTTTTCTTGGTGGAGTTGTCATGTTGCTTCTTGCGGCT
>Ga0210386_10003857_pt1 | contig 12478 bp, 10 predicted proteins | sample IncBWH32OmetaG_FD_160091 | JGI IMG/M metagenome (GOLD analysis project Ga0210386, IMG submission 160091) | Forest soil microbial communities from Barre Woods Harvard Forest LTER site, Petersham, Massachusetts, United States - Inc-BW-H-32-O ... | reverse complement strand
AGCGCCTTTTTCTACGGCTTTCGCGAGCGTGAGCTGGTGGTGGACCTCTTCGAGGCCCTCTGCGGCCAGCGCCTGACCTACAACTACATGCGCATCGGCGGCGTGTCCAAGGACCTGACCGAGGACTTCATCCCGCGGGTCAAGGACATCTGCGAGACCATCAAGCGGGCCGTGGCCGAATACAAGGGCCTGGTCAGCGGCAACGTCATCTTCCAGCAGCGGACCCAGGGCATCGGCATCCTCAACGCCGAAAAGGCCGTCAGCTACGGCGCCAGCGGCCCGGTGCTGCGCGGCTCGGGCGTGAAGTACGACCTGCGCAAGGACGAGCCCTACAGCGCCTACCCGCGCTTCCAGTTCGACGTCCCCACCGGCAAGACCGGCGACTGCTGGGACCGCTACCAGGTGCGCATCGAGGAGCTGCTGCAGAGCGTGCGCATCCTCGAGCAGGCCATCAACCTGCTGCCCGGCGGACCGGTGCAGGCCGACGTGAAGGCCGTGCGCCCGCCCAAGGGCGAGTACTACGCCCGGCTGGAGACGGCCCGCGGCGACATGGGCGTCTACTTCGTCAGCCAGGGCGGCACCAAGCCCTACCGCATGAAATTCCGCACGGCCTGCTTCAACAACCTGGCCCCGCTGGCCGAGATCAGCGCGGGCTGGAAGGTGGCCGACGTGGTGAGCATCCTGGGGTCGCTGGACGTGGTCATCCCCGACATCGACCGCTAGGCAAAGGAAACGCACCGGATGATGGACAACCTGAACCTCAGCAGCGCCCTGGACCTGGCCCAGCAACTGGTCCTGCACCCGGGCGCGGCCTTCAGCCAGGTGGTCGGCCCGGCCCTCAAGGCCCTCCTGATGGACCGTTTCGGCTTCACCGAGCTGGGCTACCACGCGGTGGTGGCCTTCCTTTGCGCCAACGCCATGGCCGGCTTCGTCACGGTCACGGCCCTGGTGCTGACCCTGGCGGAGCGCAAGGTGGCGGCCTATTTCCAGAACCGCAAGGGCCCCAACCGCGTGGGCCCCTGGGGCCTGCTGCAGCCCATCGCCGACGTGGTGAAGCTGCTGCAGAAGGAGGACATCGTCCCCCGCAACGCGGACAAGCCGGTCTTCCTGCTGGCGCCCTTCGTGGGCATGATCGCCACCTACATGGTCCTGGCCATCATCCCCTTCGACAAGGGCCTGTCGGTGACGGACCTGAACGTGGGCGTGCTCTACATCACCGCGGTCAGCGGCCTGGGCGTGCTCAGCATCCTGATGGCCGGCTGGAGCAGCGCCAACAAGTACTCGCTGCTGGGCGGCCTGCGCAGCGCGGCCCAGATCGTCAGCTACGAGCTGAGCCCCGCCCTGGTGGTGCTGAGCGTGGTGCTCTACAGCGGGACCTTGAGCGTGCAGGGCATCGTGGCGCAGCAGTCCGCCGGCTGGAACCTCTGGGCCATGGGCCCCATGGGCCTGGTGGGCCTCTGCATCTACCTCATCGCCGGCACGGCCGAGATCAACCGCGCGCCCTTCGACCTGCCCGAGGCCGAAAGCGAGCTGACCGCCGGCTACCACACCGAGTACAGCGGCATGCGCTTCAGCATGTTCCAGCTGGCCGAGTTCATGAACATGTTCATCATCGCCGCCCTCACCGCCACGCTGTTCCTGGGCGGCTGGCAGCCGGTGATGGTGGCAGGGAAGGACCTGCTGGCGGGCCTGCCCGGGCTGGAGCTGATCCCGGGCTACGTGTACTTCTTCACCAAGACCATCGCGGTGATGTTCGTCATCATGTGGTTCCGCTGGACCTTCCCGCGGGTGCGGGTGGACCAGCTGATGAAGCTGGAATGGAAGATCCTGCTGCCGCTCAGCTTCGTGAACCTCCTGGCCGTGGCCCTTTGGACCGCGGTCCGCTTCTCCAAGTGAGCCCATGGCGCTGTTGAGATACCTCTTAGCCATCCTGCGCGGCGGCCTCAGCCTGCTGGGCGGCATGGCCATCACCCTGCGCGAGTTCGTCAGCCCGGACGTGACCCAGCAGTATCCGGACGAGCGCTGGCGCATGCACGAGCGCTTCCGCGGCCGGGTGGACCTGCCCCTGGACCCCCTCAGCGGCGCCCACAAATGCACCCTGTGCATGATGTGCGTGCGCGTCTGCCCCAACGCCAGCCTGGAGATCGTCCAGGGCAAGGGCCCGGACGGGAAGACCCGCGTGCTGGACAAGTACATTTACAAGCTCAGCACCTGCACCCTCTGCGAGCTCTGCGTGGAGGCCTGCAACTTCGACGCCATCCGCATGGGCCACGACTACGAGATGTCGGTCTACGACCGCCAGGCGCTGACCATGATCCTGAACGAGACCGCCCGATGAGCTTCATCACCATCCTTTTCTACGCCGTCTCCGCGCTGATGATCTTCACGGCGGTCAGGACCGTCACCGCCGTCCACGTGTTCCGCAGCGCCCTGTACCTGGCCGCGACCCTGTCCCTGGTGGCCGTGCAGTACCTGCTGCTGGGCGCCGAATTCGTGGCCGTGGTGCAGCTGCTGGTCTACGTGGGCGCGGTGATCGTGCTCATCATCTTCGCGGTCATGCTCACGGCCCAGCTGGGCGACGAGCGCATCAGCCAGACCAACCGCCTGGCCCTGCCCGCGGCCCTGGGCTGTGGGGCGGTCTTTTACCTGATGGGCTGGGCGCTGACGGCCACCGACTGGAGCAAGATCACGCCGGCCCCCGCCGATCCGGCCCTGCAGGGCGCCAGCGGCAACCTGCAGGCCGTGGGCCTGAGCCTGCTCAGCACCTACGTCTACCCCTTCGAGATCGTGGGGCTGATCCTCTTCACGGCCCTGGTCGGCGCGGTTTTGATAGCCCGCAAGGACTTGGAGGCGTCAGCCTCCACCCTGAGGCCGCGCCCTGAGGCTCTCGAAGGGCCCCCGAAGGGTGGAGAGGTGCCGCAATGATCCCCGGCGTCACCTTGGACCACTACCTGCTGCTCTCGTCGGCGCTCTTCAGCATCGGGCTCTTCGGCGTGCTCACCCGGCGCAACGCCGTGGGCGTGCTCATGGGCCTGGAGCTCATGCTCAACGCCGTGAACCTGAACCTGGTGGCCTTCAACGGCCTGCTGCACCGCAGCGCCCTGGGCGGGCAGATGCTGAGCCTTTTCACCATCACCATCGCCGCGGCCGAGGCCACGGTGGGCCTGGCCCTGGTGGTGAGCCTGTTCCGCGCCCGCCGCAGCGTGCGGGTGGACGAAGCCGACCTGCTCAAGGGCTGAGGCCCAAGGAACCCATGCATTTCAGCAACCCCAGCTATCTGGTGCCGCTCCTGCCCTTGGGCGGCTTCCTCATCAACTTCCTTTTCTTCCGCAAGCGCCGCGATGTGGCCCCGCTGCTGGCCCTGCTGGCCGTCACCGCCGCCTTTGGCCTGAGCCTCTGGCTGGCCCTGGGCGTCATGGCCGATCCCGCCCCGAAATTGGACAGCTTGGACTGGCTGAGCGTCACCAACCAGGTCTTCGGCCATTTCAGCATCCAGGTGGGCACCCTGCTGGACCCCCTGAGCGCGCTCATGCTGGTGGTCGTGACCGGGGTCTCGGCCCTGGTGCACCTCTACAGCCTGGGATACATGCACGAAGAAGAGGGCCTGGCGCGCTTCTTCCTCTACCTGGGCCTCTTCACCTTCAGCATGCTGGGCCTGGTGCTCAGCCCCAGCCTGTATCAAATGTACATTTTCTGGGAGCTGGTGGGCCTCTGCAGCTACCTGCTCATCGGCTTTTACTACGACAAGCCCTCCGCCAACCAGGCCAGCAAGAAGGCCTTTGTGGTCAACCGGGTCGGCGACCTGGGCATGTTCTTCGGCATCCTTTTCCTGAGCTACTACCTGGGCACGGCCAATTTCCTTGAGCTGGGCCCCAAGCTGGCCGGCTGGCCCCTTTTCGGCCCGGCCTGGCTGCCCCTGGGCGCTGTGGCCCTGCTGCTCTTCATGGGCGCCGTGGGCAAGAGCGCCCAGTTCCCCCTGCACGTGTGGCTGCCCGACGCCATGGAGGGCCCCACCCCGGTCTCGGCCCTGATCCACGCCGCCACCATGGTGGCCGCCGGCGTCTTCATGGTGGCCCGCACCTACGCGGTCTTCGACACGGCCCTGCTCAGCAGCGTGGACGCGCCCTTTGTGGTGGCCTGCGTGGGCGGCTTCACCAGCATCTTCGCCGCCACCATCGCCTGCACCCAGTTCGACATCAAGCGGGTGCTGGCCTACAGCACCCTGAGTCAGCTCGGATACATGGTCTTGGCCCTGGGCGTGGGCGGCCTGGGTGTCACGGCCGGCGTTTTCCACCTCTTCACCCACGCCTGCTTCAAGGCCCTGCTCTTCCTCGGGTCGGGCTCGGTCATCCACGCCGTGCACAGCAACGACCTGCGCCAAATGGGCGGCTTGAGGAAGAGGATGCCCGTCACGGCCTGGACCTTCCTGGCCGGCTGCGTGGCCATCGCCGGCGTGCCGCCCCTGGCGGGCTTCTTCAGCAAGGACGAGATCCTGGCCGCCTTGAAGGAGACCGGCCATCCCGGCCTCTACATCCTGGCCAGCGTGGTGGCCTTCTTCACCGCCTTCTACATGTTCCGCCTCTACTTCCTGGCCTTTGAGGGCGAAGGCGACCCGCATTCGCACGCCCACGAGTCCCCCGCCACCATGACCATCCCCCTGGTGGTCCTGGCCCTTTGCAGCGTGGCCGCCGGCTGGGCCAGCCTGCCCGGCAATGGGCGCAGCTTCGGCGACTACATCCATTTCGAGCGCGGCGCCCAGGTGCAGGCGGACTGGACCCGGGCCACGGACCTGGCCGCGGTGCACCCCGAGGCCCAGGGCGACTACAGGGCGGCCACGGCCCTCTGGGCCACCCCGCTGGACGGGGCCAAGGGCCTCAGTTCAACGGCCTCCGCGGCCGCCTTGAGCGCCACCGCTTCGGCGGCCGTCCCCGTGGCGGCGCCGGTTCCCGCCCCTGAATCCCGCGCCTTCAAACTGGACCTGGGCGTGGCCGTGCCCGCCACCCTCATCGGCCTGGCCGGCATCCTGCTGGCCTTCGGCGTCTACCGCCGCCGCTGGGTGGACCCGGCCAGGGTCGCGGCCGGCCTGGGGCCCATCTACACCCTGGTCTACAACAAGTACTACGTCGACGAGTTCTACCGCTGGATGATGGACCACGTGTACTACGCCGTGTCCGGCGCCATCGCCTGGTTCGACCGGCACGTGGTGGACGGCCTGATGAACGGCCTGGCCTGGGCCGCCCAGTTCCTGGGCGCCGGCCTGCGCAAGGCCCAGACCGGCCGGGTCCAGGCCTACGCCCTGGGCATGCTGGCGGGGCTCCTGATCCTTGTGTTCACCGCGATGAAGCTGCTGGGGAGTTATTAGATGGGCGCGTTCCCGATCCTGTCCGCCATCTGGCTGGCGCCGTTCCTCACGGGCATCGCCATGATGCTCTTCCTGCCGGGCAAGGCCGTGGGCGTGGCCAAATGGGTGGCCCTGGTCGCCGCGTCGGCGTCCCTGGGCCTGGTGGCCTGGCTCTGCTTCAACTTCGACTACGCCCAGGCGGGCCAGTGCCAATTCGTGGAGAAGTTCCCCCTGATCCCCGAGCTGGGCGTGGACTACCACCTGGGCGCGGACGGCATCAGCCTGCTCATGCTGGTGCTCAACGCGGTGATCCTCTTCACCGGCGTGCTGGCCAGCTGGGGCCAGGAGAAGCGGGCCAAGGAGTTCTTCATCCTGCTGCTGCTGCTGGGCGGCGGCGTCTTCGGGGTCTTCAGCAGCTTCAACCTCTACGTCTTCTTCGTGCTCTACGAAGTGGCCGTGCTGCCCATGTACCTGCTCATCGGCATCTGGGGCACCGGCCCCAAGGAATACAGCGCCATGAAGCTGACGCTGATGCTGATGGGCGGCTCGGCCTTCCTTCTCATCGGACTGCTGGCCCTCTACTACGGCTCCACCCCCCACACGCTGGATCTCTTCGCCCTCAACGCCGCCGCCAGGGCGGGCCAGTTCAGCGACGCCTTCCAGATCCTGTGGTTCCCGGTGCTCTTCCTGGGCTTCGGCGTGCTGGCGGCCCTGTGGCCCTTCCACACCTGGTCGCCGGACGGCCACGCCAGCGCCCCCACGGCCGTGAGCATGCTGCACGCCGGCGTGCTGATGAAGCTGGGCGCCTACGGCTGCCTGCGCGTGGCCATCTTCCTGCTGCCGGTGGGGGCCCACACCTGGGCGCCCAGCCTGGCGGTGCTCTGCCTGGTGAACGTGGTCTACGGGAGCATCGGCGCGGCCAAGCAGACCGACCTGAAGTACGTCACCGCCTACAGCTCGGTCTCGCACATGGGCATCGTGCTGCTGGGCCTCAGCACCCTGGATACCCTGGGCCTCAACGGCGCGGTGCTGCAGATGTTCGCCCACGGCATCATGACCGGCACCTTCTTCGCGCTGATCGGCATGACCTACGGCCGCACCCACACGCGCATCATGAGCCAGCTGGGCGGCCTGGCCAAGGTGATGCCGTTCCTCGCCGCCGCCTATGTGGTGGCGGGCATGGCCGGCCTGGGGCTGCCGGGCCTGGCCAGCTTCCCGGCCGAGCTGCTGGTCTTTTTGGGCGCCTACTTCACCCAGAGCCTCTTCTTCAAGGGGGTGGCCCTGGTCGCCGCCACCAGCATCGTGTTCACCTCGCTCTACGTCCTGCGGGTGCTGCAGAAGACCTTCTACGGCCCCATCACCGACCCGCATTTCAGCGGGCTGAAGGACGCCAGCCTGGTGGAGCGTGTGCCGATCATCATCCTGGTGCTGGTGATGCTGGCCGTGGGCATCTACCCCTACCCGGTGATCCACCTCATCGACGCGTCCGTGGCGCCCATCGCCCAGACCCTGGGAGCGCTGCCCAAATGAACCTGTCCCTGCTGGCCCCCGAATTCTCCGTGCTGGGCCTGGCCCTGCTGGTCTTCCTGCTGGACCTCTTCACCAAGGACGGCGGCAGCAAGGCCTTCATCGGCTGGACCGCGGCCGCGGGTCTGGCCGGCGTCCTGGCGCTGCTGCTCAGCCTGCCCCTGCCCGCGGGCGCGCCCCTGGCCTTCAACGGCCTCTACATCGGCGACGGCCTGGCCCTGGTCTTCAAGGCGCTGTTCCTGGCCGCGGCCCTGCTGGCGGTGCTGGGCAGCATCGACTACCTGGACGTGAAGGGGGTGCGCTGGCAGGGCGAGCACTACCTGCTGCTGCTCATCGTCACGGCGGCGATGATGGCCCTGGCCTCGGCCGGGGACCTGCTTTCGCTCTACGTGGCCCTGGAGCTCAACGCCATCGGCTTCTACGCCTTGACCAGCCTCTTGAAGGGCCGCAGCCTGGTCAGCAGCGAGGCCGGCCTCAAGTACCTGATCCTGGGCGCGGTGGCCTCGGCCTTCCTGCTCTACGGCATCTCAATACTGTATGGCCTGAGCGGCACGCTCAGCCTGCCCGGGCTGGCGGCCTGGGTGCGCACGGCCGAGCACGGGCCCGCGCTGTTCCTGGCCCTGGCCCTGGTCACCGCGGCCCTGGCCTTCAAGGTCAGCCTGGTGCCCTTCCACATGTGGGCGCCGGACGTGTACCAGGCCGCGCCCACGCCGGTGGCGGCCTACCTGAGCGTGGGCAGCAAGGCCGCGGGCGTGGCCCTGCTGCTGCGGGTGCTGGACGCGGCCTTCGGCGACCTGATCGGGGTCTGGGACAAGCTGCTGATGCTGCTGATGGCCTTCACCTTCGTGTGGGCCAACGTGGTGGCGCTCAAGCAGAAGGACCTGAAGCGCCTGCTGGCCTACAGCTCGGTGGCCCAGGCCGGCTACCTGATGATCGGCGTGGTGGCCGGCACCGGCCTGGGCCTGCAGGCCGTGCTCTTCTACGCCCTGGTCTACCTCTTCACCAACATGGCGGCCTTCCAGGTGGCCCAGCTGGTGGCCGCGGACACCGGGCGCGAGGACATCGACGCGCTCAAGGGCCTGGCGGTGCGCTCCCCGGGACTGGCCCTGGTGATGCTCATGGCCATGCTCTCCCTGGCGGGCATCCCGCCCTTCGGCGGCTTTTTCGGCAAGTACTTCCTTTTCGCCAGCGGCGTGCAGGAGGCCTTGGACGCCGGCCGTCCCTGGCTGCTGGCCCTGGTGGGCTTCGCCGTGGTGATGAGCATCGTGTCGCTCTTCTACTACCTGGTGGTGGTCAAGCGCATGTATATTGAGGACGGCGCGGGGGACCGGCCCGTGCCCGTCCCGCCCGCCGCCCGGCTCTCCCTGGCCCTGTGCAGCCTGGCCATCCTCTTCAGCGGCGTCTATCCGTCGCCCATCCTCGCCTGGATCAGACGAGCCTTGCCCTGACGGCCCCCAAAGCCGCCTTTTGGACGAGGAGACCCGCGAGGGTCTCCTTGAACGTTTATGAGCCTTGAGCATCCCCCCGCCCAGTCCGCGCCTGCCCCGGCGGTCTTCCCCTATTACAAGGGGACCGTGGGCCTGCGCGACGCGCTGCTGCGCAGCCTGGGCGGCTTCAAGTTCACCCTCACCCTCTTCGGGCTGCTGGGCCTGCTGGCGGCCATCGGCACCTTTTTCCCGCAGGGCCAGGAGGCGCCGCGCATCGCCGACATGTACGGCCAGGGCGTCTACGACGCCGCGGTCAAGTTCGGGGTGGCGGACATCTACCGCAGCGCCTGGTTCATCGTGGTGCTGGGGCTGATGGCCATGAACCTGATCCTGGTGACCTGGGTGCGCGTGCCCCACGTGTGGCGCATCTCGCGGGAGACCGACGCCGTGTCCCTGAAGGATCCGCTGGTGCCCAAGACCGCATTCACCCGGGTCTGGGAGACGCCGCTGGAGCCCATGGAGGCCCTGGACCGGGCCCGCACCGTCATGCTGCGCGACTTCCCGCGCCTGGCCCACAAGAGCGGCCCCAGGAAGCGCATGGTGGTGGGCGAGCGCCATTTCCTGTCGCTGTGGGCCGCCCACATCGTGCACCTGGGGCTGCTGCTGCTGCTGGCGGCGGGCCTGGTCAAGATCCTGTGGGGCTCCAACAAGCAGGTGGTCATCCGCGAGGGCGAGACCATGTCCGTGCCCATCGACCGGCTGCGCTGGAACTTCGGCTTCGACAGCGTGCAGGCCGGCCCGCTGAAGCTGTACCTGCCCCGCTTCTTCGACCGGGTGGAGGAGAAGGCGCCGTTCCAGCTGGCCTTGGACCATTTCGAGGTGCGCTACTACGCCAGCACCGGCGCCCCGTCGCTCTTCCGCAGCGACGTCAAGGTGCTGAAGGACGGGCAGGTGGAGAAGGTCGCCTCCATCAAGGTGAACGACCCGCTGGAGCAGGACGGGATGATGCTCTACCAGGCCAGCTGGGGCTATGAGGGGCTCTATTCGGCCAACTTCAACCTGACCCTGCCCGGCTTCAAGGATGCCCTGGACGTGCGCGCGCCCTACCGCCAAAAAATAAAATTGTTGGACACGGGCTGGGACTGCGAAGTCACCGATTTTTACCCGGACGCCGGCATGGCGGGCCCGGGCAAGCTGGTGAACGTGGGCGACCAGCTGCAGAACCCGGCCATTCGGGTCCAGCTCTGGCAGCACGGCGTTGAGCGCACCCACACCTGGTACGTCTATTCCATGCCGGACATCCAGATGAGCAAGTTCCCCGGCATCAAGGTGGAGGGCAAGACCGTGGACCCCATCGCCTTCACCGTGCTGGAGGCCAACGCCGACCCGGGCCTGTGGTTCGCCATCCTGGGCAGCTTCTGCGTGGTCTTCGGCGTGTTCTCGGCCTTCTACCTGTTCCACCGCAAGGCCTGGGTGCTGGTGGAGCCGCTGGCCCACGGCGGCAGCCGGGTCACGCTGGCGGGCTTCGTCCGCCGCAACAAAGTGTCGTTCAAGCGGGTCTTTGACCGCCTATCCACCGGGGTCGACCATGCCCTGGCCAAGGGCCTGGAAGCCAAAGGAGCCTAAATGCAACCCGTCATCGTCACCGCCGCGGACCAGCTCAGCCAGGGGCTGTTCCTGACCCTGTTCCTGCTGCTGGGCCTGTCCTGGAGCCTGAACCTGGCCTGGGTGCTCAGCCGCAAGGCCCGCTACGCAGACTGGGCCCGCAAGGTGCTCTGGTTCAGCCTGGCCTTCAACGCCCTGGCCCTGATCCACCGCTGGGCCTCGGCCGGCCACGCGCCCTGGGCCAACCAGTACGAAAGCGCCACCATGGTGGCCTTCGGCGTGGTGCTGCTCTTCGCCGTCTTCGAGCGCGAAGCCAAGCTGCCGGTGCTGGGCCTGCTGGTGCTGCCCGCCGCCATGGTGGCCATCGCCGCTGCCAACCTGCTGCCGCAGGAGTACAAGCGCATGGGCCCGCTCATGCCGGCCCTGCAGAGCCCCTGGCTGAAGATCCACGTGTCCCTCATGCTCATCAGCTACGGCTCCTTCGCCTCCACCTTCGGCCTCAGCCTGCTGTACCTGATCCGCACGGGCGCCTGGACCCGCCGGACCACCTGGGTGGCGCTGCCCATCGCCGGCGCCCTGGGCGGCTGGTTCTTCGGCTACGTGCACCAGAGCGTGCGGTCCGACTTTTGGAACTGGCTCATGACCGCGCTGGGCGGCACCGAGCTGGCCAGCGGCGACACGGCCAAGGCCTACCTGGTCTGCGCGGCCGGCGGGCTGGTGCTGGGCCTGCTGGGCGCGGCGGCGCTGGGGGCCCTGCCCGGGCGGCTGATGGAGCTGGTGCCCGAGGCCGAGAGCCTGGACGAGCTCAACTACCGCAGCGTGGCCATCGGCTTCCCCCTGCTGACCCTGGGCATCATCCTGGGCGCCATCTGGGGGCACCTGGCCTGGGGGCGCTACTGGGGCTGGGACCCCAAGGAGACCTGGGCCTTCATCAGCTGGCTCATCTTCGCCTTCTTCCTGCACATGCGCGTCTTCGGCGGCTGGGACGGCCGCAAGATCGCCTGGGTGGGCCTGATCGGCGCGGGCTCCATCGTGTTCACCTACTGGGGCGTCAATTTCCTGCTCAGCGGGCTGCACGCCTACGCCAAACCCTGAGGCCTGAGATGCCCGGCCCGGCCCCCTATCCCGTGGTCTTGGACCTGCGCGGCGCGCGGGTGCTGGTGCTGGGCGCGGGCCGGGTCGCCCTGCAAAAGCTCAAGGGCCTGCCCAAGGGGCTGGCCTCGGTCCAGGTCTTTTCGCCCCAGGCCCGCCCCGCCACCCGCGCCTGGGTCCGGCGGCGCCCTGAGGCCGCCTGGCTGAAGCGGCCCCTCCGCGCCGCGGACCTGAAGGGCTGCCGCCTGCTCTTCTGCTGCAGCGACGACCCCCGCGCCAACGCCCGCGCCGCGGCCCTGGCCCGCGCCCGCGGCGTCTGGGTCTGCCAGGCGGCCGAGCCGGGGCAGGGCGACCTGCGCGTGCCGTCCGCCTTCAAGGCCGCGGGCCTGAGCCTGACCCTGTCCACGGGCGGCGCCAGCCCGGCCCTGGCCAAGGCCCTGCGCCTGCGCCTGCAGAAGCAGCTCAACGCCTCGGACCTGGCCTGGCTGCTGGCCCAGCTGGGCCGGAGGCGCCCGGCCCTCAAGGCCGCCCCCAAGGCCAAGGCGGCGCTGCTGAAGCGGCTGCTGCACGGCCGCGGCCTGGACCTGGCCCTGGCCCCGCGCCGCGCCGACCGCCGCCGCGCCCTGATGGCCCTGCTCAGGAGCTGACCATGCCTTCCGTCCTCCCCTATTTTTGGCTCTACCAAGCCGCCTTCGGCCTGCAGGTCCCGGCCGTGGCGCTCTTCCTGGCCTATGCCTTCGCCCCCCGCCGGGCTTTGAGCGCGGCCGCGACCGCGCTCCTCGGCGCGTCGCTGTTCTGCCATGCCCTCTTCGCCGCGCTCAGCGCCTGGTCCGGCGGGCGCATGCCGCTGGCCTCCGGCTTCGAGGCGCTGTCGGCCTGGGGCTTGGCCCTGACGGCCCTGGTGGTGGCCGTGGAGTGGCGCTACAAGATGGGCCTGCTGGGCGCCTTCCTGGCCCCGCTCAGCGCGGCCACCCTGCTGATGGGCTTCCGCTTCGCCCACTCCGACGCCGTGCCCATCCCCGGCCTGGGGGACGCCTGGCTGCTGGCGCACGTGGCCCTGGCCATGCTCAGCTACGCCCCCTTCACGGCCGCGGCCGGCGTGGCCGGCGCCTACCTGGTGCAGGAACGCCAGCTCAAGGCCAAGCGGCTGGACCCCCTGTTCTACGATTTGCCGTCCCTGCAGGACCTGGAAGGGCTGCTGGCCGCCCTGGCCCTTTCCGGCGCGGCCGCGCTCGGCCTGGGCCTGCTGGCCGGCTTCGAGTGGCGCTGGCGCTACGACCAGAGCCTGGGCCTGGGCGACCCCACCGTGCTCTACAGCGTGGCCATGGTCTGGCTCTACGCCGTGGGCCTGTGGCTGCGCGCCCGCGGGCCCCTGCGCGGCCGCCGTTTCGCCTGGCTCTGCCTGGCCGGCTTTATGCTGGTCTTCTTCGGCTACTACCTGGTGAACCTCTATTTTGGCGGGCACGAATTCCTGCAAGCCGGCGGG
>Ga0210386_10003855_pt1 | contig 12480 bp, 7 predicted proteins | sample IncBWH32OmetaG_FD_160091 | JGI IMG/M metagenome (GOLD analysis project Ga0210386, IMG submission 160091) | Forest soil microbial communities from Barre Woods Harvard Forest LTER site, Petersham, Massachusetts, United States - Inc-BW-H-32-O ... | reverse complement strand
ATCTGGAGCAGGCGGACGTTGCGCTGCTGGTGGTCGACGCGAGCCTTGGCGTGACGGCGAACGACGCAAACATCGCTGGATACGCCGAAGAATCCGGGCGCTCCGTCATTATCGTGATGAATAAGTGGGACCTGGCGCTGGAAGCCGCGGCGGAAAAAGCCGAGCGCGAGCTGGAACATGCAGAGATGAAGCCGCATGTGGCGGTCGCACGCACGCGCAAGCACACTTCCGTGGTGCGCAAGAAGGCCGTGACGGGGAGAGTCGATCCCAAGCAGCTTGCCGAGGATTACGAAAAGATTGTGCGCACGCGATTTAAATTTCTGGATTACGCGCCGATTGTTTTCGTTTCCGCGAAAACCGGCGAACATGTGGAAAAATTGTTCGCTCTGATTAACAAACTGGCTGACGCGCGGCGCAGGCGCGTCACGACAGGCGAGCTGAACCGCTGGGTTTCGGAAGTGGATCTCGATCGCGGAACTTCGCCGGCGGCGCGTAGGGTGAAAATTTACTACGTCACACAGGCCGGGACTTCGCCGCCGACATTTATTTTATTTACAAATCAATCCAAGCGCCTGCATTTCAGCTATGAGCGCTTCCTGGAAAATTTGCTGCGCAAGAGTTTTGATTTTACGGGGACGCCGATCCGATTTTTGCAGCGCATGAAGGAAAAGCGGGATTGGACAAAGTCAACGTCTCGCCGGACGCCGGAACCGAAACATCCCGGCATGAGCCATAACCGGGTTAAGAGAGTGCCGCCGGAAGAAGAGTAGCCGCAGTTGTTGCATTAGAACTTGCGATTGTGCCTGTGCCAAAAAAAGCTGGCAAGGTGAAGCTGGCTGCGGAAAAGTATTTCATTCTGTCATTCCGAGTGGAGCGAGGAATCTCTCTTCGTTTTACAAGTGCCAAGAGAAAGAGAGATTCCTCGCTCCACTCGGAATGACAGAAATGGTGTATTTATTGCCAGTCTTTGAAGCCCGCCCTACTAAATATTGACACTGGCTGGAATCGGATTAGGATTAGGGCTAGAGTTCCGCAAGGATAAGTCGCAATGGAAGAAATCGAAGACAACGGCAACGGCAGCGCCAACGGGCATCGTCACGTTAGCGATGGCGGAGAGTTAGAACCGGGTATTCCGGGAAAGAATTTATTCCGGATCGGTGAAGTCAGCCGCGTGACGGCCACGAAGCCCTTCGTGCTGCGCTATTGGGAGACGGAATTTCCGATGCTCCAGCCTGTAAAAAGCCCGAAGGGGCATCGGCTTTACAGGCAAGAGGACATCGATACGGTCTTCACGATTAAGCGCCTGTTGTATAACGAAGGTTTTACGATTGCGGGCGCGCGGAGACATTTGCGCGACCAGGCATTGGGTGCTGGCGGAACAGTCATCACGAATGCCGGCGCAGGGGCCGATGTCATATCCTCGGGAACCGAAGCGCATGGAGATGAGTCCGCGCCGCAAGCGGCTCCGGCGCTGGCCGCAAACCTTGCCGTGTTTAACCGCCAGACGCTGCTGGACTTGCGCGACTCGCTCCGCTCGTTGTTGACGGCTCTGGAATCCGAGTGATACGCTGACACGTTAGAAATTTACTGTAGCCCGCCTCTTCAGAGGCGGGGGTTTAGACGATGCGACATTTAAACCCCCGCCTCTGAAGAGGCGGGCTACAGTAAGAGCACTTGTATAGCAGACAGTCGGGACGTAGCGCAGCCTGGTAGCGCGCACGCTTGGGGTGCGTGAGGTCGCTGGTTCAAATCCAGTCGTCCCGACCATTTTTCTAATCCTTGGCACAAACGTCTCGGTCCGAGACCTGCTCGGCTTCATTACGCAATTCAATCTTTTCAATCTTAGTGATTCAATCCCAGGATTTTGTACTTGCAGGGGATCTCGATGAACAAGGGTTTCTTTGTAGTGACAACCGCGATTTTGCTTTTTGGTTCAATTGTTTTGTCTCAAGTATCGTATTTCCCTACTAACTCTCTAGATGAATCTCTAAGTTCCAGTCAGTTCAAAGAAAAATGGTACTCCAAGCAACTTAGCGGTCTTCACGAAACTTCACTTTGGCAAGCTTCAAAGGCGACCGAGCAGATTCAGGTGTATCGGTTTTTGTATTTGAGAAGTTTTCACCATCCAATTGTAGTTCGTGTGGATGTGTCGAAGGATGGAAAGGGATTGTTAACCACAAAAATTGGAAGTGGTAGCGGAGGAAACGAGCCTGGTCATCTGATCATGAATAAAACCAGAAGAATGTCAGCACAGGAGACGAGTTGGTTCGTCAATAGAATAGACGAACTCGGTTTTTGGCAAATGCCTACAATAGAGAAGACCGATACGATCGGAGTTGATGGTTCGCAATGGATTCTTGAAGGGGTGAAAAACGGAAAATACCTAGTTGTTGATCGCTGGTCTCCGCAAACTGGGCCACTTAAAGGATTGGGAACGTTAATGATGTTTGACCTCGCGAAGATCAAGCTACTGTATCAAGACGTTTATTGAACATTACTTCATTTCCCGACATTTTTATAAACCTTGGAAATCAAGCTCACCTGCCGTGTCGCGTGACTGCCATGATTTACTTACAGGAAATGACTATGTGAGTACACCTTGTTAGGGCCTTTCTAACGCTGATAAAATGTAGAGGTACGATATTAGGAAGTTAGGCCGGGTTGGCACAGAATTGGTGACAGGCCAATTTTCCGTTCACGCATAGGGCACTTCACGAGGACATTTCCGGATTTGCAAGGATTGCTACTCCCCATCTAAGAAAATTTATGGCGCACATTCTGATTACGAACGATGACGGGATTCAGGCGGAAGGCTTGCGCGCGCTGGTGCATGCTGTCGAAGGGCTGGGAACGATCAGCGTGGTGGCGCCGAGCCATGAGCGCAGCGCGGCTGCGCAGTCATTGACGCTTCGTCATCCGATTTTTTGGGATCAGATAGCGGCGCGCGAATGGTCGGTGGAGGGAACTCCGGCGGACTGCGTGATCCTGGCGCTGAATAAATTGCTGCCCAACCGGCCGGACATTGTGATTTCCGGCGTGAATCGCGGCGGAAACATGGGCGAAAATATTTTTTATTCCGGAACGGTGGGCGCGGCGATGGAGGCGGCGATCAATCACATACCTGCCATAGCCGTTTCTGTGGCGCACAAGGGCAGGGCGTTCCGTTTCGAGCACGCCGCGAAACTGGCGCGAGACCTGGCTCAGATGGCGTTGACCGAAGGCATGCCGCATGAAACGGTGTTGAACGTGAACGTTCCGCTGGCATGGAACGGCAATGTGCGCATCACGCGGCAATCCAAAAAAGTGACCCGCAACGTTTTGCAGGAAGGCACGGATCCGCGTGGTCGCGGCTATTTTTGGTTGCTGGAGCAGGAGCATATCGAAGGTCTCGATCCCCAAAGTGATTACGCCGCGGTATTTGACGGAGCGGCCTCCATTACGCCCCTCCACCTTGACCGCACGCATGAAGTTTCTCTGAACCATCTTTCACAATGGGCCACCAAGCTGGAATCCAACGCGGAAGAAGTTGAACCCGCAACCGTTACTCGAAACGTAATGAAATAAGGCCCCCGTCCCGTTCCACGTTGAAACGTTGAAGAATCGTGGGTGCGAACCTTGAGGCTGATTCAAGTCTTGATTCGACATTGACGATAAATGGATCGAGTATTCGTGTCTTTATGCGCCGCGAAATGGACAAAAAATCTTGTTCAAATTAGAGGGAACGAAGTGAAGCATCGAATCCTGGTTGTAGATGGCGACCTGCTATCCCGCGAAATTTTACGGACATGGCTCGAATCCGAAGGACACGAGACAATCTTGGCCGAAACACTGGAAGAGGGCTTCGTGAAAATCGCAAATCCGCCACTTCCGAGCGTTGTCCTGCTGGATATTCAATTGGGAAATCATAGTGGTCTAACATTGGTCCATTGGGTGCGCAGGCAGCATCACCTCGCGAACGTGCCGTTCGCCGCCATGGCCACAATTGCATCGTTCAAAGATTTCAAACGGGTGGAGGAGGCTGGTTGCGACACCTGTTTTACAAAGCCAATTGATTTCAGATCCCTTCGCACCTACCTGTTCAGCCTGCAAGTTTACTCGGACAGCAAAGTAAGCACCTGACCCGCATTTCTCACGGGATTGGATGTTTCCTGGGATCGCCAATCTCCCGATTGGCGTTCCCAGGTTTAGCCCAGTGGTGAGAAGGCCAGGCAAATGAGGAGATTTCTCAATCCCTTACATTTTTTTCTGGCCCAAACTCTCGAGAAGGCTTCATGATTTAATTGTGAACCGCGAAAACATTATGCCGACGCCCCTGTTTCCATCCCTAGTTGAATTTGACTGCGAAGTTTGCAGCGATCTCGACGATGGGGAATCGCGCGAGTGGCTGGTGACGAACGGAATTGGTGGATATGCGTTCGGCACGATGGCGGGACTCCAGACGCGCAGCTACCACGGCCTTTTGGTTGCCGCGCTTCAGCCGCCTCTGGGCAGAACTTTGCTTGTTGCGAAACTCGATGAAACCACGCGATATGCGTCGAAGGATTTTGCGCTCTCCGCCAATCGCTGGGCGGACGGAACGATCGATCCGCAAGGTTTTCTGAACACGGAGCACTTTCGTTTGGAGGGGACTACTCCTGTCTGGACGTTCGCGCTGGCCGACGCGCTCGTCGAAAAGCGCATTTTCATGCAGTCCGGGGAAAACACTACGTATGTGCTGTTCCGGGTGATCCGGTCGAGCGCACCAGTTGAAATGTCCATCAAAGTGCTGGCGGACTATGCGGAGGAACATTGCGTCACTGTCGGACGCACGCAACCGATGAATGTCACAGCGATTCAGGGTGGGTTGAAGGTGGTGGCGTTTGAAGGCGCAACACCATATTTCGTGATGAGCGACGCGGCGACAGCAACTCCAACGGGCAAGTGGTATCGCAATTTCGATCTCGCGGCAGAGCGCGCACGCGGGCTTCCCGATCGCACGGATCATTTTTTCGCAGGAGAATTTCGAGCAACGATCGCGCCGGGAGGATCGCTGACAATTGTCGCCAGCACGGAAGCAAATGCATCGCCGGATGGCGAGGCGGCGTTCGCAAAACGCCAGAGAGAATCCTCCGCGCTGCTTGCGCAATTCGCCGCGGCGAATGTTGAGTTGGCAAAAGAATATTCACGGCCGCTCGCGCCGTTTGTCCAGCAGCTTGTCCTCGCTGCGGATCAATTCATTGCCTCGCGCCCGCTGGACGGAGCGCCGAACTCAAAAACAATATTAGCGGGATACCCGTGGTTCAATGACTGGGGACGCGACGCGATGATTGCGCTGCCGGGACTGTGCCTCGTGACGGGGCGCCCGTGGCATGCGCGGAATATTCTGCGAACACTTTCCCGTTTTGTGAGCGAAGGCATGCTGCCCAATCAATTTACGAGCGCGGACATCGCTCCTGCCTATAACAGCGTGGATGCGATGCTTTGGTACTTCGAAGCCCTGCGGCAATATTTTGAAGCGACAAATGATATTGGCTTTCTGCACGAATTGTATCCGGTTCTGGAAGGCATGATTGACGCTTACGGGCGCGGCACGCGCTATCACATTCATGTGGATCCCGCGGACGGATTGCTATTTGCAGGTGAAACTGGCGTGCAACTGACCTGGATGGACGCGAAGGTCAACGGCCGCGTGGTGACTCCGCGCGTTGGAAAGCCGATCGAGGTGAATGCCCTGTGGCTGAATGCCACGGCAACGATGTCGCAATTTGCGGGCATCCTCGGACGGAATGCGACGCGGTATGAAATATTGAGGGCAAGCGCGCGAACCGGCTTTGCAAAATTCTGGAATGCCGAAAAGCAGTATTGCTTCGATGTGATTGACGCTCCCGGAGGCTCCGACGGGAAAGAGTCCGCGCTGCGTCCCAATCAGATTTTCGCTGTTTCGTTGCCGGAAACTGCGCTGGACGCAAAACAGCAGCGAGCCGTGGTGGATGTTTGCGCGCGCGAACTTTTAACTTCGTTCGGACTTCGCAGCCTTGGGCAAAACGAACCCGGATACCGCGGCCACTATGGCGGGGGAGTTGAGGAGCGAGACAGCGCTTATCATCAGGGCACGGTGTGGGGCTGGCTCCTGGGCCCATTCGCGCTCGCCCATTTGCGCGTGTACGGAGATGCGCGGCAAGCCATGTCCTTTTTGGAGCCGTTGTTTGAGCAAATTAAATCGGCGGGACTTGGAACGCTGAGCGAAATTTTTGACGGCGATCCGCCGCACGTTGCGAATGGATGCGTTGCGCAAGCCTGGACGGTGGGAGAAACGCTGCGGGCCTGGAGAAGTATTGCGGTAGCGCGACAAAAAGAAGTTAGAAATTTTCAGAAGTGAGGCTTGGAAACGCCGTGGGATTTGAAAGGCGTTCCCAAGCCCACTTTACTTTTCTGCCGAATGATCCGGTTATCGACGGAAACCGCGGAATCCGCCGTATCTGCCGTACCCTCCATAAAATCCCAGGCCGATGTAGGGCCCTGGGTACCAACCGTAGGGATAGCCATATCCGTAAGGATAACCATACGCATAGGGATAACCGTAGTAAGGCGCCGGTGGCGGTCCTTGATTATCCATTCGCTGCCGGTATTGGCGCTGATGCGAATCCAGGTCCGATTGAGAGACGGGTTGAAACGCAAATTGGCTATTCGCTGTTGAAATGGTCACAGGTTTTTGAAGCCTGAAGGACAAAATGGTTTCCGGGGCGATGGCAGTCGGTTTGCCGGGAGTAGACATCACGCCAGCGATTCCTGCCGTGGCGCCAACACCTGCACCGATTGCGGCACCAGTGCCGCCCCCTGCAATTGCTCCTATCACAGCGCCCAATCCTGTTGTGCTTCCGACGATGGCCGCGTTACGACCCGCTGCTGAGCCAGCGGAAGTCTGGAACAATTCCGTTTGCAGTGGCAATTGCTGGCCGTCGACTAGAGTCAGCTCAGGCAATTCGACTCCAAGCTGCGAATTCCCTTTACCGTGTCCGCCCTTATTGACGAGAGAGACGCGGCCTGTCTGCGCCTGTCCCCGGCGCGCGACAACCCAACCGTTTACTACAAGCGGCTGGTCCAGAACGGCGCTGAAGCTGTCGCCTATCACGCTGCGGTCGGTTGAAATCCATTCGTCGATGCGGACACGAACTACGGTTCCTGCGGGTAAAGTTAAGCTTTCCGGCGGTACTGGCTGATTCGATTGGGCTTGCGCCTGCGGCGAATAGCGATCTTGAGGCGGCCCTTGCTGCTGGTCCTGAGGGGGTGTGTCCTGAGTAGCCTGTTGGTTATCCGCTGGAATAACGACGGTTTCTGGTGCCTGTTGAGCATCATCGGGAGCGTTCTGCTGCGCGCGCACGACTGACGGCCCGGCACTTAACCCTACTCCTAAGCCAAGTATTACCAAATATTTACCGATATTCTTGTTGCTCATCCGTCCCGAGTTGGGGATCATTTCCATGCTCCTGGTCACTCCATGTCCGCGGCCCCCGATTGCGGCGGTTCCTAAAAGAGACTTATTATGAACTCTTGTAACTGATTTGATGATAGTGAGGGATATTTTAGTTGTATTTCGACAGGTTTGCGAATTTGGTGTTCCCTGCGGGATGGACAAATTTCGTCATACTTACTTAATGGCAATTCTGCTGAGTAATATGCTCGTAACATCTGTGGAGTAGTTTTTCTGGACCCGGGAGAATCTTTAGATGCGACGTATCTTGCTCGACGATCCACGTTATTTTTCGAATCGCCATCTTGCATGGTTGCAGTTTAATCGGCGGGTGCTTGAGGAAGCATGCGATCCCAGCAATCCTCTGCTGGAGAGGGCAAAATTTCTGGCAATTACGGCGAGCAACCTCGATGAATTTGTGGAAGTGCGCGTTGCCGGTATCCTGCAGCAGGTCGAGCAAAAGCGCGGAGAAATTGGACCGGATGGCGTCTCTCCAGGAGAACTGCTGCCTCAACTCGCCGCGGAAATACACGAATTCGTAAAAGACCAATACGTATGCTGGAGGGAGCAAATCGTTCCCGGGCTTGCCGCGGAATCCGTTCGCGTCAAAAAAGTAAATGAGCTGGATTCCGAGGCGACACGGTTTGTGGATAAATTTTTTGCGGAGCAGGTAGAGCCGATCCTTACCCCAGTCACGGTGGATCCAGCGCATCCTTTTCCCCGTGTGCTGAATAAAGCGTTGTGCGTTGCATTTTTATTGCGCCGGCGGAAGAAGGCATCGGAAACCTATTTGGGTGTGGTGATTGTTCCGCGAGCGCTTCCGCGAGTTTTGCGCGTGCCTTCGGCGGAAGGCACGATTGAATTCACATTCCTTCACGACATTGTCCATGCTAACGCGCAGCGGCTTTATCACGGATACGAAATTCTTTCTGCGGCTGCGTTTCGAGTTACGCGCAACAGCAATCTTTATCTGCGCGAGGAGGAATCGCGCAGCATACTGGATTCGGTGGACGCACAATTGCATCTGCGCCGGAAAGGCGAGGCGGTGCGGCTGGAAATCGAGCGCGGAGCCGATCCTGAGATTGTAGAGCGGCTACGATCGAACTTTGTGCTCGCTCCCTGGCAAGTTTTTCCGATTGACGGCCCCGTAAATTTGTCGCGACTTTTTAATTTGTACGATCAGACACCCAGGCCGGACTTAAAGTTTCGGCCCTTCACACCGAAGGAATTTCGTCTTAAGCCGGGGTACGCCACTTTGTTCGATCAAATGCGCAAGCAGGATGTCCTCTTGCACCATCCCTACGACTCCTATTCCACCGTCGTCAAATTCATCGAAAGTGCGGCGCTTGATCCTGACGTGCTTTCCATTAAACAGACGTTGTACCGAACGAGCGAGGATTCGCCGATCGTGCGTGCGCTGATTCAGGCGGCTTCCAAAAAGGAAGTCACTGTGGTGGTGGAGTTGAAGGCACGCTTTGACGAGGCGTCCAATATTCGATGGGCCAAAAATCTGCAGGAAGCCGGAGTGCAGGTTTATCACGGCCTGGTTGGGTTAAAAACGCATTGCAAGCTGACGTTGCTGGTGCGGCGGGGGAAGGACGGCAAGGTGCGGCGCTATGCGCATCTGGGGACTGGGAATTACAATCCGTCAACAGCGAGATTCTACACGGATTTGAGCCTGTTCACGGGGGATACGAAAATCACGGAAGCCGTCCATCATGTTTTCAATTATCTGACGGCATATTCCGAGCGCACGCAATACGGTCCCTTATCTGTGGCGCCGCTCAATCTGGGGAAAAATTGCATCAGCCTGATTGAGCGCGAGGCGGCGCATGCGCGGGCAGGGCGCCCGGCGTTGATTGTGGCGAAAGTGAATTCGCTTCTGGACACGAAAATTATTCAATCGCTTTATGCTGCCTCGCGTGCGGGAGTAAATATCGAATTAATTGTTCGCGGCGGTTGCGCCTTGCGCCCCGGGATTCGGGAAGTCAGCAGCCGCATCCACGTGCGCAGTATTGTGGGACGATTTCTGGAGCACAGCCGCATCTTCTTTTTCGCAAATGGCGGACAGCCCGAGGTGTATCTGGGGAGTGCGGACTGGATGCCGCGGAATTTATATGAGCGCGTCGAAGTGATGTTTCGATTGAAAGACGCTTCGCTTTGCCAGCAAGTTGCCAGCACGGTCCTTGCTCCCTACCTTGCCGATACGGAAAAAGCGAGAATCCTGCTATCCGATGGAACTTATGCGAGACCTCACCGGAGCGTGAAGAATTTTTCATCGAGGAACGGGCACAGATTCAATGTTCAGGGATACATGATGGGGATGTCGGAACAGGAAGGCTCGGAAGAAATTCCAGGAATAGCCCACTTCACCAAGTGGAAAGATTCTTCAACATTTGAGATTCTGTCCACCCACTGGCCAACCACGAGTCATAACACTTGATTTGTCTCAGTGGAGCTTAATTCGAGAAACGGCGGATGAGCGGAAAAACTGAACGAATGAGTGTGTTTCGGAGTGAGAAAACAAGCACACCACCAGCGTTCTACATTTTCCAATGGCGCGGGCCAGGGAATCTGCAGAGTGCCAACCACCCATTGATACGTGACCGCCGCGATTTGCCATCCCTTAGGGTGGAAAATCGCGGCGAGTTCACGAATCAACTGATGATTTACAACTAGGCTTTTACTTTCTTTGGTTTTTTCTTTTCGCGTTTTGGTGCGTTTTTGTTTCCCATTTTCATAGTGTGCCATTATTTTTTACGCTTGGCCAGAGACAATGAATTGCGGACTGCTACGTTTGAGTGAAACGTAGCCTTTCAGTCAACAGGTCAGGTAAGATGGCCTATCCGAAACCATCGTGAACCGTGCTCCGAGGCGGAGGTTCCATGCGTCCGAAATGGCCAGTTGCAATCCTTAGCCTTTTCCTGCTTCAGGCTGCGCTGATTGCAGTGAAGGCTCAGTCTCAATCCGCGCCAGTTGCGCCAACTTCGCAGCAAAGCGAAACGAAACAATCCAGCCTCGGACAATCAGGCTACGTTTTAAAAGTGACCACGCGACTGGTTACACTTGACGTGATTGCCACGGACTCGCACGGAAATCCCGTGCGCGACCTCAAGCCGGAAGATCTGCAAATTTTTGAGGAGCATAAAGCTCAGCAAAGAATCGAGCATTTTGAATATTTTGAAACACTCAAACGTCCCGGGATACAGGAAAATCCCGCGGACGCGATTCGAAAAGCTTCCGGAATTATTTCCAATCAATTACCTCTCGACCTGTTGAAAATCCCGCCGACTGTACTGCTGATGGATAGCCTGAACACGCAGACTCCGAACCAGGCGCAGGGCCGCGCGAAGATGATCCAACTGTTACGCGGGCTTCCGCCGGATACTCCGGTGGCCGTTTTCCTGCTGGGAAGTTCGCTGAGAATTCTGCAAGGGTTTACGAGCGACGGAAAGCTCCTGAGGGCGGCGTTGGACCAGTCTTTGGTGGGGAATTCGATTCAACAGGACCCGCGGAACGACCTTGGCGGCACGTCGAGCTACATTCTGAACGAGACTGCCGGCTCGGGCATTAACCTCGGACTGGAGTCTCAGATCGGCGAAGTTCAGAATTTTGAGAAGGAAGAATATTCAATGTCCGTCGATCTGCGCATGAAGGAAACGCTCGGAGCGTTCACGCAGATTGGACAATACCTTAGCGGAATTCCCGGACGAAAAAATCTGATTTGGGTTTCGGAATCATTCCCGCTGACCATCGTGCCCGATCCGAGCACGGGCAACAATCCATTCGGGGGAAGCCGGGAATATTCGGAGGAAATTAAAAATGTTGGAAATAAGCTGACCGATGCGCAAGTCGCGGTGTATCCGATGGACGTTCGCGGCCTGCAGGCGCAGCAATCGCTATCCGCATCGCAGAACATAAATCTTCCCGAGACGCGGGTCACTGGCCCAACGGTGGCCAACCGGTTGAATGTTGAAGACGCTGACTTTCAGCAGACTCTGGGCACGATGGACGAAATTGCCCAGGATACGGGCGGAAAATCGTGCAAGAACGGTAACGATCTTTCGGCCTGTGTTATGACGGCGCTGAAGGACAGTTCGTCCTATTACGAAATGTCGTTCTACCCGGCGAAGGCAAATTGGGACGGAAGGTTTCACAAGATTATCGTGAAGACTTCGCGGCCGGGGGTGAAACTTGTTTACCGCCGCGGTTACTACGCGCTCGATGCGGCTTCGCTGGCCAAGCAACAGCAGCCCTCCGATCACTTACGCCAGGCATGTGCGGATCAGCTGCCCTCTACCGCCATTCCCTTAACCGTGCGGCCGATGATGCCGAGCGAATACGGAAATGCGCAGGGCGGCCTGCATTATATGCTGGTAATTTCCACGGCGGGATTAAGCGCCTCGCAAACAGGCGATTCCTACAGCATGAATCTTCGCGTGGCGGATTGCGAATTTGCACAAAAGGCCACGGTGTTTCGATTCAACGAAAGAGAAATGTCAAAAACAATTACCAGCGAATTATTCCGGAGCTGGCAGTCGACTGGAATTCCCGATCATATTGCGTTGATGCCGTCCGCCGATACGCAGAGAATTCGATTGGTGGTGCTCGATGTGGCTTCCGGCTTGACTGGTGCAATCGATATTCCCGTGCTTCCATCGGAAATTGCGAAAGCCACAGCACCCATCGTGCCGCCGGCGCCTGTCGCTACGACTCCGTATGTGGAATTTCCCGACAAGGTGAAAGGGCCGCCACAACCCAAAATTGTCGAGTCTTTGACATTTCATTTGGACACGAGCGTTTCCGGAACCCTCAATTGGAAAGGCGATAGTTTGCTTTATCAGACGGCTGGAGACATGCCGCTGGATAAAGCCGCAGGCGGCTTTGCCAGTTATGCATTCGGCGGACGATTCCATTGTCAGGATGGACATTTTGTTCCCCTGGATGCGGCGGACGGCGAACCGGTGTTGCGGCTCACCTTTCACAATCACAGCGGGAAAGTGTTAGTGGTTGACTTGAAGGGTGAGCAG
>Ga0210386_10003853_pt1 | contig 12482 bp, 9 predicted proteins | sample IncBWH32OmetaG_FD_160091 | JGI IMG/M metagenome (GOLD analysis project Ga0210386, IMG submission 160091) | Forest soil microbial communities from Barre Woods Harvard Forest LTER site, Petersham, Massachusetts, United States - Inc-BW-H-32-O ... | reverse complement strand
TTTGCGCCAGATCGGAAGAGCTTGTTTGAAGGCTTCGAGTGCCTGCCCGTTGCGACCGAGAGCGAAATTCGCTGACCCGATATCGGAAAGCGCGGTGGCCTCGGCGGTCTGGTCGCCAAGTTCGCGCACAATAAGGAGCAAACGCTGAAATCGCTTCAGAGCCTCGGCAGGATCGGCGCGCGCGAAATACAACGCTCCAATTCGATCAAGGGTAAGGGCCTGAGCCCTCAGGTCGTTCGCATCGATCGCCGTCTTGAGCCTGGCCTCGAAACCCAGAAGAACGACGGCCACTTCAGGAGCCAGTTGGTCCTTCCCTTCGGAGCCTGGGACGAGCACTGCGGAACCTCGAATGGGCGCAACAGCGGAATCCTGAGTACATGGCTGGCCCGCAAGTGCGTGAGTGCACAGCAGGAGTGTGACAACAAGGGAAACTCTCGGCAAGGAACTTTGGGCAGAGGTACACATCGACCGACCTCCAGCACTCAGCTAGGTGGCCCGCAGACAATCACGCCGTTACGGGCGAAATTATGGAAGAGTGCGTGAACTGTACCCCGGAATTGCCGTCGGATGCAATTAGATTTTGGCGGAAGAAGGACTATTGCTCAGTGCACGGGTGGAAAAACAAGAACGCCGCCGAAGAATCGGCGGCGTTTTGGCCCAGGATAGAGTGCTGCTCAGGTCAATTGTTCTGGTCTTCGCGGCGGTGAAGGGTTGGACGGTCGTCGCCACTGTTATCGTCGCCGGCTTGGGGGTTGTTCGGGTCGCTCGTGGAACTGGCACGCCGCAGAGACGGCTTGTTCTTGTCCTTGGTGTCGACGAGGCGGCGCTTGTTTTCGATCCGCGCTAGCCGCGCTTTCACGTCGTCGAACTCCGAGGTGGTAACGGTGTATTCATCGCGGGCGGGAAGGATCTTGGCGATCTCCTCCTGCGAGTGGAGAATACGATCCGGCGTTTGCGGGTGATCGGAGAATGCTTTGGCCACCAGGCCGGGTTTGCGCTTCTCGAGGGCTTGCACCTTCTCAAAGAAGGCGATAAACGCCTGCGGATCGTAGCCGGCGCGATACATGTACTGAATGCCGAGGAAGTCGGCCTGCGCTTCAAAATCGCGGGAGAATTTGAGGAAAGTCATCGGAACCGCGAATTGCACGGCTTCATAGATGCCGTAGCCGGTCCAACTATATCCGGTCATCATGATCAGCGGAATCGTACCCAGCTGGACATAGTTCATGCGGGTCTGCTCGCGGACGGCGTGGTGCGCGCAAACATGAGCGGTTTCGTGCGCCATTACACCGGCCAGTTCGGCCTCTTCATCCGCATTCAGAATCAAGCCGGAATTGACGTAGAAGAATCCGCCGGGCAGTGCCATGGCGTTGATTTCGTCGGAATCGATCACCTTGATGGTGAATGGCACCTTGCAATCGGAGTTCTTGACGATGTTCTGGCCAACGCGGTTCACATACTCGGTAATCACGGGATCAGTGATGAATTTCGTGCTCTTCTCAATCTCTGTGGCATACATCTTGCCCATCTTGATCTCGGTATCGGTCGAGTACCAGTTGCCCATCCCGCGGCCGCCGATATCGCGGTTACCGACCGCGTTGACATCGTCAATGCTGCCGGGCTTGACGTTGATCTTTTCGCTGCCGACTTCAACGATTTTTCCGGGATCGACGTTGGCAGCCGCGACATCGCCTTGAACCGGCTGTGTTCCTGCTGGGCAGGGATTGTCCTTATTCTTCTTGTTCTTCTTCTTATCGGTGTCGGCGGGGACGCAGTCGGGAGTAGCAGTGCTGCTCTTGTCAGCGGAGTCCTTGCTACTGCCCTTCGAATCGCTGCTGGGCTGCGCGGGAGTGTCACCGGCCACCGGTACCGTTCCCGGAGCAGGCTTTGCCGACGGATCCGCAGGAGGAGCTGTGCTCGCCGGCGGGGTAGTCTGCGGAGCGGTGGTTGCCGGCGGATTGGCTTGCGGTGCGGTTTGAGCCGGGGCAGCCGAGGGATCGGTCGCCGGGGTCGACTGGGGCGTGGATTGTGCAACCAGCGCTGTGGCTGCTGCGAACGCTAATGCTGCTACGAATCCCGCCTTCGAACTGCTGAACGCTGCCGTCATGACCTCACCTCTGGACCTGACCTTTTCACCAGCTTGACCCGTTTGCCTGTGCGATACAGCGATGCAACCGCCTGTGCGTGTGCCGCTTCGCTTCAACCATTAGACGTCAAGATGACGCGATATGGGAGCGGAATTTACAACAATTTCGATGGGATAAATGTCTTGCCGGATGCTCTCGAACCGAAGCCGGCCCGGTACGTGATCCCCTTTTGGGAATCCAAAGCTGAAACAGAGTTTCCTTTGGCGAGAGCAGCCTGCTGAATTAAATTGAAGAGCACGAAGGAATTCAGGAGGAAACGTGCGCCGGGGAACGCTGTGGACCATTGCCTTGTTCGTTCTGGCTACGGTGCAAAGCCTTGCGCTGCAAGCACACCCGCACCCACCCTTCCGGGGTTTCGGGCACCCTCCCAAGGCCGCGCCCCCACCCGATGCGACCCAGGAGCCTGCGATCTTCGACGCCAGCAGCCTGGGTTCGCCCCTGCTTCTGGATAAGGGCTGGAGGGTGGGAGTTTCGACCGATCCCGCCGCCGCCAATCCCGCGTTTGACGACTCCGCCTGGGCGGTACGCGACGCAAAGGGAACAATCGCGGACGTCACGGAACGGGACGACAATTCCGTTCACCCCGAGCATGAAGACAGATTCGCCTGGTTCCGGCTGCATCTGAAGCTCGCGCCCAACCACGGCCCGATTGCATTGCTGGTTGAACTTCCCGTGACCCAGAGCACGCCCATGAATATCAGCAATACGGGCCCGGGCGCGGACGTATATGCGAACGGCAAGCTGGTCCTGCCCGAAGGGCCGCATCCTGACGATACCGGTAACTATCAGCAGGTATCCCGGATATACAACCTGAATATTCCTCGGTCGGAGACCTCGGTCACCCTCGCGATTCGCACCTTGTACATTCCATTTGGGCTTACCGGCTATACCAACTTTTTCTACAACCGGACATTCGAGCTCGGCAGCCCCAATGATCTGAAAGAGACCCTCGACCTGTGGTCGGTGCGCACGCTTTTCGAGCGCCTTCCTCGCCTTGTGATTGCCATCCTGTTGTTGGTTCTGTCGGTATTTCTTCTGACCCTCTACTTCACACAGAAGGGACATCCGGAGTATCTCTGGCTGGCATTGCACGAACTGGTGCAAGTACCCATCAGCATTATCGATCAGGCCAGCAGTTCCGCCCGTCTCGACAACATCTGGTCGGGTGGGCTGGGTCTGCAGCTTGTTTTCATTTCAGCCTACCTTTACTTTGAGTTCCTGGTTGCGTTTCTTGGGCTCAAGCGCCGCTGGTACATCAAGGCTCTACGCTACACCGCGCCGATACTGGCGTTCATTGCACCGACGATTCTGCTCTTCGGCCACAATAAGGCGATCTGGATTGCCCTGATCGTAGTGCTGGTGAGCGCGATTTTCTGGGTCATCGGCTGGGCGATCTTCGTATTCCTGACCCTGATCATCGCCACAATCAAACGGAACTTCGAGGCGGGGTTGCTGCTGATTCCGCTGGTGTTGACGATGGTGGGTCTTCTCGAGCCGTTTCTGACCGGCGGAATGGGGGACCTGGGCGGAGTCGCCTACAAGTCTCCGTTGACGATTCAGGCTGGCCCGATCCCGATCCACTTCGCAGCGATCGCGGATTTCACTGGCTTGCTGGCGATTATCGTAATCATCTTCGTGCGTTTCCTGCGCATTCACCACGAGCAGGAGCGCGCCAGCGGTGAGCTGGCCGCGGCGCGCAGCGTGCAGGAACTCATGATTCCGCGCGAGAAGGTGGAGACGCCGGGATACGAAGTCGACTCGGTGTACAACCCGGCCACCGAAGTGGGCGGCGACTTCTTCCATGTAGAACCCACGTCGGACGGCGGCCTCCTGGTAATTCTTGGCGATGTGGCGGGCAAAGGCCTCCAGGCCGCCATGAATGTCTCGATGTTGATGGGCGCTCTGCGGCGTACGTCAGAGAGAAGCCCGGCGCGGATTCTTGAATCGCTGAACCGGGTGCTGATCGGCAGCGACAGCTTTACGACATGCCAGGTGGCGTGGTTTGGACCGGACGGCGAGGTTGTGGTAGCGAATGCGGGCCATCTGCCGCCGTATCTTAATACCCAGGAAGTGCGGTTACCGGGTGGACTGCCCCTGGGGGTCGTCAATGATGTTACATACGACGAGGTTCGCCTTTATTTGCACCCAGGCGACCGGCTGCTGATGATGTCGGATGGCGTGGTGGAGGCACGGATGGGCTCGGGAGAGCTGTTCGGCTTTGATCGCGTGCACAATCTGAGCAACCAGTCGGCGTTCTACATTGCCGACGCCGCAAAGGCATTCGGACAGGAAGATGACATCACCGTCCTCACCATTCGGCGGCTGGCGAAGGCGATGGCGGCCTAGCTCTAGAACCGTTTAACAGAAAAGTTAAACAACGACCGCTATCTCTCGTGCATCGAAGCGCATAATGAGCCGAACGTTGCTGCCCGGTAAGCCCTATCCCTTAGGATCCACGGCACACAGAAAAGGCACGAATTTCGCTCTCTTCTCAGAGGGTGCGGATCGCGTGGACGTGTGCTTTTACGACCCTGACGGCAACGAAACCGACTGCATCACTCTGCAGGAGCGGACCGCCTTTGTATGGCACGGGTTCGTCAGGAACATTAAGCCGGGACAGCTTTACAACTACCGTGTGCACGGGCCGTGGGATCCAGAGCACGGAGTGCGCTTCAATCCGGCCAAGTCGCTGGTCGATCCGTATGCCAAGGCGATTTCAGGACAGGTCGACTGGAAGGCTCCAATCTTTCCCTACGATGTCGCTTCAGGTGATCCGCTCAAAATTGACGAGCAGGACAGTGCGCGCGGCGTGCCCAAGTCGGTGGTAATTCATGATCCATTCGACTGGTCGGATGACGTCAGCCCTGAAACTCCATTACCGGACTCGGTGATTTACGAGACGCACGTCAAGGGATTCAGCTATCGCAATCCCGATATTCCGGAAGGGCTGCGCGGCACCTATGGCGGAATTGCGCACCCATCGAGCATCGAGTACTTCAAGAATCTCGGCATTACCGCAGTGGAATTGCTGCCGATTCACGACTTCATCGATGAAGGACATCTGGTCGACAAGGGGTTGAAGGACTACTGGGGCTACAACACGCTTGGATACTTCGCGCCGTCGGCACGCTACTGTTCCTGCGGTGACCACGGCGGGCAGGTGCGCGAGTTCAAGGAGATGGTGAAGGCGCTGCACGCGGCGGGCATCGAGGTGATTCTCGACGTGGTGTACAACCACACATGCGAGGGAAACCACATGGGTCCCATGCTGAGCTGGAAGGGCGTGGACAACGCTTCCTATTACCGGCTGATGCAGGACGAGCCGCAGTTTTACATGGACTACACCGGCACCGGCAATACGCTGAACGTGCGCAATCCGCAGGTGCTGAAGATGATTATGGACTCGTTGCGCTACTGGGTGACGCACATGCACGTAGACGGATTTCGCTTCGACCTGGCCGCAACGCTGGCGCGCGAACTGCATGACGTGAGCAAGCTGTCGTCGTTCTTTGACACGATTCACCAGGACCCGACGCTGGCCGAGGTGAAGTTGATTGCCGAGCCGTGGGATGTGGGCGAAGGCGGCTACCAGGTGGGCCGCTTCCCCGTTTTGTGGGCGGAGTGGAATGGGAAGTATCGAGACACGGTGCGCCGCTTCTGGAAGGGCGATGCGGGACAGCTTTCCGACTTTGCCTATCGGCTTACTGGATCAAGCGATCTTTACCAGTTCGATGGGCGGAAACCCTACGCGAGCATCAATTTCATTACCGCGCATGATGGGTTCACACTGTGCGACCTGGTGAGCTACAACAAGAAGCACAACGAGGCCAATGGCGAGGACAATCGCGACGGATCAGACAACAACGATTCATGGAACATGGGCGCGGAGGGACCGACGGATGACCCGCAGATCAATACTCTGCGCGAGCGGCAAATGCGCAACTTTATCGCCACGCTGATGCTTTCGCAGGGTGTGCCTATGTTGACCGGCGGCGATGAGGTGGCGCGATCCCAGATGGGGAACAATAATTGCTACTGCCAGGACAACGAGCTCACCTGGATGGACTGGAATCTCGACGAAAGCCGCAAGCGATTGCGCGAATTCACCTGCAGGATTATTCAGCTTCGTCTGGCACATCCCAATCTGCACCGTCGAAAGTTTTTTCAGGATCGCGAGGTCCGCCGCCGTTCTGATGGGAGCCTTGTGCTGGTAGAAAAGGACGCGGTGTGGTTCAATCCGGACGGCAAAGAGGTCTCTGACGAGGCGTGGAACTCAGAGTGGAGCCGCGCCATCGCATTGCTGCTGAATGGTTGCACGCTACAGGTGTCGGATGAAGACGGGAACCCCGTGATCGATGACAGCTTTCTGCTCCTGGTGAATGCCGCCGATCAAGGAGTGGAGTTCACCATGCCGCCATCTCCGCGGGGCAAGCCCTGGCGGCAGATCGTAGATACAGAGGACATCGACGATCCGTTTCGCTCGGCTTCCATCAATGCATCTGTAATCGTGGGGGGACGTGCGCTAAAACTTCTCAGCGACGGCGCAATCCCTTGATTCAAGTCGCATGCCTGCGATCGCATGAGAAGCTGCGGGCTGCCTGCTCTATGTTCACAGGGAAGCTTGAATGATTTGACCAGAAGCAACGTTGGGCGACTTCAGGAAGGCGTCGACCCTTATTGCGTTACGCCGTTGACGATGGTCGTGGCAGTGGCCACAAGAACGCGATTGACGCTGGTGGCGATAGCGGCTTCCGCGGCGACGCACCCGAAGGCAATGAGGCCAACTGCCATCGCGTACTCAGTCATGTTCTGGCCATCGGTGCGATCCAGGACGGACTTTGCGGTCAAATACAGTTTCAGGATGAGGTCTTGCATCGTGGATTCCCCCTGTCAAAGGGCGCATTTCTTCGTTGCTGATCCCCGCCACATTCGCAACCGGAAGCACTGCCCCGATGCTTCTTAATACAGCGCACGCGGGTGATCAAGGATAGATGTCCGGAGTCCATAGACCTTCGTTCCCTGTCGCAAATTGTGCATATCTTCGAAGCGCACGCAAGAAAGCCCCACCTTCGCGGATGGGGCATTTGCTCTTGCTGTTGCTTTGGCCGACCAGCGGGAGGCGGTCGCCTGGACGGCCAGTCCTAGTCGTAGTATTCGAGCCCGAGGTGGGTGATCAAGTCGGCGCCCATGATATGGCGGAGTGTGTTCTTCAGCTTCATCGACTGGATGAAGAGGTCGTGCTCAGGGTATAGACCCTCGCGCGTCTGCGGCGACTTGAGGTAGAAGCTCAGCCATTCCTGGATGCCGATCGACCTGAGCGACTGGGTGCGCTTGGCGAGATCGAGGAACAGGACCAGGTCGAGCGCGATAGGCGCGGCGAGGATGGAGTCGCGGCAGAGGAAATCGACTTTGATCTGCATCGGGTAGCCGAGCCATCCAAAGATATCGATATTGTCCCAGCCTTCCTTGTTGTCGCCCCTCGGCGGGTAATAGTTGATGCGGACCTTGTGGAAGATGTCCTTGTAGAGATCGGGATAGAGCTCGGGCTGGAAGATGTATTCGAGCGAACCCAGCTTCGACTCTTCCTTGGTTTTGAAAGACTCGGGATCGTCGAGCACTTCCCCGTCACGGTTGCCGAGAATGTTGGTGGAGTACCAGCCGGAGACACCGAGCAGACGCGCTTTGAAGGCCGGCGCGAGAACCGTCTTCATGAAGGTCTGCCCGGTTTTGAAGTCTTTGCCGCAAATCGGAGCCGCGTTCTTCCTGGAGAGTTCGATCATGGCCGGCACATCAACCGTGAGGTTCGGTGCGCCATTTGCGAACGGAACGCCCTCAGTGAGGGCGGCGTAGGCGTAGATCTGCGAAGGCGCGATGCCCGGATCGTTGGCCTCAAGGCCCTTTTCGAAAGCTTCAATCGACTGATGAACGGCGGACGGCTCGAGGAAAATTTCGGTCGATCCGCACCAGATCATGACGACGCGGTCCACGGTCTTCTTGAAGGCCTGGATATCGGCGCGTAACTGCTCGGCGAGATCGCGCTTGTTCTTGCCCTTTTTGACGTGCGTGCCGTTCAGGCGCTTTACGTAAAACTGGTCGAAGACGGCGGGCAGCGGCTTGATGGTTTCGAGGTAGGGCTTGAGTTGCTGGAGTATTTCCTTGTCCAGAACCTTGGCGTGTGCCGCGCTTTCGTAGACGTTATCTTCGAAGATGTCCCAGCCGGTGAAGACGATGTCGTTCAGGTCCGCCAGCGGGACAAAATCCTTGACCAGCGGCGATTTGTTGTCGGTACGCTTGCCCAGGCGAACAGTACCCATCTGGGTGAGCGAGCCGATGGGCTTTGCCAGCCCACGCCGTACTGCTTCAACGCCGGCGATCATCGTGGTTGCCACGGCGCCGAGTCCCACCACCATTACGCCCAATTTACCCTTCGCGGGTTCGGGCTTCGCGGTCTTTTGGCCGCTGTGTTCTGTAGTGCTCATTTCGCTTTTCCTAACCTTCCTTTGATTGCTTTAAAAATCAGAAAAAATCTCAAAACACGGACGCAACAGTGTACTCCCCACGGCGGATATGATCTCTCCGCACTCGATCAGGCTTCGCTGGTTTGCCTGAAGCGGTTGATGTGCGTCCACAAAAACCAGACGATCGCCGCGAGCAGGCCCAACTCAACGGCGAGATGAAAACGATGGAACCATTCGTGAAAACGCGGGTCGGTGTGCCACGCTTCGCCTAGCTTCATGCCGGCATAGGCGAGTGCATAGCACCATGGCCACGACCCGATGAACGTATAAATGTGAAAGCGCAGTTGCGGCATTTTGGCGACACCTGCCGGAAACGCGATAAAGGTGCGAACTACAGGAAGCAACCGGCCGAGAAGAACGGTAATCGTGCCGTATTTCTCGAAAAAGTGCGTCATGCGATCGAGATCGTGATGGCTCATCAGAACCCAGCGGCCGTAACGCTCCACCAGAGGACGGCCACCTGCGGCGCCGACCCAGTAAGCGATAACGGAGCCGAGGTTGCAGCCGATAGCGCCCGCGGTGGCCGCCCAGAAAAGGCTGAAACGCCCGGTGTACACCAGGTAGCCGGCGAAGGGCATGATGATTTCGCTGGGAAGCGGGATACAGGCGGATTCGATGCCCATCAAGGCGGCGATACCGGCATATCCCAATGAGCCGATGACCTGGGTGACGAAGTGAATCAGATAGGGCAAAATACGTTCGGTCATGGGCGTTACCAGTATATAGGTTCGATGTGGCGTACATCCCGGTCCTGCTAGGATTGTCTTAATTGAAACGTATCGTTCGAGGTGTCTCCGTTGTCTGAGTTTCCTCCTGTTCCGCTTACCCTTGAGGGGTCTTCGCTTCTCCATCAGTTCTTCCGTTTCGACTGGAAGGCTTGGCGGTCCACCCTCGCCAGCGACCGCGGACAATTTGCCGCCGATTTCGTCGCGGCTCTCAAGAAGTTGGAACATGGTGCCGGTGGCGCGCAGACCGGGCTGTTTTCGCAGTTGGGTCACAAGGGCGATTTGATTCTGGTGCATTTTCGCGATTCGTTCGAGGCCTTGAACCAGGTGGAATTGGACCTGGCGCAGACGGGGTTCTACGACTTTCTGACCCCGACGCACTCCTATGTTTCAGTTGTGGAACTGGGTCTGTACGAGTCCAGCCGCAAGACCTATGAGGCCGCTTCGGCAAAGGGGTTTGAGAATCACACGCCAGAGTGGAATGCGGTGATTCAGGATTCGTTGAAGCGGGGAGCTGAGGCAATGAAGCCGCGGCTGTTCCCTGCTATTCCGGATGCCAAGTATCTCTGTTTCTATCCCATGGACCGGAAGCGCGGCGAGCAGGTGAACTGGTACACGGTGCCGTTTGCCGAGCGCCAGCGGATGATGCATGAGCACGGAATGATCGGGCGGCGCTATGGCGACGTAGTGAAACAGATCATCTCCGGATCGATCGGCACGGATGACTGGGAGTGGGGCGTCGATCTGTTTGCCGATGACCCGGTGGTGTTCAAAAAGCTGATCTACGAGATGCGGTTTGATGAAGTGAGCGCGGTGTATGCGCTGTTTGGGCAGTTCTATCTTGGGGTGCGCCTGCCGGTAGAGAAGCTGTGCGGCTGGCTGGAAGGGCATCTTTGAGAAAGATTCGCACCAGCAGAATTGAATCTTCAATCAAATGCCGGTTTGGTCGCACTCTCGACGACCACCACCTCTATGGAGCCCCTATCGGGTCGAAGCTTCAGACCGAGTTGTTCCTGCAGCGCAGTGAATAAGCCTGGCAACGCCGGATCGGCCTGAGTGCCGTCGCCGTTATCCGCAGCCCAGTCAAGCTTGAAGTCGTATTCCCCCGCGAGCCCCGTGCGATTCAGAACCACTCTGTCGCCAGCCTCCTTTTGGTATTCCAAATCCTCCGCGAACGCATCCATCGAAATTGCGCTTGCCGTCATGCGCCCGTTTCTGGTGGTGATATTGTTGCCCTTCGCAGCCGTCGCCGCCGAGGTAGGCGTGAGCTTGGCGCCGGACTTGGCGACCACCAGCGCGTAAACCGGCATTTTCCGCTGTTCAATATGCGCTTTGAACGCAAATCGTTCGGCCAGCAACGACTGAAGCATCGCATTCCGCTCTCGTTGCTTCGCCGGCTGATCCATCGCTTTCATCTTCGCAATTTCCGCATCATCGATTTTTGCGCTGATGTCGAATGCCTGCTTGTCGAGCCAGTCGGGTCCACCCAGGATTTGAGAATCGGATTTGAGGCCGTACGCCGACCTGATCAGTCGTCGAAGAGTGTAATTCCCGATGAGAATCCGGTCTGCTGAACCGCGCCAGTTTTGCCCCTGACTATCCGGCTTGCTGGGCCTGATCGCCGCTACTTCAAAGTGAGGAGTCTCGTCGGCACCAGTGAGAGCCGGATTGGCCTGCGCGCTCGCACCCCCCACAGCCAGCAGCACGAATAAGATTGTGAGCGAGAGTCTGGCGGCACGCGCTCCCCAAACCGGTTCCGGGCCGTGATCGGCTTTGCAAGTCTCTAGTACCATGGATCAGCAGGAATCCTCGCGATGATGGTCACAAAGAAGACGGCGAAAAAGGCGGCTGCCAAAAAGGCATCTTCCTCACGCGGATCTACCCCGAAAGCACCGCGCCCAATTTCGATAAAGACGTTAACACAGCGCGAGGCGCTCGCGCCGGACCGCATAGCGGCGATTCTCAAGGCCCTCGACGAGGCTTATCCCGATGCGGTTTGCGCTCTCCATCATCGCTCGCCCTGGGAACTGCTGGTTGCGACTATCCTTTCGGCGCAATGCACCGATGTGCGCGTGAATATGGTCACCCCTGAGTTGTTCAAGCGTTTCCCTACCCCCGCTGCGATGGCCAGGGCAGAGCTGCCGGAGTTGATCGAAATCATTCGGACTACGGGGTTCTTCAATAACAAGGCGAAGTCGCTCAAGGGCGCAGCGCAGGCAATCATGGATCGGTTTGGCGGCAACGTTCCCGAGACGCTGGCTGAGCTCATTACGGTTCCGGGCGCAGCGCGGAAGACAGCTAATGTTGTGCTGGGCGTGAGTTATGGCAAGGCCGAGGGCGTGGTCGTCGATACGCATGTCTTCCGCATTGCGCATCGGCTCGACCTGACGAAGAGTGATACCGCGGAAAAAGTCGAGCAGGACCTGATGCGGATTCTGCCCAGGGATCACTGGATCCGTTTTTCACACCAGGTGATTCATCACGGGCGGCAGATTTGCATTGCGCGCAATCCCAAGTGCGACAAGTGCAACCTCGAGCAGCTTTGTCACTCCAAAGACAAAACCTGGTCGTCCTGATGCGCGCTCTTATCCGCGCGGATGGATGAAATAGACGAGACCCAGGTAATCGTCTGAGAGCAGAAAACTATCCTTGCCAACGCGCAGAATTCCGCAGGGGCGACCGTGCACGACAGCCTTTCCATTCTCGTGAGTTAGAAACCCTGTAATGAAGTCGTGCGGTTTGCGGTCGGATGGCGTGAACTGCACGACGCGGTAACCGGTGCCGATGTCAGGATGGCTGGCCCCGTGAAGTGAAACCAGAAAGCTGCCTCGAAGAATTTCGTCTTCCGATGGGAAGTATTCGAATCCGAGCGGTGAGCTGTGCGCGGCAAACGTGGTGTAGGCAGCCGGAACCTGCGCGCACGATTTGAGGGGCTCCGGCGCTCTTCCCAACTCAGAGTTCGGATCGTGCCCCCGCGCATGACCTCCTCCGGCACTCAGATTTGTTCCCGAGGCGGCGACACCGTCCTGGTTGCCGTAAACGGATGTACCTGAGCTGTGCGAGGCCGGCACGGAGGCAGTGCGAGCGTTGGC
>Ga0210386_10003852_pt1 | contig 12483 bp, 8 predicted proteins | sample IncBWH32OmetaG_FD_160091 | JGI IMG/M metagenome (GOLD analysis project Ga0210386, IMG submission 160091) | Forest soil microbial communities from Barre Woods Harvard Forest LTER site, Petersham, Massachusetts, United States - Inc-BW-H-32-O ... | reverse complement strand
TCGACGGCCAGCAGGACCAGCAGCACCGCCCCGGTCATCGCGGTCAGCCGCTCGTTGCCCTCGGCCCCGCCGAACCTCCGGGCACGCTGGTCTGGATAGGACACGCCCGGAAGCTAACCGGCGATGCTAAGCACCCGTTCTGTTCATTGTTTAACTTTCCTATGAAATGAGTTCCGCTACACGCCCTGCCCCGATTCTGACATTGCGGAGAAGCGCATCGGTCTAGTCGCAGAGAAACACCGGCGACCCTGATGCCGTGACACGAACCCAGTACTCCAAAGCGGCCCTGGCCCGCGATGACGGCCTGCGCCGGGTCAGGAAGATCACCTGGCGGGTCGCCCTGCTGTCGGCGGCGGCCGCCGCCGTGATCGGCGCCAAATTCGCGAACATCACCGCCGTGCTGCCGCACCTGCCGGCCGGCGGCTCATCCCCGTCTTCCGGATCGTCGTCCACGGGAACCCCGGCCGGCACGTCCTCCCCGTCGGGAATCTCATCGTCCTCGGGAGTCTCGTCCTCCTCGGGCGGCGGCACTACCACCACCAGCGGCGGCTCTTGAGCCGGCGGCCGTGATGCCAAGTGCGGCCGTCGCGACGGCCACCAGCCCGCTGTGGTTCGCCACGCGTGCCACCGGGCTCATCGCGCTTGTGCTGCTCACCGGCACCGTGGTGCTCGGCATCGTGACCTCGGTCAGGTTCGCCAGCCGGGCCTGGCCCCGGTTCGTCACGGTCTCCCTGCACCGCAACCTGTCCCTGCTCACGATTACGTTCACCGGGCTGCACGTGCTCACCACGATCACCGATCCGTTCGCCTCGATCAGCGCGGTCTCCGTGGTGGTCCCGTTCACCTCGGACTACCGGCGAGTCTGGCTCGGTTTCGGCGCGGTCGCCTTCGACTTGCTGCTCGCGGTCCTGGTCACCAGCCTGCTGCGGACGCGGATCGGGCCGCGCGCGTGGCGCGCGGTGCACTGGGCTGGCTACGCCTGCTGGCCGGTCGCCTTGGTGCACGGGCTCGGCACCGGTACCGACGGCGCGGCCCGCTGGGTGCTCGCGATCACGGTCGGGTGCGCCCTTGCGGTCGTCTCGGCGCTGGCGTGGCGGCTGGCCGTCGGCTGGCCCGCGCACGCGGGGCTGCGGGTGGCCGCGGCCGCCGCGGCCGCGGCCGTCGCGCTCGCCACGGCGGGCTGGGCCTGGGCGGGTCCGCTCGGGCCCGGATGGGCGCGCCGGGCCGGCACGCCGACGGGGCTGCTCGCGCGCTCTTCGGGGAACGGCGCCACCGCAAGCGCCACCGCGAGCGCCACCGCAAGCGCCGGGGCGGCTGGCGCAGGGGGCGGGGGGACAGCAGGAAGCGGCCTTCGTTCGGGATCATCTGTTTTCCCCGCTCTTCCTTTCCAGGCGCGGCTCGCGGGGACGGTGGGATTCGCGCCGGGGCCGGCCAGTGGGGACCGCACCGTCACCCTCGCGATGGCGGACGGGAGCGCGGTGCGGCTGAAGATCGTCATGAGCGGGCCGGCCGTGCAGGGCGGCGTCGCGATGGCCGCGAGCAGCGTCACGCTTGGCCCGGCATCGGCACCGGCCCGGTACAGCGGGCACGTGACGGTGCTTGAGGGGTCGGTGATACAGGCGACCGTCTCCGGGGCGGGCCAGCGGATATCCCTGGCCGTCGACCTGACCAGCCAGACAAGCACCGCGGTGACCGGCACCGTCACCGCGCAGCAATCGAGTTGAGGGGTGTTCATGACCAGTGAGATGGGGGAGCGGCCGGGGGTCCTGCCGCCGGTGCCGGTGCGGGACCTGCGCGCCCACGAGGGGCAGTACGGCGCGCCCGGGCTTCGCGGCCAGGCGCTGATCGGCGAGGTGGAGCGGTCCGGGCTGACCGGGCGTGGCGGGGCAGCCTATCCCACCGGCAAGAAGCTGGCCGCGGTGCGCGAGCGGGCGGGCCTGCGCGGGGCGGTGGTGATCGCCAACGGAATGGAGTCAGAGCCGGCCAGCGCGAAGGACGCCTTGCTGCTCGCCCGGGCACCGCACCTGGTGCTCGACGGGATCGCGCTCGCGGCGGAGGCGACCTCGGCCCGGGCGGCGTACCTGTGCGTCCGACGGCAGGCGCAGGCGGACGCGCTGGCTGCCGCCATCGCCGAGCGCAGCGGGTACGACCCGGTGCCCGTCCAGCTGGCCCTGGTGCCGGCGCGGTACGTGTCAAGCGCTGAGTCTTCCCTGGTCAGTTACCTCAACGGCGGCCCCGCGCGGCCCGGGTTCACGCCGCCGCGGCCGTTCGAGCGCGGGGTGCGCGGCCGGCCGACGCTGGTGAGCAACGTGGAGACGCTGGCCAACCTGGCGCTGGTCAGCCGGCGCGGCGCCCGCTGGTTCCGCTCGGCCGGAACCGCGTCCGCGCCGGGGACAGCGCTGGTCACGGTGTCCGGCGCGGTAGGGCAGCCAGGGGTCTACGAGATCGCCTTCGGCACGCCGGTACAAGACGTGCTCGCGCTCGCAGGCGGTGCCGGGACCGCAGGCGTGCAGGCGGTGCTTGCCGGCGGCTACTTCGGCAGCTGGCTGCCGGGCAGGGCGCTCGGCACGCCCGCTGCCCCTGACACACTGCGCGCGGCCGGGACGTCGTTCGGTGCGGGCATCTTCCTCGTCCTGCCGGCCGCGGGCTGCGGGCTGGCCGAGACCGCGCGGGTGGTCCGCTACCTGGCAGGCCAGGGCGCCGGGCAGTGCGGCCCGTGCCTGAACGGCCTGCCAGCCATCGCCGACGCGCTTGAGCAGGTGGCCTTCGGCCCGGGCGGCAGTGGCCGAGGCGCGCACGGCCGCGCGCTGCGCTGGCTGCGCGACCTGTTCGGACTCGTCGAGGGGCGCGGCGCCTGCCACCTGCCCGACGGCGTGGCCCGGCTCGCCGCCAGCGCGCTGCGGGTCTTCGCCGACGACGTGCGCAGCCACGAGCGGGGACCATGCCTCGCCGCGCGGGGGCGCCCGGTGTTCGCGGTGCCGTCCGGGTCAGCACGGGCAGCCGGGCCGGCGGGGGTTTCGATGGCAGGGGCCTTGGAGGCAAGTGCGTGAGCAAGCAGTTGCGGGTGAACCCCATTCTGTGCGAGGCGCACGGCGTCTGCGCCGAACTGCTGCCCGAGCTGATCGGGCTCGATCCGTGGGGCTATCCGATCCTCGCCCCAGGTCCCGTGCCTGCCAGCCTGGAATCACTAGCCCGCCGCACGGTCACCTCCTGTCCGGCGCTCGCACTGCTGCTTGAGCCGTCTCCGCCTGCCCCCGCCCATGGCCCGCCTGCCCGCAGGCCTTTATCCCGGCGAAAGCCCGAGGCTAGCGGAGGCTGTCAAGCAGTCGGTTCGCCGAATCACGCTCCACGGAAGACAGAGACGGGCGGCGCCCGCTCAGCGCCCGCTCGATTTCGGCTCGCATTTCATTCCGCTCGCCAAGGATCGCGGCTATCCGGCCGGCTCGAAGCCGACTGCGCGGTCGGTCGGGATCGATCTGGAAGCTCGCCGTCAGCTCACGCCGAGCCTCTGCGACTCGACCGAGTCCAGCCAGTGCCAGGGCGCGAGCCGAGCGGGCATCCGCCTCGATGTCGCGCCCGAGCGGAGACTGAAGCGCACGGTCCAGGTCGCTGAGGGCGCTGTCATAGCGGCCAAGGTCGGCCCGGATCTGCGCCCGTCCGACGAGCGCCATCGCGGCGTCGCTTTCCCGGCGAAGTACCTGGCCGAATGTCGCTTCGGCGTCGGCCGGCGAACCTGCCTGCCACTGCGCATAGCCGAGGCCGGTCAGCGCGGTGACGTCGCCCGGCATGCGTTCCACCGCCTGCCGGTTGAGGTCGGCGGCCGCGGCATAGTCGCCCACCAGGTAGCGCAGGTCCGCAAGGGCGGTAAGCACCCGTACGGCAGAGTAACCGTCTTCGAGCATGAGGAAGACCGACAGCGCCGAACGCAAGTGCTGCTCAGCACTTAGCAGGTCCCCTGCCGCTCGTGCGGTGTCCGCCTCCACCAGCCTCGTGTCGGCGATGCCCCGCCAGTCATCCTCCGCCTGGTACCTCGCGATCGCCTCCGCGGCATGCTGCCTGGCAGCAGGAAGGTTCCCCTTTTTCAAGGCCGCCCTAGCCATGGCGCGCATGCCGTGCGCGGTGCTTGGCTCCTCGTGGCCTGAAGCGCCGGGACCCTGCGTTTGTTTGCTGTTACTGTTAGCCGCCAGCACCACATAGGCAAGCCGGTCGTGACTCAGCTGATACCACAGGATTTCGTCACGATACTCGGTCGACAGCACCCGGCGGCCGACCAGGTAATCCGCGGCTTCTGCGATAATCCCAGTTATGGCGACCTGGGTATCCCGCACGCTTTCGCGGGTCCCTAGCTCGGTGACGAAGGTGCGCCGGATCCAGTCGTGAAGGCGCGATCCTTCGATGCCGAACTCCGCCGCCGCGTCCTTCACGGCTGAGTCATAGAAGGCGATCAGCGCACCGTCCGCTCCGCCCCAGGATTGAAGCTGTTCTCCCGTGATCACTTGAGCCGTCGCCGGAAGTGAGGCCCACAAGCTCTGGCCGGTGATCTGGAGTTGCAGCGGTTCCACCTGATTGCGGCTAATAGTGGCGGTATTACCCGCCAAATCCTGGAAAGTCACAGTACTCAGATCACGTATCAGCTGATCCGTGACACCGGAGGCCAGCGATATTCCCGAAATACTCGCCGCCTTTTCGAGCGCGACGGCCGCGATCGCCGATTCGAACGGCAGCAAAGGAAAATAGCGTGACTTCATATCGGTGAACATCCGCTGCCGGGCCAGTACAGGGATGACGTCTTGCCGTATCACTAGCAGTACATGCAATTCTGGAATGGCGTCCAGGGCGGCGAAGAGTTCGCCGATCAAACGATCCTGATCACTGCGTCCGATGGCCGGAGCAAGGCATTCCTCGAACTGGTCGATCGCCGCAAGCAAGGGGCGGGACTTGCCCTGGTCTCCCTCCGCTCTGCGCTCTGCCAGAAAGTCCTGTATCGTCATCCCGGCCCGCGGCCGCGGCTGCCCGTCCCGTGTCCAACTGCGGATGAGTGTGTCGACCGGGCTGGCGACAGGCTGCCCTGGACCTAGCCGCGATCCCGGCCCCACCCGCCCGACCGGGAGGAGGTTCGCGGCGCTGGCGTCCAGCGAAGGCAGCACCCCGGCGTGCAGCAGCGACGTCTTGCCAGATGCCTCCGGCCCGTGCATGACAACCATCCGGTGCTCGAGCCACAGCGCCCGCGCCTGCCGGGTCTCGACCGAACGGCCGAAGAACAGGTGCGCGTCCGCCTCGCGGTATGCGCGCTCGCCGATGAATGGCTGGCGCTCTGTCACGGCGCGCTCCCAGGAGCCATGCAGGGCCCCGTCACGGCCCGCACCCGGCGCTCATGTCGCGGATACCTCCACCGCTGCGCGCTCATATGGCGCATACTGCACCCCTCGCAGGCAGCCGCCTCGATTCGCCAAACCACTGCAATGACAATAGCCGACGCCAACCATGCTGACCACTCCGAAACGCCTTTCGGTCTCAATTGTCCAGACTGCACACGGCATCAACTTGCCACTTCCGAGCAAACCTCGAACTCCTGTTCCCCAAGTTGGCCACGGCATTCGCTGCGGCCGCCTGAGAAGTTCAATGCAATTAGCAGGACGGCGCATCCCGCAGAGAACGATCCGACCGTAGTACGCGCAGCCGGGCGTAATTGGGCGTTCCGGAGTGACGTAAGCGCTTCGTTACGTCAGGCGTTGATCTTCGTCAATGTCACGGCCGGCCCGATGGATATGCGCGCCGTTCCGCTTCAGCATCGGCTGAGCCTTACGATGTGAGTGCAGCAACTGGCCCGCCGGAACCGCCCCGCGGGAAACGATCGGGAGGGGTGAGATGACGGCAGAGACACCGCGTTCAGCAGGGACGGGCGATGTCCAGCATCCCGGAGCGCAGCCAAAACGCCATACGTACATCTGGGGATCGGAAATCCCGTTCCGCAACCCGCACTTCACCGGGCGAGAGGACGAGTTGCTCGCACTCCGCACGCAACTCCAATCGGGAGCTCCCGCCGTCGTCAGGCAGCCTCCGCACGCGCTCTACGGCCTCGGCGGCGTAGGAAAGTCGCAGATCGCCACCGAGTACGCGCACCGCTTCAGCGACGATTATGAGGTGATCTGGTGGGTCAGGGCGGATCAGGAGGATTCGATCCGCGCTTCAATCGTCGCACTTGGGCGCCAACTGCGAATACCCGACCTGAGCCTCGGCGACAGTGACCGCTCATTCCGCATCGTCATCGACGCGCTGCAAACAGGCGAGCCCTATGCGCACTGGCTGATAATTTTCGACGATGTCACGCATCCCGAGATACTGCGGCGCTACATTCCGCATGGAAGCGGGCACGTGATCGTGACATCACGGATCACCGAGTGGCGCCAGGTGCTGAATACAGATGGTATCGAGGTCACGAAGTTTCCCAGGGCGGACACTGTCCGGTTCCTCCGTGACCGTGTGCCCGAGCTCGCCCACGGCGCGGACGGGCAGGAAGAAGCGCGACGTGAGCACGAAGCTACGCGACTGGCCGAAGCCCTAGGCGACCTCCCGCTTGTCGCGGAGCACGCCGCTTCGTACCTGTCGCAGACCGGCACGCCGACCAGCGAGTACATTGAGGCTTTCAATCGCGACGCGTACGAGGTGACCAGCCGCGACGCAGACATGTTCTCCACCAGCGTGGCGGTAGCGACAACGTGGAACGTCTCCCGGCATAGCCTGACTCCCGAGGCGAGCGAACTATTCCAGCTGCTGGCGTTTTTTGCCCCAGAACCAGTGTCTGAAGAGGTGCTCGTACAGCCCGGTCGCATGGCGACATTGCAGGGCTTGCCCGGGCCGCTCCAGAGAGTGCTCTCTTCGCGCACCGAACTTAAACGGGCGGAGCGAGAACTCGCCCGGTTCTCGCTGGTCACCATTTACGGCCAGCGCAACGTCCTCCAGATGCACCGGGTGGTGCAGGCCGTCAACCGGGGCCGCATCGAGAAGGGGACCCCTGAGTTGGGCGCGGTACTGCGCGACACCGTATTCGCCCTGCTGGCGGCGACGGACCCGGAGGGACCTGAGAAGGAGCAGAACGACGCGATCTATGAGCGCTCGATCCGCCATTTGGTGCCAACCGGGGCGCTTCAGTCGGGCGACGAGCGCCTCCGTAACCTCATAGTCAACCAGGTCCGTCGCCTGCGCCTGCGCGGGGCATTCCGTGAGAGCCTCAGTCTCGGCGAAGCCGCGCTTGACGCATGGAAGGCGGAGCCTGACAACATCCAGACCCTGGCGCTCGCCGTGGAGGTCGCCGTCGCTCTGCGCACCACCGGCCGCGTCGACGAGGCCTTCCAGCTCAACTCGGATACCCTCACCCGGCTGCGCGACAACTACGGCGAAGAGGACGACATCTACCTGATCTGTGCGAACAGCTACGGCGAGGACCTGCGCATGCTGGGGCGTTTCGATGAAGCGCTTGCGCATGACCTGGGACTGCTGCCCGCGTACGAACAGGTGTTCAGCCCGGGGCAGTACCGCACACTTTCCCTGCGCAACAACATCGCCATCGACCTGCGCTGCGTCGGGCGGTTCGAGGCCGCGCTTGACTATGACACGCAGAACGCGGTCGAGCGGGAGCGGTACTTCGGTTCTAATGACTGGCAGACGATCTCCTCGAAATTCGGGATGGCCAGGGACCTGCGCCGGCTGGGTCGATACGACGAAGCCCTGACTCTCGCGCGTGAGCTCGCGGACATCATGGAAGCCAGGAATGAACCGTGGAACTTCCTGCGGCTCGATGTCTTCGCGGGTCTCAGCGTGGCGTTGCGGAGGATCGGTTTCTATGCCGAGGCCCGCAACCTCGCGGAGGACGTGTACCGGCGCTACCTGGAGTTCGCCGGGGAAGATCATCGGGCCACGCTGGTGATGGCCACGAACCTAGTCTGCGACAGGCGTGTCGTCGATGACCTGGCTGGTGCCCAAGATCTCGGTGAAAGCACTGTCCGTCGCTGGGAGAAGGTTGCGGGACCGGCCCACCCCAACACGTTGACAGCCCGAGGCAACCTGGCTGTCGTCTTGCGGATGCGCGGGGACCTCACCGCCGCACGCGAGATGGACGAGAGCGTGCTGGCAGGCTTCCGCGCGCATTTCCCCTACGACCATCCAAGCACCCTGGTGGTGATGACCAACCTGGCAAGCGATCTCGCCGCGGTCGGTGAAGTGCAGCAGGCGAGGGAACTAGGCGAGAAGGCACTCGAGTCGAGCAGGAATTCCCGCGGCCCCTCCCACCCGGCCACACTCGCTCTAGCGGCGAACCTTTCCCTCGACCTGCGGGCTACCGGTGACCTGGAGGCGGCGGGGGTACAAGCAGAGCGGGCGCTCGAGGCATACGACGAACGGCTGTCAGCCGAGCATCCGCAGGCCCGCCGTGCGCATCAGCAGGGCCGTGTCAACGTGGACATCGAGCCTATGTCGCCCTGACCAGGCGGGCCACCTCGCCGGACACGTACCCGCGGATGGCGGTGATCAGCCGGAGCAGGTCGCTGCAGTAGACGGAAGGATTGCGGAATCCTTCGCCGGCACGATAACGGTGCGGGTAGTAGCCGCCGCCGCAGATGTCGCGGACCACGCATGCCTGGCACTTTGAGCTCAAGGCACGCACCCCGATTTGCCTGGCTACAGTCGTCGGATGGTCGAGTACGGCGTCCAGCGGGTGCTCGGCCACGTTTAGCCCGGTGTCCGCGGCCCCGTCGTACACGCTGTACAGTGCGTCGATCTGCTTGATGCTGCCGTCAGTGTCGATCACGATCGTCTCGGCCGGCGCGAGGCCGACGGACTCCGTGGTGCTCGTAGATCCCAGGCACATCGCGATGATGGATTCAAACAGGCGGATCGACGTCTCCGGTCTGTCCGCCTCGGCCCAGCGGCGGAAGACCCGCAGCAGCCAGTCGGCGTACGGCGCGCTGGAGTCAGGCGGGCGGGACGGCGGCGGCGCCGACCATGTACCGTGCGGCAGCAGAAAGTCGATCATCGGCGGGGCATAAGCAAGCAATGCCTCGTAGGTATCGACGGGATCGTTCTCCAGCGACACGGTACACAGCAGTCCCGCATAGATGCTCCGGTACGTTTCCGACTGCAGCAAGGCCAGCGCCCTGGTGACTGTTTCAAAGGAACCGCGGCCACTGGGATACCGGCGGTGCCGGTCGGTGGCCATGCGGCCTCCGTCAAGACTCACGCCCACTCGGATCCGGTTGCGCAACAACACGTCAAGCATTGGTCGGTCCAGCCGCGTGCCGTTCGTCTGAACGACCAGGTCCGCGCGCGTCCAGGACGGCAGTGCACTGCGGAGCATACGGGCGAACTCCTCAATGAACGAGGCTTCGGCCAGCAGCGGCTCGCCGCCGTGCAGCGCGACCTTGACCGCCTGAATGCGATGTGAACGCGCATGCTCGGCAATCCGCGCGACGCACTGCTCGGCCGTGGGCTGACTCATCGCGAACGGCTGCTGCCGCCAGCCCTGGTCGGCCATCTCGTAGACGTAGCAGTAATCACAAGCCAAGTTGCACCGGCTATGGACCTTCACCACGTATACACGGAACGGATGGGACTGGTACCCGGCGGCGCGCAGCGCGGGGATATCGAGCAGCCGGTGCGGCCACGGGGGATGCGCGTCACTCATCAAGGCCCCGCCAGCCACGTTGCCAGCATGTCCGGATCCACCCGGGCGCCGCCACCCAGGTGGTCGTGTACCGCGACGACCACCTCGGGCCGTTCCGCCAATAGCCTGGCCGAGGCAAACGGCCCCGTGTGCCGCCGGGCCACGGCGAGGCCAGCCCAGGCGTCCCGATCTTCCCCCGCTGTGATCCGCTGGATATAACCGGCCGCGGCGGCGGAGTATCGACCGGCAACGAGCGCAGAGTCAGCCGGATCGGCTCGTCCTTCTTGACCGGCTCCTCCGTACGGAGAGCACCCCGGGAGTCCCGTGCCCTCCCCGGTAAGCCAGCGGCGAAGCTCTCCGGGATCCTGGTACCGCAGCGACAACAGGTAGGCCCGGGTATTCGCCGACGGCGGTGGCGGCGGCGCGGGTTTCAGTTGGACTGCGACCTTCGCCGGCGGAAGCGGAGGAGGTCCCCCACCGCGCCACGCGCGGGCCAGAGCCGCGACCAGGGACGGGTCGGGAGACAAGTGGTGCAGCCGCCAGCGCACCTCGTGATCGGTGCCGACGTCCAAGGCGTACTCGGTCGCGCAGGCGGATACTGGCTGATCGAGCCAGGCGGCGAGTTGGGTACGAATGCCAGACAGCAGATCAAGCCCAGCATCGGTCAGCACGCCTGACCGCTCGAGGGTCTCCGCCGCCCGGTTGGTCATCATACGCAGCCGCGCGAACTCGGCGGTCGCGCGGCATCGCCACGCCGGCGGGCCGATACCGAGCCGCTCTCTCCAGAACCGGCCCATCCCGTAGTGGGCAAAAATGCCCTGCAATAGCGCGCTCCCTGGGCGGGGGTCATCCCGCCAGGGCGCGTACGCCAGGAAGGACGTGTTCTGCCTGACCAGAGGCATGATGTCCGTGATGGCACCAAGGATGGCGTGGTGCGCTTCGTGCACCAGAACCTCGGCCATGCCCAGCGCGTCACCGGGCAGTGACAATGCCACCGCCCCAAAGGATGCTATGTCCGTTGAGCTCGACGACCGGGTCGGACCAGGCCGTGCCAGCGGCACCAGTGTGCGTACCGTGGCGGCGACTACACGTGCCAGCCAGGGATGGTCCGCGGTGAGGATGGCCCACGCCTGACCGATCATCCGCCGCCAGGCAGCCAGACTCTCCTGGTCAAGCTCGGCCCGGTCGATGCCGTACCGGTCGAGGTACGGATCTGAGCTCTCAAAGACCACGTCGAGCCGGAGGCCGCCGGAGCCGGTTGTGATCCGCGGCGCGGCGTACCATGCGTCTGCCAGCTCATCCGATACCGCCTCATCCGATACCGCGCCTCCCGCTGGGAGCCGCACGGTGGATACTGACGACTGCACCCGGACGCCGATGTCGTCCCGACTGACCCTGGCCCATTCCAACGGCGTGCGTGCGCCCGGACGGGCGGTCCCAAGCGAGGGGAAGGTCACTGCGCCGTCGCGCAGCGGAATGTCCAGCTCGAACGCGTGCCCTGATCGAATCGCCGCGGTCGCCGCGAACACCGACAGGTGACCGAGTTCGAATGGCAACGGGATAGCGCCGGGCGCCGACCGATTAGCCGGCCAGGACAGCCGACGGGTGCAGGCATCTGCCCACGCACCGAACTGCGGGCAGCTAAGCAGGTCCCTGACCACCTCTGGTGCCCGAGCCTCGATCTCGCCGAGCAACTGGTACGGGGTTGACAAAACACGCTGGTAATCACCAGGCACCACAGGAGCCGCCGTGCGCACTACCGAAGCAAGGAGAACCTTGTGCTTGCCCAACTCGGCCGACTGCAACTGTCTCAGTGACGTCAGCTGATCTTGCCCCGTGACGAATGCCTGGACGTCGTGGAGGAGCATCCTACAGAGTGGAGTTAAATTGGTTGAATCGCTCGGTGGATTCAGTGCCGCAACGGCGACGTTCGACCAGGTCCCTCATCACCTTCGCTACCACCGAGTTGTCAAGCTCCGACAAGTCTTCCAGGGAAAGATCTGCCAAGTCGAACAAGCCTGTCTCCCCGTTGTGACCCGATGTGGGCATGCAGGCCGCCTCCTTCGTCCCCGTCTTGTTGTGATGGTACCTCGCCCTACGCCAGATCGCGGACCTAATTTCATCCGGTTCCCAACGGGCACCGTGTCTGGCCATCGCCATAACTACACGTTCCGCAATTCTCTTATCGCCTAACCGGAAGATAATCCGATATCCCTTTGAGCGTGACTAGGCCCGATCACCTGTCATCACAAAAAACGGGATGAGGATTTTCGCCGCGACAGTGCTTTACTGTGATATACCAGGCCAGTTCGCATGGTAGACACTTGACCGAGAGACGCGGGGTCGCGCCTAGGGCGGCGGGTCTTCGGTGTGAGGGGTGGCATGGGCGTCATCGAAGTGGCGATTAGCGCTGGTAACGGGCAGGGGAAGTTCCACGTTGATGTGGTGGGTTCCCCGGCCGGAAACGCCTCGGCCGAGGTCAGTTTGAATGTCGATGCGCTGGTGGCGGGGCGAGAGCAGTTCCAGCAGACGTTGCTGGGTTCTGGAGTGGCCGCCAGGCAAGTCCTGAACGCGGCGGAACGCTCAGTACGGGAGACAGGGGAGGCTCTATTCGCTGCCCTGCTCGGGGCGAGCGAGGTGGTCGGCCAGTATCGGGCCAGCGCGGCACTGGCCCAGGAACGGGATGAGGAGCTCAGGATCGTCCTCCGGTTGGACGCGCCGGAGTTGGCGGCCTTGCCCTGGGAGGCCATGTACGACTCCAGCACAGGAGGGTACGTGTGCCGGCAGCATCAGCTGGTCAGGCATGTCCCGATACCGACGGCCCC
>Ga0210386_10003851_pt1 | contig 12484 bp, 13 predicted proteins | sample IncBWH32OmetaG_FD_160091 | JGI IMG/M metagenome (GOLD analysis project Ga0210386, IMG submission 160091) | Forest soil microbial communities from Barre Woods Harvard Forest LTER site, Petersham, Massachusetts, United States - Inc-BW-H-32-O ... | reverse complement strand
AAGGCGTTTGCGCCGCGCGTTGGCATCGCCTGGGATCCCCGCGGCGACGGCAAAATGCTGATCACCTCGGCCTATGGCATCTTCTATGAGCCTTACTACACCGGACAGGGCGGCCCTCTGCAGGCGCCGATCAGTGCCCCTCCGTTCCTGGGGACGCCGCAGGTAAGCCTGCCGGACTTTGCGGATCCGTTCAACGGAAATCCTCCGGCCCCGGGGACGTTTTCCAAGCCACTCACAAACCTGACCCTGTCGCCGAAGTTGACACTTCCTTACACGCAGGATTGGGACCTGAACCTGCAACAGTCGTTCGGAGCCGATTGGCTGTTCGAGATTGGATACGTTGGCACCAAGGGAACACGCCTGCCCCGCTTCATCGAAGCGAACCCCGCCGTATTCGTTCCTGGGTACGTGGACGGCCAGCCAATTTCGAATTCCAGCAATGCCGATCAACGGCGGCTTTACTCCGGCTGCACGCTCGCCGATTCGCCGAGCAGTTGCCAGTTTTCATCTACCGGTGAGATTGCGGGCATCGCCAATTCGTCGTACAACGCGCTGGAAACTTCGCTGCGCAAGCGATTCAGCCACGGGATGTCATTTCTTTTGTCATACACATGGTCGAAGGATATCGACGATGTTTCGTCATTCAACATAACCGGATCGGAGGCAAAGCCGGTCGCAGGCGAAAACGATCTAGCCCAGAATCCGTTCGATCTCGGAGCAGAGCGTGGGCCATCGCTCTTCGACGCGCGCAACCGATTCGTTGGGAGCTATGTATGGATGCTTCCGTTCTGGAACCATCCTCAGAACTGGTACCAGTCAGCGCTGGGCGGATGGCAGCTGGATGGCATTGCCACGTTGATGAGCGGCACGCCTTTCACGGTGTTCGATTCGAACGACGTTGCGGCGCAAGGCAGCGCGCCGGAGATCACCGGATTCTCTGCCCAGCGACCCAATCTCATTGGCAACCCCAACAACGGGCCCCGTGCGGTTGGCGCGTGGCTTAATACCGGCGCTTACCAGCGACTCGATCCCATCGCCAACGCGGGACAGTTTGGCACCGAAGGCCGCAACGTGAATATCGGTCCGGCTTATGCCAACTGGGACTTCGCCGCCCTTAAGAACATCAAGATAACCGAATCTACGCATCTCCAGTTCCGCGCAGAGCTGTTTAATATTCTGAACCGCACGAACTTCTTTTTGCCTGACTGTGACATCAGTTCGCCAACATTCAACCATATCCTTGAGGCGGGGACTCCACGCCAGGTGCAATTTGCGCTGAAGTTCATGTTTTAGCCGATGCTTTGGGGCGCACGAATGGAGATTTGAGCTATGAGTTCAGAATTGTCATCCGGTGCTCCACAGTTAGAGGATCTCGAACGGCGCCGAGCCGCGCCATCATCTACCAATCTGTCTCTGGTGGATGAACGCACAGCAAATGAGGAGGTTCGGGCATTGTTCGCGCAGTACCGCGAGCGCTTTGCCCGAACCGATCTTCCCGGTATCCTGCTGTGCTTCGCCACAAACTCTGCGCTTCTGAAAGGGATGATGCAGATTGCTGAGGGACTGCTCTTCGGAGATAGCCTTTTGAGCCGGCGACACAAGGAAATGATCGCAACCTTTGTCTCGCGGCAGAACGCGTGCCCCTACTGTGCCGATAGTCACGCCGGTTTGCTCGGAGCGCAGGGTGGATCACCGGAGATGATTTGCGCTCTGCAGCAAGGTGATCTCAATGCTCCACTGTTCACAAGCGCGGAACTGGCGCTTCTGAAGTTTGCGGGAAAGGTAAACGCAAATTCATCTGCGGTCATCCGCGCCGATGTGGAAACCACGATGCATGCGGGCTGGACGGAGGCGCAAGTGGAGGAGACGGTTCATATCGCAGCTCTCTTCGCCGCCTTCAACCGCATTGCCAACGGATTTGGATTGCCTTCGCCTTATCCTGACGGTTTGTGAGACCAGCTATGACCGAACCTTGTAATCCGCGGCTGCCCCGGCGCGTGGACGCGCCGTCGGCACGGCCAAAGCTTCTCACCACAGTGGCTCGAAGACTTGGCAATCAATGAAAACGAATCCCCCTTATGTAGACGAAGAGACCAGGATTCAATATCCCGGATGGGGTGTACTCGCCGCCGCATTTACCGGCGTCATGGTGAGCTTCGCACCGATCGTACCTTACACGTTTAGCTTGTTCCTCGATCCATTGCATGCAGCTTTTGGCTGGAAGCGGGAAGCGATGGGCGGTGCATTCGCGCTGGCTGCCATTACGGTTGCACTTGTCTCGCCTCTCATTGGCCTGTTGCTGGATCGATTTCCCCCGCGCCGCATCATCCTTCCCGGCATTCTGGTTTTCGCCTTCGGGCTGGCCGCGCTCAGCCGGTTGACCCCGCATATCGTTCAGTTCTATCTCACATTTTTTGTGATCGGGTTGGTTGCAAACGCCACCGCACAATTTGCGTATACGCGCACGGTCCTTACCTGGTTCACAAGCCACCGAGGCTTTGCGCTGGCCCTGCTGCTTAGCGGAAGCGGTATTGGCTCCATCCTGATTCCGCCGCTCACCGAGTGGATGATAGAACATCACGGATGGCGCAGCGCTTTTCTGCTTTTGGGCGGCATCGCACTTCTGGGCTTTCCACTCACCGCTATGCTCGTGCGCAATCGCCCCGAGGCCTCAATCGTTCGCTCTGCACAGCGCATCGACACGGGCATGACAGGTGCGGCGGCACTGCGCACTGCCGCCTTCTGGATACTGGCCTTTATCACCATCCTCTCAGCATTCAGCGAAAACGGCCTGGTGACGAACCTTGCCTCCATCCTGACTCAGCACGGTGTGCTTGCTGCCACTGCAGCACTTGCTTTGTCGGTCCGGGGAGGAGCAGGCATTGTTGGCCGGCTCGGCATCGGGTTCGCAATCGATCGCTTCTCTCCGGAACGGATTCAGTCGCTTGTTCTCGCCATATCGGCTGCGGGTATGCTGATCCTTGCTTTTGCTGGTAGCGCATGGGCAACTTTGTTAGGTGCGGCGGTCCTTGGCGTGGGACTGGGAAGCGAAGCCGATGTGGAGCCCTACCTGCTCGCGCGCTACTTCGGCCGCAGACATTTCTCCGTGTTGTATGGCCTTACCTGGACGGCTTATGCCATCGGCGGCGCCACCGGGCCGCTTTGGATTGGACACTTGTATGACCGTGCCGGCGCTTATCTGCCGCGGTTCATCGTCTATCTCGCGGGTGTGGCATTTGGAGCAGTAATTCTCAGCTTCTTCCTCCGATCCAGCCAGGAAAGCCTCACGTCTGAGCGGGAAATCACCGCCATCGCGCGCGTCCGGTTAGAAGGCTAACAATTGGAAACCGATCCGCTTGATTCTCACATTGCGGTGTCGAAAGAAGGCTCTAGGCCGCGCCATGTGGTCCGGCTGGATCGACCTTCGATCAACGCGGTGATGCCGAGATGACTTTTGCGATAACAACTATTTGCGCTGCTCTATTGCTGGCCGTCGCTGCTGCCAAACGCATGAAGCACCGCCGCGAATTCGAACGGCACCCCAAGTCGCATCCTCAACGAAGGGCTCTATCTCATGATGACTGAACAGCAGGTCGCAATAGTCGGTGGCTCCGAAGGCATCGGGCTCGCGGTCGCGAAGGCGGCACGTACCTTCGGAACTCGAGTTCTCGCCGTCTTAAGAACGAGAGATGCACTTGAGGCCGCACGAGACGCGGTGAGCGGATTGGAATCCGCGTAGCTGACATCAACAGCACCGCATCGATTCCGATCAACTGCGCAGGCTGGACGACAAAGGGCTGTAGAAAATGGTACGGCGCGGTCGGCGTGGCTGCGATGATCGCATCGATTCGAGTAAGTTTGCGTTCAGATCTACGCTAAAACGTCTTTCACGAAGCAACCCCGCGGCCCTCGATCAAAGTCTCGATGACAGACAATATTCCGAGTACTGCGAGTGCACTTACGCCCGCATAGCGAACAACCCTCGGCGGCACGTGTTCCTGAATCCACCCCCGCACGCCAGCTCCGATGGATGCGGCGAGTAATCCCTTGGTCACCATTGCGCAGACCGCGCCGCCCCAGACCGGCAAAGGCACATGATATTTGGCTGACATCGCCGCCGCCGTGATCTGCCCCACGTCACCCCACTCGGAAAAGAAAATCGCGGCGAAGGAAACCATGGCTGCCGTCGACGCGGAGACCTGTTTTTGCGCGGCGCGGCGGTCATCCTTGCGCCAGACCGCAATGGCCACGCCGATAAAGGTCGTTGCGGTCAGACCGGCAACGAAAAGTGGTGGCAGTCTTGAAATCACCTCACCGACCGCGACCGCCACAGCCATTTTGATCATGAACGCGAACGTTATGCCGATCATGATCGGCGCGGTCGAATAGCGCGCGGCCAAAACTCCAGTCATGTACAGGAGCTTGTCGCCTACAATTTCGGCCGCAAAGACAACACCGTAGGTTGCAAGGAATATCGTCAACATCTTCATCAGTTACTACCTGCTTTTACGCATGACGACAGGTGAAGATCGTCGGAGCCTCACGCGCTGCACTGCAGCGGTCGAAATACCCTGCGAAGTCCGCAAATCCAGTGGATTGGGAAGATACAAGTCGATAACAGAAACCATCGAATCGAGGGAAGACTCCCACAGTGACGCACACAGTCTGACGTTAATCGCCAATGCGGCGATCCAAGCGCGCAGCACTTCGAATGAACCAATTGTCGGCAGGTTGTTCTTCATTCTTCTGTCAATTCGAATTACTTGCCGGGATCCATTTGACATCCAGCCAGCCATAGATCGGATAAGGTTGCGTATTATCGAGTACCTTACCCATCCCGGGTGGGATGTTGTCTACAGGCGCATTCAGCACTGCTTGCGAAGTATCGAGAATATTCACCTCCGGAATCGCGTCGTAAGCGTCGACCTTCAGCCCCCTGGCGAGGATGATGTCTACATAGGCAAGAATGACGGCAAAGGGCAGCGAGACTTCTGTTAACGCGAGCGAGACCAGACCGGCTATTGTCTCGCCCACAATCAGATCGGTCCCAACCCCTTGCGCTAAGCTGTTAAGCTCACTGTTCGAATACACGCAGTTCTTTCGAAAAGGAAGATCCGGTGGAGAATACTTACCGGAGTCGAGCGTGACCGTTACCTCTACCGAATTGTCTGCGCCCTCTGTTACTTCAACCTGGCAGCCGTTGCGCATAGTGAATTGGAAAGAGACGGCGAGCTCGTAATTTCCACGGCGAGGCTTCTCAGGCGGCCTCACAATCATTTGAAGGCTATACGATCCTTTGAAAGGGAAGGACTTGATCTTCGGATGCGTTTCCACCATCACTGACCGAAAGGTAATTACCTTCACGAGTTCGTGGACTAGATGTGAGAGGAACGGTCCGTCATCTCCCGCCGAATCGTCGTAGATGTTATTCACGTCTGTGGTGTAGGTTTGGCCGGGCAAAAATGGACGCGACATAAAGACCGCCCGGGAGAACAACGAGTTGTCAGCATCCTGTTGCACATTCGCCGTCGCGAGCAGGAGCGGTGGATGGATTTCCGTGCGCCAACTGGTCGCGGTATCACCGATCCTATAAGTAGTAACAACCAGGTCATTGTTGATACACGTCGCGCCGAGAACTCGCCCGGGATCGAGATTGACAAGTGTCGTTCCGGTCACGTTCGTGTTGCTCGCGTAACCACCCGTCTGGGCGACAGAGTTAACAGTGCCAATGCCGACGGGATCGAAAGCCATCAGTTCGAGGTAACTTATACCGCTGGGAGTCCCGTTGCTCGTCGTCAAGTCAACACGCAAAGAGGCCACGTACTTCGGCCCGGTGTCGGTTGAAGTCGCGCACACAGCAACATCGCTGGCAATTGGCGCTTCCACGCCAGAAGCCCATTTTGCCCATTCCCCCATGCGCGTAAACGTCCCTGCTGCCGGTGATGGACGCCATGTGATCACGATCAGATTTCTCGCTCCGCCCACGACGGTTGTGACCACATCGCTGGTTGGGCCGCCGCTTGGGACCGCGATAAGCGCAATTTCGCTCACCGCGCCTGCCTGGCTCCCGCTGTCTCCCCAACGGTTCAGGCTCCCGTCTGTGCCGACGCTCCAGCCAATCAGCTCCAGATTGCCGCTGCCGTTACACACCGCCGTCACTACATTGCCCGAATCAATCGTGGCGATCGTCACCCAGCTGACTTTGCCCGCCTGCGATCCGCTGTCATTCAAGCGCGACAGCGATTGGTCTGACTCCAGGCGCCATGAGATCAACTCCAGGTTGCCGCTGCCATTGCACACCGCCGTCACCACCACATCGGTTCCCACCGTGGTGATCGCGATATTGCTCGCCGCTCCCGCTGCGGTTCCGGTATCGTGCAGCCGGGTGACAGAATTAAGGCCCGATGGCACATTCCACGAGATCAGCAGCAGCTTGTTGCTGCCGCTCTGTACTGCGGTGATTGCCGTTCGGCCGATGAGCGCGAGGGCCACCTCATGCGACGTTCCTGCCTGCGATCCGCTGTCGGCCCCTCGTGTCACCACATTCAGCGCCGGATCGGTATGCCAGGTGATCAGCTCTAGATTTCCCGAGCCGTTGACAAGCGCGGTCAACACTTCACTGTCGTTGAATGCCTGAACCGCGATCCCGTTGACTTCGCCTGCGCTCCCTTCCGCTATCGGCTGGATTAATGTGGTCATCGTTTCTCCTCTTCGTGTTCGCGACGCGATCCGAAATGCGTTCCACGAGGCAAGCTATCGCAGAAATGAAGCAATGCCGACTTCACCTCGCGCGTCGGCAAGCGCCCATGCAGCGTAGACCGTTCGCTCGAAATAACTGTGCCAATCGTCCGCACTTACACCACCGTGCACAGCTTCAGGATGTAATAGACCAAAACGACCGTCAGACATTTGTTGGTCAAGCAACCAGTCGACCGCCCATTGGTGTTCCTTAGCATTGTTTACGCTCAGGTAGGCAGAGCAGCGAAGCAACGCACAGCATGTTTCCAGATCCCAATCGCGTGCGTACGAGAGCGTCAGGGCCGGCAGAAACCCTGCGCCGTATGAGTCAACGGGAATTGAACCAGCTGCGGTAGCCAGCAGGATGGTCCGACAGATTCCAAGAATCTCTTCACGCGAAAATCGCACTAATCTCTCTACGTCCGGCAACTGCACTGCGCGATCCGGTGTAAAAGTGATGGCCAGCAAACGGCAGAGCAGGTGCGCGGCTTCCTCCGAGGTTAAGAGAACTGAGCGATAGGCCTCTTCAAGCGATGCGAGGCTGTCGTGCGAGACGCCCGCTCTTTGCAGCGAAAGATGCGCGACGATTGCGGGCACCGGGTCACCGCTGTAGTCCTGCCAGTCAAATCGGCGGAGTCTCGCCCCACACGCGCGAATCTGTGCTGGAGCGGCTCCAGCAACACCCAGTGCAAACAACCGAAGAATGTGGCTCTCAGTCTCTTCGTCGGGGATAGCGAGCACACTGAGCCAGCGGCACGCTTTCTTCAGAGCCAGGCGGTCACGCATAGACTTGGCAGACATCAACACTTTCCGCAGTGCGATGCAGTAAAGCGCCGCACAGCAGCAGGGCGACGAGCGTCGTATGATAGCAGCGCTCAAACACATCGCGACGCGAAGCATCGCTCGCCAACTCTCCAAATGCCGGTCCCGGAACTGACCCATCAGGCCGCCAGCTCTGCTGAAGACCTTTGAAAGACGCACAGAACAGATGTGTTTCGAAGCGATCGAGAGCGACCAGGTTCAGCAGCAGTTCGCTGGTCAAGTCCCAATCCGGCTTGCGCCAGTAATGCAGTAGCAACGGTTCAACAACGCTGATCGCCAATTCGCGATCGGCACGCGCAATTGCAGCTGGTCCGGTGAAATCGGTCAAATAAAAAAGCGTGTGTGTTACGGAATATACTTCCGGGAGCGAAAAATATATGGGGTTGCGGCATCGCGCCAGGGTGGTGCGACGGTAGACGGTTCCCCATGACGGTGGCTTACTGGAAATCCCGGCTTTCCAAGTCAAATACTGGAGTTCCAGTTCGCGGTATGGACTCATTTCCAAACCGTACGGATAGCCCGCTCGGCCCAAAGCCTTCGTCGCTTCTTCCATCATGGGCAGGCGAATGCCAGTCGAGCGCAAGGGAAGGTACGCCACAAGGTAGGGGCTGTAATAAGCAGGCAGCTTCCGTACCCATTCAGGAATGCACGGCTTACTCAAGAACTGGACAAGTTGACTCTGAATCGCCTCGAGCCTCGCATCTGCTGCTCCTGAACGCCATTCGAAAAGACATCCAAACAAAAGAGACAGTTCTGCAAGAGATTTCATGTTCTCGGGGTTGAACGGATCTTCCGGGACGAACAAGTCCAAATGATCTACGATCCAAGCCAAGCCTTTCTCCGTCGATTCGCTGGCATGCCGGATAAGCGATTCCAAGGGAGAGCACCTATTGCTTTGAGATGACGATGCACCAATGCGCCCTGCTGCAGATCAGCTTCCAGTTACGGGTTAACGGATCGACATCAACGCCGTGCTGTGCGAGAGCCTTTGTAACCCTGGCTTCATCTTCCTTGTCTAAAGAAGTCGCTTTCAGAATGCCCGCCGCGACTATCGCTTTCTTAATGTTCTCAAGATCGCTGTCTGAAGGTGCATGTTCCTCTGGCATTGGATCCTCCTCAACTATTACTTCTTGACGATGATGCAGTAGTGCTGGGAATGACAGATGATCGTGAAAGACCATGCTGGCTGGTCAACGTGATTGCGGGCAAGTTCTGCGCGAAGTTTATCTTCGTCCCCGCCCTTCACGCTTGTGGACTTGAGCAGGCCAGCGGTCACTAATGCCTGCTTGATCTTTTCAACATCAACATGTTCAGTGCCTTTTTCTGGGGACATGGGACTGACCTCCATGCTTGAGATACTTTCGCTAAATTAAATAGGGCTTCACTGATCGGCCCAAAGACAAAATGGCTTCGGCCTCGGATGCAAGTCCGGCGTCGGTTTCCGTTTGCCCCGCAAATTTGGCACAACTCAAGCGGAGGCCTGACGTATCGTCAACTTATGGAGAAATAGAACCGGATAGCACAGAAAAGAAACAGGGCCGGAAAATCAAGAAACAGGATTGCACCTGTGTCTAACGAATTTTAGATTCGAGCGATGAACACCCGCTCCGTCGTTGGGGAGGACCTGTCCGGCGCAGACAGAATACTGTTTCAATAAAAATTGTCAAGACTAAAATTTGTAGTCGTCAATCTCCGATGCGGCCATAGACAACTGGGATATCGAAACGATCCTTGCAAAAGACGGGCATAGCTATATACCCGAAAATAAGGGAAGTGCGGACTTAGTGGTGGGCGAGGCGGGAATCGAACCCACAACCCCCGGCTTAGAAGGCCGGTGCTCTATCCGATTGAGCTACTCGCCCGCTTTTCTTCATTGTAGCTTTGAATGATCTCCTGCGGAAACGGGGATCCGTCATGGTCGTATCTCTGGTCCAGGTGCCGGCACGATGACTGCTGCGAAAAGCGAAAGACACTCGGCTAGTCGAGACTTCGCATCACAGTCCGTTTGGCCACAAGCCGTCAAATAGGCAGTCATTCCCAGGTAATTCGATTCGGGCCCGATATGCGCCTGGCGAACAACGAGATCGACTCTGCATCGCCCGAGCGGCATGTCCCGCAGTCGGGCGCACAGTTCTTTCGCCGCCCGCTCTGCCTTGGATGGAAGATCCCATTGCTGGTCACTACGTATCAGCAAGTCGACATAGCATGACATTGCGTGGGTCGCTTCTACGCCCCTTGCGTCGAGTTCATCGGGATCAATCTGCTCGGGCAAAAAGACGTCTGTCTTGGATGTCCAAACGGGCGAGTTCATCGCGTTCAGTCGGGTAAGCGCGTTCGCGAGACCGGGAAGTTGCTTGGCTTCTGCGAGGTCCGAGGCTCGATTCGGGTCGGCACGCAAATCCACGAAGCCCAGCCAATGCGCCTCGATAACCGGAGCATCGCCGCCGATCTCAAACTCCCAGTCAGCTTCCATTCGACCCGGGCGCCGTTTGCGCAGCACACGAAAACTGCATGAGGTAGCGAACCAGGTTGGCCTCAGCCCAATGAATGTCGTCGCCCTGGTCACGTGAGAGATAAGCACAGTGCCCCCCATGCCGCGTCTCGACCAGCAAAATATTGGGGTTTGCGAGCAGTGCAGCCCTAGTCTCAGGCAACATGCGAACAAACGGATCATCTTCCGCACGAATGATCAGACTGGGGACGACAATCTTGTCAACCACACGCGCGCTCGCAGCCCGGTAGTAGTAGTCGTCGGCATCGCGAAACCCGCAGTAGCGGGCAACAATCTTGTCGTCAAATTGTCGCAGCGAACGAATGCGCCCCATTCCCCCCGCCCCGTAGATATGTGGGAAAAGCGCAACCTTGCGACGGAAGCGCCGCATCAGCCCGCGCAGAAAATGCCACTCATACATCCGGTTCACAGGCTCGTGCAGAGCGTCGGAGCCAGCGGCGAGATCGATGGCCGGACACACAGTTGCCACCGCACATAGCGGCGGCGCACTTCCCCACTCGCCGGCCAGTTTAAGCACCAAGTTGCCGCCCATCGAGTAGCCCACCAACGCTACGCGCTCAAGTCCAAATCGCCCGGCATAGTGGCGCATCACCGCGCCAACATCTGCTGACAAGCCGGAGTGATAAAGGGTCGGTGTCAATTCGTCGGTGTCGCCGCAATTGCGCATGTTCATGCGCACAACGTTACATCCTGCCGCCCATGCCCTTGCCGCGATTCCCTTGATGTAGCGCGATTCCGACGAGCCCTCGAGCCCATGCACCAGGATCACGGTCAGACGACTTGCGCGCGCAGGCTCTGGCTGCCAATCACAGAAGCACATCACACGGCTGCCGTCTCCAGGATCAACTTCCACTGTCTCTGCCACCGATGCGCAAAGAAACCGTGGTCTCGGCAGATAATTGCCAAATATGGTTTGCAGATGTCCGTTGGTCAATCCGCGTCGCGGCTCGAACGGATGCAAACCGGCCTTCAACATCTCCACTTCATCCGGGTAAATTATATTTTTCGGGGATTGAGGGCTCACGGAAGCTCGAAGGTTCGACTGCGCAAGGCTTGGGAGGTGTGCAAGTTTTTTGCGGTTAGTGGGGATCGAATGTTCGAACTCCATTTGTTCTCTGTAGCTTACAGAATCCAAGGTACCACGGTTACCGGCTGCCATGGCAAGCCGGAGCCGCCAATAAAACGATCCTGCGATCCGGGGCTGCGGCTGAGCAAGCTTAATACGATTTTACTCTGGCGAGCGACGGAAAACACGCGGGGATGATCCTACCTGTGCAAAGCCTGTTTACTGATCAATTGGAGTCGCCAGCCTGGCCTCGAGACGACCGAGTCCAGCCTGATTCCAAACACAGGGACGGCGCTGGATATGCTGATGGATATGCTGAGCAGCCTGCGCGAACTGGGCGTCGCGCTGCTGTTGGACGACTTCGACATGGGTTTCAGCCCCCCAGTCACTTGCATTCATTCTTCTATCCGCGCGACTGGATCGCACCCAGCCGACACATCGCAAAAAAAGCGTGCGCCCGAGCAGACTAGATACCCTTCAAGTCGCAATTATTCCGCAAATCATCGGTTCCTATTTGTGCTGACCACGACTGGGAATTGGATTGCCACGGATCTTTGCTGAATTCGGAAAGCTGTTGTGAGTTTTTCCTATCTACTCATGCGACCAAGATGAACCTAATCTCATATCAGCGGTGAGACGAACCATAGCGGGAGGCAATGCATATGAGGTTGATTCTGGGATTCGTGCTCGCATTCGCGATCGGAGCGGTCTGCCGTTTGGCCATGATTCCGTCTCCGGCGCCAAACGCCCTTCTCGGCTCGCTGCTCGTGGTTGCGATGAGCGTGGGTTACATCGTGGCAGAGCGAGCCCTTGCACGATCAATTAATTTTTCTCCTGAATCTGCCCATGCAGTTCAGAATTCAATCGACGGAGCAAAGTCATGCAGGTAATCGAATTCAAAGAGTTTGGAAATCCATCGCAATTGCGTCTCGCAGAACGGCCCTTGCCGCAGGCAGATGCAAATAACGCCGTAGTGCGCGTCGAGGCAGCCTCCGTGAATCCGAGCGACGTGAAGAACGTTGCCGGTCGCATGTCGCAAACCACGCTTCCTCGCGTCCCCGGGCGCGATTACTCGGGTGTGGTGGTGGATGGCCCAAAGGATTGGATTGATAAAGAGGTATGGGGCACCGGCGGCGATGTCGGATTCACCAGAGACGGCTCGCATGCTGAGTACATCCAGGTGCCCATCGCGAGCCTGGTGCGCAAGCCCGAAACGCTCTCGCACGAACAAGCCGGGTCCGTGGGAGTTACGTTTGTGACCGCATGGTGCGCCCTCGAATATGCAAGATTGTCGAGTGGGGAGACCCTTGCCGTGTTCGGAGCAAATGGCGGTGTCGGCGGCGCTG
>Ga0210386_10003850_pt1 | contig 12485 bp, 10 predicted proteins | sample IncBWH32OmetaG_FD_160091 | JGI IMG/M metagenome (GOLD analysis project Ga0210386, IMG submission 160091) | Forest soil microbial communities from Barre Woods Harvard Forest LTER site, Petersham, Massachusetts, United States - Inc-BW-H-32-O ... | reverse complement strand
TCAGAGATTGAATGCAGGTGTCGCTTTAATTGGGTCTTCTGAACTCTTCTGGGAAGAGCGAGTGATCGATGAGAGAGTATTATCTACTCAAGAGACGGCAATGAATCTTTCCAGGCGCGGGCTATACAAACAAGCGATATTCGCCGCCGCGATCGGCAACGCAAGAAGCCGATGACGCCGCACAAATCTTTTCATCTGAAGACCTATTTACTGATTGCGGTGATGGTAATCGCAGGGCCGCTGGGCAACGTCCTATTGGGCAAAGGGATGAAGCATATCGGAAAATTTTCGGTCTGGCCTCCCTCTGAGCTGTTTCACGTTGGACTGAGGATCTTCACAACCGGGGCCATCTGGCTCGGAATTGCTTCGCTGGTCACATTTTTCGTGGCCTATATGCTATCTCTTTCCTGGGCTGACTACAGCTTCGTACAGCCTGCCTCTTCGCTTGCATATGGCATGGTTGCGCTCCTCGGATACTGGATGTTGGGTGAAAAAGTGTCACCCTTGCGCTGGGTTGGAATCACAGTAATCTGCTTAGGGGTTTTTGTAGTCGGGCGGACCAATCCTCGAACGACGGAGCACATCTAGTTGCGACAGCTGATTCTGTTTGGCCTGATCGTGATCGCAGGTACGGGTGGCGAACTCTGCGTCTCACGTGCCATGAAAGTTGTCGGCGAAGCCAAAAGCCTTAGGCCAAGTGACATCGTGAAGGTAGTGCTGAAAGCCTTGCGTGTGCCCTGGATGTGGGTTGGGGGCGGAATGATGGCGGTGGCCTTCTTTGCTTTACTGGCCAGCCTCTCCATCTTTAATGTCAGCTTCGTAGTGCCTGTAACGGCATTAAGCTATATTGCTGGCGCTTTTGGCAGCATGACCTTTCTCGGCGAGCGAGTAAGCAGACAACGCTGGCTTGGCGTCCTGCTAGTGGCCATCGGCGTCATACTGGTATGTTTGGGCAACCATTGACGGTCCCACCGGGGGCAGAATGATTGGCATCGCCGAGCTCACTAGAGAACGCAGGATTTTCGGCGATATCTTCCATCTTGCCATCGATTCTTTCCGTGCGAATCGTGCCCGTTTCCTACTTACATCACTCGGCATGGTGCTGGGAACCGGATCGTTAATCTGGGTCGTAACGATCGGCCTTGCGGGGGAGAAGTATGTCCTGACCTCGATCCAGAACATCGGCGCTAATCTGATCTGGGCCGAATGCCCGGGACTTGATAACCCAGCGGTCGGCACGGAACACGACTTTCTGACAGTGAGGGATATGGAGGCAGTGCAACGAGAGGTGCCCGGAGTCATGTCGGCCACCCCAGTCGTGAATCTGCGAGAGCCATATCCTACAGGTTCCGGGGGAGAAATCTCCTTGCTGGAGCTGGGCGTCTACCCTCAATACGAGCAGATCCGCCGTTTGCGGTTGCTTTCGGGCAGGTTCTTCGATGAGCATGACGCCCAGCTTGCTAGCAAAGCGGCCGTCGTGACAGAGAAGTTTGCGGTCAGCCAGTACGGGAGTGTCAGGGACGCTTTGGGACACAATATCTCCATTTCGGGAATCCCGTTCGAGATTATCGGAACATTTGTCGAACGAATGAATACGTATGGCGGGTCAGAGATCGCTGACAATACTGTTCTCATCCCTTATCAAGTCGCCCGCTACATTAAGGGCAATGACGTAATCAATCAGATCTACTTCTCCGCATCAGACATGAACAATGTTCCGCAAGCCACAGAGGATATTTTGCGTGTCATCAAGTCGAGGCATAGACCCGAGGCGGTCTATGACGTGGGCAATCTGACAGACGTCCTTGAAATAGCGCGAAAGACGATGATTGCGCTGAACTTGATTCTGCTTTTGTTTTCTGCGGTTACATTGTTAGTCGGCGGCATAGGCATCATGAACATCATGCTGGCGACGGTGACTTCCCGGATTCGGGAGATCGGAATCCGAAAAGCTTTGGGGGCGACACGAAGCGAGATTCGACTTCAATTCCTTCTAGAGTCCACGTTGATATCGGTGGGGGGGGGAGTCATCGGCACAATCGTCGGTTTCCTTGTACCATTCACGATTCACCTGTTCAGCGGTTTCGAACTGCAATTTTCATGGATTTCGGCGGCGGTGGCCCTTTTGGTCTCTGGTGCGATCGGCATTGCATTCGGAACGACGCCCGCAACGCGAGCCGCTCTCTTGGATCCAGTTGAATGCTTGAGGTCCGAGTTCTGACTACCACGGTGTATAGAGATCCAAACGTGCTTGCGCAAGCGCGACGCGAGCGTAGTTCGCATTGTCCCCTTGGGATTACGGATTACGGCAGCTAACGGAGCTTACTTCTGACCTGAGAGTTGGGCAGCACGCGTCACTCCCTGAATTGCGCCGCGCCGCCCAGGGGCATTTACGAGTGCTGTCTGAAATTCTTTTAGCGCCAGACCCGGGCGATTCTGTTCCATGAGCAGGCAGCCTAATTGTTCGCGGGCTGGAAGAATCGGTCCCGGCGTCACTGGAAGCTTCTCGATTGCGTCCTCCTCATCGGCCGACGCGCGCATTAAGGACTCGGCTGCATCCGGTCTCCTGTCGGCCTCGGCGGACCACGCCATGACTTCGCGAGCCAGAATCGCCGCCTGCGCGGCCCAATAATCATTGCCCGAAGTGCGAAGCTGCTGTTCGATCTCCCGTAACCTATCAATTTCCGTGCGCGTCTCGGCAGCGCGTCCACTCCGAGCAAGTCCCAGGCCGCGAGCCCAAAACGCAATTGCGATCACATGAGGTGGGACTCCTGTTGGAGGAACGATGCTAGCCGCGTCGGCCCACTGACCCCGCTCAACCGCGTAACGAACCGGCATCGCAGTAGCGGCGTACGCTGTCTTGAAATCGCCTGTGCCCAACTTCGGCATGTTTTTGAGTTGCTGAATGACCTGAGCGGCATCTTCATTGCGTCCACTCTGTAGATAGGCATACACCAGATAATCCATGGCGTGCAGCTCTTCTCCCGTATCGCCCTGCTGGTGCGCAGCTTCTCTTGCCGCAAGGTTGGAAGTAATGGAGTCTTCCCATAGGCCGAGTCGAGTGAATATATGCGATGGCATGTGTAATGCGTGCGGTGCCGAGGGAGCAATCTGGGAGTAAGCCTTTGCCGCTGAGAGCCCTCTTGGTGCAAGTTCCGCATTGTCGTAAGCATGGATGAGGTAGTGAGGGATTCCGGGATGCTGCGGGTAGGCGCGATCAAGCGGCTCAAGTAGATCGGCCGCCTGTTTCTGCCTCGCATGCGTCTTATCCATAGGAGATGCATTCGCCAGGAGTGCCAGTGCGTAAAACACCTGTGCTTCGAGATCTTTCCTGTTCTCTGCAGCGAGATCGCTCATAGCGCGCTCGTAGTTCAACGCCCGTGTGTGGTAAGGAACAGCGTCACTGTCTTGATAGATCAAGACCAGCGCATGGATGAACTGACGCTCGCGTTCGGAGCCAGCCCCGATCTGCTGCGCCCGCAGGATTTCGTTCCGAGCAATCGAAGTTGTCACAGGCGAAATGGGTGGGTCCCAAAGCTGATGAAAGTACGTCATCGCCATGCCCCAGTGTGCCATCGCACATCGCGAATCCAATTCGGCCACGCCCTGAAAGGTAGTCTCGGCGGCGGTGTATGCGAAGGAGTGAAGTAGCGCTATACCTCGATCAAACTGTTGCTGAACAGCTGGCGCGCAAGAAATCGGAAACGATACTTTTCCAAGTTTTTCAGGTGCGCTGTGGCTGTGTGTCTCTTGCGTCGGTGAGAAGGAACAGATGAACAGCAGACTGAGCGCTGTTCGCCATAGATTGGGCATCCCCTATCTCCGTAGGCGCGTCGTCTTTTGCGGCACCGAGTGTGGCATGCCTCACACTTGACAACAATTCCTGACCCATTGGCAAGCCAGAAGTATTGCGCATACTCTGCCGAGCTTGTGTTCAGAAGGACCCGGGATGAGACCAGCAGTGAACGCTCATCCCAGATGAACCCGTCTGTGAGTTAGTGCATCTTCGATAGACCAGCTTCCACAAATCTTGCGCTGGCATCTCCCAGGTTTTGGCGCAGATCCAGACTGAAAGTCTCTTTCCCTGCCTGATGAAATTGAGTTGCCATAACAACTAGATCGATCCCGGTGAGTTCATGCGTAAACCAATTGGGGCGTGGACCGGGAAACGGCCAGCGTAGCCTGAATCCATTCCCGCACCAGTCATCTGTGAATCGTCTGGTGTAACCGCCGACAATGATGATGCTCTGCCGTGTGCCTTCCTGCAATGTGGCGTCGGCGATCTCCTGCAACAGCTCGGCGCGGTTTACTACTGCCTGGGCGGCCGCCACCAAAAAAGCATAACGAGGCGGTAGAGGCTGCGGATTGAGTGAGACTTCCTCACCGAATCTGTGGCCGCCGCCGATGGCGTCATAAATTTCAGGGTGCTTTGCAAGAATGCTTGCGAGCAGGACTCTCCAAGGCTCCGGATGGGGGCTAAAGATTGATCTTGCTGTTCGCAACTCCGCGGGACTCGAATCAAAAACTCTCCAGGGCTCGGGGCTTGGACCGAAGGATTCGATCTGCCGTAATGCCACGCGGATAACCGGATCCCAGGGTCCCGGGGGCAAGGGATGTTCGTCATCCTCACGTCCACTGCTTGCTCCAATCATGTCGTGGACAAAGGCCAATAACTTTTCCTGGGTGATGTACAAGGACTGTTGCTCTGTTTGCTCAATGCTCATTTCGTTCGCTCCTTTGCGACGTTGTGATGAAACCCGATTGTTCCCGGAAGTCCACCGCACTCAGGCGGCATGAGATTGGCGGACATCCGATTCACGTGGGATCTGATGGGTGGCCCTTCGCCACCCATCAGTGGAGCTGGCGCAGTTGAGAGGCTATGGGTTTGGTTGCACCGGTTCATCTGCGTCGCCTGGACAACGGCGGTACTCCTGGGACTTCTCCAGCAGGCTGATCTTTTTCTTGAGCAGCTCATTTTCGAGTTGCATGTGTTCGAGTTCGAGATCCAGTTTCTTCTCAAGCTCAGACTCGCAAATGCTGCACTCATCAAGGCAGCCCTTAACCAGCAACCCTGGCGTCGGCAGTGCGATTTGCTTTTCCCATGAGACTGCCTTGACGAACTCCGCATCAGCGAGATTGTGATGACAGCAAGTGCAAGCAAGCTGCCATCACCGGCTCCTCAAAACAAAGGTCCTACAAGTCTCTGCCTGCTTCTGAAGTGCCTCATATGAGCCGACTCTGGCTTTTATGGGGCATCTTGGTGTTTACGATGTTCATGCCAAAGTCTGTTTTCTGAGAATGCTCTGGACATCCAGGACAGCGTTTTACCCGATCGATTCATATGATTCGCTTTAGTGCGGCACATCGAGGCATCTGATCGGCGATGCTTCGGACCTGCGATTGCTGCGGAAAGAGGAAAGCGCACGAGAGACTTCACACCTAAGAAAGGGAATCAAACTTGGCCCTTAAATGAGATGTCTACCGAAACAATGCTCGTCTGCTGAACCTTGCCGTGAAGTTCAAGTTGAGGACCCGAAAGCGGTCGGTGTACGCTGGATTGCTCTCGAAGTAGCCGTTCCGGTTCACACCGTCGGCAAATCGTTGAGGATCCGTCATTGCCCTACGCTCTCAAAAACGCCGCGTCGAACGATGTCTCTGTCCTGGATACGAGACAGAACGCGAGACGCGGCATGTGGCTAGGCTGGCTTGCGGCCATGGTCATCACCATAGGAGTCCTGCAGCATCTGACCACTCCAGACCAGATGCACTGGGTCTATGTTCTTCAGCGGCTGTACTATATCCCGACTGTGCTCGCCGGCCTGGTCATGGGGTGGAGAGGCGGATTGGTCGTTGCGCTGCTCGCGGGTTGCGCCTTCGCAACTGGTACGCCGCCCATATGGACTGTAAGCCGCGTCGACGTTATCGATGAGCTACTGGAGATTTGTATGTTCTGCGTGGTGGGCCTGTTATCCGGAGTGCTTACGGATCGACATCGAAAACAAGAGGCACTTCTTCGCAGGACCACCGATCAACTGCGCCAGGCGCATCAGGAATTGGAAAAGAACTTTGAAAGGATAAAGCGCGCGGAGAGGATTTATGCGCTGGCGCAACTATCGGCGGGTTTGGCTCATGAGATTCGGACTCCGCTGGCAAGCCTGGAGGGTGCGGCTTCCCTTGTCCAGCGGGAGACTCAATCGGTGGAACAGCGTCGCGAGTTTCTTGACATCATCCAGAAGGAGAGCCAGCGGCTCAATCGCCTGCTCACCAGTTTTCTCGAATTCGCCAAGCCGCGGCCACCCGAGCTGACGATGATCGACATCGGTGAACTTCTGGACTTGGTCATTATTCTCGTTCGGCATGCCTGCGACGCGAGTCGGCTCGAGTTGCGAAGACACATCGGGTCCGACTTGCCGATGCTCGAGTGCGATCCGGAGCAACTGAAGCAGGTCCTGATCAATCTCGTCATGAATGCGTGCCAGGCCATGCCGCTCGGAGGAACCGTGTTGTTAGAGGCTCAGCGCGACGGCGCCAGCATCCAAATCGATGTTCATGATCAGGGAGGAGGCATTGACGAAGCAAACCTGGAAAAAATCTTCGATCCCTTCTTCACAACCAAGGAAAGCGGGACGGGCCTCGGGCTCTCCGTCGCACACCAGATCGTCAGTCAACACGGAGGGGTACTGACCATCGCTAGCAATTCCTCCCAGGGGGTAACGGTCCGCGTATCGCTTCCTCTCCAGCAGTGCGCAATATGATGAACGGCAGAATCCTCGTAGTGGATGACGATCCCAGCCTGCGCAGAGTGCTGCAGGTTCAACTGGAGCAAGAGGGATACGAGGTTGCCGTCACAGCCTCTGCCCAACAGACATTGTCGGTACTTCAGCTTCGACAATTTGACCTGGTGATTACGGATCTGAAGATGCCGGGTATGTCTGGACTTGAGCTGCTCAAACATGCTCGGTTGCAATATCCGAACACGATCATCATTATGCTCACCGCTTTTGGGACGGTGGACACGGCGGTGGAGGCGATGAAGGCGGGCGCCTACGACTATCTTACGAAGCCCGTTCACCAGGATGAGATGTCTGTAGTTGTGCGCCGCGCCCTGGAGCACCTTCACCTAGTGGAGCAGGTGCGCACCCTGCGCCTCAGCCTCAACAAGAAGTATGGTTTTGAGAATATCCTCGGGCGTTCTGACGCCCTGCTGGAAGTTCTGGACACGGCTGAGAGGGCCGCGCACAGCAATTCAACGGTGCTCATTCGTGGAGAAACAGGCACAGGCAAGGAATTACTGGCGCGAGCCATTCACTTCAACAGCTCTCGCCGTGACAATCCGCTGGTCACCATCAACTGCGGAGCTATACCAAAGGAGTTGCTGGAATCTGAACTCTTCGGCCACAAGAGAGGCGCGTTTACCGGCGCCGTCGCCGACAAGAAGGGGAGAATCGAACTAGCCGACGGAGGTACCCTCTTTCTCGATGAAATCGCCGAGATGTCACCTGACCTTCAGGTAAAGCTACTCCGGCTTGTTCAGGAAGGAGAAATCGAAAAGGTCGGCTCCGAGGTGAAGGCCAAAGTGAACGTACGAATTATTGCCGCGACCCATCGGGAACTGCAAGCGATGATCGAGGACGGTACTTTTCGCGAAGACTTATACTACCGCCTCGCCGTAATTCCGCTAGTGATGCCCCCCTTGCGCGAACGCTCCGAAGACATTCCGGATCTGATACAAAATTTTTTCCGCAAAAGCCAAAAGAAGAACGAGCGACCGGATCTGGTCATGTCACCTGCTCTGTTGCCCTATTTCAGTCGGTATCGCTGGCCTGGCAACGTGCGCGAACTGGAGAATGTTGTAGAGCGCATTGTTGTTCTGGCGCGAGGAAGCGATATTACTGTCGATGATTTACCTCCATTCCTGCGGCTGGAGAAAGCCGGTATCGATGCCCTCGAGATAGAGTTGCCTCCGCAAGGCATCAGTCTGGAAGCAATCGAAAAAGAGCTCCTCCTGAAGGCCCTTCACAAGTGCGATTGGAATCAGACCCACGCGGCCCGTTATCTCGATATCAGCCGCAAGACCCTTATATACAGGATCGAGAAACACGGAATCCAAAAACCACCAGACTTTCAGGACTCCAAAGACTGAGCGGCAAATAACCGAGCTGCTCGTCGGGCCGGAACTATCGGCCCTTCGTGTCGTGCCCGATTTAATCCAGTTCTGGCTGATATGAGGCACCCTCATAAGGGCCGGAGACAAAAATTGCCTTTGTTTTTTGATATCCAGCAATGGAAGGTGGATTGCACTTGACGCCATCGCAATCTCGTCCATTGGTGGCGAGACCGAGAGAATGTTCTTAAGTCTGAGGGGGGGCCACCAATGGGACGAGATTGCTCGGAGTGTCCATAACATCGTATGAAGCAAAAAACGGAAAAGCCACGCAAATATAAAACAGCAGCACCGCTTCCCGCGCGGCGCAAATGCGGGACGATGGCGGTTCATTCCAGACTGCTTGAGCAAGATCCCGCCTTTGGAAGGAGACTGGTCGACCTTGAGCGGCTGACCTCCCGGAGGATGCTCGCGGGGCTGACTCATCGAGCAGCAGCTCCGACCATCATTTCTGTGGTCGTACATGTTATCTACAACAGTGCGTCGGAAAATATCTCGGATGCTCAGATTCGAAGCCAGATAAAGCGGCTTAACACGGATTACAGCGCAAAGAATCCTGATCGAAAAAAGACGCCCTCGGTATGGGGAGGTCTTGTAACGGATGCCCGGATCCAGTTTGCCCTGGCGACGAAAGGCCCTGATGGCAAGGCGACAAAAGGGATTACGCGAACTAAAACCGCGAAGACATCATTCACTGACGATGACGGGGTGAAGTCGGCAGCCAAGGGTGGCGCAGATCCCTGGCCGAGCAAGGAATATTTGAACCTTTGGGTCTGTTCTTTGGGAGGAGGACTTTTGGGATATGCCCAATTCCCGGGCGGACCTGCGAAGACCGACGGTGTGGTGATTCTTAATACAGCGTTTGGAACAAAGGGGACAGCGACTGCGCCTTTCAACCTGGGAAGGACAGCTACCCATGAGGTCGGTCACTGGCTCAACCTGCACCACATCTGGGGAGACACCCAACATTGTGAAGGCACTGATTTTATAAACGACACGCCGAATGCGCGACTTCCCAACTATGGAAAGCCGAAATTTCCTCACATAAGTTGCAGCAACGGTCCGAACGGAGACATGTTCATGAATTACATGGATTATGTCGACGACGACGCAATGTTAATGTTCACCGCCCAGCAGGTTGCGCGAATGAACGCCGCCCTGGCAGGCCCAAGGAGTGGCGTCGGAAGATGAAAGCAGTCGAAGTTCGATGAGTAACAAGGTTGAAAAGGCCATGCTGGCACAGCACTGGGTACATTCCCATGAGGAAGACAGCGATACGGAAATGGTGTTTCGACCGGTGAGTTACAAATTTCCCCCATCCCGCGGACGTACTTCGCTGGACCTCAGACCGGACGGCAGTCTGACTGAGAGCGGGCCTGGGCCCAGTGATCGCAGCGAACACACCGAAGGAACATGGTGGCTGGACGCGGACAACAATCTGGTCCTCGACCAGGGTCCACGACACCATCAACGATCTCGTGTCCTGAGATTGGTTTCGGCAGATGGAGATCGCTTAGTTGTGAAGAAGTAATTCAAGAAGTTTTAGATTCCGAATCCCACAGCACGCAAAAGGGATATAGGGGAGGGTCGCATGGCGACTAAAGTAAAGGCACCTCGCAAAGCTCAGAGTGCAAAGTTGTCCCATCCAAAAACGGTCAGCTCACCTTCAGCAGCCAAGCGTAAGGCGACCCCCAAAGGCTATGCTGCCCGCAAAGCAGGCAAGACGAACATCATCGGATTTAAGGATGCGCATAACGCCGGATTGAACCGTTTATCGAGCCGGCTGGCGACCGTGTCGATGAAGAACCCGCATGCAATCGATGCGGTCATTCGTAAGACGCAAAGCCCGGCAGTCGAACTCGCGTCGACATTCCGTCAGCAGTTCGCGGGTTCCCCCGCGCACGCCCGCATGCTCGCCGAATCCTATGCGCGATCCATAAAAAATCCTCTCAATCATCGCGAGCTGTTCCAGGAAGCAGCGGAGATGAGCGCTGAAGAAAGGCGGACGCTGATCTCGGGCTATCGCCGTGCGGGGCAGGCACGCGGTGTTGTCCATGCTGTCGGACAATTGCCACGAGGGCAGGGCCGGGTACTGATGTCTGAGCTTGTGCTGCATGAGAACGGCAAGATAGATCATGACGGGTTACGCAGTGTTTTGCATTGGCTGCGCGATGCCGGCGCGGAGATGAGACGAATGGAAAAGGGCAAGCCTGCGCCCCGTCATGATACTGATGCAGCCGTGGTGGATTTCTTCGAAGACGTCGCCGATGACATCGCAAACGCTATTAATTCCGTGGTGGACGCGGTCAAACAAGCCGCCGGATCATTGGGACAGGCCATCGCGGACATGGTCAACTGGGCCGCCAATGACATTGCCAACCTGGTCTTTGCGCTGATTAATACGGCGAGCCAGACCATTCTCCAACTCCTCAACGCTGCACTGGAGACTGGTTATGAACTCGTAAGAAAAATCGTCGCGGGGCTCGACGCGATTGGCAAGGGGCTGTTCACTGTGCTTGATTCCGCCTTAAATCTCGCCATGGACGGACTCGTCACAGTGCTCAAGGCAATCGACAACCTGGGGCACACATTGGCTGAACTCCTGGGATATCTGGCGAACAAGACGTTCGACATCATAAAACGTGGCGCGGAAGCGCTGCTTGCCATCGGCAAGACAATCGGGAACCTGCTCCAACAGGCGTTTGCGTTTAGTCTCACGCTGGTCAGTGACATGGTCCACGCACTCATTGACCTCGGAAAGACTGTAGCGGACATTTTTACAGCTCTAATCACCCGAGCAGGAGACCTCTTTGACGCAGTGGTAAATTCGCTGCTCTCGCTCGGCCGTACTCTGGCCTCAGTCTTCAACGATGTCATCAATGCGGGGCTCGACCTGGTAAAGGAAATTGCTCGCGCGGCAGCGCGTGCTGGTCAGGCGCTGCTGGACTTCACAAAGTATATGGTGAATGCGGCCGCAGACGTAATACGCAAAGTGCTCGATGGACTTCTGGAAGCCGGGCGCCTGTTTGTGGATGTCATCACTACGCTGGCGACACATGCGCTCAATGCCATCAAATCGGTCGTGAACGCTTTCCTCCAGTTGGGACACACACTGCTGGATCTGCTGAAAGAGACTCTGAACCTCGCCATGAACCTGCTGAAAGAGGTGGTCAAAGCCGCCTTCGCGCTTGGTAAAACCATCATCGAATTCACACGCCAGATGATCGAATTTACCTATCGTACAGCTGCACGCTTAATCGACGCAGCACTACAGGTCGGCGCCAAGGTCGTGGACATTCTGGAGTCGGTCGTAAAATCCAGCTATTTCATCTTCCGCAAGATCGTAAACGCCGTACTGCAGACGCTCGGACCAGTGGGGGACATCCTCGGTTGGTTGCTCGCCCGTGGTGAGGCGCTGGCCTCGGCCTTGTGGCGCGAAGCAGTCCTGGCCATCCGCTTCGTGAAGAAAAGTGTGGTTGAGGTTCTCGACTGGGCAGCGGCGCAGACCGAGCAGATGCTCGAACGCATGGTCCAGCTCTGCGAAGAGGTAGGTGCGGCGGTCACCGAAGTGATCGATTGGGCCATTGCCCGTGGCAATCAGGCGCTTGAAATACTCGGCGGTCTGTGGGACCGTGTGGGCAACGCGGTGATCTACGCGCTCAATTACCTGGCGAGCGATTTCATTCCTGGTATTGAGAAGTTTGTAAAGGGTGCGTTGGACGCAGGTTTCGAGCTCGCAAAATTTGTTGCCTGGACTGTCGGCAAAGCCTTTGAAGTGACTCTCGCAGTTGTGCAAGGCGTACTCGAAGCAGGGGGCACGCTTGCGCAACTCGTGGTTGAGATCGTGAAACACCCCGACCAGGCGATTCAGAATCTGGTGAAAGCGGCACGCCAGCTTGGACAGACTGTGAATCAGGTCGTCGACGCATTCAAACAGGCAGGAGACGAGTTTGCAGACGAATTCACGCGCGCGATGTTTGCCATTGGAGAAGACATCAAGGACATGCTCCTCGCCGTGTTGGAAGTTGTGGTTGGCTGGCTCGATACAGTTGTGTTTCAGTTGATGAACTTGCTCAATGGCTTCCGTCACCTTACCGCAGCGGAGTTGGCGGACGTCAAGCTGGTGTTTGATACTTCCGTCGACTTTGATGTCGCCTACATCGCAACCGATTCTCCAACGAACCGCATTATCTTTGGAATTCAGGACTTCTTTACCGGCAATCCGGATTCGCGAGCCTTTACCACCGGCAACCTGATCAACTTCGATGCGGGCGATGGGCCCATTGAGCGCTTCACCATGGTTCATGAGATGACCCACGTC
>Ga0210386_10003846_pt1 | contig 12491 bp, 8 predicted proteins | sample IncBWH32OmetaG_FD_160091 | JGI IMG/M metagenome (GOLD analysis project Ga0210386, IMG submission 160091) | Forest soil microbial communities from Barre Woods Harvard Forest LTER site, Petersham, Massachusetts, United States - Inc-BW-H-32-O ... | reverse complement strand
AGGGAAGCCCACCAAGAATGGAATGGCCTCGGGGACGTCCTATAGAGTACGGCCCAGCAGATATTCCATATCAACCGCTGCAGACGGTCGCGAACCGCAAACGCAGGTCTCAGGTATGGATCGGCCGCCGTGTCTGGAGCGATATGATCCGCCGCATTATAGTGAATCTGTTTCGGCATGATGCGAGAACCTATTCCGGATCGACAGCCGCGGGAGTTAGAACAGTAGCTGTTCCAAAGAGACGGATAATAGCCTTTGCATTCTCTCGCATATCATATCTGCGATGGAAGCACTGATAGGCAAGTTCGGCCATATGCTGCCGTTCCGATACGGTCATGCCGATCCACCTTTGCAAGAGCCTTAGCGTGCCATCAGGGGTATCTAGCTCCATCAGACCTGCGCCATCCTCAGCAATCTCTTCGGCGATGTTCACCTTATCCGCCAGCAGTACTGGCTTTCCGCAGCCAAGTGCCTCTGCCACAGCGATTCCGAAATTCTCCTGATGCGAGGGCAGAATGAACGCCTCGGACGCGAAGAAGGCGCCCCACTTTGCGTCACCAGTCAACATTCCCGGCCAAAATACCCGATCTTCAATCCCCGCGCTGACTGCGGTGGCCTTCAGCTTGGCGCTCCATTGCTGTTGATCCGGCCCCGCCATTACAAGATAGAGATCTGGATCCTCCGCTGCTACTTTAGCGAAGGCGTCGATCAACATATCGCATCCCTTTTTTCGATGGATTCGGCCAAGAAAGAGAAGGTATCGCTTGCCAACGGCATCGGAGCACTTCGCAAAGAAAGCTCGTTTCTGGACCTCGGGATCGCCGGACGGCCCGCTCGCTCCGTATGGTACGACATACGGGTTCCAGCGATGTAACCAAAAGCTTTCTTCTGCTAGCCGCTTCTCAGCTTTGGAAGTAAATAAAACACGGTACGCACCGCGGAGTATCCAGTACTCCGCAGGAATCCAATAAAGCCACTTCTTCACATGCTTGAGCGGGAAGGCATGCTTGAAGTAGGGATCCAGCATGCCATGAGTAAAGACAACATAAGGAGTATTTCCGGCGAGAGTCCGCCAGGCGGCAAATCCGCAGTACTGCCACAGTCCGTTAACCACGACGCCGTCAAATCGATGGCGGTTGTTTCTCAGCCATGGCAGCAGTTTGGAGTTGAACCCATACTTGGTATTTGTGGGGCCGAGAGCGTGAACTGGAAATCCGATATCGCTCAAATAGGGTGCTGAAGGATCATCCAGGGTAACGACCTCGCCCGTGTATCCAATAGGTCCATAACTCAACAAGACCCTCACCGACTCGGTTGGGCCGCCGGCCTCCGGATTCAACGTTCCGATTATGTGCAAAATTCGCATCAGAGCTTATGTATTACTTTCGAGCATAGCAGCAGAATTTGTGGTTGTCGCAAAGTCCCGGCTGAAGTCGCTTTGCACAGCCTTCAGCCTCCTTGTGACATGAGCGATTGCTTGCCGGAGACCAAGAATGTCCTTTTCGTAGCTCCAATCGCGGATACGCTCCAACGCGCGCTGTCCCATAATGTTGGCGGTGTCAGGTTGAGCCAGCACCCTACGCAATGCGTCCGTCAGTGCTTCAACATCGCCAGCAGGGAAGATACAGCCTTCGACACCATCCGAGATTAGATCCGGTTGACATCCAACATCGTTGGAGACGATCACTGCCCTCCCGGCGTTCATCACTTCGTTAACTATCAACCCCCATGGCTCATTCTGTGAGGGAAGCACGAAGACGGTCGCAATGTCGAAGAATCGTGGCAAATCTGATTGATTGCGGAAGCCGCAGAATCGGATGCTGCTAAAACCGCTTTGCATCGCACGACCTTCGAGCGCCGTCCGTTCCTCTCCATCCCCGACGATCACAAGATAAGGATGAGGTTCGATTCCGTTGCCCGGCGACAAATTGAAATAGGCCTCAAGCAAGTCGCCACAGCGCTTTCGAGTTTGTAACTTAGAAGCAAACAAGATAACCGGTCTAGATTTATCTAGATTTAGCTCACTTAACAATTTCTCGCGCCCGATCGTGGCCTCTTGGCTTCGATTTTGAAAAGCATCATTGTCGACTGCGTATGGCATCAAAAACTGTGGGACATCGTCTCCTAAAAAATGCTTCCAATATGCCGCGTTAGAACTGCCAATTGTCAATGCGCCGTCGACAAAATATCGCAATAGTCTGAAAAAGAACTTCTTCGCAACGGGCTTGAATCGACTGCTATCTTTTGCTGGAAAACGCGACTCTGCACGAAGCAACACGGGGATTCCCAATAATTTCGCAAAAAGCATCGCTTGAATCGCGTTCAGAGTTGAATACCCGTGCACCCAGAGCACATCGAAACGAGGCCGTTTCTTATTGCCCGACAGGCGATTAAATATACCGTAGTTGAATTGACTCTTCGGCCCCGTCCTTCTTTCGTCCCAGATCGCCGGCAAGAACTCATGCTGGTATCCATCAAGCAAAGGAACATCCCACTTCACATTAACTCCGAAACCCCTGTCGACGTATTGCTGAACAGAAAAATCGGAAGCGAAAAGGACAGTAAGTTCGATATCCGCTTCTTCCGATATCCGGCGTAGTAATGGAGCCTGATATTGGATCGGGTGACTTACCAGGTAAGCTACTCTAACTTTCCTCTTCGTTGTATTCCTCTTATCGCTCATCTCGGAGTTGGCCTAGTTAAGAATGAATGGCTGTGCCCGTCACTGGAATTTTGTGGGTTAGTTGGGCGATGGCCGCACGGAGCGCGAGAACGTCTTCCTCAAAGCTCCACGTCTGAATTCGCCGCAGTGCATTCTGGCCCATCTTAGCGGCAGTCTCCGGGCTGTCCAGCACGCGTTGCAAGGCGTTAGCCAACGCGTCCACATTACCCACAGGGTATACGTATCCCTCAACCCCATCCGTAATCAGGTCGGGATGGCAGCCAACATCGTCTGAGACAATTACAGCCCTGCCCGAGTTCATTATTTCGTTGACGATCAGCCCCCACGGCTCATGGCGGGCCGGCAAGACAAATACGCTGGCGATATCAAAAAAACGGGGTAATTCGGATTGGTTCCGAAAGCCGCAAAATCGAACATCGGGCAATCCTTCGGCTCGTACAAGATCTTCTAGTGCCGATCGCTCTTCCCCATCCCCAACAATTACAAGATAGGGCCGATCCGCATAGCTCTTCTTGTCAATCAAAATACGGTATGCAGCCAGTAAGTCCGAGCAATGTTTGCGCTTCTGTAGCTTTGAGGCAAACAGAATCACGGGTTTGCTTTTATCCAGATCAAGTTCCAAGAGCAACTCATCCTTCGTTGTCGCCGAATCGAGGCTGCGTCTTCGAAAGTAGTCGTTATCCACCGCGTATGGCATCAAAAACAGTGGAACGCCTTCGCCGAAGTAATGCCTCCAATATTCTTCATTCAGGGTGCCGACCGGCAAAATCCCACTGACTAAATTCTTCAGCAACCGCATGAACACTTGCTTCAGCAGAAGCTTAGGTCCACTCCGCGGGCGATCTCTCAACCACATATCGCCGCGCAGTAATACTGGAATATCCAACGCCTTCGCAGCCAACATTCCATGTATAGCATTGACCATCGCGTACCCATGAACCCAAAGAATGTCAAATTTCGGATCGGTCCGGTTGCCGCGAAGAGCACTGAGAATTCCATAGTTCAGGGGGGTGGTGACCGTCTGGGTGCCATTGTCCCGCAGCACCGGGAGGAACCGATGGTGATATCCGTCGAGGAGCGGCACGTCCCACTTCACGGATACACCAAATCCTTCATCCTGGTAGCTGCCCAAGGAAAAATCAGAGCCGAAGAAAACAGTCAGATCGATGTCGGGTTCTTGGGCAATCCGCCGTAGGAGCGGCGCCTGATATTGAATGGGATGGCTTACCAGGTAGGCCAATTTTACTTTGTTCGGGCGATTGCCCATATCTGACGTGGCTAAAACCATATCTCGTCGGGTCTCACGCAAAATCCTGGCTCTGCGTCTCGTTCTTCACGAGCCACGCTACTGGTTGATGGCGACGATAAGAATCGATGCAATGCCGAGCAAGGTTGAGAGGCCACCAGATTTGATCGCTGCTTTCATTTGATTGGTAGGTAGAAACACGATGTCCTCTGGTTCCAGCACAGGATCAGGAGCCTTGCCCTTAATAACTTTCCCGATGTCAACACGCACTACCTGACGATCAACTCCAACTGACCGAATGATACGGAGGTCGCTCTGCTGGCCCTCAAAGCCTGGCCCGCCCGCGAGTGCTGCTACTTTCATTAAGGTTAGGGGTGCATTTTGTTGAAGGGGAATCGCGCCCTGAGTCTTGAATGCGCCAAGGACGTACACCACTCCCACCCGTGGGACAACGATAGTGTCCCGAGGAAAGATCGGAATATTAGCGAGTGCGCTCTTTGCCGGGTCGGTCCCGAGATCGACCGTGATCGGATCTTTCTGACCGTAGCGATTGATGGTAATCACGTGACTTGCTGTGTTGGGTAGTCCAACACCTCCAACTACGACGGTTGTAGTTGTGTTAGGTAAGCCGCCGCCTCCGCTGGCCGCCGACAGAACGTCATAGAGGTGTCTCTCGCCGATGATCGGCACAATCCCATGTATTTCACCTATGACAGTAGCTATCTGGTTGGGCGATTCTGTAATCTGAATCGAAACTTGGGGGTCCCGATACATTCCGGCACTCACAAGCTTTTGTGCGATCAAGTCCTGAGCCTGATGCAGAGTAAGACCTTCCACATGAATGGTGCCGATCAAAGGAAGTTGAACATTACCTTCCTGGCTCACGCGAACAGTCGGATTGTAGTCCAGGCTTTCGTAGAGGCGGACGGAAATCAGATCTTCACGTCCCAGATAGATGTCGCGGTTGGCTGGGTATAGAATCGCCGGGTCTGTCGTTATCACGACCGGAACGTTGATGGGTGTGGAAATTCCCGGTGCCGGGCCGCTGAACTGGGCGACGGCCGCGAGGTTCGACAGAGCTAGTACAAGAGCAACGGCCGAATTCAGGACGAATCCGTTGGTTTGGAGAGTGCCGCGCAACTGTCTCATCTCTTCGTCCCTTCCACTTCGTGGGTTTCTTCTCCGGATGCCTTGTGCGACTCCCAGCTTTCGGAATCTACACTTGAATATGAATAGCCTGAGTATCCGTAGTATCCGTAATACTCCGGCGAGTTCAGATCAACCGCATTAAGGACAATCCCTGTGATACCGGCACCAGAACGAAGCAGAATATCTCTGGCTCGACGCACGACATGTTTGCTGGATTTTCCATGACGTACGACCAGAACAACTGCGTCTGCTTGCCGCGCGAGGATGACGCCGTCGGTGACGGAAAGGATCGGAGGAGAATCGATGACGATGTAGTCATAAAGCTCACCACATCGCTTCAGAATTGCTTCCATCGCGCCAGAACTTAGCATCTCCGTCGGAAATGGGGGAACTGGCCCGCTAGGTAGAATATCCAGATTTGGAATTTCGGGAACGCTCTGCACTGTGCCTTCCAGGGTAGTTGCTCCGGTCAGTACAGTGGTCAGGCCGATCTTGCCATTCAATCCGAACCGGTGATGAATATTGGGTCGACGCAGGTCTCCATCGATTAGAAGAACACGAGTGTCCCGCTGTGCCAATATTGCTGCTAGGTTGCTCGCAGCCGTAGTCTTGCCCTCCGACGGCGTCGCGCTCGTCAATACGATCAGCTTCGGTGGATGCCCTGCAGTCGACAAAAGAAGCGATGTGCGAAGGGATCGAAAGGCCTCAGCAAACTGCGATTTTGGCTGCGTCAACACGCTGATATTACGCTGCGCTGTCGTCAGAGTTCCTGCCTGATCGACGGACGATCGGCGCGCCCGCGGAATAATCGCAAGCGACGGCAACTCCGTAATGCTTTCGATCTCCGCAATACTCCGTAGTCCGGTGTCCAGGCTCTCCATGAGGAAGGCGATGACGATGCCGGCAAGAATGCTGAAGACGAGGGCGGTAAGGATAATGGTCGACTGCGGACGCAACAGTGGATTTGCCGGCGGCAACGCTGGGTCGACGACGTCTATTTCCAGCGACTCTAAGCCCGACTGGACGCTCGCCGTCCGAAGGCGTTGCTGCAGACTGTCGTACAGCGTCCGGTTGGCTTCAAATTCCCGCTGTCGTAATGTGTATTCGACGAGTTGGTCGCGTAGCTTGTAGGCGTCTGCCTTCTGGGCTTCGAGCGCCCCTGTTGTTTGGTCTTCATTGGCCCGCGCAACAATATAGTTTTGCTTCGCCTGCAAGAGCAGCCGATTCTGTTCGGCATCAATCTCTTTGATGAGCTCGTCAATCTGCGCCTTGAGAGCTTTCGCTTGAGGATGATTTGGGCCAAGCGTAGATTCCATCTGCGCGTAACTTGATCTAGCCGTTGCAAGCTGTCCGCGAAGGATATTTAATTCACCAGGTGCTGTGCCTGGAGTCAACTCTAGTGCACTCTCTATCGAGTCAGTATCCATCCCGCTTACAACGCGGTATCGAGCTTCTGCAATAATGCGTGCCAGTTTTGCAGCGGCCGACGCCCTGGCAAGATCGTCCAGCGAACTGCTGATTTGATTATGAGCGGGATCGAATCCCAGAATACCCAGTCGCCGCTGCAGGTCCATCATCTGCTCTTGGGACGTCTCGACCTGCTGCTTCAGATCATCCAGTTTTCCCGAGAGCCATTCAGAAACCCTTTGTGATGAGTCAAACCGAACCTGATAGCTGCGCTGCATGTAGTCGGAAATTACTTTGTTGACGATATCGGCAGACAGCTTCGAATTCAAGCTGCTGTAGCTAATGCGGATAATATCCGTCTTCGGAACCAGGGCGACGTGGAGATTACTCTGCAAGCGGTGAACTGTTGCTTGCCTGGTCTGTCCATCGTCGAGCGTGGTGTGAGGAACGGGGCCTTTCTGTTCAAGGAAATCTGCGTTGTTCGACAAATCCATCTCGCGACAAACCTTCAACATCAAAGAGTCGCTCTTCAGAATTTCGATCTCAGTTAGCATCCTCGAACTGGAGTCGCCGCCATAACCTTGGACCGCGTTGACTCTATACTCGTTCGAAGAGCCAGAGCGGACCTGGATCCGGCCATATGCATCGTAAAGCTTTGGCTGAGATTCTGCTTTAAAAACCCCGTAAGCCAAACCCAAGAGTACGGCGATAATTAGGACCCACCGTCGCTTACGCAGCACGATCAGCGCTTCAGACAGCGTAGTATCTGTAACCGTCGTACTGAATCCGCTCTGGTTGGTCTCCGGTACACCCGTGGCCGGCGGTTGCGTATTATGGGAACCCATTGCCCTTAGTCTACCCGAGTGTGCCTTTCTGAAGGAAGACTGTATCCTCAATGGCAACAAAGAGGTGCAAAAAGTCCCTTCCCTTCTGGAATAGCTCTATTATCGGATATCCTTTCTTTGGGAGACATCGGCGTAGCGATGATATGAGCGAAAACGTAAAAATTGCAGTAGTTGGATCGGGCTATGTAGGTCTTGTCGCAAGCGTTTGCTTCGCAGAAGTGGGACACGACGTTATTTGCGTAGATAATGATGAGCGGAAGGTTGCGTCTCTTCAGGCAGGCAACTCTCTCATTCACGAGAATGGCCTTCCCGAGCTTCTGGAAAAGTTCGGAAACACGAAGGTTCGGTTCACGACCGATCTCGCCGAGGCTGTACGCGAGTGTGAGGTAATCTTCATAGCCGTTGGCACGCCCCAAAACCAGGCTGGGGATGCCGATCTGTCATTTGTAGAAGCTGTCGCCTGCGAAATCGCACGTTCACTTACCTCTTATCGGGTGATTGTCGAGAAGAGCACAGTCCCGGTCTATACGAATGAGTGGGTCACTCGTTCGATGGAACGAAACGGTGCTGCACGTCATCTTTTCGATGTGGTGTCTAATCCAGAATTCCTGCGGGAGGGAACTGCCGTTTCCGATTTCCTCCATCCCGATCGCATTGTTGTTGGCGCGGATAGCGAACGCGCTGCCGCTGTGCTAGCCCGCATCTATCTCCCGCTAACCAGCGGAAGTTATTATTCGCAGGGCGGTGCGATTGCTGGCCCTTGCAATGCGATGTATCCGCCGCCGCTGGTCCTCACATCCACTAAGAGTGCCGAGATCATTAAGCATGCATCGAATGCTTTTCTCGCCCTGAAGATTTCATTCATTAATGCAATCTCCAATCTCTGCGACGCCGCTGATGCAAACGTCGAGCAGGTGGCACGTGGCATGGGGCTCGATAGCCGTATCGGATCCAAATTCCTCCGCCCCGGTATTGGATATGGCGGCTCCTGTTTTCCCAAGGATGTGGCCGCTTTTCGCTCTGTGGCCGAACAACTTGGCATCGATTTTAACCTTCTAGCAGAAGTTGAGAAGATCAACGACCAGCAGAAGAAGCGTTTCATTGGGAAGGTGCGCGCAGCCTTGTGGACCCTCCGCGGCAAGCGTATTGGAGTTTTGGGTCTGGCCTTCAAAGGTGAAACCGATGATATTAGAGAATCGCCGGCAATTGAGATTGTCAAATTGCTTCTTGCGGAAGGTTGTTCGATCGTAGCCTACGATCCCGCCGCAATGAATCGCACAAGAGATATTTTGCCCGCTGGATCCAACCTCGATTACGCGACGAATGCATACTCTGCGGCGAAAGACGCTGATGCTCTTCTTATCCTCACGGACTGGGCCGAATTTGCGACTCTGGATCTCGACCGACTCAACAAAACCCTCCGCTATCCAATCATCATTGACGGGCGCAATCTTTATCATCCGGATATCATGGTCAAATACGGCTTTACTTATGTAAGCGTCGGCCGGCCTGCGGTTCATCCGGTGCGAGATCTCGCATCGTCGTCGGCCAACATCTAGCACTTGCGGTTCACCATCATTAACAACTCTGCGGCGCCCTCGTGAAATGATGGATATCGGTAACGGTCGCGATTTCGCCAAAAGAAAGGCAGTAAATGAAGTCTCGAAATTTTCTGGTCACAGGGGCAGCTGGATTCCTTGGTTCCCATCTTTGTGACATCTTGCTGGCTGAAGGGCACTCGATCATTGGTGTCGACAACCTCAGTACAGGCAATCTGGCTAATATCGAACACCTTCGGCGGGAGAGCAAATTCAGTTTTGTTGACCAGGACATTTGTAAGCCATTTGACACGGGTCAAGTCGATTTCATCTTCAACTTGGCGTCTCCTGCCAGCCCCATAGACTACACTCGCCTCGGCGTCGAAACTCTCCTCGTTGGCTCAGCTGGTACCATCAATACCCTCGACTTGGCTCGGAAATACGGCGCCGGCTTCCTGCACGCTTCCACGTCCGAGTGTTACGGTGATCCTGAAGTACACCCACAGGTCGAAACCTACTGGGGAAACGTCAATCCGATTGGCCCACGGTCCGTCTATGACGAGGCGAAGCGATTTTCTGAGGCCGCCGTTATGGCTTATCACCGCTACTACGGTGTCGACACCCGGCTTGTCCGAATATTCAACACATATGGCCCCAGACTCCAGCCGAATGATGGCCGCGTCATCTCGAACTTTATGGTGCAGGCCCTGCAGGGTGAGCCCTTGACCATCTACGGCGATGGGTCCCAGACCCGCAGCTTCTGCTATGTCTCTGATCTCATCGACGGCATCTTGCGTCTGTCACGTTCGCATGAGCACCTTCCCGTCAATATCGGTAACCCCGATGAGTGGACGATCCTGGAGTGCGCTCGTGAAGTGCTTTCTGTCACCGGTTCCAATTCGGAGATTTTGTTCCTTCCCCTGCCACAGGACGATCCAACACGGCGGCGGCCGGATATCACACGCGCCAAAGCCCTGCTCCAATGGGAGCCACGGATCAAGTTAAGGGATGGACTAGAAAGATCACTTGAATACTTCCAGTCGTTTTCGGCCTAACCTTGGACTAAGGTATTTCAGGTTTGTTGCGAAGTCTGGGGTACCAGATTAGCTGGAACGCGATGGCAGTATTCTTCTGTAGTCCGGGCTTGTATGCGGGGGCCTTCCATCCTTCGTATTGAACCCAGGAATTTAGTTCCCACTCTCTGCCAAGCCGCTTCACAATGCTCGCCTGGAATTGGTTCTGAGTAGTGCCGCCCGGAACGAAATTGAACGGCGTCTTCTTGTTGAGATATTCGAACTGAATCCACTCATTGCCCGAGAGATGGTAGGTCAACCACGCTTGCCCCCCCTTCGCCTCTCGGCCGATCCAATCTCCCATGATGAACCCATTGTTGGTGTATCCCTGAACTTGGATAACCTCCCAATAAGCGAACTGACCAGAGTGGGCGGGCGCGACCCCCGGATCAGTTGATACGGCTTCAACGCGGAAACTGAATTTGTTGAGCTTCGGAATCTGCGAAACGTACAAGCCCGTCCGGAAGGACGCTCGTCGCGGTGCGCTGATCGGGGTTACGTCGTCGTGGACTATCGAATCGAGGTAAAAGGTGACGTACTTTCTCAATTTCGGAAGCCTGTAGGAAAGGTTGAAGGCGCTGAAACGCGCTCCAGGATCATTGCGCGAATTCTTTTCGGCACCGGCTGTATCGTTCGTGTCGTAGAAACTGTGCCAAAACGTGCCGAGCGTTACAGGCGCGTGTCCTTCGCCCCCCCAGATTACGGTCCGCTCGAATCCAAATTCGAAGTTGTCGGTAGGTCGAAACGAGAAACTCTCAGAATGTACCCAGGGCGCTCGTGGATTTTGGTGTCCCTTGAGGCTGCCTACAAAAAAGTCATAGCGCACAGGCCCGAGCAGCTTTGAGAGATAACGAATATTGAGCGGTTCTACCCGGTTAATTTGGAAAGAGTAGATATTCTCCGCGTTGTTCGACCATGCCATCCCGCTTCCGGCTGAGGGTCCAATCCAGGCATCTGACTTTCCTCCCGATATCTCATTCCGCAGTACGTTAACGGAGGCGTATGCTTCTACCAGGCGAAAAGGATTTTCTTCCGAAATTGGACCTTCGGAAAGCGTGCTCTGTGGTCCGGTATATGAGTTTCTATCGCCAAGCAATAGTTGACTCGCTAATTCAGAAGAATATCCCTCCCCGGACGGGGAGTGCTGGTATTCTCCTCTGACGTACAGCGACAGCGGACCCCACTCTTCGACGGTTGAGGCACCTGCTATCGCGTTGAACCCCGTCTCGTACGGCCGACCATAATCGTTGTTGATGGTCTGGCCCAGGTGGAAGCTATCCCGCAGTATCGGCCCATCGATTCCCAGGAATCGCGTATAAGAACTGTCCACACCGTAGACCAGTCCTCGCTCGGCCCGATTGTCCGGAACTTCAGCGCTCAACTTACTTATGATCTTTGCAAATATGTCCTGCGCTTGTTCGTTGTCGCTTTCCAAGATGGCATCTTTTGAGGCCAACAGCATATGAAGCACGCTTCGCCGCGTGTATGGCCGCATTCCCAGATACATGGTATTGAGAAATCCCATCCCATACAGACGCGTCAATTCCGGATAGACCCAACTGTCCATGGGAATGTATGTCGATCCAAGTCCGTCCGGTGGGGGCTTCTCAATTCCGGCGTAAGGTGAGTAGGCTACATAAGGCGATTGCGGGCTCGGAGATTCTGGAGGGCTGACTGGCGGCCCTTTTTTCTCTGGCGGAGGAACAGATTGAGGAGGGGGTTGAGTTTGCTGTTGGGGCTGAGCAGCATACCCTGGAGCGGCCTGGGTAGCGTCGGAGGTGGGAGTCGGAGCAGGTGCAGATTCGTGCGCAGGATTCGGGCTTGGGGTCTGCGAGAAAGCAGTTGATAGAGAAAGCAGAATTACCGTCGCAAAAGAAAGGAAACCCTTGGTCCGCACTCGCACCTCAAAAACCAGCTGCTGAACTGCAGCTTCCAGTGTAAACGCGGAACTGCCCCAAAAGTGCGCTTGGCTAGGTACCCGCTAAGTAACGCTGTGTCAGCGCATCGCAGCTTCGATCCGACGACGGATATCTCTATCTATACCGCTCAACCAGGATTTTGTGCATACTTTGCGGTGGATCAATGAGTCTCGCAGCTGAGTTAGAGGGTCATTGGCTCCTTGATTTCGGAACTCCAAACACTCGATCAGCACCGGGCCATCGCCGTTCCGAATTCGTCCAAGGGATTCTTGTGCAACCCGGTACACCGCCATCGCATCTCCCGCGTCGACAGGTACTCCCGGTACACCCCATCGCCTCGCGCAGTCGCTTAGGCTGATGTTCTCAGCAGTTTTCTTCGTTCTGATCGAGGGCAGCACGACAAAGGTAACCGGTAGTTCCAGCTTCGCGGCCAACGAAAGCACGCGACGCCATTCACTTTTGGAGACGCTGCCGTGACGTACATAAGCGACTACAACATTGGGTTGACCCGAGACCTTGAAGGATAGGGCAGCGCCCAATGCCAGCCTCAGCCGTTCTGCCGGATTCTTAATCCAAGGCAAGAAGCGTCGGGCAACCGCTGCTGTCTTGGTCTCCTTCACCTTTTTCCCTG
>Ga0210386_10003845_pt1 | contig 12497 bp, 11 predicted proteins | sample IncBWH32OmetaG_FD_160091 | JGI IMG/M metagenome (GOLD analysis project Ga0210386, IMG submission 160091) | Forest soil microbial communities from Barre Woods Harvard Forest LTER site, Petersham, Massachusetts, United States - Inc-BW-H-32-O ... | reverse complement strand
ATGTCGACGCACCGTCAGCCGAATGCCACACAGCTGCAGGTTCGAGAAACAGGGTCAGCACATGCTGGGGGATGATGCGCGTGTATGCACGGCCCGCCTCGGCCCGGTGAGTTTCGATGAGCAAGGTCGGCGATGGCGAGGGGATTTCCAGCGCTCCGCCGAACATAGGTTGGAGGTGGCCTTCTTGGATTGCAGAGATGCGCTGGGCCGTCATGGCGTGAGCGGAACCGGAGATGGCGAGCCGTTTCCGCGCTGCGTCGCGGTTTGGGAAACGGCGCCGCGCTGATGAGCGGCAGCGATAAGCAAATTCAACATTGTCGAGGCTCGGAGACGGCTGCAGCCTATGTGGGGCGCCCTGCACGCAACGGCAAGCCTGGAATGCCGTGTACCGCAAAATGCAACAGAATCCGATACAGAACGGCAGGAAACGGCAAACGGGCTTTTCCAGCCATGCTTCAATCGCGGCGTCTTTCACGAGTCAAACCGGGAGCCGTTATGCCGAATAATCTCAGGTCGTTCACAGCCACAGCACAACCACTTACCCCTTTTTCTGGCGTAAAAATGAGAAATTTCCTCGTAAGCGGGCAGTTCTCGCTGATCGAAGGCATCATGGTCTCAGGTGGCGCAGCTAATCGCTACAGGGTCCGTGAAGGGACTTAGGAAACTGCCGCTTGTTCTTGGCGAAGAGTTGCTCGGCTCGAAATCGGCATCCATTCAAGCGCCACCAAGTTTGCGCTCCCCGAGCCTCCCTCCGCAACCCAATCCAAACGCAAAACATCAACCATCAAAACTGGAAATAATCTATGCAAGGCACGACAAGTGAACCTATCGCGCATCTCATCGATACAGTCTCAATCGAGAGCATCGATGTGCTCGGGCCGCAACTCGAGTTCTTGGTGCCGGGCGACGCGGCCTGTGTTCTGCGGGGGACGATTCCGCCAGGTGTTATAATCCCACTGCACAGCCACGCAGATCCCGAAACCTTCTTTTTGATTTCGGGTGAAATGGAGGGCCTTTCACAGTCTGTCCGGCAGTCCACTTGGCTGCGCATTGCACCCGGTCAGGTTTTCCACGTACCAGGCAATGCGAGGCATGCCATCCGAAACTTATCGAATGAGCCCGCAACCATGATCCTTGTCACAACCGCCAAGCTAGCCCGGTTCTTCGGTGAAATCGGCCAGCCAATTAAGGACGGAGAAACTCCTGCGGCGCCCCCATCGGGCCAGACTATCCTGCATTTTTTGCAAACGGCGGCAAAATACGACATTTGGATTGCCACCCCAGAAGAAAATGCCGCGGTTGGTCTTAGGATGCCGCAACCTTTATGACCCGGCTGCGCCAACTGCTTAATGCTTCAAAGAAATTCAGCCGCGCGGGCCGCACTTTTCGAAATCGAGAGGGTGGCCCCGCTTCTTCGGTACAGCGGCTGTAACGGTCGCTGCCGCTTAACTCCGTTTGACGGGATTTGCAAACGCGCAATCAGCCAAACCGAACTCGTGGGGATCGAAATGAAGGCTTCCATTTTAAGCTTCCGCGCCGCCGTGCTCATGGTTATTGCCGGCGTGATTTGGGGCATCGTGATGGGGATCAGCCAGGATCATTCTACCATGCCAGCCCATGCGCACCTTAATCTGCTGGGCTGGGTGTCTCTCTTCCTCTTCGGCATCTATTATCACTTGCACCCGGCGGTTGACCTCAACCGTTTGGCTTTGGTGCAGGTCTGGATTTGGATTGTTGGCACGATCGGCCTGACGATCGGTGTGGGTCTAGAGTACTCAGGACACGCAGTCGGCGAACCGATAATCGCTGTATCTTCGCTGGTCGTTCTCGCCGATACGCTGCTCTTTGGCTGGCTCGTTTTCCGCCGCGAGCCGGCTGAACTGGCAAGCCCGCGATCGACTGTGCCTGCTGAGTAAAGGGCTCTAAGCATCCCGGCCGACCACGCCGGAACCAAGGACGAAATGTTCACTCGGCTGCATGAATGTGACAGCCTATTTGAGGATCAAGTCGTGAGCGCAGCAACACCGGAACACATTATGCAAGTTGGTTTGGGCTTTTGGGCATCCAAAACGCTCTTAAGTGCTGTCGAACTAGGCGTGTTTAGCACTTTGGCCGATGCACCCGCCGACCTGCCGACGCTTCAAAGAAAGCTTGCGCTGCATCAGCGATCAGCCCGCGACTTCCTCGATGCGCTGGTGGCACTCAAGTTGCTGGAGCGCGAGAACGGCGTCTACAGCAACACCGCAGACACGGACCTGTTTCTCGATCGAGCCAAGCCATCCTATATCGGCGGTGTCCTGGAGATGGCAAATGCCCGGCTCTATGGCTTCTGGGGATCGCTCACGGAGGCCGTGCGCACCGGTGAATTGCAGAACGAGAGTAAGGGTGGAGGAGAAAACCTCTTTGCGGCAATCTATGCCGATCCGGATCAGTCGCGGGGGTTTCTGAGCGCGATGAGTGGAATAAGTGCGGGTGCGGCCCACGCCATTGCCGCCAACTTCCCATGGAGAGACTACAAGACCTTCATGGATCTTGGTTCAGCTCAGGGCATGGTACCCGCCACTCTCGCCCGCGCCCATCCCCACCTCACCGGCATCGGCTTCGACCTTCCGCCGGTCAAGCCAGTCTTCGAGGAATTCATTGCTCAGCGCGGGGTGGAGGACCGAATCCGGTTTCAAGGAGGAAATTTCTTCGAGGACCCTCTGCCGAAAGTTGATGTCATCGTCATGGGTCACATCCTCCATGATTGGGATCTTGCCCAAAAAAAGGTGCTTCTCGGCAAGGCATTTGACGCTCTTCCGAAAGGCGGCGCAGTCGTCGTTTATGATGCCATCATCGATGATGATCGCCGCGAAAACGCTTTCGGTCTCATGATGAGCTTGAATATGCTGATCGAAACTGCCGGTGGGTTCGACTACACAGGAGAAGACTGTCTGGCTTGGATGCGCGAAGTCGGATTTTCAAAAACGCGGATCGAACCGCTTGTTGGCCCGGATTCGATGGTGATCGGATTAAAGTAGCTTATACCTGCTGAGTAATGCTCGCGTTGTGCTGAGTTGCTTGATAGCGAGCGAACATGCGGACGCATCGCGATCCGCGAGCGAAAAGTCCGAAAAGGGTCGAACTCGGACCTCAGGCGAAGTCTGATCGACGTCCGTTCATCGCCTAACAGCCGACATGCAGCGACTGCAACGACATGTCGGTTTTGTGCCATTTCCAGACCCTACCGAGAAAAGTGCCGAGAGCGGAGCGGGTGAGTCACCATAGCGAATTATCTCCCATACCGCTTGGGCCAGGCGTGCTATCGTTTACGTAAGCCTGGTTCCGGGAGTTGCTGTGAAGCGGCGGGAATTCATCACGTTGCTGGGGAGTTCGGTCGCCGCGTGGCCACTAGCTTCGCGCGCGCAGCAGTCCGGCCCTATGCGGCGGATCAGCGTTCTGACCGGGCTCGCTGAGAGCGACCTGGAAACGTCCCAGTACGTTACCACGTTCCGGAATGGACTTCAGGACCTCGGATGGCGAGATGGGCAGAACGTCCACATCGACTATCGCTGGGCTGCCGGTGATACGGAGCGCATTCGAAGCTACGCGGCCGAAATTGTACGTCTAGCGCCGGACGTAATCTTTGTCTCGAGCCCATCCGTATTGTCGGAAATGATTCAAGCGACGCGCACCATTCCGATTGTGTTCGTTCAGGTTGCCGATCCAGTTGCCGGGGGCTACGTCGCGAGCCTGGCCAATCCGGGTGGTAATGTCACCGGGTTCACCAGTTTTGAGGACACGATGGCCGCGAAATGGCTGGAGTTGCTAAGTGAGATCGTACCCCGACTGACTCGGGTGGCAATCTTTCGCAATCCTGCCGCGTCCTCAGCATCAACGTATATTCTGAGCAGACTTGAGCATGGCGCGCAATCATTGGGCGTAAAGTTGATGATCTTCGACGTGCGGAACGCCTCAGAAATTGATCGAGCATTCGAATTAATCGGACGGGAGTCGCCCGATGGCCTGATAGCGATGCCGGATGCCATTTTCACCGCTAACCGTGAGAAGATCGTTGCGCTTGCGGCTCTGCATCGGTTGCCTGCCGTCTATTACTATCGCTATTACGCATCGAGCGGTGGCCTGATGTCTTACGGACCTAGCGTCGCCGACTTTTACAAGCGTGCCGCGTCGTACGTTGATCGCATCCTCAAAGGTGCGAAGCCAGCCAACTTACCTGTCCAGCAGCCCACGAAATTCGAGCTGGTCGTCAACCTCAAAACGGCGAAGGCGCTAGGCCTCGCAGTGCCAGCCGGGCTTCTGCTTCGAGCCGACGAGGTAATTGAGTAAGTGGATTGAAACGAAATTCCACTCAGGGTCAAAACCTGAAGTGATCGCGCCAGAACGGCACGTCGCTTCACCCTCAAGAGCGGACTTCGATAACTAGACCAGTCATGTCCGAAAACGGGCAACCGGCGGTCGCGGCATCACACATCCTTGAGTTCGTTAGGACTGCAGATAAGACGCCTCGATAGTTCGGCCGATTGAGAAAACTGTCCGAAGTCTGTTCAGGTTCATCGGCGTCGATCTGGTCGAACGTCGGCCATTTCCGGTCTTCCACCGACAACCGACGTATGAACGAACACTGGCTTTCGTCGGTACGGGCCAATAGCAGAAGTCAGCGGCCTTATTCGATCACCTCGTCGGCGCGGGCGAGTAGCGATGGTGGCACAGTCAGGCCGAGCGCCCTGGCGGTATTAAGGTTGATCACCAGTTCGATTTTATTCGGGCGCTCGACCGGCAGCTCTCCGGGCTTGGCGCCCTTCAGAATTTTGTCGACGAAGACCGCTGCGCGGCGATAATTCCCCACGAGATTAGGGCCGTAACTCACAAGGCCGCCGGCCACGACCGATTCGCGGGTGAAATATATCGCTGGCAGGAGCGCTTTCGCCGCCAGTTCTGCAATACGCACCCGATAGGCCGCGAACGTGACGTCGGGCGGAACCAGAACCGCCTCGACCTTCTCATGTGCAAAGTGCGCAAAGGCACGCTCAAGGTCGTCGGGAACGCGGTAGTCAAAATGCACGAGGGCGAGCGATGCCTTAGCCGCCGCATCTTGGGTCTCTCGCCATTGCGTCACATGCAGCGGGTTCTCGACATTGACGAATGCGCCGAGGCGCGCAAGCTGAGGAAGCAATTCGCGGACAATATCGATCTGCTTGGACGCCAGGTCCTCGGCGAAGTTCGTGACCCCGGTGACGTTCCCGCCAGGACGAGACAGGCTTTGCACAAGGCCAAAGCTGACTGGGTCTGCACCGTTCGCCATGACGATCGGGATCGTACTGGTGGCCTTGCTCGCGGCGAGATTGGCGGGGACGGGCGCCGACACGATCACCCCGGGCTGGAGACGGACTAGCTCCGCCGCCAAGGCCGGAAGGCGGTCGAGGAAGCCGTCGGCGTAACGATACTCAAGGCGAATGTTGACTCCCTCGACGTAGCCGAGCTCACGCAGGCCGGCGCGAAACGCGTCGTACCTATCCGCCGTGGCGGCAGCAGACGCACCTTCAAGCACGGCGATCAGTGGGGGCTGGGATTGCTGGGCCCACGCGTCGAGTGAGCCAACTACCGCTGCTCCCGAGAGAAGGGCTATGAACGTACGGCGCCTCACTGACCACCTCATCGAAGTTGACACCAGAGCTATAACCTCATCGCACTTCGATGTGGCGCGAAGCAAGGTATCAGATCCGCAGGTCCGCGTTGGGTCATTCGTGTCGCTTTGACGCTCCGCTAGTCACTTCCGGTCCACCCCGATCAACGCACATCGTCAGACCGCCCTGACCAGTCCGGTTGGTACCAAAGGGAGACTCACGCGCCGCAGCAAATAGCGTTGCTGTTGGGCCGTGCCGCCTGTTTCCGCTTCGTTGTCAGACAAGGGAGCCGCGCTCCCTCTACTCCAATTGAATGCGCACGCTGTTAGCGCCGTTCAGCAGCCGCCGCAGGTGAAAGCCAGCAAGAGTGTCGCCGGCGTGCAGGCCCACTAGCGCCGCAAAGGCAGGCATCGCCGCAGCATCGCCGGCCTCGAGCTTGGCGAACGCCTCGGCATACTGCGTCGTTCCCGGACATTCGTGGGCCGCTAAAGACAAGGGCTCAAAGGCGCGGAGCGGCTCGCTGCGGCCGCGCAGCATAAGGTCGCCAACCGGCCGTCCACGAAACTCCTCCGCGGCTTCAGCTACGGTGACGCTCACGCATATTCTGGTACCCAGAGACTTGTTCGCCGCCTCGAGCCGGGCCGCAGTGTTGATGGTGTCGCCATAGGCGGTGTAATCGAAGAATCGGCTGCCGCCAAAATTTCCGACCAGCGCCGGGCCGGCATGGACACCGATCCGCGTTAGGCCGAAATTCACGCCCTTGGATTTCCAGCGCGCGCGAAACGCCTCCGCCCAGGTATCGAGATCGCGTGCACAGGCGATCGCACGCGTCGCATAATCCGGCTGATCCCCGGGAGCGTTGAAGAGAATCTGGATGGCGTCGCCAATGATTTTCGCAACGGTACCTTCGTGCGCGAACACCACATCAGTCATGCCGCCCACATATTCGTTAAGCAGTGCGGCGAGCACCTCGGGTGCTGCGGTTTCCACCAGCGAGGTGAACCCGGCAATGTCGGTGAAAATGACCGCTACTTCGCGCCGATGCACTTCCATGCCATTGCTTTCGCCGACGGCGGCAAGCCGCGAGGCGATTTGCGGTGAAAAATACCGCGACAGCGACGCATGCGCGCGCTCGGCTTCAGCCTGACGGCGGTTGGCCTCGCGCATAATCTCGACATGACGGATGGTCTTTTCGATCGTCATTTCCAGGTCGCGGAAATCGATCGGCTTGGTGAGGAAATCGAACGCGCCGCGATTCATCGCGGTGCGGATGTTGCTCATGTCACCGTAGGCCGAAACAATGATGGTCGACTTTTTATCCTCGGCCTCCTGCAGCTTCTGCAACAGTGTCAGGCCGTCCATGCGCGGCATGTTGATGTCGGACACCACCATATCGACATGCGGATGATCCGCGATCGATTGCAGCGCCTCGACGCCGTCATTGGCGAATACGAACTGCACCGTGCCGTCGCGAATCTGCTTGCGGAACTTCTGCAGCACCAGAACCTCGAGATCGGGTTCGTCATCGACGACGAGGATAGTTGCGGTCATGCGGCTTGTCCGAGACGGGCATCGATCTCCTGGCGCAACAGCGCGAAATCGATCGGCTTCGTCAAGAGGCCCACCGCGCCGCCCTCGATCGCCTTGCGGCGTGTTTCGGCATCGCCGTAAGCGGTGATCATGATTACGGGCACGTCGGGCCGTGCAGCGCGCACCTTCGGCAGCATTTCAAGCCCGCTCATACCGGGCATATTGATATCGGACAGGATCAATATTAGCGACGGATCATTGATCTCGGCCGCCCGGACCAGAGCAGCCGGCGCCGACGGCGTAAACTCCATCGTGAAGCGTCCGGACTTCAGATCACGCCGGAATTGCTGACGGAACAGGGCTTCGACATCGGGTTCGTCATCGACGATGAGGATGTAAACGCTCAATTTGTGCCCCCAGTATTTGTTTGTGTGGCCGCGGTCCGCGGCAGCGTAATGACGAATTCAGTAAATGCGCCTGGCATCGTGTCGACATCGATCTTGCCACCATGCTGTTTCACTACGATGTCGTGGCTCATCGACAGGCCGAGTCCGGTGCCCTCGCCCGCTGGCTTGGTCGTGAAGAAGGGATTGAACATCTTCTCCTTCACCTCCAAAGGAATTCCGGTGCCATTGTCGCGAATCCGGATTTCAACCCTGTTGCCGAGACTTTTTGTGCTCGCGCTCAGTGTCGGCTCGAAACCCTCTTCGCCAGCTTCCTTGCGCTTGGCGGCGGCGTAAAAGCCATTCGAAATCAGATTGAGAAATACCCGCGTGATTTCCTGCGGGTACAGATCGATCATGCCCGCCTTGGGATCGAGGTCGCGCTGCAAGGTAATATTAAAGCCGGGCTTCTCCGCGCGCGCGCCGTGATAGGCGAGGTTGAGACTCTCTTCAACGATCGCATTGATGTCGGCGGGCCGGTGTTCGCCCGAACCTTCCCGCGAATGCAGCAGCATGTTCTTCACAATCGAATCGGCGCGCTTGCCGTGCTGCACGACTTTTTCGAGATTGCTCCTCAGCATCTGCGTCAGCTCGTCGATCTCTTCCCTAACTTTGTCGTCTAGCGCAGCCGGTTTGAGCACATCGTTCAGTTCGTCGATCAATTCGGCCGACAGCGCCGAGAAATTGTTGACGAAGTTGAGCGGGTTTTTGATCTCGTGCGCAATGCCGGCGGTGAGCTGGCCGAGGGAGGCAAGTTTCTCGGTTTGCACAAGGCGATCCTGTGCAGTGCTCAGTTCTTCCAGGGAAAGCGAAAGCTCCTTGGTGCGCTCCCGTACCTGTTCGAACAAACGCACGTTCTCGATGGCAATCACCGCCTGGTCGGCAAAGGTCTGCACCAAATCAATCTGACGCTGGCTGAACGGTCCGGGCACCGGCCGTCCCAGCAGCAGCACGCCTTCGACCGCTCCGTCGCGCATGAGTGGCACCGCGAACACCGCCCTGTAATCGCCCATCGTTGGAGCGGAGCCAAAATTATATTCCGGGTCGAGTTGCACGTCCGGGACGTGGACAGGCTTGCCGTCCATGAACACCCGGCCAGTAATCGTATCGCGGCTGGCCTTGATCGGGTTGGCTTGCATGAAATCGAGAAAGACCTGCGTACAGCCGGATTCGGCCTGCAACCGCATCACCTCGCCGTCGCGCAGGCAGATGATGCCAAGCGACGCCCCGCACAGCCCTTTCGCCGATTCGGTCAGCGTCGTCAGCACGGATTTCAAGTCGAACGCCGAGCGGCTGATGACCTTGAGCACATCGGCGGTGGCGGTCTGCTGTTGAAGGGATTCGCTGAGATCGTCGGTTCGCGCATGCAGTTCTCTGAGCAACCGCGCGTTTTCGATGGCGATTACCGCCTGCTTGGCGAAGTTGGTGACAAGTTCTATTTGTTTTTCGTCGAAACCGACTGGATCGTGTCGTGCGGCGCCAATGGCACCAATGACCTTGTCGCCAAGCAACATGGGCGTGAAGATCACGGAATCGAACCCGAAATCGCGCGCAAACTGCTGGGTTGCAGGAGGCGCTGCGAGATTACCGAGGATGGGGAAGAACTGGATGGTTTGCTTGAGCAGCATAGCCTGGCCTCCCACCGTATCGTCGGCAAGCGGTCTGGGATATCGGTCGATCAGTCTTTCGAAACCTGGGTCGCCCTGCACGGCGGGCATTTCGACCATTCCATCGTGCAGAGTCTGCACGACAGCAAAGCGTGTACCAAACAGTCGCAACAGATTGCGCACAATTGCGTCAAACACCGGTTTGGTATCGGTCATCGAACCGCTGATCGACGAAAGAACCTCGGCGGTCGCGGTCTGCTGATCGAGCGATTCACTTAACTCGGAGGTCCGCTGTTCGACCTTGTTTTCCAGGTCGGCATAGGATTCTTGCAATCTTGCGCCCATCTCGTTGAACTGGTTGGCGAGGTCTTCGAGTTCATCGCCGGTCTTGATCGAGATGTGCTGGGCGAAATCGCCGCCGCCGATACGCTCGGCACCGGCACGCAACGCCTGGATCGGGCCGACCATGCGCCGGGCCAGAAATATCCCGGCGAGCACGGCGAAGAGCAACGCCGCTGCCAGCACGATGGCGAGGCGCTGCAACGCAGCATAAAGCGAAGCATAGGCCTCCTCGACCGGCAATTCGACAAACATCGTCCAGCCGAGCGGCACGATCGGTGCGGATGCCGTCAGCACCTCTTGCCCCTGTATGTTTTTTGTGCCCTCCAGCGATTCGACGTCGGCGCCGGCTTTGCCAGCCTGCGCCGCCTGCACCTGCGCCAGTTTCGACATATCGGTATTTCGCAGAACGAGGCTGATGTCGGGGTGCGCAATCAGCCGACCTCCCGGGCCGACGACATAGGCGTGACCACGTTCGCCGACCTTGATCTGCGACACCACATCCCAGATCAGCTTAAGGTTGACCTCGGCGATGCTGACGCCGGCATCCTTGCGGGTGCCTGCCAGGGAGAGCGTCATGTATGGCTCGGATTCCCGGCGGAAATAGACCGGCCCATAATAGACTTTGCGGGCGACGGCTTCGGTGAATTTCGGGTCCTTGGAGAGGTCGAGCCCGCTATCGACGACATCCATGGCGAGGCGCGATACCCGCAGCCGTTCCTTGCCTGTGGAGTCGACCTGCGCCAGTTCGGTGATGGCCGGTACCTGCCGCAATAGCCGCAAGGCATCGAAGCGTCGCTGCTCGATCGAGCCCGCCGACCACGGCAATTGGGTGGTCCAGCCAAGCTGGCTTTCGATTTCCTTGACGAACTGGCCGATCTTCGCCGCCGCCGCCTCGGCCTGTTCGTGCTGAATCCGGATCAGCGCCGCCTTGTGCTCGCGATAATAGAAAAAGACCTCGAAAATTCCGTTGGACAACAGCGCGACGCCTACCACGGCGACGAACAGCGCGACGTATTTGATAAACAACCGGCTGCGGATTCTGGTGCGGGATGGCTTGGCGTCCGGAACAGCTTCCTCCGCCTGCCCTGCTGCTGCGAGCACGCGGTCTTGGGGTGCATCGGGGTGGAGGGAAATGCTCATCCAGCGCAATCTAGCAAAAATGCAAGGGTATGTCCCCTCCCGCGCTCATTCGATCACCTCGTCAGCGCGGCCGAGCAACGTTGCCGGCATATCGAGGCCAAGCGACTTGGCGGTCTTCAGGTTGATCGCCAGTTCGAACTTTGTCGGGAGTTGGACCGGCCGATCGGCAGGTTTGGCGCCCTTGAGGATGCGATCGACATAGGCCGGCGCGCGCCGGTACAGATCGGTGCTGTCGATGCCGTAGGAGATCAGGGCGCCGGCGGCGACCATGTACCGATAGGGATAGATCGTCGGCAGATGGGTACGCGCGGCAAGCAAGGTGACGAGGTCGAGATTGACCTTCGTCGACATGAAGACGGCGGGAAAAGACGTCCCAGCCGGGACGAGGGCGATAGTGAGTTCGGCCGATTTTTTGCGCGCGTCCGAGAGGACGACCGCGATTGCAACATTGAACCGCCAGCGTCACCTTACGCCATCATGCGGAGGGTTCACCCCTACCGCGGAGAGAACAGTGGGCCCGGCAAGGACGATCGTTGGAGAGCTTGACACCCAGACCCGGAATTAGAGAACACTATCGGCCTAACTCGGACATCGCAGGTCTCACTCGATAACCTCATCGGCTTGCGCGAGGAGTGTTGGCGAAATCGTCATGCCGAGAGATTTTGCTGTCTTCAGATTGATCACGAACTCGAACTTGGTGGATTGAACGACCGGCAGATCTGCCGGCTTTGCCCCTTTGAGAATCCGTCCGGTGTAAACACCAACTTGATGATACGAATCCGTAATCCGCGTTCCGTAACTCATCAGACCGCCAACAGCGGCCGCTTCCCGAAACTGGTAAATCGCTGGCACCGCGTGACGCGCCGCCAGCGCGACAAGTTGGTTGCGTCGGCTAAATAAGAACGGATCGGAAGCTATCAATAGTGCGCCAGCGCGTTGCTCGACCACGGCTGCGAACGTTGCGTCAAAATCACTTTCACTGCTGGCATTCAAGATATGCAACCGTAGCCCGAGCGTGTCCGCAGCCCCTTGCACCTCCCTTATCTGGGCCTCGGCATCTGGATAATTTGGATTCACCATCACGGCGATCGTGGTCGCGCTGGGTACTAGTTCGCGCAGCAACCCGACCCGCTTTGCCTCCAAGCCGGCCGTTAACTGGTGGATGCCTGTAACGTTGCCGCCCGGACGGTTGATGCTGGCGACGAGACCGATTTTCACGGGATCGCTGTCCGAAATAAAGACGATTGGAATTGTCGCGGTCGCCGCCTTGGCTGCGAGTGCTGAAACCGTGCCGCCGCCGACGGCGATCACTGAGACCTGCCGATTAACTAGATCGGCCGCTAACGCAGGCAATCGATCATACAGACCCTCAGCAAGGCGGTATTCAATGGCAACATTTTGGCCCTCAGTAAAGCCCGTTTCGCCAAGACCCTGCCGGAACGCAGCAAGCAGATGCGCAATGGGCGCTGCCGCCGCGCTGTTGAGGCACCCGATGACCGGCATCGCTGACGATTGCGCACGCGCGGTGAGCGGCCATCCAATCGCCGCTCCGCCGATAAGCTTGATGAATTTCCGCCGTCGCATGTGCCCCCAATAAAGACCACGCCCTGAGCATTCTTCAAAGCCTAGCACTTTGCGAGCCAGCGGCGAGCAATAAACGGCACGCAATCGGCCTTAGATTTTGGTTCGGCAGATGTCCGAGTAGGGTCTTGGTCGTGTAAAAACGGCCTTAGCGATGTCGCGCCTGGCAGGCGGCCCAAGTAGTGTCTCAGGCCACGATCGCGGCGATCAGCGGCTTGATCCCGACG
>Ga0210386_10003843_pt1 | contig 12502 bp, 9 predicted proteins | sample IncBWH32OmetaG_FD_160091 | JGI IMG/M metagenome (GOLD analysis project Ga0210386, IMG submission 160091) | Forest soil microbial communities from Barre Woods Harvard Forest LTER site, Petersham, Massachusetts, United States - Inc-BW-H-32-O ... | reverse complement strand
CGAGCAGGGGGCATTCCTCGATGGGTATGATGATGCCGGGTCGCGGGAACAGGGGACCGGGTTCCTGCTGGAGGCGTTGGGGGCGTCGTTGGGGGGGTGACCCTGCGCTGGGCGTGCGCGGCGGCTCCGCAAGTCGGCATAATACGGATTTCGCGGATTACGCACGGATTGCACGGATAAGCATTCTGGCATGTCGCGCGGTGTGTGGCACCAGCGGTGCGACATCCCGCGCGTAGCGCCAGATCTCTATGCCGTGCATTCCGTGCCCAAATCCGTGTCATTCGTGTTATTCTGACTTCTCTATCTTTCTTACCCCCTCACACCACGGTTGACGCTTTAGCAACCTCTCGGCACGTAGCTTCCCTGATCCAGAAGGGGATTCGGCCATGCGCCGATTCGGCTGCCTGCTGTTGCTTGCGCTTGTTGCTGCCTGCACGACGGCCCCGGCCGGGCCGCCGCACAAGATCGTGGTCTTCTTCCAGGAGTGGTCGGCCGCGCTCGATCCCGCGGCCGCTTTGGCTGTCGGTGCGGCGGGGCAATGGGCGAAGGATCACCCGAACGCACCGGTGAAGGTGGTCGGCTACGCCGATCCCACCGGCAGTGCGCAGGCGAACGACTACATGTCGCTGACCCGCGCGCAGATCGTCGCCGATCAGCTCGTCACCGATGGCGTGCCGCGCGACCGCATCGTGCTGGGTGCGCATGGCGCCACCGACTTCACGCTGACCAGCCAGGAGAGCCGGCGGGTGGAGATCGCGATTGGCGGTCCCTGATGATGGACGGGATGCTGCCGGCGCGGGTCGCTGACCCGATCGCGGCTGACCCGGAAGAGGTGCTGCGCCGCGTCTTTGGCTTCCCGGGCTTCCGCGGACTGCAGGAACAGGTGGTGCGCCATGTCGTCGCGGGCCGCGATGCGTTGGTGCTGATGCCGACCGGCGGCGGCAAAAGCCTGTGCTATCAGGTGCCGGCACTGTGCCGGTCGGGCACCGCGGTGGTGGTTTCGCCGCTGATCGCGCTGATGGACGACCAGGTGGCGGCGCTGCGGCAGGCGGGCATCGCGGCCGGCGCGCTGCATTCGGATCTCGATCCGGCGGAAGCACGCAGTGTCACCCGCGATCTGATCGAGGGCCAGCTCGATCTGCTGTATGTCTCACCCGAGCGGCTGCTGGGCAACGGCACGCTGGACCGGCTGGAGCGGCTGCAACTGGCGCTGTTCGCGATCGATGAGGCGCATTGCGTGTCGCAATGGGGCCACGAGTTCCGCCCGGAATATCGGCTGCTGGCGTGCCTGCCGGTGCGCTTTCCGGGCATTCCGCGCGTGGCGCTGACGGCGACGGCGGATGAACGGACGCGCACCGACATCCTGCGCGCGCTGGCGATGCCGGATAGCGCGGCGTTTGTCGCCAGCTTCCATCGCCCGAACCTGAACCTCGCGGCGGCACCGAAGGTGGGGGAAAGCGCGCAGTTGCTGGAGCTGCTAGGCCGGCATCCGGGGGAATGCGGGATCGTCTATTGCGGGTCACGCGCGAAGACCGAACGCATGGCGCAGCGGCTGGTGGAGAAGGGCTACGCCGCGTTGCCGTTCCATGCCGGGCTTGATCCGGTGCAGAAACGGGAGTCGGCGGCACGGTTCCGCTCCGGCGAGCCGGTGGTGATGGTGGCGACGATCGCGTTCGGCATGGGCATCGACCGGCCGGATGTGCGCTTCGTCGCGCACCTGGACATGCCGGACAGCCCGGAGGCGTGGTACCAACAGATTGGCCGCGCCGGGCGTGACGGCGAGGCGGCGGAGACGCTGCTGCTGTATGGCGGGGAGGACATCGCGCGGGCGCGGCATTGGCTGGCGCAGTCGGCGGCGCCGGACGCGCAGAAACACGTGATGCGCGCGAAGCTCGAAGAAATGATTTCGCTGACGGAAACGGTGTCGTGCCGCACCGCGGCGCTGCTGGGTTGTTTCGGCGAGACGCTCGGCGCGCCGTGTGGGCATTGCGATACCTGCGCGGCGCCGCCGGTCACGGTCGATGCGACCGAGGAGGCGCGCAAGCTGCTGTCGGCGGTATACCGTACCAGGCAAGTGTTCGGCGCGATTCATCTGATCGCGGTGCTGCGCGGAGAGAAGACCGAGGCGGTGCTGCGACATGGCCATGATCGGCTGCCGACATTTGGCGTCGGCGCGGATCATGCGCCCGCCTACTGGCGCGGGCTGGTGCGGCAGTTGATCGGCCTTGGCGTGCTGGACATCGACACCGAAGGTCATGGCGGGTTGTTCCTGGTCAGTGACAAGGCGCGGCCGATCTTGCGCGGGGAGCAGGCGGTGATGTTGCGCGAGGCGGGCGCGGCACGGCCGCGGCGGGTGCGTGAGGCGGTTGCAGTCGCGGGTGCTGTGGCGACTGGGCCGGTGGCGGAAGGAATCTTCGCGGCATTGCGGGCCTGGCGCGCGGCCGAGGCGAAGGCGCAGGCAATCCCGCCCTATGTCATCTTCCATGACAGCGTGCTGCGCGAGATTGCCGCGGTGCGGCCGCAGGCCCTGGACAAGCTGGGCGATATCAAGGGCGTTGGCGCATCGAAGTTGCAACGGTATGGCGCGCGGGTGCTGGCGGTGCTGGCGCAAGAGGCCCGCTGAGACCACTCGGCGCGCCTGATTGATCGCTGTCGAAACGTTGTTGTGCGGCGCAAGCCCTGGCATGCCAGGCGTCATGTACCAGTCAGTGTCAGCTCGCTGTCATCAACCCGGAAGCGGCCGTGTTGTTTCATACCGCGAGACATTGCGCTTGGCTGCAACTGACCGGCGCTTTTGCTTGCTGGATCACGGCCCTGGATCACGGCCCTTGTCACGGCGCAATATTCGGATCGATGCTTCCGCCCCAGTCCCCGCACGAGAGGGCAGACCCGGAGTCGGGCCGTAATGGGAGAAACGATTATGTCCAGCAGCACGGCCTCCGCCTGGGAGTCGCTGTCCGAGGCAGAGCATCGAAGCCAGCTCCGCCGCGCCGTCATCGCCTCGACCATCGGCACCACCATCGAATGGTACGACTTCTTCATCTACGGCACTGTCACCGGCCTGGTGTTCGCGAAGCTGTATTTCCCGAATTCCGACCCGCTGGTGGGCACGCTGCAGGCGTTCCTGATCTACGCCGTCGGCTTCATCGCCCGCCCGGTGGGGGCGGCGATCTTCGGCCACTGGGGCGATCGGTTCGGGCGCAAATCGGCACTGATCGCCACGCTGATGCTGATGGGCATCGCCACCTTCCTGGTGGGGCTGGTGCCGACCTATGGCAGCATCGGCATCTGGGGCGCGATCCTGCTGACCGTCCTGCGGTTCATCCAGGGCGTGGGCGTCGGCGGCGAGTGGGGCGGGTCGGTGCTGCTGTCGATGGAATGGGCGCGCACCAGCGATCACCGCGGCTTCGTCGCCTCCTGGCCGCAGTTCGGCGTGCCGGGCGGGTTGTTCCTGGCGAACCTGGCGATCCTGGCGTTCAGCGGCTTTTCAGGCGATGCGTTCCTCACCTGGGGTTGGCGCATTCCGTTCCTGCTGTCGATCGTTCTGGTCGCGATCGGGTTGTGGATCCGGCTGGGCATCCTGGAGACCCCGACCTTCCGGCGTATGGTGGCGGAGAACCGGGTGGAACGCACGCCAATGGCCGAGGTGTTCCGCAAGCACCCGAAGGAGGTGTTCCTGAGCGCCTTCGCGCGGATGGGCGAGCAGGCACCCTTCTACATCTTCACCGCTTATGTGTTTGCCTACGGCGTCGGCGTGCTGAAGGTGTCGTCGAACATGTTACTGCTGTCGGTGCTGGCGGCATCATTGGTCTCGTTCGTAACGATCCCGTTGGCGGGCCATCTGTCGGATCGGTTCGGGCGCAAGCGGGTCTACATCGTCGGCGCGGTGGCCACTGGGATCTATGGCTGGGTCTACTTCGCGCTGCTGTCCAGCATGATGCCGTTCTGGATCTTTGTCGCCATCGTGGTCTCGCTGATCCCGCACGACACGATGTATGGGCCGCAGGCGGCGCTGATCGCTGAGAACTTCACCGGGCGGTTACGCTACAGCGGGTGTTCGATCGGCTATCAGCTCGCCTCGATCATCGCCGGTGGTCCGGCGCCGCTGATCGCGACGGCATTGTTCGCGGCGTATCACAACCCATACGCGATCGCGGCGTATATCACGGTGTGCGCGGCGATCAGCGTGGTCGCGACGGTGATGATGACGGACTACACGGGCAAGGATATTTCGGCGGAGTACGACACCACCGAAACGGTCGGGTAGCGGAAAACTGTGGCCCGGGCGGGGAGGGTGATTGGCTCGGAGCGGGATGATTTCCGATAGGCGAAGCCGTCTCGCTCTAGCACTTTGCTTTGTCGCGTGATGCACGGTTCGCGGCGGTTCCGCGTGAAGCGAACACGCGCTAATCCCGGCCGCTTGTGTCCGGCGCGATCCGCAGCGCGATCCAGCGCGGGCCGGGGATGGGCTGCACCGTCGGCAGGATCAGCACCGTCGCGAACGCGCGACCCTGAGCCCGCGTCTTGTCCAGCTCCGTCCTCACATCCTGGTCGGTTGCCACGGGGACATTCTGCACCCGCAGAATGACATCGCCGGTCACCATGCCCTGATGCGCCGCGTCGGTGTTGGCCATCACGCCGCTTACCAGCACGCCACCCTGGTCGGGGGCCAGCCCATATTGCGCCCGCGCATCGTCGGACAGGCTGGTCAGGCGCAGCCCCAGGTTGGGTGCAACCTGGGTGACGACCGAGGTGGTCTGCACCGGCGCGTTGAGCGCGTTCCATTTCTTGCGCGGCCATTCGGCGATGGTCACCGGCACGGTCAGGCGCTGGCCGGCCCGCCACACGGTCACTGTGGTGGCGGTGCCGATCGGCGTGTGGACGATGTCGCGCAGAAAGGCCGGCTGGTTGACCGGCACGACATCGCCGTAGCGCATGATCACGTCACCGATCCGCAGGCCGGCCTTGGCCGCAGGACTGCCACTGTCCACCTTGGCGACGATGAAGCCGCCTGGGGATCCCCCAGGGACACCCTCGGCCTTGTCAAGGCCCAGCGCATCGGCGATGCGGGGGGTGACCTGTTCGACCTTGACCCCCAGCCAGCCGGCCTTGATCCAGCCGTAGCGCGTCAACTGATCGGCGATGAAATGAACGCTGTTGCTGGGGATGGCGAAGGCCAGGCCGGAGAAGCCGGTGGTGGGCGAGATCATCGCCGTGTTCATGCCGACGACCTGCCCCCGCAGGTTGAACAGCGGGCCGCCGGAGTTGCCGTGATTGATTGCGGCATCGGTCTGGATGAAGTTGTCGTACGGCGTGTCCATGATGTCGCGATGCAGCGCGCTGACGATGCCGGCGCTGACCGAGATGCCGATGCCGAGGGGATTGCCGACGGCGAAGACCGGATCGCCGATGTGCATCTTCTCGCTGTCACCCCAGCGGATCGCCGGCAACTTGGCGGCGGTGTCGACATGGATGATCGCGATGTCGGCCAGGCGGGTGCCGCCGACGATGTGCGCTGGCGCGGTCGTGCCGTCATGGAACATCACGACGATCCGGTAGGCGCCGTCGATGACATGATCGTTCGTTGCGATGTCGCCGCCAGGGTCGATGATGAAGCCGGAGCCGGTCAGGGTGTTCGGCCCCTGGTCGTCCGGCCCCTGATCCTTTGGCGCATCGGATGCGGTGACGTCGCGTCCGGTGGCGTCACCCTTCGTCTGGCCAATATAGGCGGTGATGTTGACCACGGTCGGCAGCAGCGAGCGCAGCAGGGCGCTGGGTGCCGTCATCACTGCGTCGTCGGCGGCGGCGGGTCGGCCTGCCAGGCAGCTCAGCAGGAGCGCGAAGGGAAGCGTCCCTCGATGCCGCATCGCAGACCTCGTGCGCAGGAGTGATGGACCGCTGGCGCGGTGCTGTCGGCTGCCTACGCCGCCGTACGGGGCGCGGATTGTGCCGGCGTGTGGTTTTTGTCGGAAACGCGCGGGGCGACGCGCGGCGGCGGCCGGCGCCACCGCGCGTCGGATGGGATGGGCGGTCGTCTACTGCTTGGCGGCGTGCGACTGCGGCGCCTGCTGGGCGTAGGTGCGGAACACCTGATCGGCCTGCTTCTTCTGCGGGTCACTGAAGGAGTTGTACAGCGTCTGGAAGGCCGGCAGCAGCTTCTGCATATCCTCGGCGTGCTGCTGTGCGATCGCGGCGTACGACTGCATGTTCTCGATCGCGGTCATCGTGCCCATCTTATCGGCGCGCGCTTCATACAGCGCGTCGGTCGATTTGGCGTTGTCCCGCATGGTTTGGGCGAACTGATCCCACTGCGCTTCCTCGGCGGTGCTGATATGCAGGCGCGTGTGCAGGTCCTTGATCCGCTGTTCGACCATGGCCTGCATATTGGGGGTGGTCGGGTGTGCCGCTGCGGGCTGGGTGGTGGGTGCCGCGGTCTTCGCCGACTGGGTCGCGGTTTGCGCCAGGCTGGGGCCGGACAGAGCCAGGCTGCCTGTCAGCAACACGCTGGCCAGAAGCGTCGTTGCGGTGGCCGGGCGCAGGATCGATCGCATGTGGTGTCCTCCAAGGGGTCTTTGTCCCGCGCGAAAATGGCGGACGATTGTGGCGCAACCGGGGAGTCTCGCGCGGATGTGTACTCGGTCCGGACTGGTTCCTGATGACGTGATGACCTCTATAGTTGGCGCGGTTACAGCCTGCTGCCTGGGCCGTCGTGCCACGGAGGTGATGCTGCATGCATGAACGAGGGCGACCCGATCCATCGCACCACCGGATGGCGGTCGGATGACAGAGCGCGAGGACGACCCCCCGCCGGGGCCGCCGCGCGCCGCGCTGGTGGCGTTGCTGCTGGTCGCGGCGCTGGTGGGCAGCTTCATGTTCCTGATGCACCGGCTGACCGATGCCGGGCGGCTGCAGGACTGTGTCGCATCTGGTCGCACCAATTGCGCGCCGATCGACGCGCGGCACTCTTGAGCGTCGGCGCGCACATCGGTGGCGGCGGGCACAGCAGCGTGGCATCGACACCGCGGCCGCGGCGGGCGCGGCGCTGGGCGCGGGGGCGATCGGTCTGATTGCGGCGAAAGACGGGCTGCGGGCGTTTGTCGAGGTGAAGGCGCGGCCGAGGCTGGCGGATGCGACGCCGGCGCCGATCGCGCGGGGGCGGGGGCGGCGGCGGGCGGCCGCCGAGATCGTGCCGGGGGAGCGTCCCGGCTGGGGGGCGGCAGGGGTCCGTCCGCGGTCAGCGGCAAACCGCTCTACGCCGTGAGTGCTTCGAGGAACACTTCGCAGTACCGGCTGGCGGTTGATTCGTGCACTTTCTCCAGCATGTTCTGGTGGCGGGCGCGGCGTTCCTCCAAATCCATCGACAAGGCCTCATGCATCGCATCGGCGATCGCGTCGGGGTCGAACGGGTTGACGATCAGCGCCGCGGACAGCGCGTCGGCCGCGCCGGCGAATCGGGACAGCACCAGCACGCCGGGGTCGCTGGCGTTCTGCGCCGCAACGAATTCCTTGGCGACCAGGTTCATCCCGTCGCGCAATGGGGTCACGACGCCGACGCGGGCGATACGGTGGAAGCCCGCCAGCGTACGGCGGCTCATCGCGCGGGTGATATATCGCAACGGCACCCAATCGAATTCCGAGTAGCGGCCATTCGTGTCGCCAACGATCCGGTCGAGTTCGCGCCGCAGCGCCTGATACTCGCTGTTGTCCTCGCGCGAGCGCGCCGCTATCTGCAGGAAACTGACCTGCCGCCGGTGCGCGGGATGGCGCGCCAGCAGACGGCCGAATCCCACGAACCGATTGGTCAGGCCTTTGGAGTAGTCCAGTCGATCCACGCCGATCGCCAGCGCCCGCCCGCCCAGGCTGTCGCGCAGCCGGCGCGCTTCCGTACCGCGTGCGGCCCGCACCGCGTCGCTGGCGAAGGCGTCAACATCGATGCCGACGGGATCGACGATGGCCCGCACCACCTGGCCGCCGTGCACGAACCGGCCGGTGGAATCGACCTGCGCCCCCAGCATGTGCTGGGCACATTCCAGGAAGGCGTCGCGATACGCTTTGGTGTGGAAGCCCACCACGTCATACGCCGCCAGCTCGGCCAGTAGCTCCGCGGCGCACGGCAACACCTCCAGGACCGCTGGCGGAACGAACGGGATGTGCAGGAAGAACCCGATCCGATTGGTCACGCCAAGTCGCCGCAGCTCCCGCGCGAGCGGGATCAGATGGTAATCATGCGCCCAGATCAGGTCATCCGGTTGCAATAACGACGCCAGCGCTTGGGCGAACCGGCGGTTCACCGCGCGATACCCCTCGTAGTCCTCGCGGCGGAAAGTCATCAGCCCCAGCCGGAAATGCAGCAGCGGCCACAGCGCGCCGTTGGCGAAGCCGACATAGAACGCGCGGTATTCCGCCTCGGTCATGTCCACCGTGGCATAGGTCAGGCCATCGACCTGGCTGATCTGCGGCGCCTCGGCCGGTGATTCCACCCGGTGGCCGCTCCAGCCACACCACAGTGAACCGGGCCGCAGCGCATCGGCAAGCGCCACGGCGAGGCCACCTGCGCGCGGGCCGCGTTCGCTTGGCAACGGCAGACGGTTGGAAATCACTACAAGGCGTGCCACAGGCCCTCCTCCCAGGAACGTGACAGGCGCATGGCGGCCAGGATCAATCCGACCTGGGAATAGGTTTGCGGGAAGTTACCCCAGAGCGCGCCATCCACCGGGGCGATGTCTTCCGACAGCAGGCCGAGATGGTTGCGATGGGCCAGCACGTTCTCGAACAGGCCCAGCGCTTCATCACGCCGGCCGACATTGGCCAGCGCCTCGATATACCAGAAGGTGCAAACAAGGAATGCCGCTTCCGGCTTGCCAAAGTCATCGGGATCGACATAGCGCATGACGAAGCCATCGCGCAGCAGGCGGTGCTTGATGATATCGAGCGTGGCAAGAAAGCGCGGATCGGTGGCGGGCAACAGGCCCAGACCCGGCAGCAGTAGCACGGAGGCGTCGACCACCGCCTCGTCCAACGCGGCGGAGATCCACCCATCCGTGTGCGCGACAACGCGCTGCAGTATGACGTCGGTGAGTTCGCCGGCGCGGGCCAACCAGCGGACGGCATCATCCTCGGCGCCGACGCGCCGCGCGATCAGGCCCAGCTTGTGCACTGCGGCCCAGCACATCGCGGCGGAGAAGGTATGCACGCGGACGCGGCCACGATATTCCCACAGTCCCGCATCGGGCACCAACGCCAGGCGTGATGCGACTTCGCCCAGTGGCCGCAGACGTTGATACAGCGCCAGGTCGCCGCGCTGGGGCAGGCGTTCGTCCCAGAACATCTGGGCGGCTGACAGGATGATCGAACCGTAGGAATCGTTCTGCCGTTGCTGTTGCGCTGCGTTGCCGATGCGCACGGGACCATCGCCCTGAAAGCCGGGCAGGGCACCAGCAATGCGCTCGCGCGTATCGGTGCCTGGCGCGATGGGGTAGAATGGCGCGATTTCCCCGTCGCCTTCGCGGTGCACCACGTCGAGGATGAAGCGCAGGAAGCTTTCCATGGTGCGCGTCGCGCTGACGCGATTGAGCGCGTCGACGGTGAAATAGGCATCGCGCAGCCAGCAATAGCGATAGTCCCAGGTGCGGCCGGATCCGGGCGATTCCGGAATCGAGGTGGTCAGCGCCGCGACAATCGCGCCGGTGTCGTCATAGCTGCACAACTTCAGCGTGATGGCGGCGCGGATCACGGCCTCCTGCCAATCGAAGGGGACGAAAAGATCACGCACCCAGTCACGCCAGTACGCGATTGTTTCGTCCAGAAACTGACGTCCGAGGGTGTCGGGGGCTTCGAGCACCGGTTCGTCGGGGCCGATGAACAGGGTCACTGGCCGGTCGAGGGTGAATTCGGTCTCGTGCGCGAGATAGGACAGTGGCATATCGGTGGTCACGCGCAACACGCGATCGGTGCCGAGGTAGCGCAGGTGGTTGCTGCCGAAACTGATCTCCGGCGTGGTGGCGCCGTAGTCGTAGCGCGGGCGCAGGGTGACGCTGAGGCGGGGGCGTCCGGTGATCGGCTCGATGCGGCGTATCAGCATGGGTGGCCGGAACATGCGGCCGTAACGGCGGAAACGCGGGCAGAAATCCACCACGCGGGCCTGACCGCGCTCGCGGTCGGCCAGGATGGTTTCCACCACCGCGGTGTTGTGCAGATAGGTCTGGGTCGCGCCAGTCTGTTCGTGCAGGGCGGTGTCGAGATAGCCGGTCTGGGGCGTCTTGCCGCCGAGCAGGGCATTGAACACCGGATCGGCGTCGAGACGCGGGAAGCAGAACCAGCCATGGCGTCCGAGCGGGGAGATGAGCGAGGCGACCGTGCAATTGCCGATCACCGCCAGATCCAGACCCGCCATTGCCCGTGCCCCTGAATGTTCTTACATTAGAATGACAAGACCAAAACATAGTCTCCACGGCGACAATGCCGCACCGACAATAGGTATGTGGTTACACACGGTGCGTGCTGGCAAGGGTCATCGCTCATAAACTGTGCGGCGACTTTCAGGCGTCCGTGCCGTAAATCAGCCTAACCATCATGCTCTGCTGCTGCTTGCCGCACTCGCGCGGCGTATGCAGCAGGAGCTTCACAATCATGCGAGTTGCCCAGATCGCTCCCCTGACTGAGTCCGTCCCGCCGACGCTTTATGGCGGGACCGAACGTATCGTGTCCTATCTGACCGAGGAACTGACAGAGCTCGGTCATGATGTGACGCTGTTCGCCAGTGGGGATTCATGTACCTCGGCGACGCTGGTGCCGATGGCGCCGCGCGCGTTGCGTTTTGACCCGACACTGCGCGACGCGCTCGCGCCGCATATGACCATGCTGGAACACGTGTACCGCCGCGCGGCCGAATTCGATGTCCTGCATTTTCATATGGACTATTGGTCGTTTGCGTTGTTCAGCCGCGCCTCGACACCGTTCCTGACCACATTGCACGGGCGCATGGATCTGCCGGAACATGCACCGCTGTATGAGCTGTATCCGGAGGTGCCGCTGGTGTCGATTTCCTTTGCGCAGCGGCGCGGGATGCCAGGCGCGAATTATGCCAAGACGATCCATCACGGCCTGCCGGTCGACCTGCTGCGGCCGCAGACAGTGGCGCCGGGCTATTTGGCGTTCCTGGGTCGTATCGCGCCGGAGAAGCGGCCCGATCGGGCGATTCGAATCGCGCGACAGGCTGGCATGAAGTTGAAGATCGCCGCGAAGGTCGATCGTGTGGACCAGGTGTATTTCGACGAGACGATCCGCCCGATGATCGACGGGCATCACGCGGAAATGATCGGTGAAATCGGGGAGGCGGAGAAGCCGGCGTTCCTGAGCGGCGCGCATGCGCTGCTGATGCCGATCGACTGGCCGGAGCCGTTCGGGCTGGTGATGATCGAGGCGATGGCCTGCGGCACGCCGGTGATCGCGTTCAATCATGGCTCGGTGCCGGAGATCGTCGACCACGGCGTGACCGGGTATGTCGTCGGCAATGAGGCGGAGGCGGTGGCCGCCGTGGCGCAACTGGATCGGTTGTCGCGCCCGGCAATCCGCCGGCAGTTCGAGCGCCGGTTCACGGCGCGGCGTATGGCGAATGACTATCTGGCGCTGTACCGGCAGTTGGCGACAACCGCGCGGCCGCGGCTGCGCGTGGTCTCATAAGGCCGGCGGGAAGGTGCGCCCGCTGCCATGACGCGGCAGCGGGCGCGGGCGCTCAGATTCCGCCGACCTCGGTCCGCAGTCGTTGGGCGGCAGTGACGAGCTGGGTAATCGCCGGTTTCACCTCGGCCCAGCTGCGGGTCTTCAGGCCGCAATCGGGATTGACCCAGATCTGCCAATCCGCGAGCCGGCGGCGGGCGAGGCGCAGCAGGCCGAGCATCTCCTCGGCGTCCGGCACGCGGGGGCTGTGAATGTCCCACACGCCCGGGCCGATCTCGTTCGGGTAGGCCGCGCCGTCGGCGGCGAACGCCTCCAGCAGTTCCATCCCGCTGCGGGTCGTTTCGATCGAGATTGCATCGGCATCCATCGCCGCGATCGCCGGCATGATGTCGTTGAACTCGGCGTAGCACATGTGGGTGTGGATCGCGGTGTCGTCGCGCACGCCGCCGCTGGCGAGGCGAAAGCAGGCGACCGCCCAGGCGAGATAGTTGTCGCGGTCCGCATGCCGCAGGGGCAGGCCCTCGCGGAAGGCAGGTTCATCGATCTGGATGACGGCGATGCCGGTGGCTTCGAGATCGGACACCTCGTCGCGCAGGGCCAGTGCGAGCTGTTGGCAGACCGTGGCGCGCGGGAGGTCATCACGCACGAACGACCATTGCAGCATGGTCACCGGACCAGTGAGCATGCCTTTCATCGGCCGCGTGGTGCGTGACTGGGCGTAGGCGGCCCAGCGGGTGGTCATCGGCGCGGGGCGGAGGATATCGCCCCAGATGATCGGCGGGGCGACGCAGCGGCTGCCATAGGATTGCACCCAGCCGTGCTG
>Ga0210386_10003842_pt1 | contig 12502 bp, 14 predicted proteins | sample IncBWH32OmetaG_FD_160091 | JGI IMG/M metagenome (GOLD analysis project Ga0210386, IMG submission 160091) | Forest soil microbial communities from Barre Woods Harvard Forest LTER site, Petersham, Massachusetts, United States - Inc-BW-H-32-O ... | reverse complement strand
CGCAACTTCAGCATCTATCCGGCGCCTCCCCATGCCGGCGAGGTGCGCTTCCGGACCGCGGAGGGGACCAAGCTCGAGCCGGCAATCGAAAAGGTCCGCGCCATCGTCGAAGCCCACCCCCCATGTGCTCGCTGACCCTGCTCCGCGCGTGCTGCTCGATTGCAGCGCGGCCGAAAACGCGCTCGAGATCGTTGTCGCTTTCGCCACCGCCGAGGACGAGACCGCGGCCGTGAATCAAGACAGCGTACGCCGCGCTCGATACTGAACGCGGCAAGCCGGCCGCATGTTGAGCACCGCGGAGCGGGCCTCGGTTGGCACAGTCTTCATCTACGCGACACACCCGATTATCACGTGGAGAAGGCGCCGGCGCTGGCGCGGGGAACTTTGCAATGCGTCCGACGTTTGCATCGCTGGGTGCAGCACCCGCCCCGCGGAATGTGGTCCCCCCACCACGCTGCTCTCGCAAAGGGACGAACCCGAAAGCGCCATGTTCCCCCGTGGCGCTTTCCCTTTGTCGGCAATGCCAGCCGAAGGGACAACCGCGGCGAGCGGCCGTAACAGCGTCAGGCTTTGCCGAGAATCCGCTCGATCTCGCTGGCGGAAACTCCGCAGACTTGCGCCACTTGGGCAACCGACATGCCGTACTTTATCCACGTCCGGATGCGGGGAAATTGCGAGCGCGGAATCTCGCGCATCGTTTGCGGCTCGGGGGCGGCTGACATGTCGCGCTCCTCGTGACGGACCGGTGCTGCCGGCGAGAGCATCAGCACCACCCGCGGTTTGCGGGTCGACCGGTCGGTCAGCGTCAGCGATTCCGGAACTGCTCGCGTGCTGATCGGCGGTGGTTTCAAGGTGAACAAGGCGCCCTGGTGATCTGCTCGCGATCATCGCCGCGAGGCGTTATTTGTTGCTGTCGGCCACGCAAGATTTGCTCCGAATGGTGATCCAATTCGCGATGTCCAGAACATATTCCCTAATTTAGGCAAGGACATGGGAAGCCATGACCCGAGCCGCAAGCTCGAAGACGGAGCCCCACTGTCATCCAAAAACCGCATAACGATCGATTATGCCAAATTCAGCCACATCTCATACTCAGCGTTCAGTTGTACGATTGACAACATCTGTCAGGAAATAAAGAGACCAGAGAACCGTTACGGAAAGCGCCGACAACAGAATAAAGAAGAAAAACGTCCCAATTCCTTGAAGCCAATTGCGCAAAAACGTCGCATGTTGTGTCCATTCCATTATGGGAACCCGTAGTAATTCTGCGACTATGGTAATTATTAAAGTAACTAGGCCAAGAAAGGACAGGTATCCTAATAAATAACAAACGAACCGCCTTAGAGTTAGCGATTCGCCATTTAGATATAACTCCGTGCCAATAGGCCGCCTATCCAAATACGCGCCAGGCCCACCCATGGCTACCGCCGCAAGCGCGCCTACCATGAACGGAACCCCCATCATCAAAAGATCTCGGGTGATCCTCAGCAAACCTGCGTCACCGAACATATGGGGCTTGGGGTCGATAAACATGTAGAGACCCCACACGCAAATCCCGGCCGTGCCGGGCACTACAAAATCGTAGGAAGCCTTTTCAGGTCCGGCGATAAGGAGATAGCGCAAGGGTGCCAGAAGCCGCGCCCGCGGCGGCGGCAGCCCGTGGCTAACATCTCTCAGTCCTAGTCCGTGCGTTGCCATAGTGAATCCGTGTTGAGGATGTCCTTCATCTTCTCGACGGTCTCTGGGTCTATATCCGGTCGCCACGGCCTTAACGGCTTGGTGAAGGAGATGATCTCCGTCGGGCACATTATCAGGTCGGTCGCACTGGCGACAGCGGGGTGAACCTCGCCGGACACGATCGCTCCGCTAACCGCGTGCCGAAAGTAGAGGCGTGTTTTGAAGCCTCGCTCCTCGTAGAGCTTCCGCAGGGCAAGCGCCCAGGTTTGTCGTTCTTCAGGATCGCTCGGCCCCTGCTGCTGCGCGTTGATTTTGTGTTGAACGTCGCCGATGACGTCCTCGCGTATAAGCTCCGCAGGTTGACCGATAGCCAATCTCTCTTTGCGCTTTGTAAACGTCATGGCCGTCAGAACTCGGCCATCCCCAGTTAGCGCCCGGCCCGCGTCAGCAACCAATTCCAATCTAGGCGTGTATTGGTATTCTTTAGTTACAGGCCTATTACGCCGCCTTACCTCAACAACAGGAAATGTCCAGCCTCCTGCTTGCGCTACATGTCGACGTATTTGGCGACACAGAAAATTCTCTATAGCTGTACGAGTAATTGGCGATACCGTTTCAATCGCGCATCTGTATCTCCCTATGTTTAGCGCGCTTTCCGGTGGCAATAAAATAACAACATGCGCCGCTGTCGCTCCCCGTTCTTCGTCCTCGCCAGCGATCTCTCGGCCCCTATAAGTCGTGGTGTGGACTACCGGAAAAGTACGCACACTTTGATCAATATGTTCAAAGAATAACGTAACAACTCTGTCCTCGTCCGGCGTTCCTTCCCATTTTATCTCTCGCAATCGTAAACAGTTAAGGCCCTTTCCAGCCGCGATGCGAGCAGCATCATCAACTCCGCTGTCACGTTCTTCCATGCCTTCAAATTCAATTGTCCAGTTTTGGACTTTTCGCCTTCCTATGATCTCTAACAACTCTGTGGCCCCGTGGATCGGGGGAGCATACCTGGCACGCGCCGCCGACCGGCTGATTAGGTGGTTTAACAACACAAAACGCAACGCGTTCACGGGGTGGGGGCCGTCCAAAATTCCTCGTCCGATACTCTGCATCTCAAACATTTTCTGAGAAAGGGAATTCGACACGGCTTTTTCACGCAGCGCGAGTGGTCCGCCTATTCGGCCGGCCGCACGGCGAATGACAATGCGTCCGGCTCGAAGAAGTGGAACGAGATGTGCTTCGAAACCGCTCGATTATTCCATTATCAGCGCTTTGTTCGTCATGCGATCAGTCGTGAAATCGTGCTGTGGCTGACGTTGTAGCTGCGGGCGATCTCGCGCACCGTCGCGACGGTGAGCGACGGTCATCTGCACGCCCAATACGGCACGCAGCACCAGGCGAACTCGTTTACCTACGAGGGCACGATCCAACCCGACGGCCGCGTGACCATCAGCGCGAACGGTCTCACCGGGGACGCTACTTATAATGTCCACATGGTCCAGAGAGGGGTGCCTTACGGCTACCAATTCACCGCGCAGTTCGAGGGGACGCACGGGCGTGGGAGGCGGACGGAGGTGCGGCCCTGTGACGTGGATTTCGTGCGTCAATAGACAGAAACGAGCAATTCCATCAGCGGTCTGATCTTGATGCGTATATCGGTCAGCGCGGGCCGCGACCGGCATCGCTACCAAACTCGGCAACCGCAATTTCCGGGCGACGGGGATCACGGCCTGTCTCAAGAACGGCGGGACGCTGGAAAAGGCCGTGGCGATGGCGAACCACGCCTCGACGCGCACGACGAAACTCTTTGATCGCCGGCCCGCCGAGCTCAGCCTCGATGAGGTCGAGCGGATTGTGATTTAGTGCGATCCGACAGCCTTCCGAACTCGAAGCCGGCCACCACAGCACGGAGCGCGTTTCAAATGACGACCCGTAGATCGATCTCCACCCTTCTCGCGGGTGGGCTCCTGCTTTGCATGAGCGTCTCTGCCGCCCTAGCCCAGACCGGCCCCACCGAGAGCCAGAGCGCGGCCGTCGACGCTTACATCTACGGCTACCCACTGGTCACGATGGAACTAACCCGGCGCAGCTTCACCAACGTGGCTCAGCCCGACGGCAAGAGCGCGCCGATAGGCTACTTCGTCAACGTCCCAAAATACCCCCCAGCATCCGACAAGCGTGTAACCGCGCCGAACGCCGACACGCTCTACTCGACGGCATGGATCGATGTCGGTAAGGAGCCGTACATCCTGCACGTGCCGGACGAACACGGGCGCTACTATCTGATGCCGATGCTGGACGGCTGGACCAACGTGTTCGCCGACCCGGGCAAACGTACCACCGGCACCGGGGCCGCCGATTTCGCCATCACCGGGCCGGGTTGGAAGGGGACGTTGCCGCCGGGCATCAAGGCCGAATACAAGTCGCCCACGAATATCGTCTGGGTGCTCGGCCGCACTTATTCGACCGGTACACCGGCCGACTATGCCGCCGTCAACGCCATCCAAGCGCAATACAAGCTGACCCCGCTCAGTGCGTGGGGCAAACCCTACGTGCCGCCACCCGGCGTGGTGAATCCCGCCTGGGACACGAAGGACCCGGTGCGCGATCAGGTCGACTCAATGAACGGCGCAACCTACTTCCAACTGCTCGCCGAGCTGATGAAAACCAATCCGCCGGCGGCAGCGGATGCCCCCATGGTTGCCACGATGGCGAAGATCGGGATCGTTCCAGGCCGGGATCTCGACCCTGCAAAGTTGAACCAAGCGCAATCTGCCGCGGTTCAAGCCGCTCCCCAGCCCGCCCAGGGGTCGATCATGGGGCTGTTGAAAGAGGTCGCCTTGACCAATGGGTGGAGCGTCTTCACTAAACTAGGCGTCTACGGCACTGAGTATCGCTTGCGTGCTCTGATAACCGCGATCGGCCTCGGCGCCAACCGGCCGCAGGATGCGATCTACCCGGTCGCCCAGATGGATGCGGACGGGAAACCCTTCGATGGCGCCAACCGGTACGCCATGCACTTCCCGGTGGGACAACTTCCGCCGGTGGACGGCTTCTGGTCGTTGACGATGTACGACGGCCAGTATTTTTTCGTGCCGAACAAGCTGAACCGCTACACGCTGAGCGCCCGCAACGCGCTCAAGCACAACGCCGACGGGTCGGTTGATCTTTACCTACAGGCAAGCGACCCTGGCGCAGCGAAGGAGGCCAACTGGCTGCCGACGACGCAGAGCGGCAAGTTCATCCCGATGCTGCGGCTCTATTGGCCGAAGGAGACACCGCCCTCGATCCTCGACGGCACCTGGAAGCCGCCGCCGATCCAGAAAGTGACCGCACCGTAGGGCAACTGTTGCGCTAGCTGAACGATAGTTCCTGATTGAGAGAGGACGTTACCATGCGTGATATGAGAGACAAAAGAATCATGGGGGCGTTGCCGCGCAGAGGAGAATTTGCGGTTTTTAGATCAGGCGTAAACCGGCCGCCTCCGGACCCTTCCTGCCGTCGACCACGTCGACCGCGACGCGCTGGCCCTCGGCCAGGTCAGCGATGCCCGCACGGTTGAGCGCCGAAGCGTGCACGAAGATATCCGTGCCGCCTCGATCTGATCGGATGAAGCCAAATCCCCTCACGGCGTTGTACCACTTGACCGTGCCGACCTCCTCGACGGCGGCTTGGTTGGCCGACGGATACATAGGCCGCTCCGGTCGTGCGCGTCTGGGCATCTCTTGCTGCGCGGTGCTGCTGTCGACACTCAGGATTTCGGTCACTTGTGGCCCCTTGGGCCCCGGACCGGCGCGGACCTCGAGCGTCGCACCCGGCGGAAAGCTACCGTGGCCGATGCGCTGGACCACACTCACATGCAGGAAGGCATCACCGGACCCATTGGCAAGCTGTACGAAGCCGAAACCTTTGTCTGGATTGTACCATTTGACGATGGCTTGGATCGGGGGACCGGAGGGCGCTTCAAATTCCGGTGCAGATGCGAAATTGCGCCGGGGTGCTTCGAAGTTGTCGTCGTCGAAGCCGCGGCGACGGGTCGGGCGAAAATCTCTGTCTCTGCTGCTCACGTGAGTGCCTAGGGCCGAGTGGAACGCTCTCACTCTGAAATGAGGCGGATTAATCGTCAACGAATTCCAGCCGGCGCCTAGCAACAAGCGGCGGCCGTCCGCCGCGACCGCTCCGACACAACGGGACCGACACATCCAGGAGATCGTCGCGTTCGGTCGGATGGGCTCGCAAAAGTCGAGCGGCTATAATCGGAGGGCCAAAGTCGAGGCAGCGATCGGTCGATACGGATGCTTGAATTCGGACGCCTGAACTATGTCCGGATCGGATAAACCCAGACCGGGTTGGGGTCACTACCTTTCCACGCTCCATCCGTGCGACACGGTCACGCTACCCACAATGACTCCTTGACGTAATGCGCTGGACATTCAGACGGAAGGCCGAGATCGTTGCTGCGTTACGGGCCGGAACCGTGACAGCGACAGAGCTTGAGGTGCGGCACGGCATCACTGCCGAGGAGCTCGCGAAGTGGATAAGAGCCTACGACACGCATGGACCGGACGGCTTGCGAATGATCAAGCCAGAGCCCCCGGTTGATCATCAGATAGCTGAACGCGATGAATGGCGCGTCGCAAAATTGCTGATCCGCCGATACGGCGACCACGCGGAAGGTGAAGCTACCCGCCTAGCCAACCTCGTGGCCTGCGGCGACGCCTGGCAATCGAGATGGGCACGGATCGGGCGGGCGATCGAGGCGTTGCGCGCAGCTCCGTCTGGCAATCATCATTAGCGCTGCGAGGAGGCGGCGATGGCAGCTTGGAGGGCCTAGAGAGCTGAATGACCGTGCAGCCTGCCGGTGGCGATGACCGAGGCGGCGGCGGCATAAGTGTGAGCGCCCCACTCGGAACGAAAGCCGCCGGTGACTTTGCGGAAGATGACGCTGGGCCGCAGCGCCCGCTCGCAGTCGTTGTTGGTGGCGGGCACATCACGCAACGGGTGACGAAAAGAAAGAGATCTCCACGGCATTTGCGGACGGCCTGGGCGAGCTTTCGTCCGGCTTCGGTGTTGGGTGTAGCCGCGAGCAGCCGGTCGAGCCGGCGGTCGAGATCGGCGCGGTACTGGACGAGGGTGGTGTCCTTGAGTTCGGCGCGGCGGCGACCGATGCCGACAGCGCGTTGCAGCAGCTTGTAGAACTCCGCGGCAAAGCCGGTGTCGATTTGCGTATTGCGCGTCACGCAGCAGATGGGCCAGATGGGCCAGGCAAAGTTGCCGTTCATGTGCATGCCCGGCCTGTGCCGCATAGCGATCGGCGACCCAGACCTCGAGCTTGGTCTCACCAAGGAAATCGCTGAGCACCGCGGCGCCGCGGCTATCGGCGATCAGATGGTGGACGGCGACAGCACCACCCATTGCCACCGGTTCTTGCCCTGGACCCGAGCCGAGGTCTGCGAACTTCCGCTGCGATCGTCGCCGCCCTGGCGGCCAGCGGGGCTTGGGCGCGGGCAATCAGTTTGGCGATCGCCCCTTCGCTGATGCCGATCCCGAACACTTCATCGAGCAGCCGCACCGACATCGTGCGGATCGATAAAAATCAGCCGGTAAAGACCGCCGCTCTCCTCATCGAGCCATCGAGCTGCACCAGCCCGACTTCAGAGGCTTCATGGACCGCAATCTCGGCAGCAGCGGCCCGCATCATAGGCCTCTTCCCCAAAACAAAAAAACATAAGTTTGGGCCGTCTTCATCAAACATCAATAGTATTTTCATGATGGAAAATGTTGTATCACCCATATTACTTAATATAACGTTTATACCCAAAAATACGGAGACCCGCCGATATCCGAATTTGCTTCCATCGGACCAAGCGGATTTGGTCATGGCGGCGGCCCGCCGGAGATGTGGAATTTGTGACTCAGTAAGATTAAATGGCGGTCCAAAAAGTAGAAGCGCGACCCTTAAGGCCACGCCTCGCGCTTGATGAGAGGCGGCCCGATCAGACCGACTTCCGCCGCGATATCATACCGAAGATCACCAGTGCGCCGCCGAACAGCGCTAGAGCGCTCGGCTCAGGGATGCCAGGCGGACCTGAAGCGCAGTTGGGAGTACCCGGGGTGCAGACACTTCCCGGTAGGGTGGTGTCTGGCCCTGTGCCAAAGTCAAATGAGACAGCCGTTATACTCGTCGTGGCCGTAATGGCCGCATCCGAGATAGTAAAGGTTCCAGTCCCGTTAATATATGGAGAAAAATGACCATCATTGATCGATGAATTGGAGTCGCTATAGTTTCCGCTGCCATCCGGCGGGCCAATAATCATGTTTATTGGCTGCATCATACCCGCGAAAGTGCCAGCCGTTTCTAAGATAATTTGGCCACCAGAGGTTCCCACTCCCCAGTGCGTCGGACCGCCGGCGACCGGGGTACCGGGTCCCGTGCTGGTGACATCGATCAAAGCGCCAGCCTGGGTCGTCAGGCTTGGCGAGCCCAGAGCTCCGCTTGGGGTGATCTCGATGCTGCTGAGCAGATCGCCTGCCGATCTGGGATTGGCCTGCGTGTCGTTTAGCACCACGGTCAGCGTGCCCGCCCCCGGGGTGATCTCAGCGTTGGCGGCACATGCCTCGCTGCAACCGCCGGTGACGTTGAAAAAGAACGGGGTTGCGTTCGCTACTCCTCCCGCAGCGAGCAAGACACTCGCGGTGACGGCGCCGGCGGCGAATGACAGAAACTTCCGCATCAAACCTCCTGGCCTCGCTTCAAAGAGCGAACAAGATGATGCCATTCACGAGGCAAGTTGCGTGCCAAGCCTTCCCTTACGGGCATGTAAATGGTTAACATAGCTCGTCGGGAGCGGCAATTGCCAATTATTCCGACAGGCTGCCTAATGATCCTCGACCCCACGCCATAACCTCAAAACACAGAAGACATCCATACCGTCTGCTGAATTGTCTGAATATTATTTACGTCAACGAAGAAGTGTGATTCATACCTTGAAAATATGTTTTGTGAGTGCGGTGAATTTTTGATGCGGACCAATGTTAGTTTACCTAATCATCGGACACGACGAGGGCGTTGCCTGGCAAACATCCGACGCTATTCTGCGGCCTGCGATTCAATATCAGGGTATTAGCATCCCGCAGGTTCCCCCGGCATGTGATCACCTCGTGCGAATAGGTGTAAAGAACTCCGACACCTCGGGGCGGCCAATTGAAGTCGGCCGCAACGGTTAATAATCAGGGGCGGCTTGCTACTGTTGCCCCCGCCCGACTTTTCACCTTGCTGGAAGGCACCAGCTTCACTTTTTACGCGTATTCTCAACTTACCCTCACCACGCTGAAGAGCGTGATGCGCAACGGCACTCGGGCAGGACGGCGGGACGGGGAGATCGGTCGTCGACGGCGTGCGTCGCTATTCTCAGGCGGTCTCGGCCGCGCGCCAGATGGGAGGCGGACGGCTCCGACCGAAGTTCCCATCCTTTCGGCCACCTCGGCGTAGGATTTGTCCTCGATGCCGACAAGAAGGATTGCCGAGCGCTGCTTACTCGGCAGACGGCGGAGCGCCTCCCCGGCATCGCGCAGCGCCAATCGCGTCTCGCACTTGTCCGCCGCCGGTCCGAGGTTCGCGACGCCCAGCACCTCAAGTGCCGCCGCCGCGCGCTTTGACTTCGCAACCGATGCGAGGAACTGGTTGCGCATGATGGCCAGGAGCCAGCCTCGAAGGTTCGATCCCGGTTGCCAAAGCCGCGCATTGGCGAGCGCCCGCAGCAACGTCTCTTGGACGAGATCATCGGCATCGGCCTTTAAGGATCCCAGGAACCGGAATCATCGCCGTCCCATTGGAAGCGGTCCATCTCGACTTTTCTAGAATCTGCCGCCCCGGTTGAGTCCATCTCGTCGGCCGGCGTCCTCGGTCGCAGCGCCCCCTGCCGATCGCCCTCGAGGCGCGCATTGATGCGAAAATAGTGCTCTGCATGCTGGTAGAAATTCTCAGCGGCAATGCGATCGCCGTTCGCCGTCGCTTCGCGCGCCAGGGCGATGTAGCTGTAGTGGCTTCGCATGAGGGCATTCACGTCAAGCGGCTCTGTTGCAAAGTCGTCGGCGCTCTGCGATGGAAGCCTCGAGCGAAGGGGGGCCGGGCCGTGTCGGACTTCAAGGGGCGCCACTTTAGGGGTGAGATCGTGCTCTGGGCGGTGCGCTGGTATTGCCGCTACGGCATCAGCTATCGCGATCTCGAGCAGATGATGGCCGAACGCGGCGTGTCGGTCGATCACTCGACCATCTACCGGTGGGTGCAGCGGTACGCACCCGAGATCGAGAGGCGGCTGCGCTGGCACTGGCGCCGGCCGCGCTCGCGGAGCTGGCGGGTCGACGAGACCTACGTGAAGGTCCGCGGCAAGTGGTCTTACCTGTACCGAGCGGTCGACAAGCTGGGCAACACGATCGATTTTTATCTCTCGCCGACGCGGAACACGATCGCGGCGAAGCGTTTTCTTGGCAAGGCTCTCAGGGGGCTGAAGGATTGGGAACAGCCTGAGGTCATCAACACCGACAAAGCGCCGACCTATGCCGCCGCTCTCGCCGAGCTGAAGGCCGAAGGCAAGTGCCCGAAGGACACCCAGCACCGCCAGGTCAAGTATCTGAACAACATCGTCGAAGCCGACCACGGCAAGCTCAAGCAGCTGATCCGGCCGGTGCGCGGTTTCAAATCGATGAAAACCGCCTACGCGACGATCAAGGGCTTTGAGGTGATGCGTGCGCTCCGCAAGGGTCAGGCGGCGATCTTCAACCTGACGCGCGACATCCTTGGCGAGGCGCGCCTGGTCGAACGCGCCTTCGGCCTCGGCCCATCCGCGCTGACCGAAGCCGTCCAGCTGGTCGGTGAACGGCTCGAGGCCGCGTGAGCGCGAGCAAGACCTCGCGCGAGGAGCATCACGCGCCACAGCTGGCAGTTTGCAACAGAGCCCTCTCGCCGGGGGTCGACGCGGGCGTGATTGCGCGGCAATTACATTGCTGGGCAATTCGCGGACGGAGCGTTCTTGACCGATCGGGAACGCTCACCGGTCATCTTGCTGTGAGGTCCGATAGGATGAGCACATTGACCTCTGATGCGCAGCCGGCCGTGCATCTGCCGACGATTACACCCACAGACCGCAGGGCCCATGGTAAACGGCTGCGCGACCGCGTGCCGCGCGCTGACCACGGCGAATGGCGGGCGTCTTCGGATCGAGCAGATCCGATCGACATTCTTCACGCCGCCGATGCGACGCGGCAGCAAGATCTGGTGCCGCTGCGCTACGGCCGCATGCTGCCGTCGCCGTTCACCTTCTACCGCGGGTCCGCCGGCGTCATGGCGGCCGATCTTGCCCGCACGCCGGTCAGCGGCATTCATGTCCAGGCCTGCGGCGACTGCCATTTGCTGAACTTTGGCGGGTTTGCGACGCCGGAGCGCCGGCTGATCCTCGATATCAACGATTTCGACGAGACCTTGCCGGCTCCGTGGGAATGGGACATCAAGCGTCTCGTCGCCTCGTTTGTGCTGGCCGCCCGTTCGAACGGGCTTTGCGATGCCGACGGTCGCGACGCGGCAATCGCTTGCGCCCGCAGCTATCGCCGAAAGATCCGCGATTTTGCCGCCATGGATGTGCTCGACGTCTGGTACGCTCGGCTCGAGGACAGCGACGTCCTCGCGATATTGCCGCAGCGATACAAGACGGGGCTGCAAAAACGGATCGCGAAGGCGACGGCCGCCAGCAGTTCAGAGCTGGTGTACCCAAAGCTGGTCGACGACGCTGACGGTCAGCCGCGCATCCGGGATACACCCCCGACCATTTTTCATGCCGAGTCGACGCGGGCCAGCGGGGACATGCAGATCATCCGCGCTTCGCTACCCAAATATCGTGAAACGCTGCTCGAAGATCGCCGCCTTCTGCTCGATCGCTATCATCTGGTCGACGCGGCGATCAAGGTCGTCGGCATCGGCAGCGTCGGGACGCTGTGCATGGTCGTCCTCATGATCTCGGTTATGGGCAGTCCCCTTTTCCTGCAGGTCAAGCAGGCCAACGCCTCGGTGCTGGAGACCTATGCCGGCGGCAGCATCTACCCGCACCATGGCCGGCGGGTCGTCGAGGGCCAGCGGTTGTTGCAGCCGGCGGCCGATTTGTTTCTCGGCTGGGTCACCGGGACGGAAGGCCGGCAATACTATGTGCGCCAGCTGCGCGACGTGAAACTGACGCCCTTCGTCGAGACCTATGACGCCGAAATGCTGGCGATCTACGGCAAGATGTGCGGGTGGGTGCTGGCGCGCGCGCATGCCAAGGCAGGCGACCCGTGGGCGATCGCCGGGTATCTCGGGAAGAGCGATCGGTTTGACGAGGCGATGGGCAAATTCGGACTCGCTTATGCCGACCAGGCCGAGCGCGACCATGCGGCACTGCAAGCTGCGGTGCGCGCGGGTATCGTAGAGGTGCAGTTGGACCGCTAAGCGGCCGGGCGAAGACTTCACAACCTGATCGTCGGTCATCGCGTCTACCTCCGAGTGTCTCCCTTCGTACGCGATTTGCCCTACTCGGTGACCGCAGCCGGCGCCAGATCGGGGTCTGTCGATCGCGCGACCGGCGCAGCAGTTGAGCATCAGGTTCGGGTCGCGTCAGATTTGATAATCGACGGTGGACGCGAGTTCGTTCGCCCGCACCGCGCTTTCCGAAATCTCCCGGATTGTGTTCATATCATATAAAGAACGCGCGACCGGCCGGCTGAGGATGGCGATTATCGGGGCTAATATCCCGTAGGCGGTCGGATCGAGGGAGGGGGTTGCGATGGAAAGGCGAGAAAT
>Ga0210386_10003841_pt1 | contig 12505 bp, 14 predicted proteins | sample IncBWH32OmetaG_FD_160091 | JGI IMG/M metagenome (GOLD analysis project Ga0210386, IMG submission 160091) | Forest soil microbial communities from Barre Woods Harvard Forest LTER site, Petersham, Massachusetts, United States - Inc-BW-H-32-O ... | reverse complement strand
GGTTCCATCGGTTACTGCTACGACAACGCTGCCATCGAATCATTTTGGGGCAGAATGCAAACCGAGTTATTCAACCGAAAGCGGTGGAGGACAAGAATCGACCTGGCCAACGCGATCTTCGACTATCTGGAGATCTTCCACAACCGGCAACGCCGCCATTCCGCACTGGGAATGCGTACCCCGATAGAGTTCGAACTGCTACACCAAACCGCCCAACCCGTGGCCTGAAACCCAGTAAGACGGCTCCAGGAACCCCGGGGCACATCACTTTCTGATATGGGATCTCAGCCGGCGGCTGGTCTCCGGCGTTGAGCGTCGCCCGCTCACAGAGTTCTAGAGCGGGTACCTCCTCGACGAACCACTCCCGACATCCCGGGGCGGCTCGCACTCCACACACTCAGCAACGCACTCTCAATTACGAGGAGCCGCGTTTCGAGCAATTGTCAATACTTGTGGATTGGATTGAAGTCGCTATCGTCACCCGTGGCCGCGGTCGCGTCGGAGTCATGCCTCGGAGGCGTGTCACGCGACTTGCAGATGATTTCCGCATGAATCCTGTGACGCATGTGTCGCACCTCTATGAGCCGCGGCGTCGGACAGGTGACAATTTGTTTCGGGTCGTTGGCTTCTCATTTGGTCTGAGGCAAGTCGACCCCTCAACATCGGCGAAAAGCGAGTAGTCGAGTACTCATGCCGCCGTGCGCAAACCTCGCGATACTGACGCAAGTCGTGAGGTTGCTAATGGCGAAGCTCGGGAGGGGCTAATGGCAAGGCTCGGTGAGCATGCGGTGGTTTTGGGAGCCAGCATGGCGGGCCTGGTGGCTGCGCGAGCACTGGCCGAGTTTTTTGAAACGGTCACCGTGGTGGAGCGGGATGCGCTGAGCGACACCGCCGATCACCGCCGCGGCGTGCCGCAGGGCCGGCAGATCCATGGCCTGCTACTGCGAGGCGCGCAGGCGCTCGAAGAACTCTTCCCGGGGATCCTCGACGAACTCGTCGGAGCCGGCGCACCCTCGATTGATTATCGGGATCTATCGAAGCTCCACTTCGACATGGGCGGCCACCTGGCCGTGCAATCCGGTTCGTTCAAAGGACTGGGGGCTTACACCCCGAGCAGACCATTTCTGGAGTCCCACGTCCGGCGCCGGGTACGCGCGATTCCCAACATCGCGTTCCTCGATAATCACGACGTCGTCGACGTCACCTCCAATACGAGCCGTGATCGCATCACCGGGGCGCGAATAGTAAGCCGTCACAGTCACTCAGAATCAGAACTGTCCGCCGATCTTGTCGTCGATGCGACCGGGCGTGGCGCGCGGACACCGGCAATGCTGGAAAGGCTGGGTTACGCCCGGCCCGCCGAGGACGACGTCGTTATCCATCTGATGTACGCGAGTCAGTTGCTGCGGATGCCACCGAAGTCGTTGCACGAGTGCGGTGCCATCGTGGCCCCGGTGCCCGGCCGACCCACCGGCATGGCGATCCTCAGATACGAGCACGACACCGTGATGTTCGCCGTCTTCGGGATGGCGGGCAATGATCCACCTGTCGGATGTTCCGCGATGTGTGCCTTCGCCGAACAATTTGCGCCCGCCCACCTCTTGGCGGCCATTCGGGCGGCCGAACCTCTTGGAGAGACAGCGCAGCATCGGTTCCCGTCGAGCCGTTGGCGCCGGTACGACAAAGCGCGGCTGCTGCCCGGCGGTTTGCTGGTGGTCGGCGACGCGGTGTGCAGCTTCAACCCGATCTATGGGCAGGGTATGACGGTGGCCGCACTGGAAGCTTTGGCGTTGCGAAATTGCCTGTCCCGGGGCACCACGGATCTTCCGCGGCGGTTCTTCCGAGCTACCGCAAAGCCAATCGGCCAGGCTTGGCAGCTGGCCGCCGGCGGTGACCTCTCCCTGCCCGAGATCCAGGGCACACCACCGCTATCGACGAGGTTGCTCAACGGGTACATGGAGCGATTACTGACCGCTGCCGAATATGACATCGCCGCATTCGAGCAGTTCCTCAAGGTGGCCTGGCTTGTCGACGCACCGATTCGGCTGCTGCGCCCCTCGATGATGTGGCGTGCCGCCTCAGCCAACCAACGCCGGCAGAAACGCCCGACACCGGTCACCGCGACCAGTCCCTGAACAGTCAGCTGAACTGACCGCTTGTGCGGATATCGCGGTGCTGGAGCCTCGGCACGGTCAGCCCGGTTATCTATTCTCAAATTGATTGACGGAATTTACGGCCGGACCTGGATTTGGTTGGCCAGAGGAATTGTCAATACCTGGCGAGGTGTGTCAGGACGACGTCCGATCCGGCGGATGCGCCTCGGTCGTGGGTTCGGGCGGGGTGATGTCGGTGGGCCGTTCGAGGAGTTTTCCTTTGTGGAAGATCGCGCCGAGCGCGCCAACGCCGGTCTTGGTCAGAGCAACTGGACTTTCAGATCATCCCCAGGGAAGGTGCGCCCACTTTCACGCCCCCTCACCGAGGCTCATCCACAGATTCTGATCATTGCTCCCGCGTTTCCGAGCTTTCGCTATTCTTCATATTTGTGTTGCTTTGGACCCGCACACTACTGGCGGCCTTGCTAACGCCAAGAAGAAAAGAAGGGAATCGAATGCCCTCACCTCGCTGGCTGGCCGGACTTACCATCCCCATGATGGCTAGCGCTGCCCTGGTTAGTAGCGCTGCGATTGCGAATGCCACTCCCCAAGATGACGTATACCTGGCAAAACTGCGCGCCGTCGGCCTCACGTGGCCGCCCAGCTCGGAAGAGGCACTCATCGGGGAGGCGCACCTCATCTGCTACGACCTCACTTGGGGTTGGACGCCACAACAGATTGCCGACGACATTCACGCCCACATGAACGCGAGGGGCGTTACGTTGTTAGACGTCGGAACCATGGTCAACGCCGCACATTCGGTCTATTGCCCCGGCAATGTGTGCGACGCACCCACCCTTTGCACATGAGAGCATGAACCCCCTCGCGATGTCCGGTGGCTCCGACTGAGCGGTGGATGCCTGCGTCGGCAAGCCGTTCGGTGAACCGGAGGGACATGTATTGGGATCCCCGATCCGTATGGTGGACAACATCATTGAGGTCGGATACACCGTCTTGTTGGCAGCTCCAGATGGCGTGATCGATCGAGTCGAGGACTATCGAGGTGGCAATCGTCGCCGCGACTCGCCAGCCCAGGATCCGCATCGTGGCTCCTGCTGGGCGGACTCCCTACCGGTAGAAACGCTTACCAGAAAGTAGGTACCTGCCGCTGGGAAGGAACTGCATTTTTCTTCAGTTTCAGCGTAGGTGACCGGACGAGGCCGTAAAGATCCGTTCGGACCGCAGCAAGACACGAAATTAAATGAAAGGCAAGGTAAACGATGACCGACTCGGACCGAGTGAGGATAGGCGTTCAGCTGTGGCCGGGCGGGACGCCAGACTACCGGACGTGGCGGCAAGCGGTCCTGCATGCCGAAGAACTCGGCGCGGACGCCATCTTCGGCTACGACCACTTCCACAAACCCTTTGTCGACATCGTCGACGGCGGCCCGCAGCTCCATGATGAACAACCGGACGTCAGCAATTTCGAAGGATGGACCGCCCTTGCGTCATGGGGTGAAATCACCGCCCGAGCCGAGATCGGACTGCTCGTCACCGGCATCCCGTATCGCAACCCCGACCTCGTTGCGGACATGGCACGCACTGTCGACCACATCAGTGGAGGGCGACTCATCCTCGGGCTGGGGGCAGGCTGGTATCCGAAGGACTTCTTGGTCTACGGGTACGACTACGGGACCGTGAGATCGAGGATGGACCAGTTCGAAGAAGGCTTGGCGCGCATCGAACACCGGCTCAACAACCTGACTCCCGGCCCGGTGCGTCGCATCCCGATCCTCATCGGCGGCGGCGGGGAGAAGCGCACCATTCCCGCGGCGGCGCGGTTCGCCGACGTCTGGCACAGCTTCGAACCTATCGAGGAGTTTCGTCGCAAGAACGAACTCCTCAAGCGGCTCGCCACTGACGCCGGCCGCGACGAAGCCGGCATCGAACGGGCGATGGCGTGGACTGAGGCCAGCACCGCCGACACCTTCGTCGATGAGGGCGTCACCCTGTTCACCACCGAAATCCACCCTGACAGCAACGGTTACGACTTCTCCGAACTTGAGACGATGCTTGCCTGGCGCGACCGATAGACACCGTGAGGTTCTCCACCACGCGGTCAGCGTGGTCCCGACCGAATCGACCTCGACAAATGGCTTTTCCATGAACGACGAGGCATCAGCGGTGCGAACACGGCGCGGCGGTGGAAGTATCTGGGGAGTGGCCACCAACAAACCGCAGACCATCTCTTATCCGGCGCCAGAGGCACGCCCGCGCCGCCACGTCGATGCGCCGCTCGACCCCCACGTCATCGTCCTGTTCGGCGCGACGGGGGACCTGGCCAAACGCAAGCTGTTACCCGGTCTGGCCTACTTGGATCAGTCCGAGCTTGCGCCCGATATCCAGATCGTCGCGATGTCGCTGGAAGACCTCACCGACGATGAGTTCCGGGAACTCGCCAAGACGGCGATCGACTCGTTCGGCCAACACAAGCTCACGCCAGAACAGTGGGCCAACTTCGCGAAAATCGTCCACTACGTCCCGCTCAGTGCCGGACCCGAAGGACTCGCCGCGGCGGTCGCTGAAGCCGAAACCAACCTGGGACCGAACGTGCGGCTACTGCATTACCTGTCGGTCCCTCCGAAAGCCGCGCGCGACGTCATCACCATGCTGCGCGACGCCAATCTCGTCGAGCGCTCCCGGGTGGTTATGGAGAAGCCGTTCGGCACCGACTTGGCCAGCGCGGTAGCGCTCAACGACTTCTTGCACGAAACATTCGACGAATCCCAGATTTTCCGTATTGACCACTTCCTGGGCAAGGAGGCGGCGCAAAACATCCTGGCGTTCCGTTTTGCCAACGGCCTTTTCGAGCCGATCTGGAATCGCAACTTCATCGACCACATCCAGATCGACATTCCCGAAACCCTGGGTCTGGATCAGCGGGCGAACTTCTACGAAAGCACCGGCGCCTATAAGGACATGGTCGTGACCCACCTGTTCCAGGTGATGGCGTTCGTGGTGATGGAGCCGCCGACGGCGCTCGAGCCGCATGCCATCAGCGAAGAGAAGAACAAGGTGTTCCGGTCGATGCTGCCGGTCAAGTGTTCGGATGTGGTGCGCGGCCAGTTCAGCGGGTACCGCGAATTACCAGGCGTGGCAAAAGATTCCGACACCGAGACGTTCATCGCGCTCAAAGTCGGCATCGACAACTGGCGCTGGGCCGGCGTACCGGTCTATCTTCGCACCGGCAAGAAGATGGCCGAGGGCATCCGCATCATTTCGATCGCATTCAAAGAGGCTCCCCGAAGCATGTTCCCGCCGGGGTCGGGGGTAGGGACGCAAGGCCCTGATCACCTCACGTTCGACCTGGCTGACAACTCGAAGGTTTCGCTGTCTTTCTATGGCAAGCGGCCCGGGCCCGGTATGAAGCTCGACAAGTTGTCCATGCAGTTCTCCTCTAAGGAGATCGACACCGTTGTTGATGTGCTGGAGGCCTATGAACGGCTCATCCTCGATGCGATGCGTGGCGATCACACGCTGTTCACCACCGCCGAGGGCATCGAATCGTTGTGGGAGCGTTCGGAGCAACTGCTGGAAGACCCGCCGCCGGTCAAGGTGTACCCGCCCGGTACGTGGGGCCCCAACGCCATTCATCAATTGATCGCGCCCAATGCGTGGCGGTTGCCGTTCGAGCGTGGGTGGCGCGAAGCCAAACGCTAGTCGCGGCCAGCTCAGTGCTGGCGGTGGCTCACTCGTCGCAGCCGCACTGCTCGACTCACTGCTGTCGCCGATGCCAGCACCACCATGACACCGAGAATCATCGCCGAATCCTCCGCGGACCCGACCATGCTCAACAGCAACGGCAGGCCGAAGCCGACGTAAGCGACGGTGTAGAACGCTCCCGTGAGGGCACCGCGCACGCGTTGTGGGGCTGCCGCTTCCAAGTCGATCAAGCCCTCGCGTAGTAGCAGGCCCGACGCGCACCCTAGAACCACCAGCAGCGACAAGCCCAACCCCAGCGTCATGATTGGGGGCGCCGCCGCGGTTACCGCGTAGCCGAGCGCGGCCAGCAGTGCGCCAATGGTGCCGGCTTGTGGTCCCCACCGACGCGCGCGGGCAACGATTTGAATGAGTGCGCTGACGCCGTTGGCGATCAGCGTGGCGATCCCCGCGACCATGGGGGCCGCGAGCCCGGTGTGTACCCGGGTGGGGATCGTGATGAAAGCAAGTGTCGCCGACGCGTACACCCACGGCGCCAGCGGCATCGCCCAGCTCAACGACAGCGCGACTCCCTGACGCGCCGGCGTCGAGTGCTCCGGGCCACGCGCTGTTTCCGGCACGGTTGCTGGTGCGCGCTGAGCCGCCACGACGGCAGCAACCGTCGCCAACACGACAATGGCGGCTGCCAGCGCGAACGACACCCGAATCCCGGATTGTCCAGCCGAGGCGATCAGACCCGAAGCGAATGGGCCGATCGCGAAGCCGGCGGTCAAGACAGCTCCGGCGATGGCCGCCCCAGCGGGACCTTTCAGATCGGAAGCCCACGCGGTGCAAGAACTGATGGCGAAACCCACACCGACCCCGACGATCACACGCCCCACCAGCAACACGGCGGAATCCTGCGAGAGCAGCATCGCCACCGTCCCTGCCAAGGCAGTCGCCGACCCCGCCCACGCCACCGGCGGACGCCCCAACGCATCCGATGCACGACCGCCGATGAGTAGCCCGGGTAGCAGCCCCACCGCGTAGATTCCGAACACCGCATCGAGCGTGGACGCGTCGAGGTGGTGGTCATCGCGGATCGCGGGGATCAAGCCCGCGAAATGGTTGGCCGCCCATCCCGTTGCCAACAGCACGGCCAACAAGCCGACGAACAGGGCCTGGTTCGCGCCCGGCCCCCCGCGCCGGTGCACTGTGATCGGTGCCGGTCTCGGCCGGCCTGTTGCGTCGGTTGGCACATTCGACCAGATCACTGACTTCCTCCCCGGGGTCTTTGCGCGCGATCGACCGACGAACAACCGTTAGATAGACGATGCCGCCTAAGGAGTTATTCCCACTCGAGCCTTCGTCAAGTCAAGTCGTTCGGCTACCCATTAGTGATAGATAAGGCCCCGGGATACGACACGCTGCCAGCGTCGGCGGGCGGGCGCGCCCTTCTGCTCAACGTGGCCGCGACTCAGCGGCATCATGCGGGCGCTAAGCGTGGGCCTCGAGCATCGACTTCGCCAACATCTGTTCGGGGGTACTGCCAGACACCACACCCTTGGCCAGGCCAGTTGCAAAACACGTGGAATCAACCTGGGTATCCCGGATGGAACAGTGGGCCTACGTTATGTGACCCGATCAAGTTAACGTGCGGTGGGATCGCACCTAACCCGAACTAGCCCCAGGTACGACGAAACCCCCGATTTCGGTCGGGGGTTTCTGTTTGCGTTGCCGTCTGAGCGTGTCATCGGTGCTGGTGGGCGACCAGGAACTAGGCTGATGAACCGAAATGAATCAATGGGTGAGCGCGGTGATCGTGGCTGTGGTTGCGGCCACGGCGACGATAGTTGCGGCCAACATCTCAAACGCCAACAACCATAGGAACGTCCGTGGACGAATCCTCCAAGATCTTGAGATTGCCGAAAAGCTGCCAGACGATTCACCGGCCAAAGAGATAATCAGGACCTACGCCGAAAACCGTATCCTCCTATTTCCCGTAGAGAACCATATTCGGTACCTGGGAGTCTATTTCCTTAAGATTAACCTATTGGCGATTGTGGTATTTAGTGTGTATTTAACGCTTCACGCGATTACCCGACGGAATGACTGGTTCAGCATAGGATACCCTGGTCTAATAGGGTTAGGGGTATGGGTTTTGCAGAAACAGTACAGAGACACTCGTCACAAGATAATCCAGCAATATCTAGAAGACGCCCATTTGTCGCCAAGTCTAGAGCCTAAATTCGAAAGAACGGTCGAAAAGATCGCTAACAGGTGGGGTCTTCCGCGCAGGTGGGGTCTTCCGCGCTTCCGGAAATCGGAGTCCGAATAACGAGAAAACCCCCCGACCCATCAGGAAGCCACAGTAGCGGCGCTCAACCTCGAGGCAGAATGGCTGTCGCTTCCTGGTTCGTTCAGACAGCCGTTTCCATCGTGCCGTGTTGGTGTGCCTTTTGGATGGGCCTTCTTGCCTTGCTGCTGTCCTTGGGTCTACAGTCACTACACTTTGACCCGGACGGGATGGGAGTCCCACAACCAATGCAGGGCCGACTAAGCACCATTCAGTTCAAAGTCCATGCCCTTAGACAAACGCTCTTGGGCTCGCACAATCAGGGCAGACAGATGCTCATTGCCGAGTGCGAAGGTTGCGGTGTCACCCGTTCGGTTGCGGACGTGCAGAAGGTGCATTGCCTCGCCATCGACGGCGGCGGTTGACAGGCCGATCTCCTTCAGCAGGATGACATCGAGGGCTTGTGAAGGCACGTTTTTCCTTGCGGGCGTTGACCAGTGATTCCAGCTTACAAAGTTGACTCTAGGCAGAAGAATCCCGACGAGCAGCGGAGGTGATCCCGAAGCAAGACATTAGCAGCCACCGCAACCGATGGCTTAGTCGATTAGCGGGGCGGGCGCATATCCGAAGAAACGGGTGGGGGCGACGTATCCCAAGAACCCTGGGGAGGGAGCCCCAGATCCTTTCGGCCGGCAGCAATAATTTTGACGTAGAAGTCTTCCATTGCTTTCAGAAAACCATTGACTTCATCAATGAACATTTGCAAGTGTGAGTCAGGAGTACGCATATCAGAAGGGTGAGCATCATACATTCGATAGTATTCTCGAACGATGGCGGCTTCCCTTTTAAGACCTGCAGCAGCGCTGTTTGCGGCGTCGCTGCCCCCAAAAAGTACCTTGTTACAACCATCGAGAAATTTAAATTAGACTTCTTCGAGATTTTTTTTGGGAGGTGAGTCACCAAACGGATTGCGCATGGAAATTTCGTCTCTTTTCTGAGTGTATGCATCTGTGAGATCGCCATACGCATTAGCAAATGCAGTGTATGCCGTCACCTGCTGGTCACGAATGAAGCTTGTTTGCTGACGCTTGTTCTCTTGCTGGTCGTGCTCAACTCCGGTGAAGTATGTGGTCACAGCACCAACAACACCAACCAGCGTCGTAGCAACAACGCCGACGACAGCTAACCAAAACTCATTCGAACGGCGCTGTGTTTTGGGCGGTTCTGCGGTCGAAGCAGGGGAGTCGGGCGGCGTCGAGGTTCCTTCACCGTTGGGCATGGGTTCATCCACAGGCACCGAGGACGTTTCATTGCCTTGTGGTGTCGATTCATCGGCGGGAGGCGATGACGGCGCGGAGGCTGCTTCCTTGTCTTCAAATGCGGGTTCATCCACAGGTGAACCATACCGCAGCACGGAAGAAAAAGGATGGCTCGCTCGCACACTATGTCGGGTTCTGCGTACAATTTAACCAATTCGGTTAAACCGATTAACGGATTGTGTTAAAAATGGGGTACAAACATGCAGGTCAGGTAATTGCCTCTATTAGAATCGGTACTGACCATTGTGGCAAATCTTCCGACATAGGCGTTATTCTCGCATACAACGCTGTCGGTCCTGTGTTAGCTTAGTGAAGCCCAGGTCAGCCGATCAGGGTAGCTACCGAAACTCCCGAGATAACACCACGTTCCGCTGCGAGTCCAAGAAGTAATTCGCGTAGTCGTGTGCGTCCTCGGTGTAGCCGCGACGTCACCGTGCCTTCGGACGTGCCCATGATGTCGGCGATCTGCGCGTAGGAGAAGTCTTGGACGTCGGCGTAATAGATCGCCATCCGGGATTCTTCAGGCAGCGACAGCAGTGCTGCCTGGATTTGCGAGTCGGGCAAGGCTTCGAGCACCTCGACTTCGGCCGAGCGCAGCCCGGTTGAAGCGGCGGCTGCGTAACGGGTTGATCGACGCGCCGTGATGCTGTCGAGGGCAACCTCCAAAGGCCGGTGCTGGCGTTTGCGGTAGGCATTGATCCAGGTATTCTGCAAAATTCTGTACAGCCACGCCTTGAGATTGGTGCCGGCCCGGAACGAGCCGAAGCCGATGTAGGCGCGCAGCATCGTTTCCTGGACCAGATCTTCGGCGTCGGCCCTGTTTTGTGTCAGGCGCAATGCGCCGCCGAAGAGCTGATCTATCAGTGGGATCGCGTCTCGTTGAAACCGCTCGGTCAACGCGGCGTCCGTTTCGCATACCGGCTCGGCGATGGGTCGGTCGGCGCTAGCGGAACCGATTGTCTTGTCGTTGTTGCTCATTGGAGGATTGCTCATAGGAGCCTCTTTCACGCCCGGGGTCATCTTCGGTCCGAGCCTGTTCATCGGGTACCGGCGCGCCCTGGTCCAGGCGGTCGAGACTGGGCGCGCGGGTCGACGGGCGATTCCTCGGCGGCCGCACTACCGGTAGTCCTGGCAATCAGCCAGAGAAAGCCCCTCGGATTCCCCGATTCAACTGTTCCGTCAGAGCCGGGCCACCCGGCGAAGTTGTCTTCTGGCAGCCGCAGCTGAGGGTGCTGAAGGGGTTCGGGTCGGTGCCGGACGAGTGCGGATCCGCGCTGGCCGGTGCCGCTGCTCCTCCAACAAACAGGCCGAGACCGATAGCCCCGCTGACTAATGCTTTCGCAATCACTTGGCGGTACTTGAGGTTCGGCAATCCAATAGCTGACTGTTCTGGCTTTGCGATCGACATTGCGGGATCTCCTTTCGGCATTCGATCGGAACAACGGTGAGCCGGCGAAACGTCACCATGCATCGACGCTAGGGACCCGTTGATCGATGCGTCCAATACGTATTTATGCCCATATCCATTCATCAATGAATTGATATGGGTCGACCAGGGCGGGTCGCGGGAGTAACAATCCAAGGTGTGTCCGAGATAACGCTCGTCCAGTCATTGGCCCCGAAGTTGGCGCTGCTGCGAGCTGTGGCCGAGGAGGGAAATCTGACCAGGGCAGCGGCTACCGTGGGCCTGCCACAGCCGACCGCGAGTCGGTGGCTGGCGGCGCTGTCCGCCGAGTTGGGCACGCCGGTGGTGGTGCCCGATGGCCGCGGCATACGGCTCAGCCGCGCTGGTGCCAGCCTTGCCGCGGCGGCGCACCGGGCGCTGTCGGAGTTAGCCGCCGGGGTGCGCCAGGCGGCCGGCGAGGCCGATCCGGAGCGCGGCCAAGTGGTGGTGGCGTTCCTGTACACGCTCGGCGAGCGGAGGGTGCCCGAGCTATTGCGGGCGTTTCGGCAACAACACCCGCACGTCCGGATCACCCTGCTGCAAGGGCCCCATGAGGAGTTGCTCGACCACGTCCGCACCGGGCGCGCGGACCTCGCGTTCACCTCACCGTTGCCCGGGCCGGGCGAATTCGCCGGGGTGACCCTGGAGGAGCAGCAGTTGGTGGTGACCGTGCCGGCCGGACACCGTCTGGCCCGCAGGGCGTGGGTGCGGATGGCCGAACTGGCCGACGAGGCGTTCGTTCGCATCAGGGCGGGGTCCGGGCTGCGTGAAGAGGTCGACGAACTCGCGCGGGCGGCCGGCTTCACCCCGACCCTGGCCTTCGAGGGCGAGGAGGTGCACACGCTGCGCGGCCTGGTCGCCGCCGGTCTGGGGGTGGCCGTGCTGCCCGTCGCGGAGCCCGCCCCGCCGGAGGGGGTCGTGGAGATTCCGTTGCGCCCCAGCGCAACCCGCCGCATCGGCCTGATCTGGGCCGGTGACCGCCCAATCACCCCGGCCGTGCTGGCCTTCCGCGATTTCGTCACGTCGCAGGCATGACCCGGCCAGCAGGATTCACTCTGCGGTTCGCCATTTTGGCCGCCGAACCCCAACAACCGGCGAACCACGGCTTGATCGCTGAGCAAACATCCGTGGGCAGGGAGCGCGGGTTGCAGGCCCAATTCGATGGGGCCGCGCAGATAGGTTGTGCCGCAACAGAAGCCGGACCGGGCTTGTCCGTACGGCCCTCCCGAGGGCTTTCCCAAACATATGCACATCGGTTAATATGGCAGCTGTTCGGAGCTGAACGAATCTCCCAACGACTGCGAGTGGAAGGCCCGAAATGACTGCTGCGCACACCGAGCACGCCGGACACGAACACGCCCACGGCGAGGGATGTGGGCATGTCGCCGTCCCGCACGGCGACCACGTCGACTACGTCCACGACGGACACCTGCACAAGGCTCACAACGGCCACTACGACGAGTGCGAGCCCGGCGAGCACGTTACCCACGCGGGGCATGATCACGTGCACGGCGAGGGTTGCGGCCATGTCGCGGTCCCGCATGGTGACCATGTCGACTACATCCACGACGGCTGTCGTCACGCCGTCCACGAGGGTCACTACGACGAACACTGACGATTCGTGGAGGGGCGTTATCTCCCATGAAAATACGTC
>Ga0210386_10003839_pt1 | contig 12509 bp, 10 predicted proteins | sample IncBWH32OmetaG_FD_160091 | JGI IMG/M metagenome (GOLD analysis project Ga0210386, IMG submission 160091) | Forest soil microbial communities from Barre Woods Harvard Forest LTER site, Petersham, Massachusetts, United States - Inc-BW-H-32-O ... | reverse complement strand
CCTTCCCCAGGAGCTGGGGTATCACCGGCACTTCACGGTCGCCGGGTTCCTGGACTACGTGGCGATCCTGAAGGAGATCACCGACCGGCGCCGCCGCGCCGAGGAGGTGGCCCGGGTGCTGGCCGCCATCGGGCTAGAACGCCGCGCCCGCACGCGGGTACGGGCCTTGTCCGGCGGGATGCGACAGCGCCTGGGGATCGCGCAGGCGCTGCTGGGCGAGCCAGAGCTGCTGATCCTGGACGAGCCGACGGCCGGGCTGGACCCGGAGCAGCGGCTGCGGTTCCGGGAGCTGCTGTCGGGCCTGCCCGGCGACCCGGTGATCGTGCTGTCCACCCACCAAGCCGACGACATTGCCGCGATCTGCCCTCAGGTCGTCGTGCTGCTGCAGGGGCAGGTCCGTTTCACCGGGACCCCGGCCGAGCTGGCCGCCACCGCCGCGGGCCGGGTGTGGGCGGCAGACGAGCGCGATGGCCGCGCTCACCTGTCCTGGCGTGGCGGTGACAACCGGTGGCGGCACGTCGGCGACCACTCGCCCGCCGGTGCCGAACCCGTCGCGCCGACGGTCGAAGATGGTTACCTGCTGCTGTCCAAGGCGGCAGGTGCGCGGTGACCGCCACCGGAGGCGGACCCGCGCTCCATGGCCCGGACGCCGCGGACCCCGCCGACAACGACGGCGGGTCCCGTGCCACCCCGCAGTCGAAGGCTCCCCGGCTGCGGATGGCGCTGAGCCTGGCCAGGGTGGAGGCGGCGCTGCTGGTCCGCAGCGTGCTGGTGCTGGCGGGGCTGCTCGCCGGTGCTCTGGTGATCTGGTTCCTCCTCCGGTCGGCGGAACCGTTGTGGTGGAACGTCGGCTGGCGGATCGGCGGAGGACAGCTCGTCCTCGGCATGGCCGTCCTGGCCGCCGCGCAGTTGAACGCCGGACGGGCCCGGCGAGACGCCATGGCAGACCTGTACGCCAGCTTCCCGGCCACGGCCGGCACCCGAACCTTCGCCCACCTGATCGGCCTGGCAGGAGCCGCGCCCGCCAGCCTGCTGCTGATCGGCGCCGCTGCTGTGGTGATCCAAGGGCGCGGCGCCATCGGCTCCCCGAGCATCGCGGTGCTGGCGGGCGGGCTGTTGCTGGTGATCGCCGCCGGAGCGGCCGGAATCGCGATCGGCACGCGATTCGCGCATCCGCTGGCCGGAGTGCTCGGCGCCCTGGCGTTGTTCATTAGCTCCGCGCCGACCCACCTGGCCTCGGGAGGAGGCATCTGGCTGCTCCCTTGGGAGACTTTCCAGGATCAGCTGGGCTGGCTGCCCGGCCCGCTGGCCGGATATCCGCCCGCCGGCGCGCACGCGGTGGAACTGGCCGGGCTCGCCGTCCTGGCGGGGATCCTGGCCGTGGCGGTGACCATCGGCCGCGTCCGGGCCCGGGTCAACCTGGTAGCGGCGGGCATCTTGGCCGTGGTGGTGATCTGCTTCGCCGGGGCCCTGCAACTACGGCCAGTCCCCACCGCCGAGCTGAACCACCTGGTAACCGAGATCGCCGACCCGGCCTCGGTCCAGCACTGCACCTCCGGCAGCGAGGTTCGGTACTGCCTCTACCCCGGCTTCGGCCGCGACCTGCCATCGCTGGAGGCGCCGGTCAACGGGGTGCTCGCGCACCTGCCCGCCCGGCCCGACCAGCCGCTGACGATCAGACAGGCGGCATTGGCGTCGTTCGACGGGACCTTCACGCATGGCCATCCGAATTGGCAGGTGTCCCGGTGGAACGCACAGTTGCAGGGCGCGCCAGGCACCGCCGCCACGGTATCGGCGATCTACTTGTCGGTCGGGTCGTGGCCGACCGCTGGCGGGCAACTGGCCGACGCGCGTTTCGACGTGGCCCTGGCCGCCGCCGGCTGGGCAGTCCACTTCCCACTCCCCCTCGTCAACGGCCAGCCGTGCGTGCCGCTCAATCAAGCGCGGGAGGCGATAGCGATCTGGCTGGCTATCCTCGCTACACACCCCCCGGCCGGCGAGCTCCAGGATGGTCTGCGCGGTCCCGGGGGCGGCATAGCGGGGACAGAGGTCAGCAGCACCATGGTCCGGACCTGGAACTATCCCGGCTTGAACGCCAATTATCTCGTCGGGGTCGTGCCGCAGTTCACCGCCGCCGGGTACGTGCTGGCCAACGCGATGACAAGCCTGCCGGAACAGAAGGTGAGTCAGGTCCTGGACAGCGCCTGGACCACGTGGCTGAACTGGCACACCACCGACGCCCAGCTCGCCACCGCACTCGGAATACCGATGCCCACCGTCCCCGGCTTCCCGGTGCCCGGGCCCGGGGTGAGGATCGTGCAGAGGGACCAGGGCAACGCGCCACAGAACCCGGTATGCACCAGCTGAGCCCGCGACCCCGCTTGTCCTGGCTCCCCGGGCTGCCCCTCCTGGCCCGGTACATCACCGCGACGATGCCGTGGAGCACGCTGCTCACCGGCTGCCTGGCCGGCACCGTCTTCCTCAGCGTCCTGGTCCACGTCGCTGGCACGTCCCGCGGGCCGCTCGACCAGGGCACCGTCCGCCTGGCCTTCCTTCCCGCCGTCGCCGCGCTGGCCTTCCTCCTCCGCATCCCGTTCCGGCCCCTGACTCAGGCCACTCCGGTGCCGGCGTGGGTGGCCCCAGCGGGCCATCTCCTGCTAGCCGCCCCCGTCCTGGCGGTGACCTGCTGGGCGCAGCTGCGCATCATGGTCCAGACCATCCCGCCGCACACCATAGGCCACCCGCCCGCCGTCTACCCGGTGATAGCCCAGCTCACCGGCTGGTGCGCGATCACCGTGGCCGCCGGCGTCTGCGTCGACCGATCCCGCTACGCCGACCTAGGCGGGGCCGTCGCCGCTCCCGTCAGCTTCGCAGCGATCGCACTAGCCTGGTACGCCCCGGTCACCAGCAGAATCCTGACCGAGCCGCCTGCCACCGCGCTCGGGGGGACCACCGCGTGGTATGCCATTGCAGCAGCCGCACTAGCCCTGACCTGTGTCGCGATGAGAGACCGCTGGCACCGCTACTCACGCCACCGCGGGTAGAGCGAGGGCTTTAGCCGGACAGCGTCCGGACGTCCCACAGCAGAGCTCCCGGAACCTGCCGCGCCAGGCGCCCGGTCAGCTGGTCAAGGACGTTACGTAGCTGTTCATAGTGCGGCGCGGCCGGGCTGAGCACCACGATCGCGGCGTGCCAGTACCGCACATCGGCCCGGAAGGCCGCCCGCTGGGCAGCGGTGATCCGGGTGCTTGCGCCGTACTGCACGATGTTGATGAGGAGCTCGGCGGTCGGGCGCAGCGGAGGGCCGTAGTTCCCCGAGGCGCCCGGGAACGGCCCGAGGAAGTACCCGCCGACCATCCGGTACTCCTGCCCGGTCGCGTTGTCCCAGTCCATCGTTCTGAACGAACCGATCCAGAAGACCGAGTCCACGGCGAAAACCGACTCGTCATCGGGCACGTACTGGCGCCACTGCCCGCTGGTGAAGAATCCGGGTACCGGCGCGGCCCGCGCGGCCGGCACCGGCCAGGGCGCGATCGGCAGCAGGGCCGCGACCAGTACCAGTGTCCAGCCGTACCGGAGCCAGGCATGGGATGCGGTCGCCGCCGCGTGGACCGAGAACGCGAGCAGGATCGCGATGACCGGGATCAGCGCGAGGCCGAACCGGGTGGGGACCACGCTGTCGAATAGCTGCAGGTGGTCGAGCAGGCTCATCGGGCCGTGCTGAAGCACGGTATGGCCGCCGACCCTGACGGTCCGGCCCAGCGACAGCACGGCGAAGACGAGCGCGACGACGCTCAGCGCCCGTACCGCCACATGCCGCCGCCACAGCCAGACCACGATCAACCCGACGGCGATGAGCAGCGGGGCGCCGAAGAACGTGTTCTCCTCCGGCGGTCCGCCGTAGCTGCTATGCGAGGCTCCGTGCCGGACCAGCGACGACTCGGAGAACGCCGCAAAGGCCCGGACGTCGGTGCCGTACCCGAGCACGGTCTCGGGCAGGCCCCGGTAGCTTTGCGGACCGAAGAACTGAAACCACAGCGGATAAGCCAGAAGCGCGCCAGCCGTGAGCAAGGCCGGCCCCAGCCCAGTCAGGAACGGCCTGACCCGCGCCCGTACCTCGGCCGGGCGGAACACCGCGTACACCACCACGAAGATCGCGACCGCCAGACCGGTCTGGAGCAGCAGTTCTTCGTTGAGGAACGCCTGCCAGGTGACCAGCAGCCCGAGCACGACGCCGTCGCGCACGCTACGCATGGAGATGACCCGCCAGACGATGAACGGGATCAGGAACTGATTGACCAGGTCCGGGTGGCCGTTCACCTGGTCGACCATGCCGGGCGCGAACCCGGCGAACAGCCCTCCGACCAGAGCTGCCGGCCAGAAGCCGACGATGTGCCGGGAGAGCACGTAGTACCAGGCCCACGCGGTAGCGGTCAGGCCCCCGGTAAGCATGACGGTGAAGGCCACCGCGGGCCCGAACAGGAGGGTGACCGGTACCAGCGGCACGGTCAGGCCGAGCAGGCCGGTGTTGGCCATCATGTTCACGCCGTTCGGCGCGTTCAGCTGGGTGGTGAAGAGCGGATTCTCGCCGTGGGTGAAGATCCGCGTCGCGTGGACCAGGGTCCACTCGAAGAAGTGGACGTCGGAACCGCCGTTCACCAGGGCGAGCGCGCCGATGTGACGCCACAGCCCGGCTGTGACCCAGAGCGCGAGCGCGAGGTACAACACGACGGCGGCAGCATCCGCCCATCGAGGCGTGGGCCGGTTCGCGGACCGCTCGGGAGCGGTCTGCTGGACGATGGCCTGGGCGGCACCCGACGTGCCCACCTGGGCGAGCCTATCGGGTAAGGGCCCTTCCACCAATTGAGCCTTACAATCCGCTAAGGTTGCCGGGTTCGCCGATTACCCAAAGCTGTTCCGTCGTTGAAGACTAGTAGGCTGCCTAGCCTGGAGTGGCAGATGACGCGAATCAACGGAGATCAGTCCGTCCAGTCCGAGGTTCTCGAAGGCCTCGCGACAGCCGTGAACCACCGGCGCTGGTTCGTGGAACTAGCCATGCCGTTCCTCGGCGATGAGCCGATCGAGGTCGGTAGCGGTCTGGGCGACTACGCGCTGGAGTGGGCCCCGCACTTCAGCCACTTCACCGCCACGGAAGCCGATCCCGGCCGTCTGGTGGCGCTCAAGGAGCGGCTCGGCGGGCACCAGAGCGTGGACATCCGGCAGATGCTGTTGCCCACCGACGAGGTGAACACGTACTCCGGTGCGGTGTCGTACAACGTCCTCGAACATATCGAGGATCACGTCGCGGCGCTGCGGAGCATGGCGCGGCTGGTACGGCCCGGTGGCCGGATCGTCCTGATCGTGCCGGCGTTCCCGTTCGCCATGAGCCCGGTGGACATCGCGACCGGACACGTGCGGCGGTACACGAAGAAGAGCATGCGGAAAGCGCTGACCGAAGCCGGGCTGAGCATCGAGCATCTGCATTACGCCAACGCGCTCGGTCTCATCGGGTACTACATGGCTACCAGCGTGTTCCGGCTGACGCCGAAGGAAGGAACGATGGTCAAGCTCTACGACCGGCTCGTCCTCCCGGTCACGCGCGCCGCCGAACGTCTGGTCCGTCCGCCCTTCGGCCAGTCCGTGTTCGCGGTCGCACGAGTACCCGCACGGGCCGCAGATGAGGTGTCAGGCGCGCTCTAGGCCTTGGAGGGCGTCGGCCATCGAGCGGAACAGAGGGTCGGTGAAGGAGGTCAGGCCAGCGTAGATCTTGTTGATCTGCTGGTAGGCGCGGACGGCCGTCGCGTCCGGGGTGAACTGGTCGCCGATGGCGACCATCGCGGCGGTGGCTTGATCCCAGTCCGGGTAGATGCCGTGGCCGACGGCGGCGCAGATGGCCGCGCCGAGACCGGCGGCGTCGATGACCGTGGTGCGGCGGGCAGGACGGTCGAAGACGTCGGCGACGATCTGCATCATCAGGTCTGAGCGGGAACCGCCCCCGGACACCAGGACCGGCGAGAGCCGGGACCCGAGCGCCTTTTCCATCGCGGCGGTGTTGTTCGTCATGGTCAGGGCGATGCCCTCGAGGATCGAGCGGTAGATGTGGGCGCGGCCCTGGCTGCCGTCGAAGCCGATCAGTGCGCCCCGGCGCCAGACCGCGTGGCCGGGCGCGAGCCAGTCCGGCAGCGTCAGCAACCCGTTGCTGCCCGGGACTAGCTGGCTGGCCTCCGCGTTAAGGGCGTCCTCTAGACGTGTCATTTCCGGCTCTTCGCCGTGCGAGCCCTCCAGCAGGGTGCGGTACCAGCTGACCATCCACATGCCGCGGCGGATTCCGGTGCTCTCGTACAGGTACTTTCCGGGCCGGGCCGCGAAGTTGACCCAGTAGCTGTCGTCCGCGCTGGTGGAGGACGAGCCGATGGTCATGGCCGCGATGTAGGTGCCCAGCGACAGCAGCACGGTGCCTTCTTCCAAGCCGCTGCCCAGCGCCTCGACGGCCTTGTCGTTGGCCGTGGCGTAGACCGGCAGGCCGACCGGGATGCCCGTGGCTTGCGCCGCCGCGGCGGTCACCTCGCCGAGCCGGCCGCCCGGGGGGACCAGGTCGAAGAGCATGTCGCGCGGCATGCCGGTGGAAACATAGGCGGCGGGATCGCTCGACCACGTTGCGGTGTCCTGGTCGATGGGCCAGACACCCTGGTAGTTGCCTGCGGCGTCGGTGAACTGGCCGGTCAGGCGGTGGCTGATGTAACCGGAGGAGGTGGTGACGTAGCGGGTCAGCGGGTCGGTCGGCTCGTAGGGGCGGGAGACTCGCTGGTCCATCCAGCTCAGCACCGGCTCGGTGAGGCTGCCGTCCGGGGCCAGCAGGGCCCGGCAGAATCGGATGGTGCACAGGCCGACCGCTGCGATGTCGGCTGGACTGCCGGAGAACTGGGCCATGGCGGCGCGGCACGCATGCTGGATTGAGTCCCAGATGTCGTCACCGGGATGGATGGCGCGCCCCGGTACCGAGGTGTCGTAGGGCTTGAGCAGTCGGCGGGCCGAGGCGACAGCGTGACCGTGGGGGTCGAATATTGTCACCTTGGTGCTCTGTGAGCCGTTGTCGATGGCCAGCAGGAATGGCGCCACGGTCAGCTCGGCTCCAGCGGGAAGATCGTGCCCGCGTTCATTACGCCGCGGGGGTCGAACGCGTGCTTGAGGGTCGACAGCAGGTAGTAGGCGCTGCCATGCTCCTCTTTTACCCAGGGCGTGCGGTACTTGCCGACCCCGTGGTGGTGCACCATCGATCCGCCCAGCCGCAGGGCTTCGGTGACGATGATCGCGTTCAGCGGCTTGTGGTAGACCTCGATCTCTTCTCGGGGGCTGCAGTTGATCGTGTAGTCGTAGACGAAGTACAGGTTGGTTCCGGTCTGGTAGCTGTGCGAGGAGTGCGCACCGAGCATGGTCAGGTCGTCGGCGCGCGGGAACTCGCCGCGGATCCGAGCCATGACAGCCTGGAACAGGTTGCTGACCTGTGACCAGTTGACGGACACCTCGGTGGTGTATCCGAGGTGGGAGTGCTCGAGCATGGCGGCCTGCTCGGCGTCGATCTTGTCCGGACCCCAGTTGAGGTTCTCGAACCAGCGCTCGATCAGGCCGGACTCGACGCGCTGGTGGGGACGGCTGGCGAATAGTTCCTCGATCGCCTCCGCGGTGACCTCGACAATGCCCTTCGGGCCCTCGGCGACGAACACCACCACGTTCTTGCCCTGGTAGAAGTCGGCGAAGTGCTGCCGGGCGTCCTCGGGTGAGTAGACCCGGCACACCGAGGGCCGGTACCCCGCCGTGATCAGCTCGCGCAGCGCGTCGACGCCGTCTGCGAAGTCGGTGACCAGGAAGCCGAAGTAGCGGTTGTTCTGCGGCTGGTAGCGGAAGAGCTTGACCGTTACCTCGGTGATGAAGCACAGCGCGCCTTCGCTGCCGATGACGATGTGACGGATGTCGGGGCCCGCGGCCCGGCGGGGCACGTTCTTGATGCGGGTGACCTGCCCGCCGGGGAAGACGGCTTCCAGGCCGACGACCATGTCCTCGATGCCGCCGTACAGGGTGGAGAACTGGCCGATCGACCGGGTCGCGACCAGGCCGCCCAGCTGGGCGAGCGGTTTGGACTGCGGTGAGTGCCCGGTGGTCAGGCCCTGGGCCCGCAGGATGTCCTCCAGCTCCTGCAGGCCGACGCCGCACTGCACGGTGGCCATCATGTCCACCGAGTCGATGGACAGGATCGCATTCATCCGCGACCCGTCGACCACGAGGCTGTCCTCGACCACGGTCTCCAGGCCGCCCTCGGTGGCGGTGCGACCGGTGCGCGGCACGACGTTGACCAGGTTCTCCTCGGCGAAGCGCAGGATAGCCGCCACGTCCGCGGTCGAGGAGGGGTAGGCGATGGCGGTAGGGATAGGCCCGTCGTAGATGCCGTGGACGGCGGTGTACTTCTTGAACCGGTCGACGCTGGCCGCCTTCAGCTGCTCATTGCCGGTCTCGACGGCGTCGGGCCCGAGCAGTTCGGTCATCGCCCGGGCGATCGACTGGCGGTTCAGCGGGGATCGGGATGGGGCCATGGTCGGTTTCTGCACTCTCTCTGGGAAGCGTCAGCGGACGAGATAGCCGCCGTCGACGACCAGCACATGGCCGTTAACGTAGTCTGCGGCCCTACTGGCCAGGAAGACGGCCGCGCCCATCAGGTCGCCGGTCTCGCCCCAACGGGCCGCGGGGATGTGCTCGACGATGCGGTGGTCGGCGGCGGGATCGGCGCGGGTGGTCTCGGTGATCGCGGTCTTGAAGTATCCCGGCGCGATGGCATTGACCTGAATATTGCAGGCCGCCAACTCGTCACAGTAGGCCTTGGTGAAGCCCACGATTCCAGCCTTGGTCGCAGCGTAGGCCGGTGAGCGCTGGCCGCCCAGGAAGGAGAACAGCGAGGCAATGTTGATGATCTTGCCCGACCCTTGCTCGATCATGAACCTGCTGGCCTCGCGGGCAACTTCAAAGGCGGCGGTGAGGTTGACCGCCACCATCGGGTCCCACTGGTCACGGCCGAACGCCTCCACCTCGGCCAGCAGCGCGACGCCAGCGCAGTTGACCAGGATGTCGACCGAGCCAAGCGTCTCGACGCAGCGGCGGACTATGGCGCCTGGAACGCCGGGCTGCGTGATGTCGGCCGCCATGAACTCCATTCGCCGTCCGGCGCCCTCGATCAGCCGGCGGGTAGTCCCGTCGTCCTCGGCCAGGCCGACGGCGAACACGTCAGCGCCGGCCTTGGCCAAGGCGGCGGAGAAGGCCCGGCCCAGACCGGAGTTTCCGCCGGTGACGAGGGCATTGCGCCCGGCGAGAGAGAACAGGTCCAGGCTGAAGTCGGCGATTTCCATGGGTCCGCTACCGTCCAAGGTGGGAATGGGGCCGGGTGTTGTTATCTGGGGCGACCAGGGTCAGGCCGAGGCGCCCTCGGGCAGCCAGGGCGCCACCCGGTCCCGGTCTAGACGCTCCGGTGCACGCAGCGTAGCGATCATGAGCTGCACCGAATCCCGGACATCCCTGGTCAGCTGGAAGCACTCCGCAGCCGATCGGCACCTGGCTGGTCCGAATTGCCGCGCCGTGGCCACCACCGCGCTCGCCAGGCCGGGTAGTTCCGCGGCGTCTTCGGGATCGAGGGCCCAGGCCGCTCTCCCGGCCGCCGTGCCCAGGCTGGTGATCTGATCACCCAGCCAGGTCCAGGGGTCGGCGGTCAAGGCAGCGTCCCAGAACCGGGCGGACGGCTCGTTGCCCGTGAACTGCGGATGGTAGTGCGCCGCGGAGAAGCTGCCCGGAGGATCCGCGAGCCGGTCGAACAGGTCGGCCCGCCACAGCGGGCGATCGACGATCGTGAGCTGGGATGCAGATTCGCTGCCGCGATGCGGCTGATGAGGCAGTTCCCGAATCTCGACGCGGGCACCGTGCTCGGTGGACCCATCGTCAAGGTTGATCTCGAACCAGTGCCGGATGGTGACGGCCGAGCGGGAAAGAGCCAAGATGTGCTGCACGGTGCCCCGGTTGGCTGGATCTGGACAGTGAGGCCCAGTATGCGACCGGGTGAGTAACGTGGTCAACGCGACAAACGCCACCATCGACGGCAATGCCGAACGGGTCTTCGGACTAGCGAGTCGATAGCACACGCCGGTCGGCGATCCGCGGTGATCGCCCGGGCGGGACATAGCCCGAACACGAGCAGCGCCTGGATTTCAGCGAGCCCAGCCGGACCGCGCAGGACGTTGGCGCGTGGTGAGACGCGGCGGTGTGCGCGCACCGGACGCATATTCCCACCCCCGGCAACGACATGCAGTGCCATTGCCAGAGCAAGTCGGCTCCGGCGGACAGCCAGAAGATGAAATAGACGGACGCGATCACGAGGGCGACAACTTCATATCCGCCACCGCCGCGCAGGGAAGCCAGCACATAGGCCGCGGCCAGGACGGCGGGCGTCACCCACCCGGATGCGACCCATCTGACTGCGTTGCTCGTCGGACGCCGAACCGGCTTGCGCGGCGGATGGGGTCTGGCTGGCTCGGCGGGCAGGCCCGCGATCACCATGGCCAGTTCCGCGTAGGTGCGCGAGGCGAGCGTCTGGCCCACTCGCGCGTCGAACTCGTCCTTGGTCAGCCGACCCTGCACGAATGCGGCCTTGAGCGCGTCGATCGTCTGCTCGCGGTCGGCGTGCGAGGCCCGCAGGTGGCCGCGGCCCGCCACGGCTACCGAGTTTTGGTATCCAGGCCCTGTCATCACACCCCTCCCCACCAGGGGATCACATGACAGCGTAACCCGGATCCGCCGTTCACTGAGATACGGGTCAGGCGGGACGGTGTACCCCATAAACGACGCCTCACCGGATTACGTTGACGCCGACCGGTTAACCAGCGCCGATGGCGGCGAGCGTGGCCAGCAAGATGGTGACGCAGGCGACCGTGACGTGCGCGGCGATGACGAAGACAGGCGGATGACCGGCGGGTGCCGGGCCATCCCCGTGCGGGTGGGCGGTCGCCGTGCTGGCCGCGCCGAGGAACACCAGGGCCATGCCCAGGCTGGCCACGGCGAGGAGGAGCCCGCACGCGGCCCAGGCCAGGCCAGTGACGCGAGTAGCCAGGTAGCTGATCCACACCAGCAAGCCGGTGAGGGCCAGCCCGAGATGGGCGAAGTTCAGTACCGGCCGCTGCCCGCTGCCTTGCCGCCGGACACGGAGGATCCACCGGGCCATCATCGACACGCCCAGGCCGGCGGTGACCAGCCACGCGGCCAGCGCCGCCAAGCTGAGCGCCTCGCGGCTGGGCGGGCGGGACGGCGAGGCCGCGACCGCGGGCCCACCCGGCGGTCCTGACGGCGAGACCGACGCCGTGGGCGGGCCGGACGAGGGAACGGCCCGGATCAGCCCGGCCACGTACGGGCTGTCGCGCGCGATGACCCGACGCTGGCGGACCTTGCCGCGCACCCCGGACGCCGCGGCGCGCAGCGCCCGGCTGACCGCGACGTTCACCTCAACCTGGCTCAGCCCCTGGCAGGCGGCCGGCACCGCGGTCACCGTGACGTGACGCTGGATGGCACGGGCCGCGAACTGGTAGCACGAGGTCCCCGACCGTCCGGTTACAGCGGACGGGCTGGAGCACCCAGCCGCCGTCCACGCCAGGACCACCCCGGTGATCACCAGCTTGGTGGCCTGGCCGTACCGCCTGGTGCCGGATCGGCGTGACACGCGCCCAGTCTCACCCATGGCCCGGCGGGCGGCAATGGGCCTGGCTGCCGGGCGGACCGGGCGGTTAGGCTCACCCGGGTGAAGCTTGCCCGTGACGACGCCGGCCGCGGTGAGTTGCGTAGCGAGTGGACCGTCTCCGCCGGCCGTTACAGGCAACCCGAATCCGGGTAAATCGGTGAAGGATTCGAGGGAGGAGCGGCGCATGGTGGCCAAGGGCCGCGCACTCGCGGGGCTGGATCTCAGCCTGAAGCTCACCCCGGGGCAAGAGGAGGTCCGGCTGGTCGCGGCCCAGGACCGGCTGCTGCAGTTGCGGCTGACCCTGGGCGGCCAGATCGGGGACAAACCGCAGCTCGGCCCGCCGGTATGCGTCCTGTTCGAGGGGTGGGACGCTTCCGGTAAGGGCGGGGCGATCAAGCGGCTTGTCGCGCCGCTGGATCCGCGGCACGTCCGGGTCGCCCAGTTCGGCGCGCCCACCTACGACGAGAAACGCCACCACTTCCTGTGGCGGTTCTGGCCGGTGCTGCCCGGCTGGGGCGGCATGGCGGTGCTGGACCGGTCCTGGTACGGCCGGGTCCTGGTAGAACGGGTCGAAGGGTTCGCCGCCGATAAGCAGTGGCGGCGCGCCTATCGGGAGATCGTCGACTTCGAGCGGACGCTGGCCGACGAGGGCATGATCATCGTCAAGTTCTGGATGCACCTGTCGTCCGACGAGCAGCTCAAACGGTTCAAGGCCCGGGAGCGCGATCCGCTGAAGGCCTGGAAG
>Ga0210386_10003837_pt1 | contig 12516 bp, 4 predicted proteins | sample IncBWH32OmetaG_FD_160091 | JGI IMG/M metagenome (GOLD analysis project Ga0210386, IMG submission 160091) | Forest soil microbial communities from Barre Woods Harvard Forest LTER site, Petersham, Massachusetts, United States - Inc-BW-H-32-O ... | reverse complement strand
GTCCCTGCTAAAGGCGAAGACAAATCGGTAGTGACAGACTTTGACGGACCTGATTTCTTCCGCACCACAGGTATTCAGATCCAGCAGGGCCGCGATTTCGCTTTATCCGATAATGACAACGCCCCCCGGGTCGCGGTCATCAACGAGGATATGGCGCACCGCTACTGGCCCAAGGGAAATGCCCTCGGCAGCACCATTGTCGTCGATAAGGTCCAGCGCCAAATTGTCGGCATTGTCCGCAACTTCGCATACCACAGCCCCGATAACACCGATCCCAACCCGGTCGTCTTTCTGCCCTTGCTGCAAGGCAAGTCGGGATATGGCTACGCAATCATTGCCATCCATTCGCGCACCAGCGCAGATGCTGTTGTAATGCAACTGCGCAAAGCGATTGCCGGCCTCGATCCCTCTTTGCCGCTTGAGAACGTTCGCACCCTCGAAGATGTGACCGGCCAGCAATATCAAATGTCGCGCGTCCCCGCGGAACTGCTCGGCGTTTATGCCATCTGCAGCGTGCTCGTCGCCATGATGGGACTCTATGCAGTCATGGCCTACTCTGTGATCGAACGCAACCGCGAGTTTGCTCTGCGCATGGCGCTTGGTTCGTCGCGCGGAGAAATCTTCCGTCTTGTCCTGCAGGGAAGCACGGCCGTCATTCTTGTTGGCCTCGTTGCCGGCGGCCTCGGTTCCATTGCCGCAGTGCGCTTGCTGCGCTCGATGCTCTTCAATGTCGCTCCCTTTGATCCCATCAGTTTCTTCGGCGCGGCCATCGCATTGGTGCTCACGGTTCTTGTTGCCGGCATTACGCCTGCTCGCCGCGCTGCTGGCATTGAACCCATGCAAGCGCTCAGGAACGAGTAGTTGGAAACGCCGAATCTGGCAGTGGAGGTTCTGATGAACAATCTGTGGCTCGACGTCCGCTTTGCCCTCCGGCAGTTGCGTAAATCGGCTGGCTTCACGCTCACAGCGGTGCTGACGCTGGCCTTCGGCATCGGTGCCGTCACTGCGATCTTCTCCATTGTCGAAGGTGTGTTGCTGCGCCCCTTACCCTTCGCCGCCCCCGATAGATTGGTTGTCCTTGGCGACACCATCGACGGGACCGACTTTGGCGGCCCGTCCGTGACCGGCCCCGAGATGTCTACGTATTCCCGCGACGCACATGCATTCTCAAGCGTCGGAGGCTACCAGCAAAACAGTTATGAACTCTCCGGCGTCGGTGAGCCCTCGCAAATCAGCGCAGCCCGCCTGACCGCGGGCGTGTTTCCGACGCTTGGCGTTTCGCCCATCATGGGGCGGGCCTTCACGCAACAGGAAGACGATGGCGCACAGCTCGTCACCATCATCAGCTACCAGATGTGGCGCAGCCGTTTTCACTCTGATCCGAACGTGATCGGCGCCAAGATCTTCCTTGATCGCAAACCGTACCAGATCATCGGGGTCATGCCGCGCGATTTCGAATTCCCCCTCGTACCGGGTCAACTGAATCGGAGTGAACTGTGGGTGCCGATGAGCCTCACCGCCGGCGAGCGCGTGCAGACGGGAAGCTGGAACTTCAATATGATTGGCCGCCTTAAGCCCGGCATTTCTGTCGTGCAGGCGCAGCAGGACTCAGATGGCGTAGCCCGGCAAATCATGCGCGCATTTCCCGGCGCCATGGCCAGCCTCCGCATTCACGCATCAGTGCAGCGGCTCGACGAAAACACTGTTGCCCAAGCCCGGCCACTTGTACGCACTCTCTTTCTTGCAGTCGCCGTGGTGCTCTTCATCGCCTGTGCGAACCTCGCCGGATTGCTTCTTGTCCGCGTCATTCGGCGTAAGCGCGAAATATCGATGCGCCTCGCTCTCGGCGCTAGCGGCGCCGTCGTCATACGCCAGAGCCTGATTGAAACCCTCACGCTCAGCATTGCCGGAGGCATCCTGGGTCTGATCCTGGCGGCAATTGCTCTTCGCGTTGGAGTCAGCTTCCTGCCGGAAACCCTGCCGCGTATCGATTCCATTGCGCTTGATTGGCACGTCGTTGGTTTTGCATCGCTGCTGGCCGTCCTCACGGGGCTCATCTGCGGGTTGATTCCCGCCGCCGCTGCCGCGCGGACCAGTGTGCAGGAAGCGCTGAAGGAGGGAGGCCGCACAGGTTCGACGGGTAGCAGCCAGGCGCGTCTCCGCTCTGCACTGGTCGTCGCCGAACTTGCCGTTGCCCTTGTGCTTCTTACCGGTGCCGGCTTGCTTCTGCGCAGCTTTGACAAGTTGCGTGCCGTCGATCTGGGCTTCCGGACGGATCACATGCTCACCGCCTCCTACAGCCTTCCTCAACAGCAATACTCCACACAAATCGCGGTGGACGGTTTCAACAGCGCGCTGCTTGCGAAGCTGCAGCAGTTGCCTGGAGTTCAGGCTGTCGGCATTACAAGTGCGCTGCCCGGCCAGGGCATCGTCAGCAACACTGGATTCGTCCCCGAGGGCTACACCCCGCCGAAAGGTGCTGCGCTGACGATGGGCTGGCCTTCGCAAGTGCTCGGTGATTATTTCGCGGCCGCCGGTATTCCTCTCCTGCGCGGCCGCGCTTTCACACCCGCAGATCGAGAGGGATCTCCCCTTGTTGTAATCGTCAATCGAACTCTGGCCGAACACTATTGGCCCGGCCAGGATCCCATCGGCAAGCGCATCCACATCGGCGTTACAGAAACGCCATTGCCCTGGATGACCGTCGTAGGAGAGATCGGCGATGTAAAACAGGGAACTGCCGAAGATCAAACCCGCGATCAGTTCTATCAGCCCGCTGGACAATTGAAGCAAACCTTGGGCCAGTTTGCGCGGCCCGAAATGCTGAACGCGAACGGCGGGTCTCTCGTTGTGCGCGGCCAGGTCCCTCCCGACCAGATGGCGAACTCCGTGCGCTCCGTGGCGCATTCTATCGATCCCCAACTCCCGCTCACGCAAGTTGAATCGATGGACCGTCTGGTTTCCGAAGGCGAGGCGCCACGCCGTTTCAATACCGCGCTCATCTCCAGCTTTGCCGTAGCCGCGGTCCTGCTGGCACTGCTTGGCATCTACAGCGTGATTGCCTTCTCAGCAACGATGCGGACGCAGGAAATGGCCATTCGCCTTGCACTCGGCTCGCAGCGTTGGAGTGTTCTGCAACTGGTCCTCGCGTCCGCCGCCAAGCTGGGTCTCGTCGGTTGCGGCCTCGGTGCCGTGGCTGCTGTCTTTGCAACCCGCCTGATGAGGACCTTGCTGTTTCAGGTCGACCCACTGGATCCAGTCGTTCTCACCCTCGCTGCACTATCCATTTTCCTGCTTGCACTGGCGGCCTCCATCGCTCCTGCTGTTCGTGCGGCGTCCATTGAACCGATGCAGGCATTACGAAGCGAGTAGCGCAATACCGGAACTGACCGCCCAACCCTGTGGAGCTGAATTGCGATGAACCAGGCGCTGAAGAATACACTGCAGGATCTCCGCTACGCGGTGCGACAACTGCGCAAATCGCCCGGATTTGCTCTGACGGTAGTCATTACGCTGGCCCTCGGCATCGGCGCCAACACCGCAATATTCACGCTGGTGCACGGAATCCTGCTACGCCGCCTTCCGGTGAATGACCCGCGGCAACTCTATCGGATCGGCGATAACGATGACTGCTGCGTTGAAGGAGGTTTCCCCGGAGGCGCAAGCGACACCGGCGACTTCACCATTTTCTCCACCGATCTCTATCAATATCTTCGTACCTCAACTCCCGAGTTTGAGCAGCTTGCGGCAATGCAGGCTGGAGGAGCTACCTGGAGCGTGCGCCATGGCAATGCTGTGGCCAAGCCCTTGCACGGAGAATTTGTCTCGGGAAATTACTTCTCCACGCTCGGTCTTCAAGCCTACATGGGCCGCATCTTTTCCGATCAGGATGACCAGCCTTCTGCGGCTCCCGCAACGGTGCTCAGTTACCAGGCATGGCAGGGAGAATATGCCGGCGATCCCACCATCGTGGGATCTACAATCTTTGTCCAGACCAAGCCTTTTACTGTAATCGGCGTTGCCCCCCCGGGATTCTTCGGAGACCGCGTAAGCGATAGCCCTCCTGACTTTTGGATTCCGATTCAAACTGAGCCCTACGTCCGCGGCGACAGCGCCATCCTTCACCATCCGGAGTCCCACTGGCTCTATCTGCTCGGTCGAGTTCGCCCCGGAACCGCGATCGGACCACTGCAGTCGAAGATTACAGTAACGCTGCGCCAGTGGCTCTACACCCGCCCGATTCTTACCGCCAATGGCGGGGCCGCAATTATTCCCAAGATGCATGTTGTCCTTGCTCCCGGCGGTGGCGGCATACAGAATCTGCAGCAGCAGGCAGGCAAGGGCCTCGACATGCTGATGATTTTGTCGTCCGTAGTCCTCCTTATCGCCTGCGCCAACATCGCGAATATCATGCTTGCGCGCGGCACAGCACGTCGCGCCGACATCGCGCTTCGCGTGGCCCTGGGAGCGGGGCGGCGGCGCGTGACGGGTCAAATTCTCACAGAGAGTGTTCTGCTCAGTTGCATCGGTGGCCTCGCAGGTTTAGCCGTCGCATACCTTGGCTCTCACACTATCCTCGCGCTGGCCTTTCCCGATGCGCGCAACATGCCTATCGACGCCAGCCCGTCGCCCATCGTGTTGGGATTCGCATTTCTCGTCTCCCTCGTGACCGGCGCGCTCTTCGGTATTGCTCCGGCATGGCTCTCATCGCATGCTCAGCCGGCCGAAGCGCTGCGCGGCGTCAACCGTTCCACGCGCGACCGCTCGTCGCTCCCGCAGAAAGCTCTTGTAGTCTTTCAGGCTGCGCTATCGCTCGTGTTGCTGGCAGGTGCGATCCTGATGTCCAAAACGCTCGTCAACCTTGAGCACCAGAACTTCGGAATCGCCACCAGCAATCGCTACGTCCTTCATTTCGATCCTGCCGGAGCCGGCTATTCCATCGACAGGCTTCCCGGTCTCTATCGTCAAATCGAAGAGCGCTTCTCTACTTTGCCCGGCGTGACCAACGTCGGCATGGCAATCTACAGCCCGCTCGAAGGCGATAACTGGGGCGAATGCGTTATCCAGCAGGGGCATCCCGCACCAAGACCGGGCGATAAGTGCGGCTCCACATGGGATCGCGTCAGCCCCCACTTTCTCGATTCCATCGGCGTGCCCATCATTCGCGGTCGCGGAATTACCGAACAGGACACGGCTACCTCACCGCAGATTGTGGTCGTCAATCAGACTTTCGCAAAGCACTTCTTCCCCGGCAAGGACCCCATCGGCCAGCATTTTGGCATCGACTTTCCGGAGTTCTCCGGGAGCTTCCAGATTGTCGGCGTCTTCGCTGACTTCAAGCTCAATAACCCCCGCGACGATGTGCGCCCCGTCTTTCTTCGCCCGCTCGCACAGCAGTTCACTTATCACATGGAGTCGATGGATTCCGGTGAAACGCAATCCATGTTTATTAACTCCATGGTCCTGAGCTTCAAAACGCCGCAACCGAATGCAGAGCAATTGATTCGCCGGACCCTGGCTGAAATTGACCCCAACCTCACCGTGATGGACCTCCGCTCGCTCGACGCGCAGGTGGCAGGCAACTTCAATGGCGATCGCCTGACCGCGGAACTCTCCAGCCTCTTCGGATTGCTTTCGCTGATCCTCGCCTCCGTTGGGCTCTACGGCGTCATGTCTTACTTTGTTGCGCGACGTACAAGCGAAATCGGGATTCGCATGGCGCTCGGCGCAACGCGTTCAAGTGTTCTCGGCATGGTTATGCGCGGCGTGCTCTGGCAGGTGCTGATCGGCCTGTGCCTGGGAATTCCAGCTTCGCTTTACGCCGGCTATTTGATGAAGAGCCTGCTCTATGGCGTCGCCAGCTACGACTCCTGGGCACTCGCCGGTGCGCCTCTGATGCTTGTCCTTTGCGCTGCGGCTGCGGGATTTATTCCCGCACGCCGTGCTGCTTCCATTGAACCCATGCATGCGCTGCGCATCGAGTAGAAGAAAGGAGACGGAGCGTGATGAACAGGCTTGCCAACGATATTCGCTACGCCTTCCGCCAAATAGGGCGGGCACCCGGCTTTGCAATTGCCGCCGTGCTCACTCTCGCGCTCGGTATCGGCTCCAGTTCCGCCATCTTCTGCCTCATCGACGGTCTTTGGCTTCACCCCATGCACATTCCCCATCCCGGAGAATTGGTGCGGATTTTCGCCACCACGCAACAATCTCCCGAAGCCGTGGAAGGTGTCGACACGTACTTCACTTACTCGGAGTATCAGACCATAGCCGCGCGTACCACGGCGCTTAAAGGCGCCTATGCTCTCGGCCGTCGTGGAAGCATCATGGAGCGGGCCGACGGCACAGCTGTCCTGCTGCTCACGAATGTAGTTTCCAGCAACTTCTTTGAGGGCCTCGGTGTCCATCCTCTCCTGGGGCGCATTTACACGGCTTCCGATGCTGCGCAGTTGCGTACGCACCCCGGAGTGCTGCTCGGTTATGGTTTCTGGCAGCGCGAATTTTCCGGCGACCCGAACATCGTGGGTCGCCAGCTAACCATCCTGCGCGGAAAAGATCATCGCAGTCAGGTGGACATCTGGGGCGTGTTGCCCCCATCGTTTCGTGAAGTCGATAACGGCATGGACCGCGACTTGTGGATGCCTGTAGAGACCTGGGCTGCCGTTGCCAATAGCGATGAACTCACTTCGCGCGAATTCCGCTGGTTCAAAGTCATCGGCCGTCTCGCATCCGGAGCAACCGTAGCTCAAGCCAATCAGCAAGTGACGGTGACTGCAAAGGCCCTTGAGGAAGCTGATCCGCAAGCCAGTCACGGACGCGGTGCGCGCGCAGTCGGCGACTTCAAATACCGCATAACTCAAGCGGGAACCACCGGCATGGTATTGTTTGCGATTGTCGGCTGTGTCGTCCTTTTGGGAACCGTCAATCTCGCCCAACTGATGTTCGCACGGGCACTCACCCGGGGTTCTGAGGTTGCCCTTCGCCTTTCCCTGGGTGCGCGCCGCATAGCCGTGGCCCGCCAGTTGCTTGTTGAAAATCTCGTGCTTGGTTTCTTCGGACTCGCCGCAGGCGTTGCACTCGCTGCCGCAATCGCTGCGGTGCTGCCGAGATTGATGGTCAGTGAACCCGCCATGCTGGTTGCCATCGGATCGGGCCAGGCCGGCTTTCAACTCGACTGGAGGGTGTTCCTCTTCGCCACCGCGCTCGCCTTCGTCACCATGGCGTTGCTGGCCCTTGTTCCGCTGAGCCAGGTTGCGAGGCCGGAATTGTTGCCGGGCATTCAATCCGCCGCTACAACGCGCACCCAAGCCAAAGCATCCTTCATGCGCCGCTCCGCAATTTGGCTGCAGATTGGCGTCTCATTCGCCTTGCTTGTCTCCACCGGAGCTCTGGTGCGCAGCTTCATCAACACGCGGGTGAAATCCATCGGCCTCACGCGAAGTCAGGTCTTGCTCGCCTGGACGCAGGAGCCCGATGCTCCGATGCGCGACGACGTTGTCCAGCGAATGAGAGCCATGCCGGGTGTCGATCGCGTTGCCTATGCGATTCGCGCTCCGCTCAGTCTTTCCGAGGGTGGCATCGCGGTAAAGGCGAAGCTGCCGGGCCATCCTGAGATTCATGATCCCATCGAGATCAAGTACAACGCCGTGAGCCCAAACTTCCTCGATGTCATCGGTACCCGCGTCCTTCGCGGTCGCGGTTTTGTGCCATCAGACGATCAGCCAGGTCCAGCCGTGATCCTGATCGACCGTGCAATGGCTCGAAAATACTGGGCGGACCATGATCCGATCGGTCAAGTCGTTCAGCTCGTCGGGATCAATACCGGGCCTTCAACAAATATCGAAGCTCGCATTGTCGGAGTCACGGAAGACGCCCCAATAAACCAGGTCGGAGAGATTCCCGAACCATACATCTACATGCCGTTTCACCTCTCGCAGATGGGCGAGATCACCTTCGCGCTCGAGACAAAGCAGAATGCGATGAGCCTCGCGCAATCAACGCGCCGGGTACTCATCCACACCAATCCGCTGCTCGATCCGATGATGGTTACCTCGCTGCCTGAACTGATCCGCTACTCGGCCGGCAATTACCAGATGATGGCCGAACTTGTCAGCGCGCTCGGCTTCATCGGGCTCACACTCACCATTGTCGGTCTCTATGGATTCCTCGCTTTCCGCGTCAAGCAGCGCCGTCGCGAAATCGCTATCCGCATGGCGCTCGGAGCGTCCCGCGAAACAACCGCCCTGCTCATCCTTCGCGATACGGCGCGCATGTCCGGTATCGGGCTGGTTCTTGGAGTCCTGCTTGCCATCGGCGCCACGCGTCTTGAAACCTCCGTGCTCTTCGGTGTTCGCCCTTTGGATGCACTCTCAATGCTTTGTGCGATCGGAATGCTCGCTATCGCTGTCTCACTTGCGGCTTGGCTCCCCGCGCGTCGCGCCGCTTCTATTGATCCCATGCAGGCCCTGCGCAGTGAATAAGGAGAGGTCAGAATGAATTCGCTCATGAATGATCTTCGATACGCGCTTCGGCAGCTGCGCAAATCGCCCGGCTTCAGCATCACCATCATCGTGACGCTTGCGTTGGGCATTGGTGCCAACGCAGCCGTGTTCACCCTGTTCGATCAGGTCCTCCTCCGCATGCTTCCTGTGCAGAAGCCCCAGGAACTCGTTCGCTTCGAGTGGAACGGAGCGTTCAATGGCTCGATGAGCAGCTTCGGCGGGGACACCAAGGATCATCACAATTACTTCTCCTACCCGATGTATAAGGACCTGCGCGATCAGAATCAGGCCTTCAGCGGAGTCCTCGCGGCAGACAAAGCGCAAGTGGGTCTCTCTTGGCACAACCAGGCAGAAAACAGTGACGCCGAGGTTGTCTCTGGCAATTATTTTCAACTCCTCGGACTTAAGCCCGCTGCCGGACGCCTGTTCACGACCCAGGACGATACCGCCAAGGACTCGAATTTTGTTACGGTGCTCAGCCACAACTACTGGCGCACTCATCTCGGCGCGGCGCCCAATGTCGTCGGCCAGACAATCCTCATCAACGGTCACTCCTTCACCATCATCGGGGTTGCCCCACCAAACTTCGACTCGGCTATCGGCGGGTATCGCCCCAGTGTCTTCGTGCCCACCAGTATGGTCGATATTGCAATTCCCTGGCGTGCGCCTCTTGACGATCTCAAGAATCATCAGTCCGCCTGGCTCACGCTGGTTGCGCGCCTTAAGCCGGGAGTCACGCGCCAGCAGGCCGATGCAAGTATGCGAACCCTGTGGCATACCTTGCGTGCCAACGAACTACCGCTCTTCAAACAAACGAGCGAGAGGTTCCGGAAGAACTTTGTCGATCTCTCAACATTCCAGGTGCTCGACGACTCCAAAGGGTTCAACCCCGATCGAACGGATCTTCAGAGGCCCCTCGTCATTCTGATGAGCATGGCCTGCCTGCTCGTCGTCCTTTGCGCCATCAACGTTGCCACCCTGCTGCTGCTGAGGGCTGCCAATCGCGGTCGCGAAATGTCGATGCGCTACGCACTCGGCGCGCGCCGCGGCCGCATCTTCTCGCAACTCATGATCGAGGGAATGGTTCTCGGCCTGGCGGGTTCAGTCGCCGGCGTTCTTCTGGCTCCCGTGGTTGCAACCTCGTTGGTCCGCATCCTCACCAACTCCGATCCGGGATCTGAGCCCTACTCGGCTTCAGTCGACATGCGAGTGCTGCTCTTCACGCTGGGCCTTTCTGTATTGGCTGCCCTGTTCTTCAGCATCGCGCCGGTCTTCCATTTCCTCCGCCCAGAACTTGCCGGCGCGCTACGGCAAAATACCGGAACGCTCTCCAAAGATTCGCAACGCTTCCGCAAGCTCGCCGTTGGCGCGCAAATTGCGCTCAGCGTTTTGCTGCTTGGCGGAGCCGGTCTTTTTCTCCGCACCTTCGATAATCTGCGTCACCAACCACTTGGATTTCAGACCGCAAACCTCGTTACTTTCTCACTGAATCCCACAAACTCAGGGTACGGCGAGGACCGTACCGGCCAAATCGTGATCGATTCCATCGAGGCGTTACGTCGAGTTCCCGGCGTCGTCTCAGTCGCAGCCAACAACGATCCGGAGTTGTCGGGCGACACTGAGACGTCGAATTACTCTGTCCAGGGATACAAGCCTGCCGAAGACGAGAGTATGAACTTTGAGGAGCCGCGCATCACGCCCGGCTACTTCGCCACGATTCGTCAACCGCTGCTGGCAGGCCGCGAATTTTCCTCCGCCGACACCAAGGGCCAGCCTGAAGTAGCCATCATCAATCTGGCCTTCGCTAAACGATTCTTCGGCACACCACAAAACGCCATCGGCCGCCAGTTGATGGAAGGCGCAAGTAATAAGGAGAATTTCAACATCACCGTCGTCGGTGTCGTCGGCGACATCCGGCATACCGATCTGCGCACGCCCCTCGGTCCTGCGGTCTACCAGCCCTACCTGCAACAGAAGCATCCAGGAGACGTCACTGTCTACGTGCAGACCGCGCCTCCGCCCAGCACTCTCGAAGGCGCGATTCGCCAGACTATCCATCAACTTGATTCAACTCTGGTCGTCGATGGCCTGCGCACCATGGATGCGCAGGTTGAGCGTAGCGCGGCCGACGAGCGCGCCCTGGCTTTTCTCGCCATCGGCTTCGCAGGGCTCGCATTGATTCTTGCCGCAGTCGGTCTTTACGGCGTTCTCGCCTACTCGACCGAACAACGCACACGCGAAATTGGCGTGCGCCTCGCGCTCGGCTCGCCGCGTTCGGTAATCGTTCTTCTTGTAGTTCGGGAGATGGCCCTCATCGCCGCAGTGGCGACGACCGTTGCTCTGCCTTCTCTCGTGGCATTAGGCCGTCTTTTCCGTAGCCAGCTTTTCGGTGTCAACACATTCGATCCCGTCACGCTCTGCGGAGCCGTGATTCTCACCATACTCATGCTCTCGTTGGCTGCTGCATTGCCTGCTCGCCGTGCCGCAGCTGTGGAACCCATGCAAGCGTTACGCACCGAATAGCGAATTACAAGAAAGGTGAGCCCGGATGCATTCGATTCTTCGCAACCTGCAATATGCAATGCGCCAGTTGCGCAAGTCTCCTGTCTTTACGGCAACGGCCATCCTGACTCTTGCTCTCGGCATTGGTGCGAATACCGCCATTTTCACAGTCGTCTACGCTACGCTGCTGGCGCCCATGCCATATCCCCAGCCCGACCAGCTTGTCATGGTGTGGTCGAAAATCCAGGGGGGGCGTAACGGAATCGCGGCGCAGGATTATCTCGATTGGAAGAATCAGAACACCGTCTTTCAGGATCTGAACGCCTTCACGGGCGGCAGCTTCAATCTTGCAACCAAAGACCAGCCGGAGTATCTCGAAGGCCAATTCACAACGCCCGGAATGTATCACATGATGGGCGCGCCCTTTCGCTATGGTCGCGATTTTCTGCCGGAAGAGGGTATCGCGGGTAGAGATCACGTTGTCATTCTGCTTAACAAGCTTTGGAAACGTCTCGGCTCCGATCCCAACATCATCGGCAAGTCCATTCAGATCGATGGAACCGCCTACACCGTAGTCGGTGTCATGGCGCCAGGCCAGGCAGATCGCTTGAATCAGTGGCTTGTCGTCCCACTCGTATTTAAGCCAGAGCAGCTGAATCATGATTTCCACTGGCTGCTTGTGATGGGCCGTCTGAAGTCTGGTGTCTCAATGAAGCAGGCGCAGTCTAATATGGACTCCGTCACCGACAATATCGCAAAGGCATTCCCAAAGAGCAATAAGGGCTGGGGAGCGCTTGTCGAGCCGCTCAAGAACGACTTCCTCCCCAAGGAGCGTATCCAGACCTTGTGGATGCTGCTTGGTGCAGTCGGCTTCGTGCTTCTCATCGCGTGCGTCAATGTTGCGAACCTGCTGCTTGCGAAAGGCACTGCACGTCAGAAAGAAATCGCAATCCGCAGTTCCCTTGGAGCCTCGCGCCGAGGCATCTTCGCACAGTTCCTCACAGAGAATCTATTGTTGGCATGCCTCGGAGGAGTTCTTGGTGTAGGCGTCGGAGCCGGGGTTTTGCGCTGGCTCGTTGCATCCATGCCGCGAGGCACGCTTCCTTCTGAAGCCGATCTCAGCCTCAATCTGCCCATCCTGCTGTTTTCATTTGCAGCCACAACCCTTGCCGGTCTGCTCTTTGGTTGCGCGCCGGCGTGGTATGCCACCCGCGTCGATCCGGGCGAAACCCTCAAAGAGGGTGGCAGGTCGGGAACGAGTTCGGGCCGCCAGCGGGTACGCAAGGTGCTCGTGGTCGCTGAGTTTGCGCTGGCTCTCGCACTGTTGACCGGCGCCGGACTTGCTATTCACAGCTTCTGGAATCTCACCCGTGTCGACCTCGGCGTCAACACTGTTCACGTGCAGACATTCGGTCTTCCCGTTCCGGATGCGCGCCCCAAAGATCCCAAGCTGATCATCGCTTACTACCAGCAGATGCTCACCAGCCTCAGGTCCGTCCCCGGTGTGCTCGAC